>WNGB01005961.1_pt1 | contig 42420 bp, 43 predicted proteins | sample 5400681 | NCBI WGS metagenome assembly WNGB01 (sample SAMN13153367, study PRJNA577476) | soil metagenome | isolation source: 115 cm soil or saprolite under grassland replicate 2 | place: USA:California | collected 2016-06-15 | reverse complement strand
CTCCACGTCGAGGGTGCGCCGTCCGCCGAGGAACGCGGTGGGCGAGATCAGCCCGCAGGCCAGGAACGCGTCGGTGATCGTCGCGTTCCGGCCACCCAGCCCGTAGCAGGCCGGGCCCGGGGCGGCGCCCATGCTGTCCGGGCCGAGCGTCACCGCCCCGCCGGTCACGCGCGCGACGCTGCCGCCTCCCAGCGCGATCGAGTGCAGCAGCGGGAGATCCAGCTTCATCGGGATGCCGAACAGGTCCCCGGTGTCCCGCAGCACCACCCGCCCGTCCCGCACGGCACTGGCCTTGGCCGTGGTGCCGCCCACGTCGATGGCGATCACCTGGCTGTCGCCGCGCTCGGCCGCGGCGGCGGCGCAGGCGTGCGTCCCGAACAGCGGGCCGGACTCGATGGTGTCGAAGGCCTTGGTCTTGCCGATGCGGGCCACTCCCCCGTTGATGTGGCCGATGAGCACGTTGCCGTGCCAGCCGTGCTCGTCCCGGACGATCTCCTCGGCCCGGTACAGCGTGGTCGCCAGCGCTGGGTGGACGTAGGCGTTGATCAGGGAGGCGATGGTGCGGGTCGAATCGTCCGGGCGGAGCACCACCTCGCTGCCGGCCAGCGCGGGGATCGAGCCCAGGAAGTGGTCCGGGTAGTCCTGGGCGATCATCTCGATGATCCGCTCCTCGGCGCTCCCGTCCGGGAAGGCACCCGCCAGGCTGATGTTGATCCGCCGGATGCCCTTGTCCAGGAGCGACTTGATGGCCTTCCGCACCGTCTGCTCGTCCGCGTCGGCCGCGATGCCGCCGATGTCCTCCGCGGACACGAGGGTCCCGATCACGGCCGCCGCGGCCCCCGCGTCGTAGAGGTCGGCTTCGTGGCCGGCGCTGACCAGCAGCCCGAGCTTGGGGCCGGTCCGCTGGGCCAGCACGTTGGAGGTGATCGGCCACCCGGGCCGGCCCGAGATCCGGCTCGGCGTGGTGGTCGTGCAGGTACGTCTCGATGGCCTGGACGAGAACCGCGTCCGGGTCCGCGACATCCCACTGCTTGCCGAACCGGCTGCGGACCATCGTGGCGATCAGGTCGGCTGCGTTCTCGCCGAGAGCGGCCGCCCCGGGCGAGCTTTCCAGCCCGGCGGCCTCGGCGGCCAGGCTGCGGAGGAACACGGACACGGGCCGGGACATCCCCCGGGTGCCGGACAGCGGGATCGCCGTCACCTGGGCCAGCTCGTGGCCGGAGCGGCGCAGCTTGGCCTTGGGCAGCAGGAACACCTGCCAGTGGAACTGGTCCTGCATGACCAGCGTGAACGGCCGGGAGCTGTCGTAGACGACCATCTCGCCGGCCTCCAGGACCGCCTCGCGGTCGTCCTGGATCATGATCGAGTGGCCGCCGAGCGGCATGCCGATCTGTACCGTCTCCGGGTCGCCGTGGCGGATGTCGGCGTCGTCGCGCGTGTAGACGTGGTCGCCCCCCACCACATCCCTGATCCGGAGCGCCCCGAGCGTGGCGCACGTCATCCGGGCCCGGGGCAGGCGGTCATGCCGCAGGTCGATCTGGACCGGGAGGATCTGGCTGCAGACCGTGTTCAGCCAGAAGCCCGGGCGCTGACCGGGCGCCTCGCTCGCGGTTTCGAAGACGTCACCCACGCCCACCCCTCGTCCGGGTGCATCTGGTGGCCGGCGCACGGCACCCGGGCCGCCTGAGATAGAACTTAAGCGCGCCCATTCTGCAACGCAAGTGTCGAATGTGCACGTCGCGGCCCGCGTCAGCCGGTGAGGAGCTCCGGACGGCCCAGGCCGGCCAGCGCCGCCTCGCGCTGGCCGACCGGGGTCATCCACCGCAGCAGCCTGACCCTGCGGGAGGCCGGTCACCGTTCATCCGGGGTGCCCAGCACCGGCTTGACGTCGATGACCGGCGTCCCGTCCAGCGCCTCCAGCGGGCGGACCCGGATCCTCAGCCCCCGGACCTCGGCCACGTGGACCCGGTGCAGCCCGATCGGGTTGGGCCGGTCCGGGGAGCGGGTGGCGAAGACCCCGGCCGGCGGGCGGGCGGGATCGCCACGCGGGCGGGTGACCAGAACCCCGCGGTCGGCCCGGTCCAGCCAGGTCAGCACGATGATCTCGGTGCCGGCCCGCAGATCACGCAGCGCCTCGCCGACCCCGGGCTCGAAGACCAGCCAGGCGTCCGGCGCTCCCTCATCTCCCTGCCGGGGTGCCTGCGCCCGCTCCCGCAGCGGCGACTCGACCCACCCCACCGGCACGACCTCATAGTTCCGTGTGTTCACCGTCTCTCCTGCGGCCAGGCCGTGCCCGTCCCCCGGGTGCGGCTGATGTCATCGTGCCCACCGCGCCGGTGACGACGCCCGGAAATGGTCCGCGGGCACCCCAGGGCGCCACGCGCCCGGCTGGCAGAATCGGACCGGTGACGGAAGCGCCGGCAGCCGGGTGGTGAGGAACGGAAGTGGTGATCACGGAACCGCGGGCCGGCCGCCTGCTGTCGGTCAACGTGGGCCTGCCGCAGGACGTGGCCTGGCATGGCCGGACGGTGCACACGGCGGTGTGGAAGCGGCCGGTGGAGGGCCCCCGGATGGTGCGGCGGCTCAATATCGACGGCGACGGGCAGGGCGACCTGGCCGGGCACGGCGGTGAGCACCGCGCGGTATTCGTGTACCAGATCGAGTCCTACCGGTACTGGCAGCGTCAGCTGGGCCGCGACGACTTCGTGCACGGCCAGTTCGGGGAGAACTTCACGGTCGCGGGGCTGGCGGATGACCAGGTGCGCATCGGTGATCGGTACCAGATCGGCGGGGCACTGTTCGAGGTGACCCAGCCGCGGGTCACCTGCTACCGGGTGGGTATCCGGATGGGCAACCCGCAGATCCCGGCGCTGCTGGTCTCCCACCACCGGCCCGGGTTCTACCTGCGGGTGCTGCGCGAGGGCCCCGTGCAGGCCGGGGACGACATCGTGCAGGTCGCCTCCGGTCCCGACGGGATGACGGTGGCCGAGGTTGATGCCCTGCTCTACCTGCCGGGGCATTCCCGCCAGCGGGTCGCGGAGGCGCTGCGGATCCCGGCCCTCCCGGACGGCTGGAAAGCCTCGTTCCGGGCCCTGCTAGACCAGCCCGGATCGCCCGGCGGCCCGGACGGTAACGCGGGACTGGCCCCGGCCAGCCCGCCGCCGGCCTGGCCGGGTTTCCGGCCCCTGTCCGTGACCGCCGTGCAGCGGGAAACCGGGTCGGTGGTCTCGGTGTACCTGGCGGACCCAGGCGGGACGGCGGTGCCGCCCGCCCAGCCAGGGCAGTTCCTGACCCTGCGGCTGCCGGCCGGCCCGGACGCTCAGCCGCTGGTGCGCAGCTACTCCCTGTCCGGGCCGCCGGGCGCGAGTTCCTACCGGATCAGCGTCAAGTGCGAGCCGCACGGCGCGGGGAGCCGGTTCATGCACACCCGGGTCCGGGAGGGCGATCTGCTGGACGTGGCCGCACCGCGCGGCACCTTCATCCTGCAGCCCGGGGAGACACCGGTCCTGCTGGTCAGCGCCGGGGTCGGGGCGACCCCGGTCCTGGCCATGCTGAACGCCCTGGCCAGTGCCGGGTCCCGCCGCGATACCTGGTGGCTGCACGGGGCCCGGAGCCGGGCGGACGAGCCGTTCGCCGGGGAATCGCGGTCGCTGCTCGCGGAACTGCCCAGCGGGCACCGGCACATCAGCTTCAGCCACCCGGGCCCGGACGACGTCCCCGGGCGCGACTACCAGACGGCGGGGCGGCTGACCTCCGACGTGCTCGCCGTCCTCGGCCTACCGCGCAACGCGGATGCCTACCTCTGCGGCCCGGCCGCGTTCATGGACCAGATGTCCGCCGCGCTGGCGGACCTGGGTATCGGCGGCGCCCGGGTGCACACCGAGATCTTCGGCAGCCTGGGCTCGTCCACGCCGGGCATCGCGGTCGCCACGGCCCGGCCGCCGCACCCGCCGGCCGGCCCGCCCGGCAGCGGCCCGGGCATCGTGTTCGCGCGCAGTGGCCTGACCGTCCCCTGGGGCCAGGGCTACGCGAGCCTGCTCGAGCTGGCTGAGGCCTGTGACGTGCCGGTGCGCTGGTCATGCCGGACCGGTGTGTGCCACACATGCGAGACCGCGCTGCTGTCCGGAACGGTCGGCTATGCCCCCGACCCGGTCGATGAGCCCGCCGCAGGCAGCGCGCTGATCTGCTGTTCCCAGCCACGCAGCGACCTCGTCCTCGACCTCTGACCACGTTTGTCACAGCCGGCGAGCATCCCGATCCCGACCGCGCCGCCCGGGTCATCAACGCCCTCCTGCCGGCCGGCAGCTAGCCGCAATCACTGCGGTGAGCGGAAGAGCTGACCGTCTCGTTCTTCACCCAGCTTCTCCCGTCCAGCACATACCCCATCCGCCCGCAGTTGCGCCAACTCGTGTACCAGGCACTGACCCGCTAGCCGGGGCGGCCGGGCTGGCTGCCGTCCCCCGGTCTTGCCCGCCTCGGGCCGGTGAGCCTCGCTGACGAGCTGGGAGCAGGCCCGTGGCGGTTTTCGTTGCGGAGAAAACGGGGCAGGTCCCGGGACGGACTGCCGGGCGCAGACCCGGGCACCCGCCAGGGCTCCGCACGGGCGCGGCCGGGCAGCCGATGCGGGACGGTGGTGGCGTTGCCGGGCAGCAACTGCCGGGCAGAGGGAGAGTCATGAGACTGACATTTGAGTCCGCGGGCGATCTGGCGCGCGCGCTGGCCCGCGCCGCGGCCGCGCACGGCCAGCACGAGAAGCAGATCGGGCACCCGGACCCGGACTGGCCGGACTGGTACGCGGCCTACCTCGAGCGCGAGCAGGCCGGGCCTGGGCACGAACCCGCATCCCCGGACGGCCGCGGCGGCGCGCCAGTCACTGTGGCCGTCGTGACGACCCGCACCGAGGCGGAACTGATCGTCGGCATGCTGCGCAACAACGACCTGCGCGCCGTCGTGTCCGCCGACGACGCCGGAGGGCAGGAGCCACAGCTGCAGGCACAGGGCGTGCGCGTGCTCGTCGCGCCCGCCGATGAAGCTCCGGCCCGGCGGCTCATCGACGTAGCGAACCGGCAGGGCCCGGGCGCATGAACGGAGGTCACGGACCGGGCGACGGCGAGGGATGCCGGGGTTCGTAGATGGGGAATTGCGAGCCGTCCGGCAGGCGGATCGCGGCCAGGAGACCCCAGCCCTGATCGGTGACCTCCTGGGCCACCTCGATTCCCTTGTCCCGCAATCCGGCCAGCGTGGCGTTAATGTCATCACACATCAGGTAAAGCTCATGGCGGGCTTCCCCTTCCGCGGGATGCACAGCGAGCTCGGCCGGGGGCAGGGCAAAAATCAGCCAGCCTCCGCCCGCATCGACCGACGGCAGGCCGAGCGTGTCCTTGAAGAACGCCCGGACCTGGCCGGCTTCGGGTGAAAACACGATCGCATGCATGCCCGTGATCATGTCGTGATCCTAGCGCCGACCAGCGAACCCGTCAGCGGAGCCTCAGCCGGCCTGGAGCTTACTTTCAGCTGGATACACGACTGTAGGTGTGTACAACACGGGGGAATCGTGTACTGGCGCGCACCATGGGAGCTACCGGTGGTGCGCCTGCTGGCATGCGGCCAGAACACCATCGTCGTGTCCGCCGTGAGATCAGCCGGGCGGCCCGGCAGGTAACGAGAATGAGGCAGCGGGCAATGACAGGCGAGGCGGCCAACCCCAGCGCAACGCACGGACCCGGCGAGCTGGGAGCCTCGTGCCGGGCGTGGGAGATGACACTGCCCGCCGCCGGGCATGCCCCCGGACTTGCGCGGCAGGCTACCCGGGAGGTCCTGACCACGTGGCACGTCGCCCATCTGGAGGAGACGGCGGTCCTCTTCGTCTCCGAGCTGGTCACCAACGCGGTACGGCACGCTTCGACCGGGGGGTCCCTGCTGGTGCTGCGGCTGGAAGCCGCAGGAACCTCGCTGAGGATTGAGGTCCACGACGCCGACCCGCAGTGGCCGCGGCCGGGCATTCCGACCGGGCTCGACGAGTCAGGATTCGGATTCGTCATCGTGGATGCCCTGGCCAGCAAGTGGGGGGTCAGCAACACGGCAGCGGGCAAAGCCGTCTGGGCCGAACTGGACACCCGCCCAGGCCACCAGCCTGGCTAGCGGTCCGCATCGCGGTGCAGCGGCCCGGGATCGCCTCCGCCGCCGACCGCCCGCGTGGGGACGGTCCCCTGCGGGTCGCCTCAGCCGTCAGGCCCGGGGCCCCGCGGGTTGCGGGGCCCCGGGCTGAGATGGCGGGATTCAGGGTGTGGGGTCGGACACCGCGGCGCCATAGATGTCGGAGTTACCGAACGTGGCGGGACAGTCGGCCTGCGGAGCAGGCCGGGTGACTGATGTGCCAGTCCGCAGCGACAGGCGCCAGGCGTCGATCGCCGGGCAGTCCGCGGCGTTCTGGGTGTCGTTCCAGACGCCGACCGCGCCGGCGCGGGTCGCCGCGGTGTAGACGTAGTCGCCGAGGAACTCGGCCTGGAGGTTGTTCTGGGACGAGCCGCGCGGGTCACCGGGCGCACCCCGGGCCAGCGTGCCGAAGCTGCCGATGGTCCCGCCGGCCACATCGGCGTGCAGGATCACCCCGACCAGGCCGCGGGACGAACTGGTGTCGTTGCGGTAGGGGGTGGTGAAGGCGTTGTAGGTGACGTACACGTCGGTGCCGTTGGGCGAGATGGCCGGCGCGGCGTAGTAAGGCCGGTCCCCCGGGGCAAGCGTCACCGCGGCGGGCCCGGTGAACGAGGATCCGCCGTTGGTGGAGGTCATCATCAGCAGTTGCTCATGGTTGAGTCCTTGCGCGCCATCTGCCCAGGTCAGCACGATCTGGTTGGTGGCATCCGCTCCGGTGGGAGCGCCGTTGGCGATGTCCGCGCTCGGCGCGAAGGCCAGGTCGTTCCGCGCCCCCGCGACGCCGTCCATCACAGGCCGGCCGATCACCGGGTCGGTGACGCCGGGGTCCACCGCGCTCGCCAGCAGCGCCGGGCCGGTGAAGTGCGCGCCGCCATCGGTCGACTTGTACATCATTTCGTAGGAGGTGCGGTTCCGGTTGCCCACGCCGAACACGTACACGTTGCCGTGGCTGTCGGTGCGTACCGTGCACCCGTCGGGCTGGCTGTTGATGCCGTTGTCGGTGGCCGGGCCGACCTGCTCCTGCACCCAGGTGTTCCCGCCGTCGGTCGACCGGGCGACGATCAGCGGGGTCGGCAGTGCCTGGCCGTGGCTGTTGCTCTGGAAACTCGCCCAGCAGACATAGACGCTCCCGAAGAAGGGGCTGGTCTGCGCGTTGTCCGCCCAGATCTGCTCTTTGTCGGAGAACGTCGTCGAGTTCTGCTTGGAGATCACGACGGGATTCATCCAGGCTGACGCGTCGCCGCTGGCGGCCGCCCGGGGGTTGTCCGTCCGGGAGATGGCGATTCCCTCGAAGCCCTTCAGCGTCTCAGTGCGCTTGGTCGTGTTGAAGTTCGACGTCAGGTTGGAGTAGTACAGCCGGGCGCCGTTCGCCCAGGAGAATGTGCCGTCCGCGCCGCGGCGCGGCCCGAACGCGACTCCCGGGTCCCCGTCAGAGACCAGGCCGTTCTCGTGGTAATGCGGCAGAGTGCCAATTGGCCCTTCATGCGGGACGCATGCGGCGGGGCCGAGGCAATCCCGCGCGCTCCACCCGGTATAGGTCGGCTGGGTCCACGAATTACCACCATTAAACGAGAAATACACGCCCGAGACACCGACTCCCGGCGTGAAAGGACACGTGGTCGGATCGCCCGCGTTGCACGCCTCCATGTCGATGTTGTCGTTGGAGCCGGCCACCACCACGGAAGGATCGTGCGCGTCGATGGCCACAGCGGGCTCGTTCTGCTTGTTCTGGGAAAAGGGAGATGCCGGGCTGCCCACGGTCACCTGTGTCCCGGTGACGGGGGTGTCAGCGGATGGTGCGGCCATCGCCGTCCCCGTACCGGTGAATACGACGATCAAAGCGGTCCCAGCCGCAGCGAGCTTAGCTATTAACATTGCCGCCTCCCTTGTCGCGCCCAGGGCTCGTGACCCTGACCTCCTGGCCCCCTTCGGCACAGGTAACCCACAGTGGACCCAACGACCCGGTCCCCGCAAGAGCCGATTCCGGATGGCAGCTGCCGTCAGCCGGCATTTAAATTAGATGTCCATATCGAAACTAATTCGACGGATATGCGACTTCGCTTTGGCATCCTGACGGGCGTTTCGCGCATCAGGATGCGCAGCCCCAGGCACCTTGACCGGGTGGCTGCTGCCGCTGGCGGACGGCCGCGGCCGGCTCCCGCCCTCGCCAGGCGTCCCGGTCAGCCGGCCTGGGTATGCGTGGAGGACATGATCTGGTCGGCGAAGGCCGCAACCTTGTTCTGCCAGCCTTCTTCCAGTGGCCCCTTCAGGCCGGTCACCAGGACGGCCCCTTCGGCGGCCTTCGTCAGTCCCTTGGCTTCCAGCAGCTCATTCATGATCGGGATGACCCGCTCCCAGCGGTCCTGTTCCTCCTGGGACGGCATCCTGCCCGTCTTCGGGTCTGGCTTCGGGGCGCCCTGGGTGGTCAGGATCGCGTATGCCGTCCCCGGCTCCAGGCTGACCTTGCGCAGGAACCTGCGGGCATTCCCCTTGGGTTTCCCGAAGCGGCCTGGCGAGCTGAACACATACAGGTCAGCCTTGGGCAGGTCCTCGGGGTTGGCATCCCGGATGTGCTCGACGCTGACCGAAATCCCCCTGGCCTGCATGATCTTCTTGAACTCTTCCGCGACCATGGCGCCGTTGCCGAATTTCGAGGCGTGGTAATAAGCAATGTTCATGACGGCCCCATCCCTCCGCATAGGCATCCACGTCAACTCTTGCGCGTGCTGCACACCGACGCCAGAGGCCAACGTCCCGAACCATCCCTGACCGCGGCGGGCGCTGACCCTGATGCCCTCCGGGGGGAGACCAGGGTGTGAATCGGGGGTGATCCTGATCGACGGGGATATCCGCCTGCGGCAGTGTTGAAGCATGAACACAACCACTGCAGGCACCGTTACTGACCAGCCCGCTGCCCGCCAGCTGCGCCGGTCCGCCGACGACAGGATGCTGGCCGGCGTGGCCGGCGGGATAGCCCGCTACCTGGACGCCGACGTCACGCTGGTCCGCCTCATCATCGCCGCGCTAGCCCTGTTCAGCGGGGCCGGCGTGGCCGCCCTCTACCTCGCCGCCTGGCTGCTGATCCCCCAGGACGGGGAAGACCAGGCGATCGCCGTGGCCTGGATCGCCAGCCACCAGAACCGCTCCCGCTGAATCCCTGACCGCTAACCAGCCTGAACCTGAACGGAGACTGATCACCCTGCCCGCGATCCTCGCCCTCGTCCTCATCGCCATCGTGGCCCTGAGCGTCCTCAGCTTCACTGCGCACATCCTGTTCTCCCCCTGGCTGCTGCTGGCCATCGGCATCCTGCTCTGGATCAAGTTCCGGCCGCGGCGCTCCCGCCAGTAGTCCCCGGGTGCCCGGCACCCCGCTGCCCGGCTGGCCCCCAGCGAGGCCGCCGGGCAGCCGTGCACCCATGGAGCCTGCCCCCAGCTGGCGCGGCCGGCCGTATCGACTTCACGTCGTGTAACTGGATAGGTTGCGAATGAGTTGTAGTTCCGGGTGGGCCAGGCTCCTGCAGCATGTTCAGCAGCACCGGCTTGCCGGTCAGCTCCTCCAGCTCAGCGCGGAGCCGGTGGGCCTCCGCGCCGCCATGGCCGTGCACCACGCCTGGCCGGGCGGCCTCGATATCAACCCGGACCTGGCCGGAGTCCCCGCTGACCGACACCGCGGATACTCCGGCCGCCCGTCCTATCCAGTTACCGCGTCATGACTGAGGACATGAAGTTACCCACCAGAGCCTCAGGTGTGCCGTAATTATTTATCCAGGATATTTTTGTACGATCAAGAAGCCGCAGGAAGCGCGATTCCTCACGCAACTTGTCGTCCTCCCGGATGAGGATCAGGGATCCATTAAAGAACGCCTCGTGGTGGTGAGCCGAACCCGCGCCACCCTCGCTTTCGAGTTCCCTCACCGCTTCGCCTCCCCGGCCGGGCGGCAGCCAGCCCGGGGACTCCCGCACGACCACGGCCACATGGTCGGCCACCATGGACGCGGTGCTCCACGCCGGCCCGTACACACTCTCCGGTGACACCAGCATCCGGGCGGCCTGGTCCGCCTCTGAGAGATCACGCGAGTAGGAGCCTGCCGGTGCGCTGGAGAAGAAGCCCGGACGAAGGGCGAGCACACTGCTCGATTTCATGTGCAGCATCCGCTCTCCCGTGCTGGCCAAATTACCCGAGCTCAGCGAAATGGCACCCCAGTCGTCGTTCAGCACCGCCATTGAATACTCAGGATGCCGCAGCAGCCCGGCCACCAGCGTGGTCTTCCCCGCCCCTGAACTCCCCGTGATAATCACGCCACGTTGGCCAGCCCCCGCGCCGACAGACACTGCGCACCCGTGCATGAACAACGTGTCGTCCCCGCTGACGGCAGAGCAGATGCCCCGGATGCACACCTTGGCCAGCCGGTACGGGCCGAACCCGAAGACCACCATGATCTTCTGATCCCGCGACCACCAGCGCGCCCCGTCCCACCGTCCGTCAAGCCCGTAGCTGCAGGCTGGCAGGGTCAGCGCATACAGCGTGGCGTCCGGCTCCTGATCCATCGCCGCCTGCGCCCAGTTGGCCGCGAACATGCGGCTGAGCCGGGCGCTATCGGAAAGGAGAGCAACCACGACGCGGCCCCCGGGCACGCGGATAGAGGCGAGCACCCGGTTGGGAAGCCGGAGGCGGGCGACCATGTCCAGCAGGCCAGCCCCGGGCTCGCGTACCGGCAAGAGCGCGTCGTAGTAGCTGACAGCCATCCCAAGGCCCCCTCGCCCACAGCTTCGGGGACCGGCCGTCACCACGGCAGTGGCGTTCAGCAGCCGTAGCCGGGCCCTTGGTCCTACCGCGGGCAACTCCTGCCCTCCGCTACCGGCCCGAAGCCGGTGCCCGAACTGGACGGCACTTTCCTGGAAATAGAGACAATGACCGATGAGGACGGCACCAAGGCAGCATTGGCGGACGTCCGGGCGGTCATGGACCAACTGGGCATCCGCGAGGATGACCTGACTACCGAGCAATACACCGACGCGGTCCTCAAAGCCCGGGAGTAATATTCCCGGCCGCATCAATCTGAGCGGTCATCCCTTGACCTGACCGCCTGCATGATCCCCGGTTTCGGTTTTGCGCCGCCTCCACGCCCGGGGGTGCGGGACGGTACCCGGCCTCGTCGGCTTCGGCGAGGCAGGCATTGGCGGGCTTGATGCCGTCGGAGGTGTTCGGGCTGCGCACGCAGGCCGCGGCGGCCGCGACGGCGAGCCGCAGGCCCCGTTCGACCGGCCAGCCCTCATGAAGGCCCAGGATGACGCCGGCGGCGAACGCGTCCCCGGCGCCGGTCGTGCTGCGTACCTGCTCGGGTGCCAGCCGGACGGAGCCCTGCCGCCAGGTCCGGCCGCCGGGGGCGGCCGCGACGCAGCCCGCCGGGAAATGCACCACGGCGAGCGCCGATACACCGCGCTCGATCAGGCCTAGCGCCATCGCCTCCAGCGCCGGCCAGTCGGCCGGCCCGTCGGCTGTGGGGACCGGCGCATCGATGCCCGTCAGCGCGCCGGCCTCCAGTTCGTTGATCACGATGCTGTCCAGATGCGGCAGGCAGGGCAGGGCGGCTTCCGCGGTGCGGTCTGGCGCCATGCTGACCAGTTCCAGGTTGGTGTGCAGGCCCGCGGCCTGGGCCGCCTGCAGCAGCGCGGACCAGCCGTTGCCGCCGCCGGGGTGCGGGCTGTCCATGACCGGGTGGATACCCGGGGCACCCGCGTGCAGTATCCGGGCTCGTGATTCCCGCAGGTCGGCGGCCGAGGCGCCGAACAGCGCGTTGGCCCCGCTGTGGTGGAAGAAGGTGCGCCGTCCCCCGGTCCGCTCGATCATCGCGTCGGTAAATGACGTGACCGTGCCGGCCAGCGCCCGGACCCCGGCCGTATCGATGCCGAGCCGTGCGCATTCGTCCAGGATGAAGGCACCATGCTCATCGTCGCCGATGGCACCGAGGATGGCGATCGGGAAGCCTGCCCCCAGCATGCGCAGGTCCACGGCCATGTTGAGCCCGGGTCCGCCGGTGCTCAGCGACACCTGCCCGATCGTGGCCAGATGATCCAGGGCCGGATAGGCGTCGATCACCTTCGCGACATCGACGACAATCGTCCCCGCGCACAAGACCCCTGCTCGCGGCCGGCGGGTGCCGCTCATCCGGTACCGAGCGCGGGATCGGTCACCGTCAGGTCGGCCTCCAGGCTGCGCAGCGGAGCGGTCCCGGCCTTGGCCAGGGCCTCGTGGTAAGCGCGGACGGCATCGGCCGGACTCAGCTCGCCCCGCAGGACCGGCCGCATCAGGCTCACCAGGTCGAGCTGCGACTCGGCTCGCTGGATCTTGCGGCCGAACAGGGCGACACGGGCGCCGTGCCTTTCGGCCTGGTGCAGGAGCTCGAACGTGTCCCGGGTGGTGCCCGCCGATCCGCCGAGAACGCCGACCACGAGCGATGGGTCGTGCCCGGCCAGCTCAGCGAGCGCATCCGGGCCGTTGTAGGCCACCTTCAGGAACAGCGGCCGCTGCCCGGCGGTAACCCCGGCCAGGGTACGGATGATCGAGTCGTTGACGAACGCCCCCACGTCCCCGGGGGCCAGATCGGCCGGCGCGTTGGGATTGAAGACTTCCAGGAAATGCCGGACGCCGAGCGTGGCGGCTTCCTGGCGGAACGTGCGGTACGCCTCCAGCGTGGACAGATCGCAGTCCCGGTCGTTGTTGAAGGTCAGCGAGTAGAGCACCAGGTCACAGAACGGGCGGATCGCGGTCAGGTCGGCCGTGCGGAAGGGGCGCGAGGGCACGGCAGAAGAGCGGCCGCCCCGGCTCTTCCAGATGTCCGTGCTGTCGTTCGCCCGGATGGCCAGGGTCATGCCCTCCAGCGAACCGTCCGCGGCCAGGCGCTCTCCATTGGACGCTGAGGTCAGGAGGATGTCGACGGCGTCGTGAGCGATCAGGGCACGCATCGCGCCGAGGTATTCGGTCCGCGTGCGGTACCGGCCGGGGCCGGCCGCTCCGGCCGCTGCGGCCGGCCCGCCGGTCACGGGTCCGGCTGCGGTGAGGCCGAGCGCCATGTCGGCGTCCTTGGCGTCCGCGATCACGAAGTCGTCGGGGGTGTAGCGGCCCGCGGCGATGCTGGCCAGCTTGCGGTCGAGGCGGCGGGCGGGCCCGTGCGGCACAGGGACCCCAGCAGCAGTGGACATGGACGTGGCCGGCCTTTCGGTAGTCGTCGTTACATCAGCGGTGCCGCTGTCGGCGCCGTGACCGGGTCACGCGCAGCTCGTCCAGGCCCGCCGGCGCCGCCGGGCGCGCAGGGTGCCTGCCTGCCACCGCTGCGCGCCGTGAGTGCCGCTCACCGCTCGCCCACGGTGACGAGGACTTTCACGTGATGTCCCGACGAGGCCAGCTCGAAGGCCTCGGCGACCTGGGCGAGCGGCCGGGTGGCGGTGACGAAGTCCGCGGCCCGGACGGCTCCCCGGCCGAGCAGGCCGGCCGATTCCTGGTAGTCCTCCGGGAGATAGGTGGCACTGCCCTGAATCCGGATCTGGTGGTCCTGCACGATCGGCAGCGGGACGGTGACCTCCCGGGCCGGGACGCCGACGACAACGACCGTCCCGCCCTTGTCGGCCATCGCGATGGCCTGGTCCATCGAGGACTGGACAGCGACGCAGTCGAACACCACATCGGCGCTGCCGCCGAGCGCCTTTCTCACCTGCCCGGTGACGCCGGCCGTGCCCGCGTCGATGGTCACGTCTGCGCCCAGGGCCGCCGCCCGCTCGCGTTTGGCGGGAAGCGGATCAGTGATCACGATCTTCCCCGCTCCGTGCGCGCGGAGCACCGCGAGAGTGAACAGCCCGATGGTTCCGGCCCCGAGAACCGCGATGGCCCGCCCGGCGACATCACCCGCCAGGCGCACCGCGTGCACCGGGGTGGACAGCGGCTCGATGAGCGCCGCGGCCTGATCGTCCAGGGTGTCCGGCACAGGATGCAGGCGGCCCGCGGTGATGGTGAAGTAGTCCGCCATGCCGCCCTGGGGATAGCCGCAGCCGAAGAACTGCAGGTTCTCGCACAGGTTCTCGCGTCCCGTCGTGCACATCTTGCACGCCCAGCAGGGCAGGTCGGGCTCGACGATGACCCGCTGTCCTGGCGCGGCGGCCCGGGCGGCGGAGCCCACGGTTTCGATGATCCCGACGACCTCATGGCCCGGCCGGTACGGCAGCGTCACGAAGGGGTGGCGCCCGCGGGCCGCGTGCAGGTCGGATCCGCAGACCCCGGCCACGACGGTGCGGACCAGGGCTTCGTCCGGGGCGGGGGCTGGAATCTCCGCTGCCTCGACAGCGATCCGGCCTGGGTAAACGACGACGCGTCGCATGCTGGTCACGGCGACTTCCTCTCCAGGCCGGCCGTCTTCTGGCCGGCCATCGGCGGTGTGGCGTAGCGGTCGAGGTCCGTGAACGTGGCCCGCACGCCGTGGTCGAGCAGGGCAGTCAGAATCGAGCTGTACACCCTAGTGAAGCGGGTGTCGCCGGCCAGTTCACCGAAGACCGCGCGGTTGCCGTCGAGGAAGGCGGTCCGGTGGCCGCGCTGCCGGCCTGCCGCGGCCTGGAGTTGCGGGGCCAGGGCGTCATTGATCTCGTGCGGCGAGCCGTTCTCGTCGGTGCCTTCGGCGTAGCGTGCCCAGCTGGCTATGACGGCCGCGGAGCGGGTGAAGGGCCGGCCGGCGGCCAGCTGCTGCCGGATGACCGGGAGAAGGAACTTGGGAATGCGGTCGGATCCGTCGGTGCAGAGCCGGGCGAGGGTATCGCCCACCTCGGGATTGGAGAATCTTTCGATGAGCTGGTTCGCATACTGGCCGAGATCGACGCCTGGAACCGGCCGGAGGGTCGGGATGGCTTCCCGGGTCATGTAGTCCAGCAGGAACCCGGCGAACAGCGGGTCGGCGGCCGCTTCATGGACGAGCCGGTATCCGACGAGGTGGCCCGCGTAGCACAGGGCCTGATGGCTGGCGTTGAGCAGCCGCAGCTTCATCAGCTCGTACGGCTCCACGTCGGAGACGATCTGCACGCCGGCCTCTTCGAGCGGCGGCCGGCCGTCCGCGAAATTGTCTTCGAGCACCCATTGCGTGAAGGGCTCGCACAGCACCGGCCACCGATCGTCGATGCCGAACCGGCGGCTGAGCTCACGGCGATCGGCGCCGGTGGTCCCGGGCGTGATCCGGTCGACCATGCAGTTGGGGAACCGGACGTGACGGGTCATCCAGCCGGCCAGGCCGGGATCACGCAGGCGGGCGAACGCCGTGAACGCCCGCTGGCTCACGTGCCCATTACCCGGGATGTTGTCGCAGGACAGGATGGTGCAGGCAGGAATGCCCCGCTCGCGGCGGCGGGCCAGCGCTTCGGTGACTATCCCGAAAACCGTTCGCGGCACTGCCCCTGGCCGCAGGTCGGCCATCACCGAGGGATCTGACGAATTGAATTCACCGGTGACGTCGTCGAGGTTGTAGCCACCTTCGGTGATGGTGAGCGACACGATCCGGGTCGCCGGCGCGGCGATCTTCTCGATGACAGCCTCGGGATCGCCGGGCGCGAACAGGAACTCGGTGATCGACCCGATCACGCGGGCGTCCCAGGTCCCATCGCCATGCCGGAGGACCAGGGTGTACAGGCCGTCCTGGGCGGCCAGCGCATCGCGGATCCTGCGGTTGGATGGCTGCAGGCCGATACCGCAGATGCCCCAGTCCATCGCCGCGGCGTTGTTCATCAGCGCATCGATGTACATCGCCTGGTGCGAGCGGTGAAAATTGCCGACACCGATATGAACGATTCCCGTCCTCACCTGGCGGCGATCGTAACGGGGAACAGCCACATCGGCGTTCAGGTGGCTCAGGGTTTCTGCGGTCAGTACGGTCATGCTGCCCCTTCCGCGCCGGCTGAGGGACCGGCCAGCCGCCCGGCGGTTGCGCCGGTAATTTTGAGAGCGGTCAGCTGCCCTCGCCGGGCGCCGGGCATCAGCAGTCATGTGGTCAGCACCCGATAATGATCTTGTGGACCGTCCGGTCGCTGCGCAGCGCGTCCAGCGCGGCGGCGTAATCGTCGAGCTTGAAGCGGTGCGTGATCAGGCCTTCGGTACGGGCCCGCCCGGTCCGCAGGGCCGCGATCGCGGCCGGGAACGAATCGATCTCCGCGAACGATCCCTTGATGGTGATCTCGCGGCGGAATACGTCGTACGGGCTGACCCGGACGAGGTCCTCGGGCTCGGTCACGCCGTAGAACAGCACGGTCCCGCCGCTGCGGGTCAGCGGCACGCAGTGCTCGGACACGGCTGCCGACCCGGTGGCATCGACCACGATGTCGTAGCCGCCTGATGCCGCCTTCAGCTTGGCGGCGTCGCCGGCCAGGTCCCCGCGATCCATCAGGAACGTCGTGTCGATCCCGAGTTCGGCGGCGCGCCGGAGCTTGAACGCCGACGAAGCCGCCACCGTCACGCTCACCGCGCCGCTGCGGGCGATCAGCTGGGCGAGGAGCAGGCCGGTCGGGCCGGCGCCGAAGACCAGGGCCGAACTCCCCGGCCGGGGAGCCAGGGTCTCCACGCCGTGCATGGCGCACGCCGTGGGCTCGGTGAACACGGACGTGTCAGGGTGGATGCCGTCCACGGAGAAGACCAGGCTGGCAGGGATGACGACATACTCGGCGAAGGATCCCGGCCAGTTCGTGCCGAGTCCCTTGAGGTTGGCGCACATCAGGGTCCGCCCGGCCCGGCAGTACTCGCAGTGCCCGCAGTTCATGTTGGGGTTGACCGCGACAAACTCGCCGACGCGGAATCCCCCGGCGCCGTCGCCCAGCGCGTCCACCGGCCCGACCAGTTCATGGCCTGGGGTCAGGGGAAACTCGGCGAAGAATTTGCCGTTGTGAATATGGAGGTCCGTTCCGCAGATCCCGGTCTGCTGGACTCGCACCCGCACCTCCCCCGGTCCCGGATCCGGGGTCGGAACCTGCCTGACCGAGAACCTGCCCGGGGCGTCGTAGACGACGGCCTTCATGCTGCTCCTTAGCCGGAACGAGCCGCGTGGTCCTTCCGGCTCGGGGGATGGACGGCCAGAGCCCGTGCGAGCGCGGGCTCTGGCCGCGGACCAGCCGCCCCGGGGCGCTCCGTCCCGGGGCGCCCGGGGTCACTCCCGCGCAGGCGCCGCGTGGGTCATGCTGGTCATGTGATTCAGCAGGCCGCTCATCCTGGGCTTGCCACCCCGGAGGGCGGCGGCGCGCCGCTGCTGGTCGACATAGACGGCGGCGATCAGCACGGCTCCCACCACGACCTGCTGCCAGAACGGCTGGATACCTATGATCACGAATCCGTTCTGGAGCGTGCTCGGGATGAACAAGCCGATGGTGGTGCCGAGGATGGACCCGTAACCGCCGAACAGGCTGGTGCCGCCGATCACGGTGCCGGCGATCACGCTGAGGTTCGTCGTACTCTGCCCGCCGATCGTGGTCGACTGGAAGAACGCCAGGTTGAGCCATCCGGCGAATCCGGCCAGGAGGCCGGACAGAGCATAGATGGTGACCAGGTGGCGGGTGACGTTCAGACCGGAACGCCGCCCGGCCTCGGGGTTTGATCCGAGCGCGTAGGTGTGCAGCCCGAAGCGGGTCCGGTGCAGGAGCACGATCCCGAGCGCGACGACGACCGCGGCGATGACCGCCAGCGTGGGGATCTGCCAGGCGATGTTGCCGAAACCCACGCTGTTGACCATGACGGACGGGACGTCGCGCAGGTCCACGCCGGTGGTGATCACTTCCGCCAGGCCGAGGGCCATCCCCAGCGTGCCGAGCGTGACGATGAGCGGCGGGACCTTCGCCCTGGCGACGAGCACCCCGTTGACCAGGCCCCATGCGAGCCCGGCGGCGACCCAGCCCTGGCCGCCCATCGCCGCCATGGCCTTGTCGGCGACGACGCCGCTGAAGACCAGGACGCTGCCCACCGAGAGGTCGATGCCGCCGGTGATGATGACCAAGGTCATCCCGACACCCAGGACGGCCAGGATGGAGGTGTCCTGCACGATCCCGCGGATGTTGAAGACGGTCAGGAAGCTGCCGGGCTTGAGGATCGCGAAGATGACCACGATCACGGCCAGCACGATGATGATCTGCAGCGCCTGCAGCCGGGCCAGCCGCGCGAGCCGGCCGGCCGGTTGCTCTTCGCTCGGCGCCGCTTCGGCAGGCGCCGGAGGAGGCGCAGTCGTCTGCCCGGTCACGGCCGCTTCTCCTGCGTCACGGCGCCGGTCATCGCCCCGACCAGCTCCTCCATGGTCGTCTCCTTCGCTCTGTACGTGGCCACCCGCCTGCCCAGCCGCATGACCTGCACCTCGTCGGCGACCTGGATCACGTGGGGCATCGAGTGGCTGATGAACACCACGCCGAGCCCGCGGTCGCGCACCCGGCGGATCAGGTCCAGGACACCCTTGGTCTGCACCACCCCGAGGGCGGCGGTGGGCTCGTCGAGCAGGATGACCCGGTTGGCCCAGGCCGCGGCGCGGGCCACCGCGACGGCCTGCTTCTGGCCGCCTGACATGGAGCCGATGCTGCCCGCGTAGTTGCGCACCGTCGCGCCGAGCTCGTCGAAAGCCTTCTTGCTGCCTGAACGCATCGCCGCGTTGTTCATGAAACCCAGCCGCCCCAGGATCCCCGGGCGCATGACCTCCCGGCCGAGATACATGTTCTGCACCGGGTTGAGATGGGGGGCCAGCGCCAGGTCCTGGTACACGGTCTCGATCCCGTACCGGCGCGCGGCCAGGGGCCCCGGGATCGTCACCGGCTTGCCGTCGACCAGGATCTCGCCCGACGTCGGCGTCTCCGTACCGGAAAGGATCTTGACCAGCGTGCTCTTTCCCGCGCCGTTGTCCCCGATGAGCGCGACAACCTCGCCGGTCTTGACCTCGAAGTCAGCGCCCGACAGCGCGCTCACGTGACCGTACAGCTTGGTGATGCCCCGAGCTTCCAGCGCAAGGCTCATCGATCCACTCCTTCCCGACCCAGGTCCCTGGTGAAACGGCGGAGCCGCCGCGCCCGGGTTCGGCCGGCAACGCTGCGGTAACCATGCCGCAATGTGCGTATCCACGAGGGTGCCTTTCTATGTCACCGATGTCAAGAGTTGAATTGAAACAATAACTGCCTGTAATCAAGGCTAAGTGGGGCCAGGAAAGAAGTTTCCGGTGACATCCTTGACACCGATGACATGTGGATGCAGGATCGAGCAAACATGTTTCCGGGAGATTGCCAGCCGCTGAACAGGCCCGGCTGACAGGAACCAGAGGTCGAGACACAGCACCCCCCGCACGGCCTGCACCCGGTGTCATCCGGCACCGGCAGCCGGGCCACGTCCTCACGTACGAAGGAGCAGGTATGAAGCGGTCTTTGGTGGCACCAACCGCGGGTGCGGCAGCCATTGCGCTGGCGCTCGCAGCGGGCTGCTCGTCATCGGGCAACTCAGGCGGGTCCGCGTCCGGCGGGTCCGCGTCCAGCGGGTCGGGCAGCGGGAAGACCTACAAGCTGTCGTTCATCCAGGGCGTGGCCGGCGACGGGTTCTACGTCACGATGGGATGCGGCATGCAGGCCGAGGCCAAGAAGCTCGGCAATGCCACGGTCAACATCCAGGGGCCCACGAAGTTCGACCCCACGCTGCAGAACCCGATCATCGAATCGGTCACCGCATCGAAGCCTGACGCGATCATGATCGCCCCCGACGACGTGTCGGCGAGCCAGACCCCGGTCGACCAGGCCATGAACGCGGGCATCAAGGTCGTTCTCGTGGACACCACGCTGAACAACCCGGCGGGCGCCGTCACGCAGATCTCCTCGGACAACCTGGCGGGCGGGGCTGACGCCTTCGCCGCCATCAAGCAGCTCGTGCCCAACGGCGGCCAGGTGCTCGTGGTCAACACGCAGCCCGGTATCAGCACGACCGACCAGCGCACCGCCGGCTTCGCCAAGGCGGCCAAGGCGGACTCGAAGTTCTCCTACGTGGGCGTCCAGTACGACCAGGACAGTGCGTCCATTGCCGCGCAGGTGACGTCGGCCGCGCTGCAGAAGAATCCCCACATCGTCGGCATCTTCGCCACCAACCTGTTCTCCGCCGAGGGGGCGGCCACCGGAATCCGCCAGGCTGGCAAGTCCGGCAAGGTGAAGGTGGTCGGATTCGACGCGGAACCCGATGAGATCACCGCGCTGCAGCAGGGTACCGTGCAGGCGCTCATCGCCCAGTCGCCGTACACGATCGGGACCGACGCGGTGGACCAGGCCGTCGCCGCCCTGTCCGGCAAGCCGACGACCCAGAAGATCGGCACCAAGTTCACCATCATCACCAAGGCCAACCTGAACTCGGCGGCGAGCCAGGCAGCGATCTACAAGACAAGCTGCTGACCTGGGCCGCCGGTATACTTCGAGGCGAACGGTCCCCCGGTGGTAGACGGGGGACCCTTCGCCGCCGGAGCTGCGTCGCTCGCATCTGCCGAGCAAACCTGTAGTCGCTTGAGCAGGCGCACAGTCTGGAGGCGATCTTCGATGACCACCATGCGCGACGTCGCTCGTGTCGCCGGCGTCAGCGCAAAGACAGTGTCCCGGGTGTTCAACGAAGATCCCCACGTCACCGAGGAAACCCGCGAGCGGGTTCGCTGGGCGATGCAGAAGCTGAACTACGTCCCCAACCTGCTGGCCCGGAGTTTCCGCGCGGGCTCGGACCCGGCGGTAGGCCTGGCCGTTCCCGACATCGCCGACCCGTTCTTCGCGGCGATCACGAGCAGCATCGAGATAGATCTGGTGGGGCGCGGCATGGCGGTCGTGGTGAGCAGCCTGGGCCAGGCCGCCGAACGCGAGCGTTCTGCCCTGGAAGCCCTGCTGAGGCGGCAGATCAGCGGCCTGATCGTGGCCTGCGCGAGCGCGGATCAGGCGTACCTGGCCCCGTGGCAGGACCGGACGCCGATGGTGTTCGTGGACCGGCCCCCGAAGGGGCTCTCCGGCGTGTACGTGATCGAGGACGATCTGGCCGGCGCCCGCGAGGCAGTCACGCATCTCGCGAATCACGGTCACCGGCGGGTGGCCTTCCTGGGTATTTCCACCCCCATCACGACCGTGCGCCGCCGGCTGAAGGGCTACCGGTCGGCGGTGGCCGAGCTGGGACTGGACGACCGTCCCGACCTGATCTGCATGCCCAGCGGGTCGGCCGACGAATGCGCCGCTGAGCTGGTGAAGCTCCTGGAAGGGCCGGACGCCCCCACGGCGGTGTTCTCCGCGACCACGCTGTGCACGATGTCGCTCGTCCAGGCCTTGCAGCGGGCCGGGCGCCCCGGCATCGCCGTGGTCGGTTTCGGTGATTTCCCCATGGCCGAGGCGCTCACGCCCGCCGTCACGGTGCTCGATCAGGACCCGGCCCGGCTCGGCCGTATCGCCGTCGAAAGACTCGTCCAGCGCATCCAGGACCCCCAGGCGCAGGTACGCCGCAGGACCGTTCTCCCGGTCCACCTGATCCCGAGAGGATCGGGCGAGCTGCCCCCCGCATGACGTTGAGTGAGAAGGAAGACTGTGAGTGAGCCCGGGACGGCGCCATGGCGCCGCGCGGAAGCCAGCCGGCTGATCACGTTCGGGCGGGCCGCCGCGCTGGCCGACGGCGGATTCGGGTGGCTGGGCGCCAGCGGCGACATCGACGTGACGCAGCCCTGCCCGCTCTACATCAACGCGCGCATGACGTACGCGTTCGCGCTGGCGCACCTCGAGGGCGTCACCGGCGCTGATTCGCTGGTGGCATCCGGGCTTCAGGCCCTCGCCAGCCGGTACGCCGACGGTGAGAACGGCGGCTGGTTCTCCGCCATTGACCTGTCCGGGACGGTCACCGATTCCGCCAAGACGAACTACGCCCACGCCGCCACCCTGCTGGCCGCCTCCAGCGCGGTGGCCGCCGGGATACCCGGCGCTGTTGCCGCCCTCGCGGCCGCCACGGCCGCCATCGAACGGCACTTCTGGTCCGACACCGAAGGCTGCGCGCTGGAGTCCTGGAACGCCGGCTTCTCCGAACTCGAGCCTTACCGCGGCGCCAACAGCAATATGCACTCGGTGGAGGCCTACCTCGCCGCCGGAGACGCCACCGGCGACCCCGTCTGGCCTGCCAGGGCTGCCTCCATCGCCACCCGCCTGATCAATGAGCACGCCCGTGCCCATGCGTGGCGGATACCAGAGCACTACGACGAGGACTGGCAGCCCCTGCCGGACTACAACCTGCATCACCGCGACGACCCGTTCCGGCCGTACGGCACCACCCCGGGCCATTCCTTCGAATGGGCCCGGCTGCTGGTGGGCCTGGAGGCGGCCCTGCCGGACCCTCCCGCCTGGCTGCCCGAGGCGGCGACCGGGCTCTTCGACCGGGCCGTCGCTGACGCGTGGCAACGCGACGGTCACCCGGGACTGATCTATACCGTCGGCGCCTCTGGCCAGCCGGTGGTGACGTCACGACTGCACTGGGTGGCCTGCGAGGCGGTTCTCGCCGCCGACGCGCTGCACCGGCGCACCGGGGAGGAACGCTTCGCCGCGGCCGCGCAGCGGTGGTGGGCTGAGATCGACCGCTATTTCCTGGACCGGAAGAACGGCGGCTGGTGGCAGGAACTGGCCCCGGACATGACCCCGGCCGGGTCCACATGGCCGGGCAAGCCGGATCTCTACCACTCCTACCAGGCCGTCCTGTTTCCGTCGCTCCCGCTGAGCCCGACCGCGGCCACCGCACTGGCCAGGCGAAGGGCCGGCGGTGCGCGGAGCGGTGCGCCGGGCAGTGCGCAGCATGATCAGTCGCCCGCCTAGATCATGAAGCGAGCCGCGGCGGTACTGATCAGCGGTCCCCCGGCCACGGGCAAGAGCACGCTGGCCGCGGCCCTGGCTCCCCGGCTCGGCGCTGCCCTGCTGGATCTGGACGTGGCCACCGGCCCGCTGACCCGGGTCGTCTCCAGGCTGATCGGCGTCCGTGACCTGGATGATCCTGCCCTGGCCGGGCTGACCCGGGACGCGCGCTACGACGCCAACCTGCAGGCGGGCCTGCCCGTCGTTCTCGTTGCCCCGTTCAGCACGGAGCGGGCGCAGCCGTCCGCCTGGGCCGCCGCCGCACGGCGGCTGGCGGCCGACCCCCTGATGGTCTGGCTGCACCTGGCACCAGAGGTGCTGATCCAGCGCCTGACCGGGCGCGCGCTGTCCCGTGACGAGAACAAGATCCGCGACCCCGCGTCGTTCCTGACCAGCCTGGATCTTGAGCCGCCAGCGGTGCCGCACCTGGCCCTGGACGCCGCCCAGCCCACGGCCACGCTGGTCAGGTCGGTGCTGGATCACCTTTCCCGGTAGGCCTGGCCCGCCGGGCCCGGACCCCGGCCGCACCCAGGCCTGGCCCGGGCCCGGCCTGGGTCTGGTCCGGGCCGCCGGGTCTTGCCACCGATGGCACAATCCGGCACAATCGGCTTATGCCATCGATGGCAACGGCGGTGTCCCACGGCGCACCAGAGGCGGGCGGGAAACTCGCCGCGGCCAGGCTGCTCGATGTCGCGCAGGCGGCCGGGGTGAGCCTGCGCACCGCGTCGCGGGTGCTGAACGACGATCCGCGGGTCGCGCCGGTCACCCGGCAGCGGGTCCGGCAAGCGATGCTCGAGCTGCGCTTCGAGCCCGATGCGATGGCCAGGTCACTGCGGGCCGGGACGGATACCGCGGTCGGGTTCGTCGTGGAGTCCATCGCCGATCCGTTCTTCGCCGAGGTTATCGACGCGGTGGAGCGGGAGATGGCGCGCCACGGCCGGTCAGTGCTCGTCACGAGCACCCGGCGTGACCCTGAATGGGAGCGGGACGTCATCGGGCGCATGATGCAGCGGCGGATCGCCGGGCTGCTGCTCTGCCCGGCCGGCGATGACCATTCCTGGCTCGGCACGCAGCGGGTGCCCGTCGTGCTCATCGACCGGCCGGCGCCCGGCTTCTCCGCGGACCTGGTCGGGATCGATGACCATGGCGCGGCTTTCGGCGCCGTGGCTCACCTCATCGCCCACGGGCACCGGCGCATCGCCTATGTCGGCGACACGCCTGCCATCCCGACCTCGGCCGCCCGCCTGCGCGGTTACCGCGATGCCCTGGCGCGTCACGGGATCGAGGCAGACGAGGAACTGGTCGACTGCGGGTGTCCCACCAGCCAGGCCGCCGCTGAGGCGGTGCACGCCCTGGTCGGCGGCCCCCGCCCGCCCACGGCCATACTGAGCGCGACCACGCGGGCGTCGCTGGGCGTGGTGCCGGCCCTGCACGCGGCCGGGCGGACGGACATCGCCCTCGTCTCGTTCGGCGACTTCCCCATGGCCGACGCCCTGCGCCCGGCCGTCACCGTCGTGGATCATCCCGGCCATGAGATCGGGCGCGTGGCTGCGGCCCGGCTCCTCGCGCGCCTGGGCGAGCCCGGCCTGCCCGTGGAACGGATCCGGGTACCGGCCAGGATCATCGAACGCGGCTCCGGGGAGCTGCGCCGATGAGTTTGAGGAAAGATGTCGTCCTCGGCATCGACATCGGCACCACCTCATCCAAGGCGGTGGCTCAGCCGGTGCCGCCGCGCGGCACGCCGCATGCCGGGCAGTGCGCCCCGTATGCGGAACAGCGGACCCCCTGGCACACCGGGAGCGGCGGCCAGACCGAGACCGACCCGTGCCGCCTCCTCGACGTGGCCGTGGACCTGATCGGGTCCAGCGTGCGGGCGGCCGAGTCAGCGTGGGGACCCGTCCGCGTGCGCAGCATCGGCGTGACCGGCCTGGCCGAGAGCGGCGTGCTGCTCGATGCGGCCGCCCGGCCGGCCGGGCCGGTGATCGCCTGGTTCGATCACCGCGGCGGCCATGAACTGGGGCAGGCCGCCCGGGAATTCCCCGCGTTCGCCACCACGTTCGAGCGCACGACCGGCCTCCGGTGGTCGAGCCAGGCCAGCATCGCCAAGCTTCTGTGGCTACGCGCCGCCGGATACCGGCCCGGCGCCGCATCGACCTGGATGAGCGTCCCCGAATGGATCGTTTTCGCCCTGGGCGGCGACGCGGTGCGCGAGCCATCGCTGGCGTCCCGGACGGGTCTCATCGACCAGGGCACCGGCGGGGTCTGGCCCGGTGCGCTGGCCGTGGCCGGGCTGTCCGCCCAGGCCCTGCCCGATGAACGGCCGGCCGGCGTCCGCGCCGGTTACCTGCGGCACGACGGCGTGACCTCGTGCGCCGCGGGCGCGGTGCTGACGGTGGCCGGGCACGACCATCCGGTGGCGGCCATCGGTGCCGGCGCGGCCGGAGCGGACGAGCTGTTCAACTCGAGCGGCACCGCGGACGTGCTGGCCCGCTCCATCCCGGGGACGCTGGATGAGACCGGGCGCCAGCGCGTCGTCAGCGCCGGCTGGTCGGTCGGGCGGCACGTGCTGCCGGACACCAGCCTGCTCCTGGCCGGTGTCGGTGGCGGACTGCTGCTGCGGCGCGTGCTGGCGGCCCTGGGGGCAGAGTCCGGGCCGGCCCGGGCGGCGCTTGATCACGCCGGCCTGGGCGTCGGTGACCTGCCCGCGGGCCTGTCGGTTACCGGCGACGGCCGGACCCAGGACGACGTCGTCATCCGCATCCAGGACGGCGCCTCCCCCGCCTCGGTCTGGATGGCCGCCGTCCGTTACACGGCGGCCCAGACCCGGCTCCTGCTCGATGACATCGAGAAGATCGTCGGCCCGCACCGCCGGGCCATCGCGGCCGGCGGATGGACGCAGATGGCCAGCGTGCGCGCGGCCAAGGCGGCCGCCATCGACGCGATGAGCTTCTCGGCGGTCGTGCAGCCGGGTGTCACCGGGGCCGCCCTGCTGGCCTCGTTCGCCCTCGACGGCGGCGGCATGCCGCTCGCCGACTTCATCCTCGACCAGGGAACGAAATGACACACGCAACGAGCACCCGAACGGGCACGCTGGACGACATCGCCGCAGGCAGTCACGTGTTCTCCATCATCGCCATGGATCAGCGCAACACCCTGCGCAGCATGTTCACGGCCGCGGGCCGCGGCGCGGACGACGACGACCTGCGCACCGCGAAAGCCGACGTCGCCCGCACCCTTACGCCTGCCGCCAGCGGGCTGCTGTCCGATCCGACCTACGGGGTCCCGGCCATCATGGAAACGGGGGCACTTGCCCCGGGCTGCGGGCTGCTCGTCGCCGCCGAACCCGCCGAGCGGCGCAGCCACCGGGGCGAGCCGCGCACCCACCGCGACCCGGCCCTGGACGCTCAATGGGTCCTCGGCCAGGGTGGCGATGCCCTCAAGTTCTTCGTCCAGATGCGCGCCGACCGCCCGGCCCCCGGTCCCGGTGAGCCGGACCTCGTCGCCGAGACACTGGCCGTCTGCGCAGAGATCATCCGCGACTGCCGCGGCACCGGGGTCCCGGTGGTCATCGAGAACCTCGTGTACGCGCGGCCAGGCGAAGACCTTTCCGGCCAGGTCCGCGAGGACGCCATCATCGAGGCGGCCCGGGCCCTCAACGACCTGGACATCGACCTGCTCAAACTCGAGTACCCCGGTTCACCGGAAGGCTGCCGGCGGCTGGCGTCGGTCCTCGACCGGCCCTGGGCCGTCTTGTCGGCCGGCGTGCCTTTCGAGCAGTTCACCGACATCATCCGGATCGCAGCCGACGAAGGCGGAGCATCCGGTTTCATCGCCGGCCGCTCAGTGTGGCGCGAAGTCGTCAGCCTCACCGGTCACCAGCGTCAGGAGTTCCTCACCTCGGTGGCGTTGCCGCGGCTGGAGAGGCTCATCACGGTCGCAGAGCGCTCGGCACGGCCGTGGACCGAGATCAGCCCGCCGGCCGCTTCGCCGGCGGCGAGCTGACTGGCCCGCGGGTCAATCATTTCTGCACCACCTCAGCTGGCTGGCCCGGTTTCACCTGGCGGGCTCCGCACGTCGGCGAAGCGCGGCACGCCGTCTTCGCAACCGACGCGGGCCCCGTTGGCCGTGAAGCTACTGTCCGACGTCGGCGTGATCCACCTCACCAGCCACTGACGGCCCGTCATCCGAGAGCACTGCGTGCTCATGTCCTTGCTCCGTGCGAGTATCCGCGGCTCCCTATGGATCAACACAGATGCGTCCCGGAAGACGTTCTAGCCGACGCGAACGCGCCCGTTATTGGAGTTCACTGCCGCGTCTGCGTTAGAGTCACTGGATGCCCGTTTTCCGGATCAAGGAGGCTGCGAGCCTTCTCGGGGTCAGCACTGACACCCTGCGCCGCTGGGCGGACGGTGGCCGGATCGAGACGACCACCGACGCGGCCGGGCGGCTCGCCGTGGACGGAGTGGAACTCGCCAGGCTCGCGCAGAGCCTGGCTACGGCAGCCCATCCCGGAGAAGGCAGCATGGTCGTGGCCCACTCAGTAAGGAACAGGTTCAGCGGCCTGGTCAGCCGGGTTACCCGCGACACCGTGATGGCCCAGGTGGAGATCCAGGCGGGGCCGCACCGGTTCGTGTCGCTGCTCAGCCGCGAGGCCGCCGACGAACTCGGCCTGGAGCCGGGGATGCTCGCGGTCGCCGCCGTCAAGGCCACCAACGTCTCCGTCGAGATACCCAAGATCAGCTGATTTCGGCTCAGCAATATTCAACTGAGGGATGACAATGCGTCGTATTGCCGTCATGGCGGCCGGGCTGGCAGCGGTCGCCGTGGCCGGTTGCTCCAGCAGCGGGCCAGGAAGCTCGTCGCCCAGTACGAGCAGCCCGGCTTCGCCGACGGGGTCGATAACCGTGTTCGCGGCCGCGTCGCTGATGGGGACGTTCACCCAGCTCGGGAAGCAATTCGACGCCGCCCATCCGGGCGACACGGTGAAGTTCAGCTTCGGGCCCAGCTCCGGCCTGTCTACCCAGATCACCAGCGGCGCGCCGGCTGACGTGTTTGCCTCGGCAGCGCCCGCGAACATGCAGACGGTTGTCTCGGCGGGCGACGCGGCTAACCCGCAGGACTTCGCGAAGAACACCATGGAAGTCGCGGTGCCGCCGGACAACCCCGGGAAGGTGGCCTCCGTGACGGACCTGTCGAAGAAGTCCGTGAAGGTCGCGCTGTGCCAGCCGCAGGTGCCGTGCGGGGTGGTGGCCGCCGAGGTATTCAAGAACGCCGGCATCAAGGTCAAGCCGGTGACCCTCCAGCCGGACGTGAAGTCCGTGCTGACCCAGGTCGAGACGGGCAACGTGGACGCCGGCATGGTGTACGTGACCGACGTGATGGCCGCCGGGACCAAGGTCAAGGGCATCACCATCCCGGCCGGCGACAACGCCTCGACGCTCTACCCGATCGCTACCATCAGCAACAGCAAGCACAAGTCCATCGCCCAGGCGTTTGTCGCCTACGTGATGTCCCCCGCGGGCCAGCAGGTGCTCACCGCCGCGGGGTTCCAGAAGCCCTGACCTAGTATCCGGAGCCGCCATGGTGCCCGTTAGCGCGCCGTCGCACCTGACCGGCCGGGAACGAGCCAGGCGGGCCGCCCGGGGCGGCGCCCCGCGGTCAGTGCCGGCGCCCTTGCTGGTACCGGCACTGATCGCGGTCGGGTTCTTGGTGCTGCCCCTGATCGGGCTGCTGATCCGTGCACCCTGGCGTCACCTCGGGGCGGCGCTCAGCGGCTCCGATGCGACCCAGGCGCTCGTTCTCTCACTGTGGACCGCTTCGGCGAGCACGGCAATCTCCCTGGTCATCGGGGTGCCACTGGCGTGGGTGCTGGCCCGGAGCAGCTTCCCGGGACAGCGGCTCCTCCGCGCGCTGGTGACCCTTCCGCTGGTGCTACCCCCGGTGGTGGGCGGAGTCGCGCTGCTGCTGGCGTTCGGGCGGACCGGGTTCCTCGGCCAGTACCTGGACTCCTGGTTCGGGCTGACCATCCCCTTCACCCCCATAGCCGTGGTGATGGCCGAGACGTTCGTGGCCATGCCCTTCCTCATCATCACCGTTGAGGGAGCGCTGCGGTCCGCGGACCAGGGCTTCGAGGAAGCAGCAGCCACCCTGGGCGCGAAGCGGATGACCGTGTTCCGCCGGGTCACCGTGCCCATGATCGCCCCTTCCCTGGGCGCGGGCGCGGTGTTGTGCTGGGCGAGGGCCCTGGGTGAGTTCGGGGCGACGATCACCTTCGCCGGCAGCTTTCCCGGCCAGACCGAGACGATGCCCATCGCGGTCTACTACGCGCTGGAGACTAACCCCGATGCGGCGATCGCGCTGAGCCTGGTTCTGCTCCTGGTCTCCATCGTGGTGCTGGTCTCCCTGCGCGATCACTGGCTGCGGGGCGGCTCGGCCTCATGAGGCACGAGAGCAGCGACGGCCTGACCGTCGAGGCTGCGGTGAGGCGCGGCGGTTTCCTGCTCGAGGTCAGCCTGACCGCGGCACCGGGCGAGGTGCTCGGCTTGCTGGGGCCGAACGGGGCCGGCAAGTCCACCTTGCTCAGCGCGGTGGCCGGGCTGACCCCGGTCTCGGCTGGCCGCATCACGCTCGCGGGCCGGGTGCTGGACGACGCGGACGCAGGATCCTTCGTGGAGGCCTCGGGGCGCCCGGTCGGCTTCGTGTTCCAGAACTACCGGCTCTTTCCCCACCTGACCGTGGCCGAGAATGTCGCGTTCTCGCCGCGCGCGCGGGGCGTGGGCAAACGGGCTGCCCGGTCAGCTGCCAGTCACTGGCTTGACCGGCTCAGGCTGGCTGACCTCGCCGAACGCAAGCCTGGCCAGCTGTCCGGCGGGCAGGCGCAGCGGGTGGCGCTGGCCCGCGCGCTAGCCGGCCAGCCGGCACTGCTGCTGCTGGACGAACCCCTGTCAGCTCTGGACGCCGGAACCCGGCTCGATGTGCAGTCCGAGCTCAAACAGCACCTGGCCGACTTCGCGGGGCCGTGCCTGCTGGTCACTCATGACCCGCTCGAAGCGCTCGTGCTGGCTGACCGGCTCATCGTCCTCGAGGGGGGACGCATCGTCCAGGAGGGCACGCCGGCGCACATCGCCCGCCGGCCCGCCACCGACTACGTCGCCAAGCTCGTCGGCCTGAACCTGTACGCGGGCCTGGCCAGCGGCTCCGAGGTGGTGCTCAGCGAGGGCGGGACCTTCGTCGTCCCTGACCAGGGCCAGCATGGTGACGTCCTGGTCGCGGTCCGCCCGTCCGCGGTGGTTGTCAGCACGCAGCGACCCTCGCCCAGTAGCGCCCGCAACACCTGGCCCGCCAAGGTCGCTGGCCTCTCGCTGCTCGCTGATCGCGTCCGGCTTGACCTGGAGGGGCAGCCGAGCGCCCTGGCAGACGTCACGCCCGCAGCGGTGGCCGAGCTATCGCTTGATCCGGGCACCCAGGTATGGCTCACCACCAAAGCCACCGACCTCGAGGTTTATCCCCACCCCCAGGGGCAGCCAGCCTGAACGATCTGGCCACCGGGTGAGTGCGGGAAGCGGCTGCCAGCCTGGCCTCCTCCTGTGCGGTGTCCACCCTCCGGTTACCGGCCAGTGAAGCGGGCCTCGCGCCGCTCCGTGAAGCTGCGCAGCCCCTCAGCCGCGTCCTGGCTGCCCAGGATCCCGGGTAGCACTGATGCGATGTGCTCACGCGCGGCGTCCGGGCCCTGGCCCCGCCCAACGCGCGCGTTGGCCAGGGTGGCCTGTACCCCGAGGGGCGCCTGCCGGGCTATCAGCTGGGCCAGTTCCCGCGCCCGGCCCGTGTGCGACCCGGCCGGGACGACCTCCTGCACCAGCCCGATCCGCAGCGCCTCGCCGGCGCCGAATTCCTCCGCGGTGAGCAGGAAGCGCATCGCGTTGCCCCAGCCAAGCTGCGCGGGCGCTCGGAAGGTGGCGCCGCCGAACGGCATGATCCCGCGGCCGATCTCCAGCTGGCGGAAGCGCACGTCATCGGCGGCGACCACGATATCGGCCGCGAGGGCGAGCTCGATGGACAGGGTGTAGGCAATGCCATTGACCGCCAGCACGACCGGCTTGGGCACCGGCTCGCCCCAGACCGCGAACGGGTCGAAGCGGTGCGAGCCGGCGATCGCCCCGGGACCGGACTCGGCCACCGCCGGGCCGACCTCGGCCAGATCGAGGCCAGCCGAGAAGTGCTCGCCGTGCGCGAAGAGGACGCCGGCGCGGAGCTCGTCGTCGGTGCCGAGGGTCTCGTACGCGGCGCCCAGCGCCTCGATGGTCGCCAGGTCGAAGGCGTTCCGCTTCGCCGGGCGGTTGACGCCGATGAGTAGCACATGTCCATCGCGCTCGACGGTGATGGGCTCGGTCAACATCGCTCCCTGGTGGCCGCGGCTGTCCGTCGACCCGACTCTACGGACTGCCGCGCTGCCGCGGCAGGTCAGGATGCGGCGTCGAAACTCCTGCAACGTCGGGCCGGCGAGCGTGGCGTGCGGTTGGGAGTGCCGAAGCAGCGAGCGCGGATCTGCCCTCACCAGGCGTACAGAAGGGGCATGTGCAGCAAGGTGAGACGCTCAGAAGGAGCGAGAACCTGGAAGATTCTCTTCAGGATCGAGCCACAAGCTGACGCCATCGTGGAGGAACCTGATGCCAACAGGCAGCGGCCGGGCCGACGATCCGCCGGCAGCGGGCCAGAAGGCCGAGCCGGTTATCAGCTCCCGGTTCGCCAGCACCCGGTTGGTCACGTGGCACGGCGATCTCCTGGAGCGGCTCGACCGGCTCGGCTGGCTCCGGACTCTGAGCGACAAGCTGTCCGCCGTGCTGGTGCCACTGCGCGAACGGCACCAGGACAATCTGGCCCTTGAGCTGCTGCATGGCGGCCGATGGGTCGGCCACCCGCTCCATCCGGCACTTAGCGACCTGCCCGTCGGGCTGTGGACAGGCGTCGTGGTGCTGGACGCTACGGACCGCGACCCAGATCCCCGGCACGGAATCGGCGCCGCAGGCGTGCTCAGCGCGGCCGGCATCCTCGCCGCAGGCGCTACCGCCCTGACCGGTCTTAGCGACTGGACCGTCAGCGAGGATCAGGACCGCCGCGTCGGGCTCTTCCACGGGCTCCTCAATACGGTGGCCCTCGGGCTGCAAGGTGCCTCCCTGGGCTCCCGGATGGCCGGCCGCCGTAACACGGCACGCGCTTTCGGCGTGGCCAGCCTCACGGTCACGGCCGCCGCCGGTTACCTCGGCGGTCATCTCGTATTCACCAAAGGTGTGATGGTGAACCGGGTGGCGTGGGCCATCGGGCCGCGGCGGTGGACCCGCGCGCTGCAGGAGGCCGACCTGGCTGACGACTCGCCGACCGCCGTCGAGGCCGAGGGCCGGCAGGTCATGCTGTACCGCCACCGCGGCACGCTCTACGCCCTCGACAACATCTGCGGCCACGCCGGTGGCCTGCTCAGCCGCGGCACTGTTGCAGACCTGACCGTGACATGCCCGCTGCACGGGGCCCGCTTCGCGCTCGGCGACGGCTGCGTCAGCCGCGGCCCGGCTAGCCAGCCGCAACCCGTGCTACCTACCCGGATCCGCAACGGCTGGATCGAGGTGCGCGGCAGCCAGCCGGCACCCCGGCGGCCCGCAAATGGAAGGACACAGCCATGACGTTCGTAGTCGTCGCGAACCTCGACGACCTAGAGGTGGGTGACACCATGCTGGTGGAGGAGCTGCGCGAACCGATCTGCCTCATCCGCCTCGATGATGAGGACGTCAGGGCGATCCACAACACCTGCACCCACCAGCAGCAACCCCTTCACGAGGGCTCCCTCCAGGACGATGACACGCTGGTCTGCGCCTCTCATGCGTCACGCTACGACCTGACCTCCGGCGAGGCCGTCGGTGTGTTTGCGTGCGGCCCCATCCCTGTTTACGCATGCAAGATCGAAGACGACGCCATCCTGGTCGACATTGACCAGCAGCTCAACGACGCACCCATCCCTCGTCCTCTGCAACGGTGAGGCCAGCACCCGGTCGTTGGACGCGCGCTAAGTCGGCCTCTCCCCCGTCCTCCCGGTAAGCGCCGAACGAGCCTCGGTGTCAGGCGCGCAGCGCAGCGCGGATGCTCGCGGTCGCCGAGGTCAGGGGCCTGCAAGCCGCCTCGGCCTTCGCCATCAGCGACTCCCTGGCCGACCTGGCCTGGAACCCTCAATTCCACGGACCACAGGTCCAAGCCGGCCTGATCACGCTGTACGAGGCGGCAGTGAGCGCCCTGCAAGCATCGTCCCCGGACACCGGGACATCGTGAATTCAGGCGGCGGTTCAATGCACAGCATGCGCCCTGCGCCAACGCAGATGCGGCGAGGGCCAGAAGAGTGAGACTTTTCGGACTCCCGTGACTCCCCGCGTACTCTGAGTGGAGATCGACGGATGGAAAAGGCTTGATGGATGACCGTTCCGGACGGTGACGGGTCTGGCGCCAGTGACGATGTCCTGGAACTGGGCGGCCGGCGAAGGCCGGTCCCCCGGTGGTGGCCACCGTTGGGCGCTCTCGTCATCGGGGCAGTGGCGCTGCTGGCCGGCCTGGCCATTGGGTACGCCGGCGGCGCCCGGCATGCCGGAGAACATGCCGCGCCGCCCTCGCCGTCGCCGTCCCGCGCCGCCGCGCTAGCCGCGCCGTTCTCGGCAGGCGGCTTCCCGCTGAGCCAGTCCGGCCCGCAGTGCTCCGTGCAGACCGGCCGCGAGCTGCAAGTGGGCCTGCAGATCACGAACCTGTCACCGGCAGCGGTCAGGCTCCGCCGGGTCGCAGTTGTGCTCCCGCTGGGCGGGCTCAGGGTGATCTCGCAAGCCTGGGGACCCTGCGGGGAGCTGCCGGCCAGCCGTGAAGCGCCGGGCAACATTCTCCCCCCAACCCTCCGACGGGGGGCCAGCTCCTGGCTCACGGTCACCTTCCAGGTGCTGGTCAGGTGCCCGCAGCCGCTGCCAGTCCAGTTCACGCTCGACTACGACCAGCAGAGCCGGCTGGCGGCAATCCGGCTGCCGGGCTTCCCTGACCTGGGCCAGGTTCCCTACTCCGGATGTCCGTAGCCAGGCGCCACGCCATGTTTGATCAAGCCAGCGGTAAATGAGGGTTCCGGAGACACGGCGTTAGAACGCCCGGAGTGCGCACGCGGCGCTTGCCCCCGGCCGGACCCCGGCCTGGATCGGGGGGCAGGCCCGGAGTGAGGTTCAAGATCGCCGGGTAGATCTGTCGATTTCCGGGGGCCCCGTCCGTCGGACTTAGTGTCAGGTCGATATTCCGGTCGCAGACGCCGGCCGGCGAGCGCGGGGAGAATTCGATGGCGAAGTTCGTGTATGTCTACGTCGGCGGTCAGATGGCAGAGACGCCAGAGGCGCAGGAGCGGGCGATGCAGGCCTGGGGGGCATGGTTCGGCACTCTCGGCGACTCGGTCGCCGACATGGGGAACCCGTTCGGTAACTCCGCGACGGTAAGTTCGGGCGGTGTCGCCGACGGGGGCAAGTCCGGCGCGGGCGGCTACTCGATCGTGTCGGCCGGCTCGCTGAGTGATGCGACGGCCAAGGCGAAGGGCTGCCCGGTGCTAGCCAGCGGCGGGTCCGTCGAGATCTACGAGGCCATCCCGATGTAGTGGCACTGGCCCGGGCCGCGGGCCGGCCCGGGCCAGTGGGCCGGGACGTTTTGCGCGGCAAGCCGGTCCGGCCGTCCGGTTCCTGGATCGTCCCCCGTTTGGCGCGCTGCACGGCACGGTCGCGGATCTGCAGGCAACGGCCCTGGACGTCGCCCAGGCTAAGTGCCAGGCTCAGGTCGAGCGGCGAACGTCGCACATACCGATCCGAGCCAGTCCCAGGCCGAGGTCTAGCCGGTTGCGGACCAGTTGAGCGTCGCGGCGCCCAGGCAGAGAAGCCATCAAAGGAGACCGGCATGAGCGTGTACAGGGTGACCGAGATCATCGGGACAAGCGGCACTTCATGGGAAGATGCGGCAGCGGAGGCGATCAAGACTGCAGCCGGGACCATCCACGATCTTCGAGTGGCTGAGGTCGTTAAGCAGGACATTCACCTGGACGAAGGCGGGGAGATCATCTACCGCACCAAGCTTCAGCTCTCGTTCAAGTACGAGCGCGAGCACTGACGCCTGGACTGCCCTCCACTGACGGGGTTCAGTGCGCCAGTTCTCAAGGCAATACTGCCCCTCCAATGCCTGGGCGCCCATGCGTCTCTTTCCGTATCATCGCTTCCACTCCGTTCAGAAGAAGGATTCATCACCACCGTCATCGAGGGGTCAGGACGTACTTCCCTGTCACCCCGCGTTCGCCGAATCTCGTTAGAAGCCGCCCGGCCTCGGCGAGGGGCGCGGATTGCGGCGTGGGCGGGTGTATCTTGCCCTGGCTGATCTGAGCGAGGACGTCGGCGAACAGATCACGGCTGGCGTTGGGGCCTCCGCCTCCGCGCGACCAGTCCCCCCAGTCGACACCGATGATGCTGCGGTTGCGCAGCAGGACGATATTCATGGGCAGTCGCGGGATCTCACCGGAGGCGAACCCGAGCACGCAGAGCCGCCCGCCCGCGTTGAGTGCGCGCAGGGCGGACTCGGTCGGCGGACCACCAACCGGATCGATGACGACATCCGCGCCGCCATCGGTCGCAGACCGTATTTCCCGTTGACGATCAGGCCGTCGACGAAGGACACTCCGGCGGTCTCCACCTCGGTCAGGACGTCGTTCGGTCCCACCTCGGGAGTGGGCTCGTCGACCAGTTCGAGCATGTCGGGGCCACCGAAGGCCCTACACAGGATGCGCTGCACCGATGGATCTCCTGTCTGCGCGAAGCTCCGATATCCGTGCCAGAATGGCGATGGCTGCTCTCACCCCTCGCCTGGCGTTGCCCGCTCGTCGCCATCAGCGAAACGTGAAACGGGGCTGCGATGGGCGAAGAGGCACATGTCGTGCAGGCACGGTCGCAGCCGCGCGAATCTGGTCCTGCTGAGCTGCCTGCTCTGGCCATCAAGCCTGTGCTGGCTATCACGGTAGTGCTCACCGGTCTGCTGATCGCTTTCTCTGATCGCTACGGCTACCACCGGGACGAGCTGTACTTCATCGCGTCCGGCAAGCACCTGGCCTGGGGCTATCCTGATCAGCCGCCGTTCGTGCCCCTGGTCGCCAGGCTGATGACCAGTCTGGCCCCGGGATCGCTCGTGCTGCTCCGGGTGCCGTCAGCGCTGGCGGGCGGGGTGCTGGTGCTGCTGACCGGGCTGCTCACCCGCGAGCTTGGCGGGCGGCGCGCGGCCCAGGCCCTGGCCTGTGCCGTTATTGCGCTCGCACCGGTGGTCACCGGGGCAAGCCACCTGCTCAGCACGACCACTTTTGACCTCCCGGTCTGGGCGCTGCTGCTGTGGCTGCTGGTACGGATCCTGCGTACCGGTGATCAGCGGCTGTGGCTGGCTGCCGGGCTGACGGCCGGCGCCGGGCTGCTTGATACCGACCTGGTCGCCTTCCTGATCTTCGCGGTCGTCGTCGCGCTGGGCCTGGCCGGGCCGCGGGCGCCGCTGCGGTCTGGCTGGTTCTATGCTGGCGGCGGCCTCGCACTTGCCCTGTGGGCTCCCTACCTGGCCTGGCAGGGCAGCCACGGCTGGCCCGAATTGGCAGTGGCCCGTTCGATCGCGGCTGGCGGATCGGGAACATCGGCGTCCTGGTGGCTGATCGTGCCCGAGCAGTTCGTCCTGGTCGCGTGGTATTTCTCGCCGATCTGGATCACTGGGCTGGTGCGGTTCTTCCGGGACCCGGGACTTCGCTGGTGCCGGGCGGTCGGCGTGGCCTACCCGGTGCTGGCCGTGGCGTTCATGCTGACCGGCGGCAAGCCGTACTACCTGGCTGCGTATTTCCCCGCCCTGCTGGCCGCCGGCGCCCAGCCCGCAGTGGACTGGGCTGGGCGCGCGCACCACAGGCGCCGGGCCGGGCTGATCACGGCCGGGCTGGTGCTCGCCGTGCTGCAACTGCCGATCACCCTGCCGGTCTTGCCGGTTTCGGTGGTTCACGACACACCGATCGTGGCGCTGAACTACGACGCAGGCGAGACGATCGGCTGGCCTGCTTTCGTGCGCGAGATCGCAACGGCGTACCGATCGCTGCCGCCTGCCGAGCGCTCTGCCACGGTCGTATTGACCAGTAACTACGGCGAGGCGGGCGCGGTCAATCATTTCGGCCCGGCACAGGGGCTGCCAGTCGCTTACAGCGGCCACATGTCCTTCTGGTACTGGGGGCCGCCACCCACCCGGGCGACCACCGCGATCATCGTCGGCTACCAGCGCAGCCAGCTCACCTTCTGCGGCTCAGCCCGCCTCGCCGCGCATCTGGACAACCTCGTCGGCGTCAACGACGACGAGCAGGGCGCCCCGGTCTGGATCTGCCAGCAGCTCACCAGAACCTGGCCGGCCATCTGGCCCGGGCAGAAGCACCTCAGCTGAGGCGCGCCGGGAACGGCCAGCGGGAATGCGCCCCCGGCGACCGTGCAGGTCGGCGTGATCTGCGTGCCGGCACACGGGCTTGTCTTGCTCGCCAATGCTTATGGCGCACCAGGGCGGGCTGACGTAGCCACATGGCGGCCAGGATGGCTGATCAGCAAGCCGCTCGCCCCGGGTGGCTCAGCCTGGTCTGGCCGGTGAGGGTGAACTCCTGCAGGTGGGATCGGTCCCATCGGGCGAACACCAGACCCTGAGCCGGACTCTGCAGGCTAGCTGTGTAAGTTGTGCGGGGTCAGCGGCAGCCCGGTAGGCCGCCGAAGGCGCTTGCGCGGGGCTCTGCCAGTCTCCAGCGGCGGGCTCCTGCACCTGCACCACGGGCGCATCGCGGATGTGGCCTCCATTGCCCGCAATCAAGGTGATAGGCAGCCGCCGGCTGGGGGAGACGTGGTGAGCCAGAGCGGAGACCGCCTCAAGTCCGGCCAGCTCGGTACCGCTGACGTGACGGCCTCGACGGTCGCGAACATCGGGCCGGGGATTGACTTCTACTTCGGGTTCGGGGTGATCGCGGTAACCGCCGGTGCCGCCGCGCCGCTGACCATCCTCGCCGCTACCGTGGCCGTCGGACTCCTGGCGTTTACGGTGGCCGAGTTCACCAGGGCGGAGCCTTCGGCGGGGAGCTTCATCACTTATGTCGAAACCGCGCTGGGGGCTAGAGCCGGTGCCGCAACGGCCCTGCTGGTCACGGTTGGGTACACGCTCACCGCACGCGGGGTCAAGCTGTCGACCGCTGCGGTGGGCGCGGCCGTGCTCGTTCAGGTGGCGATCATGGTCGCGGTCTGCCTGCTGGTTCTCGTGGATCAGCGTGCCCACCTGTCGGGCATACCATTCTCCTGGACGCACCTCACCGGTGGCCTGGCCGGCCTTTCCGCAGGCTTCCCGCTTGCCCTCTTCATGTTCATCGGATGGGAAAACGGCCCCGCGCTCGCCGAGGAGTCCCGCGATCCACGCCGCACCATACCAAGGGCTCTCTTCATCTCGGTGGCGATCGCGGCCGCCCTGCTCGTCTTCTTCGGCTACGCGACCATTACCGCTTTCCGCTATGACGTCTCCTCCATTGGCCGCTCATCGGTCCCGTTTCTGACGGTGGCCGATCACTATCTCGGCGGAGCGGCCGTCCTGGCGTGGATCGCCGGAATCGTCTCCGTGCTCGCCACCCTGGTCGCCGGAGCGGATTCCCAGTCGCGCATGCTCTTCGACGGCGGCCGGACGGGACTGCTGCCAGCAAAGCTCGGCCAGGTTCGCCCGCGGTCCGGCACGCCGGTGAATGCGCTGCTTTTCATGGCGGCCGCCGGGCTGGGGATCATCGGAGTCTGGTGGGTGACCCGCCTCATCACCAAAGACACCGGATCGATGAACCCGGTCGGCCTGTATGCCGAGTGCTCGACGATGGCGACAATCGTGATCCTCTTCGTCTACTTCCTCACGATGCTCTCCCTTCCCGTTTTCATGTGGCGCCGCCACCGGGACTCGTTTTCGCCCATCCGCCATGTGGCGATCCCGGCTCTTGGGTCCATCACCCTGATCGTCCCGTTTGTCGAGCTGTGCCAGCCCGGGCAGCCCGCCCCCTATAACGCCTTCCCGTTCATCGCACTAGCGCTCGTGGCGGCGGCCGCAGTGATCGCCTGCCTTGTCGTGCACCGCCATCCGCGCGCCGGAGCAGGCGAAGGAGCGGCATTCTCAGAAACCTGAGCGGGTCGCGATGGGCGGGCAGTCTTAAGCGCGGTGTAACTCCAGAGACGGAGGAGACACCAGATGGCTGACGTGACAGAGGACCAGGCCGACCGCAGCACTTCCCCGGGAACCATGCGTTAAGAACCGCGTGAGCTTAGCCGGCGACGACCGCGCTGCCCGAGATGTCCCGGCTGCCGTCGGCCGTCACTCCTGTGCCCGGCGCCCACGTCGCCGGTACCTCCCGGTGCCGCAGCAACAGGCGCACCGTCGGCCGTCCCGCCCGCAACCGGAGCAGCGGCCGCCGCCGGGCCCGGGGGCGGTAGCGACGCCGTCCATACATTCATCGTCTCGGGGACCGAAGGCAGGATCCGGGGCTGGTGGGTGGCATCGTCGAGCTGCGGGTGGCCGATGCAGAACTCGATGGCGAACCCGCGCATCTCGTCCTTCATGTAGAAGCCGATCGAGCCCGACGGCGCGTGACGTAGCAGGTCGTCCCGCAGCTTGACCCCGCCCTTCAGCGCGTTGTGGCGGGCCCGCATCACGTCATCGAGAGACTCGACCTGGATGCAGAAGTGATTGAAGACCGGCCGCTCGGCCCGGATCAGCACCAGCGAATGGTGGTACCGGTCGGCGGCGCGGAAGAAGCCGGCCCGGCTCTCCACCCAGTCTGACACCTTGAATCCCAGCACCTGCTGGTAGAAGTCCGTCGTTTGCTCGAAGTTCGGAGTGGCCCAAGCGGCGTGCAGAAACTTCTGCATGGTGATGCCTGGACGACCAGTTCGTCAAGGGCAATCGGGAAGGCGCCCGCGGCGTGGTAGCCGACTGCTGCCGCCGCTCCGCGGAGCTGTACATCGCCGCTTTCTGGCCTGCCGGGGAAAGCTGAGGCAGCTGCTATTCACAGGCTGCGGGCCAGGTCGGGCGTGGCGAGCTGCACCGCCCAGCCGGGACCCGGGTGGGTGTCCGCCTGCGCCTGCCGGACTGACCTTGCCGACTACCCGGTCCCCCCGGACGCGCCGCAGGCAACGGCCCGGCCGACGCCGAGGGCCGCTGTCCGGACCGCCGGGGCGAGGCGCCCGGTGTTGAGGCGGCTAGCCCAGCCGGTGATCGAGACCGCGGCGAGGGCCAGCCCGTCCCCGCCGAGTACTGGCGCCGCCACGCACGCGATCCCGCGCGAGGACTCCTCGTGCTCCTCGGCGTAGCCGCGCCGCCTGACCATGGCCAACTCGCGCCGGAACAGCCCGGGCGCCACGATGGTGCGCGCGGTCCTACGGGCTAGGCCCGCGGCCAGCGCGGCCTGAACAGTCTCGGCATCACTGAAGGCGAGCAGGGCCTTGCCCACGCCTGTACAGTACGCCGGCATCCGGCCGCCCAGGCGCGATCCGAGCTTCGGCGCATTCCGGCCGGCCAGCTTCTGGATGTAGACGACATCGGTCCCGCGCAACATGGCCAGGTGCACGGTCTCGCGGGTCGCCTCGGCCAGGTCGGCCAGCACCGGCGCGGCCGCCTCACGCAGGCTCAGCTGCGCGGGCGCGCGAGCGCCCAGCTCGAACAGTCCCATGCCGAGCCGGTACCCGGTGCCCGCGCGCTCCACCAGGCCCCAGCTCGCGAGCTCTCCCAGGATCCGGTGCGCGGTGGGCTTAGCGATCCCGGTACGGCGGCACAGCTCGGCCAGCGACAGCTCGGGATCCGCCGGGCTGAACGCGTACAGCAGCGAGAAGGCCCGGTCCACCATGGACGGCGGCGCACCGTTCCGTACAGCGGAATGCATAGCTTCATCTTCGCCTTGTGACCTGGCAATGTCGAGTCATGACATCACCCAGCACCCGCGTCACCGCGGCGATCGTCGGGCCGGGCAACATTGGCACCGACCTGCTCGCCAAGCTGAAGGGGAGCGAGAACCTCGACGTCGCCTACGTCGTGGGCGTCGTCGAGTCCGATGGCCTGGCCCGGGCGCGGGGCCAGGGCATTATGGCATCTGCCGAGGGGGTCGACTGGCTCCTGCGCCAGGATCCCCTGCCGCAGCTCGTGTTCGAGGCGACGTCGGCGAAGGCACACAGCGCGAACGCGCCGCGCTACGCCGAGACCGGAATCCAGGCGATCGACCTCACTCCCGCGCATCTTGGCCCGATGGTCTGCCCGCCAGTCAATCTGCGCGACCACGTCACGGCGCCTAACGTCTCGATGATCACCTGTGGAGGCCAGGCCACCATTCCGATGGTGCACGCGGTCTCGCGAATCACGCCGGTGCCGTACGCCGAGATCGTCGCCTCGGTAGCCTCCACGTCCGCGGGACCAGGCACGCGGGCCAACATCGACGAGTTCACCCAGACCACGGCCGGTGCGGTCGAGGAGGTGGGCGGCGCCGTGCACGGCAAGGCCATCATCATCCTCAACCCTGTCGAGCCGCCGATGATCATGCGTGACACGGTCTTCTGCATGATCAGCCCCGACGCTGACCGGGACGCTATCACCGCATCCGTGCACGAGATGATCGACGACGTGCAGCAATACGTGCCCGGCTACACGCTCCGGGCCGACCCGCAGTTCGACGATCCGCGCGAGGGCTGGAACGGCCAGGCCCGGGTCGCCATGTTCCTGGAGGTCCGCGGCAACGGCGACTACCTGCCGCCCTACGCGGGGAATCTCGACATTATGACGGCGGCGGCCGCCCAGGTGGGCGAGCTGATGGCGGCGGCGATCGCAGAAGGAGTGGCGGCATGAGTACGCCGACTGGCCGACCTGAACTGCAGCATGAGCTGCGTATTACCGACACCACGCTGCGCGACGGCAGTCACGCGATGGCGCACCAGTTCACAGAGCAGCAGGTGCGCGAAACCGTGCGGGCCCTGGACCGGGCCGGCGTCGAGGTCATCGAGGTCACCCACGGCGACGGGCTGGGCGGCAGCTCGTTGAATTACGGCTTCTCGCGGACTGATGAGATGACGCTGATCGCGGCGGCCCGCGAGGAGACGCGGCAGGCGAAAATTGCCGTCCTGCTCGTGCCGGGCATCGGCACCGTAGAGCACCTGAAGAGGGCGCGCGACGCCGGCGCCGAGATGGTGCGCGTCGCGACTCACTGCACGGAGGCCGACGTGTCGCCGCAGCATTTCGCGGCGGCCCGCGATCTCGGCATGGAGACTGTCGGCTTCCTGATGATGGCCCATCGCACCAGCCCAG
>WNGB01001344.1_pt1 | contig 42451 bp, 39 predicted proteins | sample 5400681 | NCBI WGS metagenome assembly WNGB01 (sample SAMN13153367, study PRJNA577476) | soil metagenome | isolation source: 115 cm soil or saprolite under grassland replicate 2 | place: USA:California | collected 2016-06-15 | reverse complement strand
CGCTGGCTGGGCGACTTTTCGCCGACCATGCCGCGCTGGACGCAGCGCTGCTGGCGCTGGACGGCACGCCGAATAAGGGCCGGATGGGCGCCAACGCGCTGCTGGCGGTCTCGCTGGCTTTTGCGCGTGCGGTGGCCGCTGAGCGCGGGGTGCCGCTGTATGTGCATTTCGCAACGCTTCTGGACGAAGGACGAAGGACGAACGACGAAGGGTTACGTTCGTCCTTCGTCGTTCGTCCTTCGTCGCCTTCGTCGCTGCCGCGCCTCACGATCAACCTATTCAGCGGCGGCAAGCACGCCGGCGGGCAGGTGCCGATCCAGGATGTGCTGCTGGTTCCAACCGCGCGCACGATCGACGATGGGCTGGCGACAGTCTTCGCGGTCTACCAGGCGGCGGCGGAGCTGGCGCACGAGAAGTACGGCATGCGTGCGCTGACCGCCGACGAGGGCGGGCTGGCGCCGCCCTTCCCCGACGCCGAGGCAATGCTGGCCGATGCGGTCGCGGCTATTCGCGCCGCCGGCCTGGCGCCGGGCCACGATGTCGCGCTGGCGTTGGATGTTGCATCCAGCCATTTCTACCGCGCCGGCCGCTACGAGCTAGGCAACGAGTCGCTGGATAGTGCGGCGATGATCGCGCGGCTGGGCGCATGGGTCGATCGCTACCCGATCGTCAGCGTCGAAGATGGGCTGGCCGAAGACGATTGGGCGCACTGGCCGGCGCTGCGCGCACGCCTGGCTGGGCGCGCGCTCACGCTGGGCGACGACCTGCTCTGCACCAACCCCAGCCGCATCCGCCGCGCGATCGAGAGCGGGGCCGCCGATGCGCTGCTGCTCAAGGTCAATCAGATCGGCACGCTGAGCGAAGCGGCCGAGGCCTGCCGATTGGCGCGCGCGGCCGGCTGGCGCGTGACGATCAGCGCGCGTAGCGGCGAGACCGAGGACAACTGGCTGGCCGACCTGGCGGTTGGCTGGGGCGGCGACCAGATCAAGGTCGGCTCGATCACCCAATCCGAGCGGCTGGCCAAATACAACCGCCTGCTGGCGATCGAGGCCGAGACGGGATGGCCGGTGGTGGATTGGCCGCTGAGCTAGCAATTGCGGATTGCAGATTAGTCCTAGCGCATTCCAATGCGATAGAGTGTGACAGGGGAAGAAAAGAGGACTGTGGTCATTCGTCTGTATGTTATTTTTCACCCCGCAGGGTGAAAAATAACATACATAAAGATATAAAGTCCATCACATCTCCAGCTGTCGTGGCATCAGCGGCAGCTCATCCACACGCAGCGAGGGCGGCAGGGTGCAGGCCCACAGCACTGCCTCGGCGACATCGTGCGCGGTCATCAGCTGCCGGCGGAACTCCTCGCTGGGGTTGAGCGGGTGAATATCGGTGTTGATCATGCCGGCCAGAATGGTGGTGACATAGATATTGTGCGGCCTCAGCTCGTGGCCGAGCGCCTGCGCCATGCCGGATAGCGCAAACTTGGCGGCACACAGCGGCGCGATACTCGCCACGCCGACCTTGCCCACCCGCGAGCCGACATTCACGATCGTCCCGCTGCGCTGCCGCTTCATGTAGGGAATAGCCGAGCGCATAGCGTAGAACGCGCCATACAAGTTTGTCTCCAGGATGGTGCGAAACTCCGCATCGCTAAACTGCTCGAGCGGGCCGATCTTAAGCGCGACGCCGGCACTATTCACCAACATATCGACGCGACCAAACAGATTGTAGGCGCTCTCAATCAGCCGCATAACCTGGGCGGAATCGGTGACATCGGTCGGGAAGGCCAGCGCCTGCCCGCCCTCGCCGGCGATCTCGCCAACCAGCCACTCCAGCTTATCGCGCCGCCGCGCCGCCGCCACAGTCACCGCGCCCTCGCGCGCCAGCAGCCGCGCCGTCTCATAGCCAACGCCACTCGACGCGCCGGTGATAATCGCCACCCGCCCTTGGAGCTTCATCCATATCCTCGCTTCAAGCCTTTGTGCATTTCGCGTTTTGATTATACCATCTCCGGCCTGGCAAAGCGCCAAGGCGTAGACGACTCGGCTAACAAAGCGGCTCGTCAGGGAGGTTTAGGAGGGGCCGCAGGCCCCTCCTGAACCTCCCTGACGAAAGTGCGGGGGTGCTGGCGGGCGGCTGCGCCGCCAGCACCCCCGTACCCCCAAATGTAAGAAATGAAAGGGTCGTGATGTGCAAAAAGCGCCAAAACGCGGTATAATACAGGCTGAAGCTGATCATGCATGGTTTGTCGAGAGCGCGGCAGATGATACAAACCTGATCGAACATCTTGCGGAACGCCGTTGTGCGTCAAATTGATTGATGTAGCGCAAGATCAATTCTTGCGCTTCTTGTTTGTTTGCGATTTAGATCATATCCATGCTGCTTAGCGATATTGGGCTGGAGGAGAGGTATGGCGGGGGCTGATTGCTGCACCCTGCCTCCGATCTAGAAATGGTGAATGTGCAGCCACTTAAAGGAAATGAAAGCGTGACAAGTACTCCAACTACTCCAACTATCAGTTTTGCGGAATTAGGGCTGAGCGAGCCAACGCTGCGGGCGATCACTGAGCTTGGCTACGAAGAGCCGACGCCAATCCAGGCGCGCACGATCGCGCAGATGCGCGCGGGCGCCGACATCATCGCGCAGGCGCAGACCGGCACCGGCAAGACGGCGGCCTTCGCGATGCCGATCATCGAAGCGCTGGTACCGGAATCGCGCGCGCCGCAGGCGCTCGTGATGACCCCGACGCGCGAGCTGGCGATGCAGGTGGCCGAGGCGTTCCATTCCTACGGCAAGCACCACCAGATCTCGGTGCTGCCGGTCTACGGCGGCCAGCCGATCGAGCGCCAGCTGCGCGCGCTCAGCCGCGGCGTTGATGTGGTGGTCGGCACGCCTGGCCGGCTGCTGGATCACATCCAGCGCGGCACGCTCAAGCTCGACCAGGTGCGCACGGTGGTGCTGGATGAGGCCGACGAGATGCTGGACATGGGCTTCATTGAGGATATCGAGGCAATCCTCAAGGAGACGCCCCAGACGCGCCAGACCGCGCTGTTCTCGGCCACCATGCCCGGCCCAATCGCCGACCTGGCCAAGCGCTATATGCGCGACCCGCAGCGGATCACGATCAAATCCGAGCATATGACCGTGTCGCAGGTTCGCCAGATCTACTACGAGGTCGGCGGGCGCGACAAGTTCGAGGTGCTGGCGCGCGTGCTGGATTTCGAGATGCCGTCGTCCGCGATTATCTTCTGCCGCACCAAGAGCGAGGTCGACTCGCTGGGCGAGCGGCTGATGGCGCGGGCATTCCCGGCCGAGACGCTGCACGGCGACCTCAGCCAGATCCAGCGCGACCGGGTGATGCAGCGCTTCCGCACCGGCCAGGTCGAGCTGCTGGTGGCGACCGATGTGGCGGCGCGCGGCCTAGATATCGAGCAGATATCGCATGTGATCAACTACGACATGCCGCTCGACCCCGAGATCTACGTCCACCGGATCGGCCGCACCGGCCGCGCCGGCCGCACCGGCAGCGCGATCACGCTGGTCACACCGCGCGAGCGGCGCATGCTGCGGACGATCGAGCGCATGACCGGCGCGCCCGTGCAGCGCCTGCGCCTGCCGACGATCTCCGATGTGGTCGCACGGCGGCGCGAGTCATTCAAGGAGACATTGCGCGAGACTGTGATGGGCGGCGGGCTGGAGCCATACCTGATTATGGCCGAGCAGCTGGGCGAAGAATATAGCCCGACCGACCTGGCGGCGGCGGCGTTCAAGCTGCTGCTCGATCAGTCGCTGATGGAGACCGAGGACACGCTGGCCGGGCACGAGCAGGAGCGCTTCGACGAGGATCGCGGCGGCCGGCCGCAGCGGCGTGGGCCTCGCGACTTCGGGCCGGAGCGCGGCATGACCCGGCTGTACATCGACGCCGGGCGCGATGATGGCGTGCGACCCGCCGATATCGTCGGCGCGATCGCCAACGAGGCCGGCATCCCCGGCCGCGCGATCGGCGCAATCGAGCTGTTCGAGCGCTTCGCGCTGGTAGAGGTTCCCGGCAACCTATCGGAGAAAGTGCTGCGCGCGCTCTCGCGCACGACCCTCCGCGGGCGGAAGATCACGCCGAGCGTGGCGCGGCCGCAGCGGTAGCATACCAGAAAAGGAGACAAGGAGACAGGGAGATCATACACATCTCCTTGTCCCCTTGTCCCAAAATCACCACTTCCCGCCGCCACCCCCGCCAACCCCAAAGGCCTGTCTCGGCGTCAAAAACTCCGTCACCTCGGCGTTGAACGCCTCGGGCGCCTCCACGTTGGACAGGTGGCCCGCGCCGGGAATCTCGGCGAGCCGGCAGCCGGGGATGGCGTTGAACATGGCCTCGGCCTCGCTCGGCGGCGTCAGCGCATCCTCGGCGCCGACGATCACCAGCGTTGGCACGTCGATCGTCGCCAGCAGCGGCGTGGAGTCGGGGCGGGCGGCCATGGCGCGCAGTGCGGCGGCGATGCCGGCGCGGTCGTTCGATTCGATGATGGCGCGCACCTGGTCGCGCAGCGCGGCCGGGGCGTTGGGCGAAAGCAGCTTGGGCAGCATCTGGTCGGCGATCGCGCTGGGCCCTTGCTCCTCGGCCAGCCTGGCGTTCTTCTCGCGGCCCTGCCTGCCTTCCTCGCTATCCGCGCCAGCGCGCGTATCGGCCAGGATCAGCGCGGCGACCCGCTCACGATGACGCCGCCAGAGCGCGAAGCTGATGTAGCCGCCCATCGACAGCCCCGCGACCGTCGCGTTTTCGATCGCCAGGTGGTCGAGCAGCGCGGCCATGTCGTCGGCGTGCTGGTCGAGGCTGGTGGCGCCGCTGCCGCGCGCGGAGGCCCCCAGGCCGCGCAGGTCGGGCGCGATCACGCGGTGGTGCGGCGAGAAGGCCGCGATCTGGTGATCCCAGATCGCGCTGTGCACTGGAAAGGCGTGGATGAATAGAATCGGCTGGCCGGCGCCCTCGTCGCGGTAGGCTATGTCGATGCCGTTGATTGTGGCAATCTTCATGGTGCTGCTCCTCTTGCGGGATAACTCCTGTTATTGATTCGATTCGGAAGATATGAAGACTCCATCTTCCATTGTTCCAGCGAAGGCAATCCCATCGTGCTCAAAGCCCGGTGAGAGCGCCAATGTTGATATGAACGGCGAGGGCAAAGGGAGGATGGAGCTGCTCCAACTCTCACCGCCATCACACGAGGTGATGATTGCGCCATGAACTCCGGCTAGTACACGGCCATCGCGCTGAAATCCAGGTGAAGGTATGACGCTCGTCACAGCGATTGGCAGATCTGGGTTGAGCGATTCAAAGACCGTGTGCCATGTTAGGCCGCCATCGTTTGATCGGCGCAGACCGCGTGTGTGCGCAGCAAAGTAGGCGCCCGAGGCGCCATCGACGGAGGCAACCGCCAATCCGTACATGAACTCCTGTAGTTCCTGGGGGAGCGGGCTCGCCATCATAGCCTTTCTACCAGGGCGAAAGCTCAACGATTGTCTTCGTCTTGGCTGCCAGGAGTGCCGCTTCAATAACTGCGATATTTGCTAGCCCGCGTTCACCCGGGATCACGGGTGTGCCGCCACTTAATACGCACTCCGAGATATGCTCGATCTGTGGCACATAGACATTGACCGTTGGTAACACGAAACTGGTGCTATCATGCCCCTGCTGAAGATGCAATTCGCCAGCAAACTCACGACCCCACCAGGCATTACTGCGGATCGAGCCGCGTGTTCCCTGGATCTCCAGCCCATTCTGATTGCAGGTGTAATGCGACTGGAGGGTTCCATGCACACCAGAGGCAAACTCGAGCAGCAGTGTCGCGCTCACATCGCCCGCATACTCGGGCAGGCGGCTACCAACCACCGCTCCCACACGCCGCACCGGACCGAGGAGGCGTATGATCGCGTCGACTGCGTGAACACCCATGTCGACAAGCGCGCCTGATCCTTCTTTGGCGATGTCGGTTTCCTGCCAATGGATATCTGGACGTGCTACAAAGGAGGCCGAGATAGTGGCGCTGATTACTTCGCCGATTGCGCCAGCAGCCAGTAATTCGCGTGCCTTGACCATCGGCGCAGTCCACTCCATACACTGTGCCACTGCCAGCACAACGCCATTCGTGCGCGCCGCATCGATCATCTGCTGGCACGCAGCAACTGAGGGCGCCATGGGTTTCTCGCTGATAACATGCAGGCCACGTTGTGCTGCCGCAACTGCATAGGGCGCATGCTGGGTGACGGGTAGCACCAGAAAGACACCATCGACGACACTTAAGTCGATGGCATCGATCGCGGTATAGTGGCGTGGCGCTCCAACACGCGCCGCTGCAGCTGCCGCACGCGCCTCGTCCCGGCTCACAATCGCTGCTAACGCGGCATTACTAGCCAGATTAATGCCACGCGCGATCCAATCGAGTGCAAAGTTGCTCGTCCCGACAACAGCCCACTGTACTTTTCGCATGCCAATACCTCTCTTAAAACATCCCGGTAGGGGTTTGGGGGCGGCTTCGCCGCCCCCAAACCCCTACCATTGGGATGATTATTTAGACGCACGTCCCTAAGAACCACGGAACTATGGCTCAAACGAGAGTTCCGGTAGTTTGGTATGAATGAGCACATCCACGGTCAGCGCCAGTGCTGCACTAGCGACAGCGCTATGGAGAGCTTCCTGGAGCACATCCGCCGAGTCGATAATTCCAGCCTCGGACATCACGACAACCTGCCCGGTCTGTACCTCAAGGCCATATCCAGGCCCAGCCTGATCGATGGTCGTCATCCACCGGCTCGGATCATACCCAGCATTCCAGAGAATCGTGCGGGTTGGCTCTTCTAGCGCCCGGATCAGGATTCGATAGGCGGATCGTAAACAGTGTGGCGAGTGCCTGCTCAGATACCTCGCGCGCAATAATCAGCAGGTTCTCGATCTGAGCCGAGTCGATTGCATGCAACAGCGGGATCAGTTCAGCATTCGCGATTCCGTGCGCCCGCCGCGCGGGCGCGGCTATGCCCCCTGAATCGCCGCAAACGCCTCGGCTGCCGCCGCGATCGTCTGCGCCACCAGCGCGTCGTCGTGCGCCAGCGAGACAAAGGCGGCCTCGAACTGCGATGGTGCGAGGTAGACACCGCGATCAAGCATGGCGTGGAAGAAGCGGCCGAAGCGTGCGGTGTCGGCGTGAGAGCGAGCGCCGGCATAATCGTGGATTGGCTCGGCGGCGAAGAAGAAGCCCCACATGCTGCCGGCCGCGCCGGCCTGGAGCGAAATGTCGGCCGCCTGGGCCGCGCGCGTGAAGCCAGCGCACAGCGCGGCTGTGACCTGACTCAGCCGCTCGAACACACCCGGCGCGCTGATCGCCCGCAGAGTGGTGATTCCGGCGACCATGGCCAGCGGGTTGCCCGAAAGCGTGCCGGCCTGATAGACCGGGCCGGCCGGCGCGATCAATTCCATTATGTCACGCCGCCCGCCGTAGGCAGCTGCTGGCAAGCCTCCGCCGATCACCTTACCCAAGCATGTTATGTCCGGCTTCACACCATAGCGCGCCTGCGCGCCGCCGTAGGCCACCCGAAATCCGGTCATCACCTCATCGAAGATCAGTAGCGCGCCGTGCTGATCGGCCAGGCGGCGCAGGCCAGGCAGGTAGCCATCGCGCGGGGCCACGAAGCCCATGTTGCCGACCACCGGTTCGACAATGATCGCGGCCACTTGCTCGCTGTGGAGATCCAGCAGCGCGGCCAGCGCATCGAGATCATTGAACGGCGCGGTCAGCGTATCGGCGGTGGTGGCGGGCGTCACGCCGGGGCTATCCGGCAGGCCAAGCGTGGCGACACCCGAGCCGGCCTGCACCAGGAACTCATCGGCGTGGCCGTGGTAGCAGCCGGCGAACTTGACGATTTTGGCACGCCTGGTGTATGCGCGTGCCAGCCGAACGGCGCTCATGGTCGCCTCGGTGCCGGATGAGACGAAGCGCACCAGCTCGACCGCCGGCATAGCCTGGGTGATCAGCCGCGCCAGCTCGCTTTCCAGCTCGGTCGGCGCACCGAAGGATGTGCCGCGTGCGGCCTGGGCCGCGATCGCCGCCACCACATCCGGGTGCGCGTGGCCCAGGATAAGCGGCCCCCACGACAGCACATAGTCGATATAGCGATTGCCATCCACATCGACCAAATGCGCGCCCGCGCCATGATCGATGAAGCGCGGCACACCGCCGACGCCGCGAAACGCGCGCACCGGGCTGTTCACGCCGCCGGGTATTAAGCTCTTCGCTTCGTCAAAGAGTTGGGACGAACGAGTAGTAGCGCTCATACGTTTCTCCTGCAGATTCAAAAACAGTTTCAGGAAACATGGTTGTTACGAACGCAGCCGTACGTTATCTTCTTTTTGTGTTTCGTTTTTGCGCTCTGCGAGCGCAAAAACGAAACACGGATAAAATGGCAAGCACCATGCTGCCGGCTCCCCTGAGCCTGCCTGCCCTGAGCAGGTTGAAGGGACGAAGGGCAGGCTAAAAGACGTTTGCGTGCGGCACCGCGTACATCCTGTCATTGATCGGCAATCGCTCGAAGAGATCGCAGCACATGCTGCGGATCGATAGCGGCGACATCGGTCGTGTCGAGCGCCACGTAGGCCCCGCCGATATCAAACTTTCCGTGGGTTATGTAGTGTTCTTTGGAAAACTGCGGCACAAACTCATCGTAGCTCACGTTGTCAGTATGGCCCGGGTGCCGCTCGATCGAGAAAGCGCGCTGCCTGTACCGCTGAACCAACACAGCGCTATCGGCCACGCATTGAATCTGAAACGGCTCGAAATCGTATTTCTGCCGCAGCGCTCGGAAGCGCATGTTGGCCTGCTCAGGGTCGAAATTGCTCTCCACGATGCAAGAGCGTCCGAAGCCAACATGCATCTCCAACACATAATACAGCAGATCATAGCTGGCCCGGCCGAGCTTACGCGACCATTCGCGATCGGACCAGCCCAGGCTATCGAACAGAAGCTCCTTCAGCCCATCGCGATAGATCAGCGGCAGGTGTAGCTCGCACGAAAGCCATTTCGCCAACGTGGTCTTACCCGCGCCGGGAAGGCCGCTAACGATAATCAGCAATGGTTTGTTCGTCAGTTTTCCCTCCTCGCACCAGCAGCGCCGCCAGCGCCGCCCCAAACCATGCAAGGCCAGCGCAGACAAGCATCACAACCCGATAAGCATCAACGAATGCTAGCCGGATCGCCAGCCGGATCGCTGCGCCCTGCTCGGGTGTCACACCGGCCGGCACGCTGGTCGCCCCAAGCCGAGCTGAGTCGGACTGAAGCGTAGCGCGGATGGTAGCGGGAAGGCCAAGCGTTGCCGTGCGCTGATCCAGCGCGCCGGCGAACACAGACAGCGCCAGCGCGCCCACGATCGCGATCGCCAGCACGCCGGCGGTGCGCGAGACGGCGTTGTTGATCCCCGATGCGGTTCCCGCATAATGTGCTGGCAGCGCGCCCATAACCGCCGCAGTCAGGGGCGCCACGGTGATCGCCATGCCGATCCCAAAGATCAGAATCCCAGGGAAGAAGGTCGTCCAGTAGCTGGGTGGGCCAGCGGTCAGACCGACAAAGGCCAACAGCAGGAACGCTAGGCCGGCCAGCGCCGGGCCGGCGATCAGCGGCAGGCGCGGGCCGTAGCGATCGGCCAGCCCGCCTGTGAGGCGCGAAAGCACCGAGATCAGCACCGCGAACGGCGTAAACGCCAGGCCGGCGAGCGATTGCGAATAGTTCTGCGCCTGCACCAGATTCAGCGATAAGAAGAACATGCCGACGCTGAGCGCGCCATACAGAAATAGCGTCAGCAGGTTCGCCCCGCTGAACGTGCGCGAGCGGAACAGCTGGAGCGGCATCATGGGGTGGTTGCTGCGCGACTCGACGAACACAAAGGCGGCCAATGCAGTCGCGCCGCCGAGCAGCGCGCCAGCCACCGAGGGGGCGCCGAAGCCCAGCCGCGGCGCGGAGATAAAGCCGTAGGTCAGCCCGGCCAAACCAAGCGAGGCCAGCCCAGCGCCAAGGTAATCGATCCCCGGCGCGGCCTGCTCATCGTGGCTTTCGGGCACCTTGAAGAACAACACCAGCAGCGCCGTGACCCCTAGTGGAATATTGATCAGAAAGATGCCGCGCCACAGCCCGGCGTCGGCCAGAAAGCCTCCCAGCAGCGGGCCGGCGATCGTGACCAGCGTCGTGGCCGCCGACCAGGTGCCGATCGCGCGCCCACGCCGGTCGTCTCCAAACGAGGCGCTGATGATCGCCAGGCTGCCAGGGATCATCAGCGCCCCACCGACACCCTGCACCACACGCGCGCCGATCATGATCTCAATCGTCGGCGCCAGGCCACAGGCAAGCGAAGCCAGCAGGAAAAGCCCAATGCCAAGCATGAAGATCTTCTTCCGCCCGAGCTTGTCGCCCAACGATCCACCGACCAGGATCAGCGCAGCCAGCATCAGCAGGTACGCGTTGACGATCCACAGCAGCTGCGCGCCGCTGGCCTGAAGATCGGCCTGGAGCGAGGGCAGCGCGACATTGAGCGCCGAACCGTCGATAAAGGCCATGCTGGAAGCCAGAATCGATGCGAACAGTATCCAGCGCTCAGTCGTCGGCGACGCGCTGCTGGTTGGCTGGTCTAAATGTGTCAGAGTGTTGTCCATCTTCAAGGGTGCATCAAACCAGCACCAGCTCGCCGCGCAGCACTGTCACTGCCTGGCCGCCAACCCGGACGCTCTCTATATCGTCGGGCGGCCCAACCAGCTCGACATTCGCCTGGCCGGGCCGCTGCATCCAATGGCCCTGCTCGGCGACAAAGCGCGGGCTATGGATGAGGTGATAATGCCACAAGTACGCCGCCATTCCGCCGGTGGCCGAGCCGGTGAATGGGTCTTCCATGGCATCGGGCGGCAGCCCGAAGTGGCGCGCGAACGTCTGCCCGGCCGGCGTCAGACCACCCAGGCAAAACAGGTGCGGGCTGAAGAAATCGGATGCGGCGCGCAGCCGCGCGTATGCCGCCATATTCACCTGGGCGCGCTGAAGCGCCGCGTGGTCGCGCAGCGCAATCATCAGCTGTGGCGTGCCGGTGCTGACGGTCTGGATCGGCACATTCGGCAGTAGGTCTTCCGGCGTGAGGCCAAAGGCCGGCAGCACCTCGGCGGCAGAATAAGTCGCCAAGAACTGCGGCTTTTTCTGAGTCATAACAATCTGCTGAACCAGGCCCTGGCTGGCCTGGATATCGACGCGAATTGGCCCGACGCGCAGTTCGAGCATGACCGTGGTCTGATCGCCCGCCAGCGCCAGGCGGCCGGTCTCGATCAGCGCGAAGATTGTCGCGATCGTCGGGTGGCCCGCCATGGGGATCTCCTCGGCTGGCGTGAAGTAGCGCGCGCCCAGATCGGCGACCGACGAGCGAACCACGAACGATGTCTCGGAGAGGTTCATCTCGCGGGCGATCGCCAGCATGGTCGCGTCGTCCAGCGTGTCGGCGTCGAACACGATCGCACAGGGGTTGCCGCCCAGCGGCCGGTCGGTGAAGGCATCGACTTGCATAAAAGGAAATGTTGGCATCGTCCTTTTTCCTGTTCTGCTGATTTAGATCAAAGCCCGCCACGTTTTTACCGCTGCGTCGGCAAGGCAACGCGTCGCGTCAACCAGCGCCATGTGGGTGTCCACACTCGCGCCGACCGCGTTCAGGTCGGTACAGGCCAGCAACAGCGTATCAGCGCCGGCAGAGTGCAAGTCGGCGACCAGATCGTGCCAGAGCCCGCGCGCCGCCGCGCGATCCGAAGAAGACTTGATCGCCAGAATCAGCGCGTCCACACGCGCCTGCCAGGTTTCGCCGGCCAGCAATCGCATTCCCGCGCGCTCGATCGCATCCTGGTAGATCCGCGATTCGACCGTCGGCCTGGTCGCCAGCAGCGCCACGGTTTTTGAAGCAGCCGGCGGCGCATCGAGCGCCAGATCAATCATATTCAGCAGCGGCACCTGCATGCTGGCAGCCAGCTGTTCGAAATAGATATGCGCGCTATTACACGGCATCGCCACGAACGCCACGCCGGCAGCCTCCAGCTTGCGCAGGCCTGCCACGATCGCCGCCTCCAGCGCGGCATGATCGATCGGCCGATCGATGTAAAACGGCGTCGGCAGCGAGTAGATCAGCATCGGTGGGAAATCGATATCATAGCGCGCGCCGTACTGACGCTGGCACTCATCGACGACCATATCGACGAATGGCGCGGTTGAACGCGGGCCCATGCCGGCGAGAATGCCGATTACCCTTGGATGAGCGTCGCGGCCCATGCGGCCTCTGTATCGGTCAGCGGCGGAACCGGCGGCTGGTGATAATTGAGTATTTGATCATAACCGGCGCGATTATACAAGTCGTGCAACAGCTGGTTCAATGGTAATACTGCGTCGGCCGCATCCGTGCGCAATGGAATTGGTATATCGGGTATCGAATCGTGCAGGCCGAAGAGATAGACTTCAGGGCGCGGACGATCCTGCGACCGGCTGACCACGATTCGATATAAAGGCTGCGAGTCATCCTGCTGGATACGCATTGGGAACGGCTCGCCGGCCCGAAGCAAGTCGATCTCAATCAGGTGCGTCGCGCTCCCTAGCACTTTCAGCCGCTTGCGTTCATACTGGCTGCGCCCCTCGCGGGTAAGCTTATTGGTGGGAGATAGTAGTTCGAGTACGGTGACAACTTCGCCGGTGACGACATCACGAATCTCCAGATATCGTTCGACGACCTCATCAGGCATAACAAGCTCACCAATACGCGGCATCACACGCGTGGCGATCCCAGTTCTCGAAGAAGGAGCTTGTTTCTGATGCGGCCCGGATACTACCACATCGGGCTTGCCAACTAACTCATACTCTTCTGGAGCGAAGACGGCCAGATATATGCGCCGTTCAACAGCCACACGATACTGCGGGCGCACCTGCGGGCCAAGCGAATCAGCAATCGCCACAATCAAACGCGTATGAACGTCTTCCCATAACGCCGGGTGCTCTAGGTAGGGGTCCATGCCGGGAAATGGCGTTGTCATTGCGGCCTCCTTTCGTGCAGTACCCTCATGGTACCGCAGCTCTTGGTTGAACGCAATGCGAAGTAGCGATGTCTTACGCTTCCGCAATCCAGCGCGCGGCCTGTTTGGCGTAGTAGGTAATGATCAGATCGGCCCCGGCGCGCTTGATGCCAAGCAGGCTCTCCATAGCCGCGCGGCGCTCGTCCAGCCAGCCATTCTGGGCGGCGGCCTTGAGCATCGCGTACTCGCCGCTGACCTGATAGGCCGCCAGCGGCAGATCGTAGCGTTCGCGAACGGCGTGAATGATATCGAGATAGGCGCCGGCCGGCTTGACCATCAGCATATCCGCGCCCTCGGCGGCATCGAGCGCGACCTCGCGCAGCGCCTCGCGACCATTGGCGGGATCCATCTGGTAGGCGCGCCGGTCGCCGAACTGCGGAGTCGACTCAGCCGCCTCGCGAAACGGCCCGTAGAAGGCCGAGGCGAACTTGGCAGCGTAGGCCATGATCGGTACGCTGATGTGGCCGCCGCGATCCAGACCAGCCCGAATCGCTGCCACCTGGCCATCCATCATGGCGCTTGGGGCGACTATATCAGCGCCGGCGTCGGCGTAGGCGGCCGCCGCGCGCGCCAGCAGCTCAAGCGTCGGGTCGTTCAGCACGTAGCCCTCTGGCTCGGTCGGCTCGAAGATCTGCTCGGGCAGGTCGCCCCGCACAGTCGGGACGTTCAGATCATCGAAGCGTGTATTGACCAGGCCGCAATGCCCGTGGTCGGTATATTCACACAAGCAGACATCGGCGATCACCGCCATGTCGGGCGCGCGCTGCTTGATGGCGCGAATAGCGCTCGGCACCGGCCCATCGGGGTCCCAGGCAGCGCTGCCGTTGGCGTCCTTATGCGCCGGGATGCCGAACAGCAGCACGGCCGGCACGCGTAGCTCGATCAGCTCATCGATCTCTCGGTCGAGCTGATCGACCGAAAGCTGCGCCTGGCCGGGCATCGAGCCGATCGGCCGGACGACACCGCGGCCCTCGGCGATGAACAGCGGCGCAATCAGATCATCGGTTCGCAGCACGGTCTCGCGAACCATCCGGCGCAGCGTGGAGCTGCGCCGCAGGCGGCGCGGGCGTTGGATGATTTCCATAAATTATGCTCCTCGTTTTTTGTAGTTGTTAGGACTTTCAAAGCGGCATTAGCCTGCGGCAGCATGGTACTTTATGTTTTCTGTATATTCTTTTCACCCTGCGGGTGAAAAGAATATACAGAAAGGACAAATTCGCGGCATGTATAGGTCCTAATTGTTTGATGCGGCGCGCCCATGGTCAACGTAGCGTATCAATGCATTGCATCGCTATCTGAGGAGTTGATGAAAAGGCAGGGTCACTGCATCTCCTGTACTGCCGCCACCATCGCGCTCTTCGAGGCGCGGGCGAAGCGCTTCTGGTAGAGCCGAGCGACTGGATAGCCCGCTTGCGCCATCAGGCTCTTTGGCTGCGAGAAGGCGAGTATATCGTAGCAGACTGAGTCGTCGGCGCGATCCCACTCAATCAGAAAGCGCTCCTCGCCGCGCTCCTCGTGCAGCGTCAGCGTTCCATAGGCAAAGCCGTAGCGTCGTACCGGCCCGTCTTCATCGAGCGTGTAGACCACGCGGCAGGCGTTCAGCGTCCAGAGCATAGGCAGGGCCGCCAGCACCACCACGGTCGCGCCGGCCTCGATCGGCGTAGCGGGCCAGCACAGCTGCATCCAGGGAAAGTTGAACATCTCCCAGCGTTTCACAGCCACGACCGCGCGATTGAATATTGCTTCGCCGGCTCCGAGCCTGACGCGATTGTGGTCACGCTTGTAGCCTGCCGGCGGCGCATCATCCCGTGAGGCGCCGACATCGGGGTAGGAAAAGGACGCGCTGCGCTGCACGGCAACGATGTTCCGAATTTGTTCGTCGGATGGTTTCGTTAATAAGAACAAGCTTTTCTTTCCTTGGCAGCGATCAGCTTTACTGTTTGGGGAGGCTTGGAGGGGGTCTGGCGGCGGCGAAGCCGCCCCAGACCCCCACCCCGAAGCGTGTTGTAGAGCATAGGAGCACGCTGGAACCCATCGCAATCCCCAACACCCAACCCCTATCCCCTATCCCCGCGCTGCAAGCGCTAGCCATGCGCCATTGGATGCGCGAACCACTCGACTAGCGCGCCCACCACACCTTCCGCCGTATACTCCTGCGCAACCGCGTCCACCCGCAGCCCTTGCTCGCTCGCGGTCGCAGCAGTAATCGGGCCAATGCATACAATCGCCGTCTCGTTCAGCAGCGTGCGCGCCTCGGCCCGGTCGATACCAGCCTGCTCCAGGCCATCGAGCAGGTAGCGCACGGTCGAGGAGCTGGTGAAGGTGATCGCATCGAGCGCTTTGGCACGCAGCACGCCGGCTAGCTGGCGCGCGCCGGGGCCAGGCACCGTGCGATACGCAGCTATCTCGTCCACTGTCGCGCCCATGGCGCGCAGGCCCACCGCCAGCGTCGCGCGCGCGATATCGGCGCGCGGCAGGAGTATGCGCTTGCCTGCCAGATCGCCGATCTCGGCCAGAATCGCCTCGGCCACATAGGCGCTTGGCACAAAGCCGGCGTGCAGGCCACGCTCGGCCAGCGCCTCGGCAGTGGCCGGCCCGATCGCGCCGATCGTCAGGTGCGCCAGCTCGGCCGAGCGCCGGCCGAGCGCGTCCATACGGCCCAGCAAGGCGCGCACGCCGTTGGCGCTGGTGACAATCAGCCAGTCGTACTGCTCCAGCCGCCCGATCGCTACATCAAGCGCGGTGTAGTCGGCCGGTGGGGCGATCGCGATCGCGGGGCAGACGACCGGTGTGGCGCCGAGCGCGCTGAGCCGCGCCAGCAGCCCAGCCGACTGCTCCTCGGCACGGGTGATGGCGATACGTTTGCCTTGGAGAGATCGATCGTCCATACGCGTTTGTTACCCCCGACCAAAGACGAACGACGAAGGACGAAAGCAACGAGTCATAGCTATTTGCGGTCATTCGTCGGTCGTCGGTCGTCGGTCGTCCCTCGTCCCTCGTCACACGGCTTCGAGCAGCGCGCGCCCGCCGCGATCCAGCAGATCATCGGCCAGCTGTGCGCCAATCGCCGCTGGATCATGGGCCGGCCCGGCCAGCTCGCCGCGCACCACGCGTCCATCGCGCGCGCCGATCAGGCCGGCGAGCGTCAGCGTAGCGCCGAACAGCTGCGCGTAGGCGCCGATCGGCACCTGGCAGCCGCCGCCGATCCGCGCCAAAAAGGCGCGCTCGGCCGTGGCGGCTACGCGCGCGGCTGGGTCATCGAGCACGGCCAGCCGCGCGGCGGTGGCCGCATCGCCGGCGCGGATCTCGATCCCCAGAATACCCTGGCTTACCGCCGGCAGCATGACGCTCGGCGCAAGATATTCGCTGATCTCGCCGCCCCAGCCCAGCCGCTCCAGCCCGGCCGCCGCCAGGACAATCGCGTCGTACTGGCCTTCGCGTAGCTTGCGCAGCCGCGTGTCGACATTACCGCGCAGGTCGCTGATCCGCAGATCGGGCCGCAGATGGCGCAGCTGGCAGGCCCGGCGCATGCTGCTGGTGCCAACGTGCGCGCCATCCGGCAGATCGGCCAGGCGCATCCGATCGCGCGCGATCAGCGAATCGCGCGCGTCGGCGCGCGCTGGGAAGGCCGCCAGCTGCATATCGGGTGGCAGCACGGATGGCAGATCCTTGGCGCTATGCACCGCCAGATCGATCCGGCCCGCGCGCAGAGCATCCTCGATCTCGGTCACGAACAGCCCCTTGTCGCCAATTGCGCTGAGCGGCCGATCGAGAATTAGATCGCCCTTGGTCGTGATATGCTCGACCGCGACCGTCAGATCGGCGTGCGCCGCCAGCAGTTCGTCGCGGATCATATGCGTCTGCACCAGGGCGAGCTTGCTGGCGCGGGTACCAATGACCAAGGACGAACGACCAACGACGAACGGAGCTTTCATTCGCGATTGGTCAATCATGATCTTGCTCATCAAACGGTGTCCTTGTGTCAAATGACCAACGATGAACGACCAACGACGAACCGAGCTTTCACTCGCGGTTGGTCAATCATGATCTTGCTCATCAAACGGTGTCTTGGAGTCAGCAGAATATTCTGCCGACGTTTCACGAAAGGAGCGTTCCTTTAGAAAAGTTCGTCGCATGGCGTGTAGCTTTGCAACCAGTTTCTCACTTGCCTGATATGCCTCACGAAGAGTAACATTATCATTCAGGTAGCCACGACGATGGATAAGGTGCTGATCGGTAGCTTTTCAGCTATCGAATAGCACAGATCCGCATATTCGATCGCCAGAGTCCAGACTTCTAACTGTTCAAACTTGTGCATCCACAACCTCGCTGGGTGGTTGTTCGTCCTTGGTCGTTCGTCCTTGGTCGATCTGAGCCACCACGGCCTTGATCACCTCGACGAACTCCGCGTCGGCGTTGGGCATACTGATCCGGCGCAGCGTCATGCCCAGCTCGCCGGCCTTCTGCTGCGCCTCGGTGTCGATATCCCACAGCACTTCCAGATGCTCGGACACAAAGCCGAATGGGACGCTCAGCACATTCTGGATACCCTCAGCGTGCAGCTCATCCAGGTAATCGAGGATGTCTGGCCCGAGCCAGGGCTCACCAGTCATGCCAGCGCTCTGGAAGCAGAAACGGTGATCGCGCAGCCCCAGCAGCTCGGCGATTCCATCGGCGCTCTCGTGTAACTGCTGCGGGTACGGATCGCCGGCGGCAATGATCTTCTCGGGCAGGCTGTGGGCGCTGAACAGCACCAGCACCTGGTCGCGCGCCTCAGCTGGGAATTGCTCTAGCGCGGCAGTGATGCGATCGGCGATCATCCGGCGGAACAGCGGGTGAGTGTGCCAGCTCTCGATGAAGTGCAGCTGAAATGGCTCGGCGACTTTTTCCAGCGCCTGGTTGATATACTTACGGTAGCCCTCCAGGCTGTAGCGCGAGTAGTGCGGCGCCAGTACCACGGCGATCACCTCGCGCACGCCGTCGGCTACGATCTGCGGGACGACCTCGCCAATGTAGGGGTGCCAGTGCTTCATGCCTAAGTAGACGTGGTAATGGCCCGGCGCCTCGGCATCCAGCCGCGCCTGGAGCCCATCGGCCACGCCCTGCGACAGATCGAGCAGCGGCGTGCGCCCGCCGACCAGCCGGTAGCGCTCCTGAAGATTGTGCAGCGACTCAGGCGATGGCGGCCGGCCGCCACGAATGTGCGTGTAGTACGGCTCGATATCCTCAGGCTGCGCGGGCGTGCCGTAGGCGAGCACCAGGATGCCAACCGGGGGGTTCTTGCTCATATAAACCTCGTTCAGAGGGGTTAAGGGTTAAGGGTTAACTTACAATGAAATTCATTGAAATCTGTGATCCTAACCCTAACCCCTAACCCCTAACCCATACGCATGCACAAACTCAGCCAGCCGTGCGACGTTTTCAACCGGCGTCTCGGTCAGGATGCCGTGGCCGAGGTTGAAGATATGGCCAGGCCGGCCGGCGGCGCGATCGAGGATGGCGGCGGCGCGCTGCTCGATCTGCGGCCAGGGCGCAAACAGCGTCATCGGGTCGAGATTGCCCTGCACGGCCAGGCCGGGGCCAAGCTGCGCCCAGGCGTCGTCGAGCTGAATGCGCCAGTCCACGCCAATCACGTCCGCTCCGGTCTGGCGCAGCAGTGCCAGCATGCCGCTCATGTCGGTGCCGAAGTAGATGATCGGGGTTGGGAGTTGGGGGTTGGGGGTTGGGGATTCATTGTCGGCATTGCTTTTCGCTGCTCTCTGTCCCCTGTCTCCTGTCTCCTGTTCCCTAACTCCTTCGATTACCCGCTGCACATACGGCAGCACGTACTCGGCATAGTCATCCGGCGCGAGCGCGCCGGCCCAGCTGTCGAAGATCTGCACCGCGTCGGCGCCGGCGGCCACCTGCGCCAGCGCGTAGTCGCTGACCATGACCGACAATTTGGACATGAGCATGTGCCAGGCATCGGGCTGGGCGTGCATCAACTGCTTGGTGCGGCGATAGTCGCGCGAGCCGCCGCCCTCGATCGCGTAGCTAGCCAGCGTGAACGGCGCGCCGGCAAAGCCGATCAGCGGCACGCGATCTTCCAGCTCGCGCTTGGCCAGCCGGATGGCCTCCAGCGTGTAGCCGACGCTCTCGTGCGGGTCGGGCAGGCGCAGCGTCGCGATGTCGGCGGGCGTGCGCAGCGGGTTGTGGATGACCGGCCCCTCGCCTTTTTCGTACGTCAGCTGTAGGCCCATGCCTTCGAGCGGCGGCAGCAGGTCGGCGAAAATGATCGCCGCGTCCAGCTCGAACGCGCGGATCGGCTGGAGTGTTACCTCGACCGCCAGCTCGGGCGTCTTGACGATCTCCAGCAGCGAATGGCGCTCGCGCACCGCGCGATATTCTGGCATATAGCGGCCGGCCTGGCGCATAAACCACACTGGAGTGCGGTCGACATCTTCGCACCGACAAGCTTTTAGAAAGCGATCGTTGGAAATCAAAAACTTCTCTCTTCACAGAGAGCGACAAGATGACAAGATGACAAGATGAAATATACAGCTTCATCTTGTCATCTTGTCATCTTGTCACCCAATCAGGGCCAGGGCTTCGCGCAGCGGCCGGTGAATGCCCGTCAGAATCGGCGTATCGCGCAGGGTGTAGCGGCGGGCCTCGGTGTCGCGCAGCGCCACCACCAGGGCGCTGAAGCGCGGCAGATTCTCGGTCTCGTAGGCCACAATGAACTCCTGGTCGTCGATGCCGGTGGTGTACAGCAGCACCTGCCGCACATCCTCATACTCGTGGCCGATCCGAATGTGCTCGTTCATCATGCCCTGGCGCGCTTCCTTGCTCATCAGATACCATTCGATCGTCTTGGAGAACGGATAGACGATCAGGTAGGTCTGGCGGTCTTCCAGGTCGATCGCCTGCTCCTGGGTGGTCGGGCGCTTGGTGTAGGTCGATGGGCGTGTGAAGCCATACAGGTTATGCGTGATCTCTAGGTACTGGCCGATGCCGGTCTGGAGCAGCCGGCTGGTCAGATCCTGCATGCCGATCGGCGAGGGGCCTTTGCGCCAGAGCAGCAGATCGCAGTTGGTCTTCATGCCCACCGTGCTGTACGGGTAGGTTTTGATCGCCAGGTCGGCATCCTCGATCGCGTGGGCGAATGACTCGCGTCCATCCTCGCGAGCGGCGTAGGGCAGCCGGCGCCAGGCCGGGTCGGCTTTGAAGGCGGTGTACTGGACGAACAGCGGCTGCGCCGGGGTGGCATTTTCTTGCGACGACATCTGATTTCCTCTCTAGTATGGGTTAGGGGTTAAGGGTTAAGGGTTAACAGCATTGAGTTCACTGAGTTCAGAGTAACGATGATCTCAGCGAAACTAACCCTTAACCCTTAACCCCTAATTGGTCTCGGTGAGCTGAAACAACTGCTGCACCACCCGCGCGAGCTGGCCGCCCGAGTCGGGGTTCTTCATGCTGGTGATCGGCTGATGCAGTAGCTTATTGACAATCGCCGCGCTGAGCGCGTTGATCGCATCCTGCTGGTGCTGCGATAGATCGGGCAGCTTGGCGAGCGTGCGCTCGATCTCGGTCTGGCGGATGGACTCGGCCCGCTCGCGCAGCGCGCGGATGGTCGGCACCACCTCTTGCGCCACACACCACTCTATGAACTTGGCCACCTCTTCCGCCACTAGCGACTCGGCCTTGGCTACCTCAGCTGTGCGCGCGGCACGGTTGGCCTCGCAGATCACGCGAATATCGTCGATGTCGATTAGCCGCGCGTTGGGCAGCGCCTTCACGCGCGCGTCAATGTCGCGCGGCACCGCCTGGTCGAGCAGCAGCAGCGGCGCGACCACACCCTGCCGCGCGCGCTCGACCACCTCGGCGCTAATCACCATTTCTGCCGAGGCGGTGCAGCTGACAACCAGATCGGCCTCCCGCAGCGCCGCTTCCAGCTGATCGAAGGGCCGCGCCTGGACGCCATAGGTATCGGCCAGCTCACGCGCGTGCGCAAACGTACGGTTGATCAGCGTCACCGAGCGCGGCGGCGCGCCACGCACGTGCTTGAGCACCAGCTCGGCGATCTTGCCCGCGCCGACGATCAGCACATGCCGGTGGCGCAGGTCGCCTAGCGTATCCCTGGCGATATCCAGCGCGACCGACACAGTCGACAGGTGGCTGCGCGCGATATCGGTGCGTGTGCGCACCAGTTTCCCAGTCGCCAGCGCGCTGTTCAACAGCCGATTCACGCGCTGCCCAGTCACGCCGGCCGCCTGAGCATCGGCCAGCGCCGTCTTGAGCTGAACCATCACCTGATCCTCGCCTAGCACAGTCGAGTCAAGCCCGGCCGCCAGGCGAAACAGGTGCTGGACGGCATCGGCGCCGCTGAACATATACAGGTGCGGCGCGAGATGCTCCAGCGGAACATGATGCCAATCCGCCAGGAAGCGCGTCAGCGCCTGCTCACCCTCCGGCCCATCCGCAACCATGCCGCCAACCTCGACACGATTACATGTCGAGATGATGAAGCCTTCGTCGATGTACTGCCGCAGCGCCAGCAGCGCCTCGCGGATCGTCTCCGCCCCAAAGGCCAGCCGTTCGCGCACCACAACCGGGCAGGTGCGCTGGTGGGTTCCGATTATAGCAAGTTGCACGTTGGTTAGCCTCTTACAAGTCTCTCGTCACTCGTCACTCAGAATACGCCAGGAGTGTCGTAGAAGTATCGCCGAAACAGTGTTCATAACAACTGGCACGACATCTGTGTATCAATAACAGGACTTACGCGGTGGCTCAGTTGTAATCTTTCGCAGCGGTACTTTATCTTCTTTTTGTGTTTCGTGTTTGCGCTCTGCGAGCGCAAACACGAAACACAGATAAAATGGCAAGTACCATGCTGCCGCAGGCTAAAAGACGTTTGCGTGCGGCACCGCGTAAGTCCTGTCAATAAAACATACACACGCCATAGATTTCTAAGATCAGCTGCCCTCATAGCCGGCGATCACACCCAGCAGAATCGCGTCCATGAATCGGTTGAGCCGCGCCTGGAGCGCCGCCGCCTCGGCCAGGTCGGTTGGCTGGGCGATGCCCGGCAGCGGCATGGCCAGCTCTGAGAAAGACGAACGAAAGAACAAAAACGCTTCAACCGTATCGTGCATGCTCGCCTGGGCCTGGTGCGCCTCACCGCCGTAGCTCGATCCGACCGCGCGGGCCTCCTTCAGAAAGCGGCTATCGTCCTCGCGCCGATTGATGTACTGGATCAGCAATCCCAGCAGCCGCTGGCCCAGCCCGCGCATCCGATCAGCGCCAGGGCGCGCGGCCAGCCGTGCGTGCCACTCCTGCCGCGCCATCTCATGCGAGTCGATCCCCCAGGGATGCGGCGCCGGGTGTGGCGGAGCGGAAGGCAGCAGCTCGGCGCGCGACACCTGCCCGCGGGCCAGCCGCGCGATCTCATGGCGGGCGAAGCGCCGGTGACCACCGAGCGTGCGCTTCATCGGCACGCGGCCGGCATCGCCCCAGCGCCGTAGTGTCGATGTGGCCACGCCCAGCATTGTGCTGGCATCCTGGAGCGTGAGCCAGTCGTCGAGAGCGGGGTCAGGCTGAGCGGCGATCGTCGTCATCATCGGCTCCAAGCTATCAGGCTTCCATCCGCTGAACCGCCAGCGCCGCCAGCACCTGCGCTGCCACCGCGTGGCCCTGCCTGGCGCAATCGGGGATACCGACGCCGCGATAGGCGCTGCCGGCGAGGTAGAGCCCGGCCGGGCAGAGCGCCTCCAGCGCATCGATATGCGCCAGATGCCCGACATCGTACTGCGGGTTCGCGAGCGGCCAGCGATAGATCCGGCTCCACAACGGCTCGGCCTGGATGCCCAGAATGTCGCGCAACTCGGCGCGGGCCAGCTCTAGCAGCGGCGCATCGTCCAGCTCGGCCACATCGGGGTTGCGCGAACCGCCCACAAACACGCGCAGCAGCACGGCATCATCAGGGGCGCGGTGCGTGAACTTGGCCGAGCTGATCGTGACCGCGTTGATCCGCCGGCGCTCGGTGCGCGGGATCACCAGCCCGTAGCCATCCAGCGGCGCGCCGATCTCGCGCTTGGCATAGGCCAGCGAGACCGTGCCGGTGGTGACGTAGCGAATGCGCCGCAGGCCGGCCGCCAGCTCGGGCTGGAAACGATCGACCAGATCGGCGGCTACAAACGAAGGCGCCGTCAGCACCACCGCGTCGGCATCCATAATCTCGCCATCCTCCAGCCGTACCCGATACGGTCGCGCCGCCGCCGGATCGTAATCCAGCGCCGCGACGCCCAGGCCGCTGATCAGCCGCCCATCGAGCGCGCGCACCAGCGATTCGGCCAGGGCGCCGATGCCGCCCCGCAACGTTACAAATGCCGAGCGGAGGACTGAGGACTGAGGGCTGAGGACTGAGGGCGAATTCGCACTTTCGAACTGGCTTTTTCGTCCTTGGTCTTTCGTCTTCCGTCCGCCCGCCCGCATCCCACGGATCAGACTGCCATACTGGCGCTCGATCTCGCGCAGGCGCGGAAAAGTTGCCAGCAGGCTCTGGCGCTCGGACTCGGAATTGTGAATGCCGGCCAGCAGCGGCTCGGCCAGCTTGAGCAGCGCCTCTTCGCCAAAGCGACGGCGGATAAAATCGGCCAGCGTCTCGTCGGCATCGCCCTGGCGCGGTGGGATGACCAGATCAAGCAGCATGCGCAGCTTGCCCAGCGGCGACAGCAGTGGCGACCGCAGAAACGGCCACAGCTTGGTGGGCACAATCAGCGTCATGCCTTCGGGCATCGGGCGCGGCCGGCCGTGGGCCAGAAAAGCGACTTTGCGCGGTAGATCATTGATGCCGATCAGCTGATCTTCCAGCCCCAGATCGCGCGCCAGCTGCACGCCCCACGGCTTCTGCGTAAGGATCGAATCCGGGCCGCCCTCGACCACGAACTGCCCGACCGTGTCGGTCACCAGCTTGCCGCCAAAGCGTGTATCGCGCTCGACCAGCGTGTAGCGTAGCGGCAAGCCCGCCGCGTGCGCTTGCCGCTGCAAATTGAACGCCGTGCTGAGTCCACTGATTCCGCCGCCGATAATGACCACATGGGGAACTTCACATGCGCGATTGGGGCTATCGTAAGAAATGGTTGGCTGCATCGAAGCGCCTTTGGAAATCTATCAAAGCTATCAAATGTATCAAAGCTATGAGATTACTATAGCCGATTCTGGCAAGTGTGTCAAGATTTACATACACTGGACAATGGCTCTACAGAGCCTGATTTGCGTTCTCAGCCGCTTGACAAAGCAGGCAGCGCACGTTATGCTAAGCTTGCTCTTCAGCTGCTCCATATTTCTATCTTTAGAAGAAGGAGGCACGCCTATGCATTATTGCTATCGGCTCAACAACCAGCTCGCGGCATGCCTCCCGCTCAAGCATCGTCAGTGTGGTATCTAGGCCCACTTCTTAAGACGAGACTTTAGCCACGGAGTACCCAGAGGTTGATCGCACGATTACGTTATCTCTGTGGCCTCCGTTTTCTCTGTGGCAAGTGAAATCTCGTTGTAGTGTTCGCTTCCTGTGTCTCACCATCGGGCGTCATTCCGCTTGCCAAGCGCGTGTTTGCCGTGGCCCGCGCGCTGGTTGTGCTTCGTTGTGTATTCATACACATATAGACGTACAATCTCAAGAAGGAGTGACCATGTCTCGCCCATCAGATGTATCGACGATCACGAATCTGGACGACTACGCGCATCCGGCATGCTACGATCTGGAGAATCGCGATTTTACGCCGCAGGGTCCCTTCTACCTGGCGCTCGCACAACAGTGTGGCGATCCCGTTCTCGAATTGGGCTGCGGCACAGGGCGAATCACCATTCCCCTGGCCCAACATGGCGTGGCGATTGTTGGGCTGGATGCTACCCCTGGCATGCTCACACAAGCTCGCAGGAAAGCGGGCGATCTCCTAATCCAATGGATCGAGGCCGAAGCGCGAACCTTTCAGCTTTCGACTAGCTTCCGCCTGATCTACGGAACCACCGGTATCTTTCAGCACATGCTGGAACGGGCCGACCAGGAGGCACTGTTTGACCGCGTGCGCGCGCATCTGGCGCCCGAAGGCTACTTCGCTTTCGACGTCCACTTTCCACACATCAATGTATTTGCCGAAATGCCTGAGGAGCAGGATTGGTTCTCGTATGTGCATGACGACGGACAGGAGGTAAGTGTATCCGGAACATGTCACTATGACGCCATTCGGCAGATAAATGTTGAAACGGCATATCGCCGCTGGCGAGATGCCCAGGGGCAAGCAGTCACACACTATGCCCCGCTCGAGCTGCGCTACTTCTATCCACGGGAACTCGAGAGCCTGCTGCACTACAATGGCTTTACCATACTCGAGCAGTACGGTGACTACGATCGCAGCCCGCTCACGGCCGAGAGCAGGAATATCATCTGCATTTGCCGGCGTCGTTTCTGATAGAGTATACGGACGAGCATTGGGAGATCTGAATAGATGATCCACAACAACGAAGAAGAGGCTGCTTACCGTCGCCTGGTCTCCTTCAAGAGCGGAGCGAGCACATGATCGACCACGCCCGCCAGGCACTGACTGAAGTCGCACAGACAACCTTATGGGTCGAGGGGCAGGCAATGTCCTTGGAGCAAGCAGTCGCATACGCATTGGAGGAGTAACGAGAAATGGGCGCGCCGGCTTGACCGACCAGGCCGGGCTTGCCATGGCGGTTGCAAAGTCGGCCCTCACCCCCGCCGCTGCGCGGCACCCCTCGCAACGGGAGAGGGGCCGGGGGTGAGGGCCTTCTCACAGACTTTGCCTCCCAGCGGCAAGCGCTGCTCGACCCACCGCGGCGAAGCTGCCGGACCGCTACGTCCGGTCCACACGTCATCTCACGCTGAGCTGCATGAGTTCCCAGAAACGGTCGCGGTCGATTTCGTATACCAGATTGGCATTGTGCGGGCGGTCGATCAGCCCATACCAATCTACGACGGTTTGCCCACGCGTGAGCTGGCCAGCTAATTCAATCTCAACATACTGTGTTTCCGCTCGCCGGATAATCTCAGGTTCAAGTGCCACGGCCAGGGCGAGTGGATCAGGCGCGGCCATCACCGGTTGCCCCGACACTGGCTCGCGCGCCTGCATTCTGATAGTTCGCCGAAATAGCTCGGCGCGGGGCGAGGTGCCGCGCGCCAGGGCATCGATTTGCGGCGGGCGCAGACCATGGGCTAGTGTGGTTTCCCAGGACACCAGCGTCACCATCGGCCATCTGGCAAACACAATCGCAGCGGCTTCCGGGTCACAATAGAAATTGAACTCGGCGGCGCGCTCCCATGAGTTGCCGTGAGCGTGAATAGCCCCGCCCATTACCACGAGGCGTCGATATTTCCGCGGCAGGGCCGGGTCAAGCCGGGTGGCCAGCGCAATATTCGTGAGCGGACCAATCGCCGCCAGCGTCAGCTCACCAGGCGACTCATTCGCCATACGGATGAGGGCCTGCACTGCATGTTCGGATGACGCCTGTCGGACGGATGGCGGATAGTCACTGTCCCCCAGGCCATCACTGCCATGAGAGATCGCGCGGCGCGGAGTCGGCCGCACCAGCGCATCTTCACACCCGGGAAACACCGGTACATCCTGGCCGATCACGTCGAGAATAATCAAGGCATTGCGGGTGGCACGATCGAGCGAGACATTGCCAGCGACCGTCGTGAGGGCTTCCACCTTCGCCGCAGGGTGGGCACAGGCCAGCATGATGGCATGCGCGTCATCAACGCCCGGGTCGGTATCAATCACGATGCGGTTCATGCGCACTCCTGCTTGGGTTTCGAGCGACGGGATATCGTAGGCTGGATGGTAGTGACAGCGTAAATCTACCATACCGCATCCAGGTCGGCAAATAAGATAGATAGAACCGTCGCGCATGGTTGCTCTGATGCTCACAGCACGCTCGGCAAGTATCAGTCTGTGCTATACTTGCGAGCCATCTACGTTCCTAACCCAGACCCCGCATTCTTGATGTCCTTTGCGGATGCAGCCACTAAGGAGCCTGATCATGACCGATCTCGATAACCTCTACGACGATACACCCATCCTCGCCGATGTCTTCACCAACGCCCCCGGCGCGGAGGGCACACTGCCCCTGACCGAAGATATGCTGCTGAACGCGCCCAGCGGCGATTTATTCGCACTGAGCCAGAACGTGGGCATGGGCTGGGACCCGGCCGAGATTGGCCGCACCCAGGTGCTGATCCTCAGCACCCAGGGCGGCATCCGCGCCGACGATGGCACTCCGATCGCGCTGGGCTACCACACCGGCCACTGGGAGGTCGGCCTGCTGATGCAGGCGGCCGCGAAGGAGCTGCGCGGGCGCGACTCAATGCCGTTCGCCGGCTATGTGACCGACCCGTGCGATGGCCGCAGCCAGGGCACCGAGGGCATGCTCGACAGCCTGCCCTACCGCAACGATGCCGCGCAGGTCTTCCGCCGGCTGATCCGCTCGCTGCCGACTCGCCACGCTGTGATGGGCGTTGCCACCTGCGACAAGGGCTTGCCGGCGATGCTGATGGCGCTGGCCGGCACGCCCAACCTGCCGACCATTCTGGTGCCCGGCGGTGTGACGCTGCCGCCAACCCATGGCGAGGACGCCGGCAAGATCCAGACGATCGGCGCGCGCTTCGCCCAGGGCGAGCTGTCGCTGAAGGAGGCCTCCGAGCTGGGGTGTAGAGCCTGCGCCACCTCGGGCGGCGGCTGCCAGTTCCTGGGCACCGCCGCCACCTCGCAGGTGGTGGCCGAGGCATTGGGCATGGCGCTGCCACACGCGGCGCTGGCGCCATCGGGCCAGCCGATCTGGCTGGAGCTGGCGCGCGCCTCTGCCCGCGCGCTGCTGAATCTGCAAAAGCGTAAGCTGACCACGCGCGACATCCTGACCCCCGCCGCGATCCACAACGCAATGGCAGTCCACGCGGCCTTCGGCGGCTCGACCAACCTGCTGCTGCACATCCCGGCGATCGCCTACACCGCTGGCCTGGCGCGCCCAAGCGTGGCCGACTGGATCGCGATCAATAAGCGCGTGCCGCGGCTGGTCGATGTGCTGCCGAATGGGCCAGCGTACCACCCGACCGTGCGGGCCTTCCTGGCCGGCGGTGTACCCGAGGTGATGCTGCATTTGCGAACGCTCGGTCTGCTGCACCTGGATGCGCTGACCGTGAGTGGCGAGCAGCTTGGCGACGTGCTGGAATGGTGGGAGCGATCCACGCGCCGCGCGCGCCTGCGCGACCTGCTGGTCGAGCGCGACGGGGTCGATCCCGATGATGTGATCATGACGCCCGACAAGGCGCGCGAGCGCGGTCTGACCAGCACGGTCGCCTTTCCGATCGGCAACCTGGCGCCGGAGGGCTCGGTGGTCAAAAGCACCTCGATCGACCCGCGTGTGGTCGATTCCGACGGCGTGTACCGCAAGCTAGGCCGGGCGCGGGTGTTCACACGCGAGCGCGCGGCGATCAACGCGATCAAAGGCCACGGCCCGGATGCAGTAAAGCCGGGCGATGTGATCGTGCTGATCTGCGGCGGGCCGCTGGGCACCGGCATGGAAGAGATCGCCCAGATCACCTCAGCGCTGAAGTACCTGAGCTGGGGCCGCGAGGTGGCGGTGCTCACCGACGCGCGCTTCTCGGGCTTCAGCACCGGCGCGTGCATCGGCCACATCGGGCCGGAGGCATTGGCCAGCGGGCCGATCGGCAAAGTGCAGGATGGCGACCTGATCCAGATCACGATCGACCGCAACGAGCTGGTCGGAGCGATCGACCTGGTCGGCGAGGGTGAGACGACCTACGGCGCCGAGCAGGGGGCGCGGGTGCTGGCCGCCCGTCCGCCGCGCGCCGATCTGGCGCCCCACCCGGCGCTGCCAGACGACACGCGGCTGTGGGCCGCACTCCAGCAGGCGGGCGGCGGTACCTGGGGCGGCTGCGTCTACGATGTGGATGCGATCGTGGCGGCGCTGGGGCGCGGGATGGCGTTGGGATGATAAGCATTGGATTTACGTAGATGGGATTTTCGGAGGGACTTCGTCCCTCCGAAAATCTCTATTTCCGCCCCTTCTGTCTCGTTTTTTCGCCCTGCGGGCGAAAAAACGAGACAGAATAAGGATAAAGTACCATGCTGCCGTTCGTCCTGAGCTTGCCAGCGCTGAGCTTGTCGAAGGGTCGAAGGGCAGACTAGAGCGCTGTAAACGACAGTCGTATGAACCACGAACACAACATCCTATGGGCACCCTGGGGCGGGCCGGGGCTGGAACATCTGCGCCTGGTGCAGGGCGACGACCTGATCCTGGCCGATGGCCTGATCATCGGCGTTGCGGAAGAAGACGGCCGGCCGTTCCGTGCGCACTACACCATCCAGTGCGATGCCCAGTGGCATGTCCGCGAGCTGCGCATCGACATGTTAGACGCGGCCAACCGGCGGCTCGACCTGATGTCCGATGGCGCGGGCCACTGGGCCGACGGCGCCGGCGAGCCGCTGCCCGGCCTGGTCGGCTGCTTCGACGTCGATATCTCGGCCACGCCGTTCACGAATACCCTGCCCATCCGCCGGCTGGCGCTGCCGCCCGGCGCCGCGGCCGATGTCAATGTCGTCTACATCGTGCTGCCGGATCTGACAGTGGCGCCAGGGATGCAGCGCTACACCTGCCTGGCGATCGACGCCGCCGGCGCGCGCTATCGCTTCGAATCGCGCTCGCATGCTTTCACGGCCGAGCTGCCGGTGGATGCGCATGGTCTGGTAGAAGATTATCCAGGTCTCTTTCGGCGTGTGGCAAGCAAGCCGACTACCGAGGCGTGATGCGTTTTCTATGTTTAGGACTTTCGTACGCCGCAGATTTCTCACCTTAGGTAGGTTCTTTTTTCGCCCCGCGGGGCGAAAAAAGAACCTACCTAAAAAAGGAAAGTACCATGCTGCCGCCGGCTAGAATCGCTTTTGTGTAAGTCCTATGTCGCATGAAAGGAGCTACCTATATGGCACTCGATCGATCGTTTATCGAGCGCAACCGCGCATCCACCGACCGTATCCGCGCCCTGGCGGCGCGCTTGACCGATGCGGAAATGCAGCAGCCGGTCGGCGAACACTGGACCGTGGCAATTGCCCTGGCGCACCTGGCCTTCTGGGATCGGCGTGTGATGTATGTCCTGGATACAACCGAACGCGACGGCACGTTGTTCATCCCAGAGATTGATATTTTCGTGAACGACCTGTCGCTACCGCTGTGGGCCGCCATCCCGCCGCGCGAAGCCGCACGGATCGCGATCGAAACGGCCGAGGCGCTGGATCGACAGCTGGAAGGCTTTCCGCCCACATTGCTCGCCGAAATCCATACGTATAACGAGCGCTGGGTCGTGCGTGCGTTGCATCGTGGTGAACATTTGGATGAGGTCGATGCTGCGTTGAAACTGGGTGCCAGCGCGATTGAACACTGATCTCGTGCGCTTTCAAATGTGCCCAGATCAATCCAGAGGATGCCAGCGAGGCGTTCTCACCATGGGCGTGTTCGGCGGTTATTGGAGATATCTGAACTGAAGCGCTGTTATTGTAGCAGTGGTTTTCCCCACACGATGGTCGCAATCAGTGCTTGTTCGACCATTCCGTGCGTATGGGCCGTCACTAGTTCCCGCAGCTGCAAATCAAACGCCCTGGCATCCTTGATGGCCATTCGTTCACGCGCGAATGACGCGCGTCCATGAAACGATTCGATATAGTCATCAACCGACTGGCGAAAGATCCATGGGGGTGTTTCCGTGCGACCTTCCGCGCGAAAGAGCTGCAGTTGCTCTAGTTCCGTGATGAGGTCGACGGCCTGGTAGTCTCGATTGGTGGAATAGCGCTGAATGAGCAAACCGAGTTGCTCGCTCCATGGCAGCGCTTGGTAGCCAAGTTCGAGGATGACCAGGCGACCGTGGGGAGCGAGGATCGCGGCAAACCGCGGGAGGACTGCCTCCCAGTCCATCCAATGCAAACTTTCCCCTGCGGTAATCAGGTCATACGGCGGCGTGAACGGTGTCGTTTCGACCGCTCCGACCACCCAATGGATCAAGGCGTTGGAGCCGTTTGGCAAGTCTTTGCCGTGCGCAATCATCACCGGCGAAATGTCGATCGCGTCAATCGGGATAGCAAGCCTGGTCAACTGCCGGGTCAGCGCACCGGTACCACAACCGACATCGAGCAGTCGCTGCGGTGTGGCTGGTAGGAGCTTTCTGAGCACATCAAAGACCGCTGGTGGATAGGGTGGGCGGAATGCATATGCATCCGCGACACTGGGTTCCTGAAATGCACTGGCATACTGCGGCCCAAAGCACGCTGGTCGCTTCATCATTCAGTTGCTCCGCTGCTGTCCGAGCCGTGCGCTGAGGGCTGCTTCGAGCGCATCTGGCATGGTCAAGAAGCCTGCCCCTGTCGGGCCCTTGTCCCAACGGAACGCATAGGTGTTCCCCTGGTCGCCGTGGTACTCGTGGATGTGGAGCCCCACGCGCGGCAGCAGCGCCATCACCGCATTCCATGTCTCGACCAGCGACAAGTGGACGTACTCCATCTGGACATACTCGGCCTGCACCTCGGCCAGCTCGCGGCGGCTCCGCTCGAACTGATCGGCAAGCCCTTCGACGGCGCTGATGAGATCGCCCAGATTATCGGGGATGATCGACCGGCCGCGGTCAAGGTCCGCGAGGGCTTCCTTTGCACGGCGACGCGCCTCGGCAATCGTTAACACCGGACGGTTTGCCTGCATATCTGTTCCTCCTGTGACGACCTTTAACTGTCCGTTGGTGACGGGTAGTAGCAAGATATGCACGGATGGCGCGTCGCCTGGTGGCCTGCGACTGCGTGCGGATAAACTGCTCACATTCTATCCTAATTACATCAAAAGCGTAAATGCTGATGAACAAGCCACAGCGCTTATTCATTCGCGGCTGGGCGCGATCTCCGCCGCGAAGCTTTCCGGCCCGTTCTGTATGATCGCTTCGACGTATTCCGGCGAATGCATGCATGGGCAGGCAGCGCAGCATCGCATCGCAAAACGCCGCCGGTGGCGCGTAGGTATGCGCGAGGATAGCGTGGGCGATCAGCGAGGGAGCTGCATACAGAACCCCATCGCCCGGCACGAACAGGTTCAGCGCGCCGACTACAGCGGAGCTGCCGTTGTACCTGGCATCGTCGTCCACGCCCCACCAGGTGCATTCCGCTGCAAGCGCCTGTTGGACGGCAGCCCAACCGCGCGGCACCGTTGATCGCGCGTAGCACGTACACTCGGTATGCCATGCGCTGTATCGTGCATCATTTGAGGGCCGCGAGCGCACAGTATAGCCGCCAAACGAGTGGCCAACGAGGACATACGGCCCATTGATACCGGCATACACCAGCAACGTATGGAGCTCGGTGACAATGGTTTGGCTGGTGCGCGGGATGGGGCCGCGCTCACTCTCACCGAGACCAGCGCGGTCGTAGATACAGGCGCGTGTGACGCTCAGCACCTTCGGCCAGACCTTGATCCAGGTGTCCCCCGTCCCATTCAATCCTGCATCCAACACCACGGTCGGGCTGCCGGTTCCCACACACTTGATCGAGAGTTTATAGCCCCCACATCGACTTTCTGATTGAACGGTTCCCGATACACGAGCGGGGTAGGGGTTGCCGGTGCGGGGAGCGCTGTCGGGGCGGCGACACCCTGGTGCGCGATCGGCGAAGCGCTCCCGCACCCAGCCATACTGACGAGCAGGCATACCATCCCGATCATCTGCAATAAGCGGCGATCGCGGCGCATCGTCCATGCTCCTCCTGAACACCATTGCTGAACATGCAGATAGCGTGCCACGCGCGAGCACAGCGCAGTTCGTACCGACCGCGCCTGGAACATGACTGGGTATCCTTGGTCGTCTGGAACAATGCTATCTTCACCTGAAGAGGGCAGTAGAGCATATTAGATGGTGATGAGCCGCCGGCCAACGACCCGCTTCAACGGCAGGCCGCCAGGAAAACCTCCCGCTACGTATGCGACGGAATTGTTGACAAAAAACAAGATCGAGCGTATATTCCCCGCGAGCGTTTACGCCATATTTTGGAAGGCAACGTAATGGCCTCCACTGACCACGGCGACCGTGGTGAGTTTTATGCGTCGCCCTCTACACCACGCCAGATCGCTCGATCACATAGGCGCTGGCAGTATTTCCGCGAAAATTGGCTGCTGTTTGTCCTCGGCGGCCCGGGCCTGATCTGTCTGCAGATCGCCGGCATCCAGTTTTCAACTGGCTGGCCGGCAGCCAGGATAACCTCGACCTCTGGCTGATGGGCATTGAGGGCGTGAACTATAAAAAAGAAGATAACCTGCGTTTCTCGGAAATCCCCGGCACCGACGCTACGCGCAATTACGCTTTAGCCTGTGGCAGCATGTTTGTGTGTCGTTTTTTCGCCCATGGCGAAAAAACGACACACAAAAGATGAGAAATTCGTGGTAAGCGTAAGTCCTAACTAAGGGAGACTCAAACTAATGGCACCCCTAGCACAACCCGGCGCGCTCACAGAGATTGAGCGCTTTCAGTTCGACACATTCGGCTACCTCGTCATTCCCGATGCGCTGACACCGGATGAGGCTGCGGAATGTCTGGCGGCATCCAAACGCGCGCACGCATCCTACCCACAAGGCCAGTGGCGGCAACTTGGCCACCTGTACGAGACCGAGCCGTCGATCGAGCAACTGATCGATCACCCAGCGATTCTGCCGAAGATTCGCGCGCTGCTAGGCGACTTTTTCATTCTGCAGAGCGCCTGGTGTACGCTCCAGCCCGCGCAGACGAAAGGTGGCGGCTACCACCAGGATGGATCGAGCGCCTACGATTTTCGACGACTGGCGGTGCCCACGCCGCTGATGCAGCTGCGCGTCGGCTACTACCTGACCGACCAGTCGGAGGACGATATGGGCAACATGGTAATGATCCCCGGTAGCCACAACGCCGCCCTGCCGCTGCCGCGCGAGATCAAGGCCGACGAGAACGATCTGCCGATCCGCGACATCGTGTGCGGCAAGCCCGGCGCTGCGCTGCTGTTCCACCAGGGCGTGTTCCACCGCACCGGCCGCAACGCCCGCGACTTCGACCGCTACACGATGCACATGGTCTACTCACCGCCGTGGCTGATTCCCTCGGATCGCTCGCGCAACAACCCCGAGTTTCTGGAGCGCACCACACCGCTGCGCCGCGCGCTGATGGGCGAGTGGAAGCGTCCCGAAGAGCCGTTTGGCAGCGGATATGCAAAACCACCATACCCCGAGGCGTAAGCTGCCATCACAGCCGAGAGCGTATGGCAAGGATGGAAGCCGCCGAACGGCTTCCAGATGAGCCGCCCGGCCACCCCTCAGAACCCATCGTAGACCGGATTCTCCGCGCCTGGCCGGGTCAGCTCCATCGAGTTGTTAGGCGGCCAGCTCGGCATTGCCAGGGTGCTCAGTCGCAGGACCCGCGTCCAGGCCCGGAAACGACGGGGATCTCGTACTGAAGTGGTTGGGTTTGGCCGAAGTCATCGTCGAGGATCGCAGTGATCTCAAGTATGACGTCGGTGCCTTCTGCCTTTCGGTCTTGCGTCCGCCGCCCGGCCTCACCATGCCATTATCGCACAATGGCTAACGCCAGAGGACGCAGCCGAGCGATACCACACGGACAAACAGGCCATGGGATCAAGTATCCGCCGGTTCGTTCGGCCTTCGCTGGCCACCGGCCACCAACCACCGACCACATGTTCGGGCCGCTTCTCATCTGGCAAAAAATCGGACTTGACAAGTCACGAATGTATGTTACTATTTGGTTAAATAGCTAACTAGGCGACTGGTCGTGCCTAACACAGCATCCGACCACGAGAAAAGGAGACACAGGTATGAACTCGCACGTCAGCGCGATCCTGCTTGGCGTCAAGGACATGGAGCGCTCCAAGCGCTTCTACACGGAGGGACTGGGCTGGAAGGTCCAGAACGACTGGAAGATCTCCGTGTTCTTCGTTCCCCACGGCGGTTCCATCGTCGGCTTCTACGGCCGCGACGGGCTGGCCGAGATGGTCGGGGCAAAACCCGACGGCGGCGGCTTCAGCGGCGTCGTCTTCAACTATATCGTGCGGAGCGAGGGCCGCGTCGACGAAGTTATGGACGAAGCCAGGAAGGCCGGCGGCAACATCCTCAAGCCCGCGGCGAAGTTGGCGTGGGGCGGATACGGCGGAACCTTCGCGGACCCGGACGGCTATGTCTGGAGCATCGGCTACAGCGCGGAGGGAACGGATCAGCCCTACGCGGAGTAGTCATCCCGCGACCCCTCACCCCGGGAATCGTCTCAACCCTCGCCACAGCCCACTGTGGACAATGTTCGGAGGTTTCGATGAGCACCAAGACGGCAACGAAGAAGTCCGCCAGGAAAACGGCCGCGAAGGGCAAGACGTCCGGCGCCTTCACGGCCGAAGAACGCGCCGTGATCAAAGGGCGTGTCGCAGAGATGAAGCGCGAGGGCAAGGCTGACGGGGAAAGCGACTTGCCGGGATGAATCCCTCACGATGAGCAACGATTAGGATAGTCGGAAGATGCCGACCGACAGCGATACGCTCAGCCTCACTTTTGCCGCCCTGGCGGACCCGACCCGCCGGGCCATGCTGGCGCGGCTGGCGCAGGGTCCGGCCACCGTGAAGGAGCTTGCCGAGCCGTTCAAGATCAGCCTGCCGGCGATCTCCAAACACCTGAAGGTGTTGGAGCACGCCGGATTGATCGAGCGCGGGCGCGAAGCCCAGTGGCGGCCGACACAGCTCCAGGCCGCGCCGCTGAAAGAGGTCTCGACGTGGCTGGAGCAATATCGCACGAACTGGGAAGAGAGCTTCGACCGCCTGGATGAATACATCCGGAAGCTCCAGGCGGACAAGCGGGGTCCGTCGCCCGGCTGATCCGTTGCTGGTGCGCGGAGAGAATCGGAGAAGGCCCAATGGCAAAAACAATGGCAAATCGCGAGATCGTCGCCTCGCGCGTGATCGACGCTCCGCGCGAACTCGTCTTCGCGGCGTTCACCGAGCGAGAGCACGTTGAGAAATGGTGGGTCCCAAAAGGCACGACGACCCACGAATGGAACGCCAAACCAGGCGGTCTCTGGCGCTACACCGCGCCGATGCGCGGTGGCGCCCCACAAACCTTCCGGATCAAGTTCATTGAGATCGCCAGGCCGGAGCGGCTGGTCTATGACTATGGGACCGACGGCGAGGACGCGCCCGAGCCCGTGCGCACCCACGTGACCTTCGAGGAAGAGAACGGAAAGACCAAAATCACTTTGCAGTTGCTATTCGCAACGGCGGACGAACGCGAAAAGGCGGTGAAGTACGGCGCCATCGTGGGCGCAATGCAGGCGCTGGAGGGCCTCGCCGATTATCTAGAGAAGGCCTGAGTGCGGCATGGGTTACCTTGTGCTGATGTGCGCAGAGTCGTTCCCCGGGCGCGGGATCATGCCCGGCGATCACCAGATCGACGAGGCGGGAGCTGCGACTCGCGGTAGTTAGGATCGCCTACGAGGCGTCATTCTCAAACGGAGAGCCAATGGCTGAGGGCAAGGAACACGAGTTCATCGCGATCCGCGGGGCCCGGGAAAACAACCTCAAAGACGTGACGCTGCGCATCCCCAAGCGCAAGATCACCGTCTTCACCGGGGTGTCCGGCTCCGGCAAGTCTTCCATCGTCTTCGACACCATCGCCACCGAAGCGCAGCGACAGCTGTACGAGACCTTCAGCATGTTCGTACGCAACTTCCTGCCGCGCTACTCGCAGCCGGACGCCGACTCGATCGAGAACCTGGGCATGGCCATCGTGGTGGATCAGAAGCGCCTGGGGGGCGGCTCGCATTCCACCATGGGGACCATCACGGACATCTACACCGTGTTGCGCCAGCTGTTCTCGCGGGTCGGCCAGCCGTTCGTCGGCTACCCCAACGTTTTCTCCTTCAACGAGCCGCTGGGGATGTGCCCGGAGTGCAACGGGCTCGGCCGCAAACTGCAACCCATCGTTGAGAAGTTCTACGATCCCTCGAAGTCGCTGCGCGAGGGTTCGATCCAGGGTCCGGTTTTCGACCCCAGCGTTTACATGGCCAGCGGTTTCTTCGACAACGACAAGAAGCTCTCGCAGTTCACCAAGAAAGAGATGGATCTGCTCCTGTATGGCGAGGAGCAGAAGTTCAAGGCCGGCGCGATCAACCGCACCTACTTCGGCGTGATCACGGGTTTCACGCGGTCCTACATCGAGCGCGACCTGAAAACGCGTTCCGAGCGAACGCAAGAGAAGATCGCGGCGTATCTCACCGAAGGCCCCTGTCCGGCCTGCAAGGGGGCTCGCCTCAACAGGGCCGTGCTGAGCTGCAAGGTCAACGGCTACAACATCGCCGAGCTCTCCTCGATGGAAGTGGGGGAGCTGATCGGTGTGATCAAGGGCATCCGGGACGCCGCGGCCAAACCGCTGGTGGACAACCTGGTGGACCGGCTGCAGAACGTGGTGGACATCGGCCTAGAGTATTTGTCCCTCCACCGCCAAACCGACACGCTCTCCGGCGGCGAGTCACAGCGCGTCAAGATCGTCAAGCATCTCAGCAGCAGCCTGGCCGACGTGATGTACGTCTTCGACGAGCCGAGCATTGGCATGCACCCGCGCGATGTGCACCGGCTCAACGAGCTGCTGCAGAAGCTGCGCGACAACGGGAACACCGTGCTGGTGGTCGAGCACGACCCGGACGTAATCCGGGTCGCCGACCATATCGTGGACATGGGTCCGCACGCCGGCAGCCAGGGAGGCGAGATAGTCTATGAGGGCAGCTACGCCGGCCTGCTGAAGGCGGACACGCTGACCGGCAAGTTCATGAAGAGGTCCGTGCCGCTGAAGGAGGAGTTCCGCCAGGCGACGAAGCACCTCAAGCTGAGCAAAGTGAACGTCAATAATCTCAAGAACGTGAGCGTGGAAATCCCCGTCGGATTGCTGACCGTGGTGACCGGTGTGGCAGGCTCCGGCAAGAGCTCGCTGATCAAGGAAGCCTTCTTGCGCCGGTTCCCCGAGGCGATCCTGGTCGACCAGTCGGCCGTGGGCGTCTCCCCGCGTTCGAACCCGGCCACCTACACCGGCATGATGGACGACATCCGCAAGGAGTTCGCCGCGGCCAACAAGGTAAACGCGGGCCTGTTCAGCTTCAACTCCAGGGGCGCCTGCGAGAACTGCGGCGGCCTGGGCGTGGTGTACACCGACCTTTCCTTCTTCGAGAGTGTGAAGTCGCCATGCGAGGTCTGCCAGGGCAAGCGCTTCAAGGACGACGTGCTGGCCTACCTGCTCAAGGGCAAGTCCATCGCCGAAGTGCTGGAAATGACCGTGCTTCAGGCGCTGGAATACTTCGACCATCCCGAGATTCAGCGCAGGCTGCTGGCGATGCACGATGTGGGGCTCGACTACCTGACGCTCGGCCAGCCGCTCAACACCCTCTCGGGCGGCGAATGCCAGCGCATCAAACTGGCCGGCGAGCTGCAGAAAGAGGGCAGCATCCACGTCCTGGATGAGCCGACCACCGGTCTCCACATGTCGGACATCAGCCACCTGCTGAGCGTGCTCAATCGCCTGGTCGACGCCGGCAACACGGTGGTGGTCATCGAGCACAACCTGCACGTCATCAAGAATGCCGACTGGATCATCGACATGGGTCCGGAGGGCGGCAGCAAGGGCGGGCAGGTCATCTTCGAAGGCACGCCCAGAGAGTTGTTGGCGGCCAAGGACTCCCACACCGCCAAGTACCTGCGCCGCTGACCTCGTCGCTCGAGCAAGCCACACGCAGCTCTTCACCGTCGCGGAGAACCGGTCCGCCGACGCCTAACGGTTAGCGGGAGCGGCACCGGGTGAGCCAAAGACGATCAAACTGCCGCCCCGTACCCCGCTGTCCGCTCGGCGCCGTGTTAGGCGGCGAACTTGACTTGTCGTCGCACCATGGCGGCTGGGATCGTTCAACGCACGATCTGCGCGTTCTCTTCGCTGGGGGATGCTTCGTCCCGACCGACGATACTGCCTGGCGCAAGCCCCAGTAGCGAGAGGAGGCATCAGCTCACCACTTTCTTTGTGTTCAACCTCACGGCATCGAGAATGAGTGCCCTTAGCCCTGCCTCATCTACAGTGTCGCCTTCGTGGAAGTCGATGGCACGAACCGTGTTGCTATCCAGACGCGTATTGAAGAGCCTCTTCGGGTCCTTCATCCGCGCACCTTTGGGGAATGTCAGCCTTACGGCGTTCTTGAGCGTATCTGCTATGCATATGATTCCATCATGCGACCAAACGGGAACTCCGGCTGTATGCTGAGGAAGCCTGAGGAGTGGGGCAGGGAAGACCACCTACTCACGAGCAACCAACCGAGCACGAATACGCACGATATGCTTGTGCTTGAGAATACCTCCATCGATGGGCTATGCTAATCCTTTATGGGTGAGCGTCCGAAATTCGGTATCCCTCCTCCTGAGCGTACCCGGCAAACCAAAGCAGACCAACCCGCCTCAATGTTTCCTGACGGTGCGGATTTACCGCTTTTTAGCGGCACGCCGATCCCTGCCATTGAGCGGCCATTTGCGCCGGAAGACCACAGCATGAAGCAAGCCATGCTACCGGAGATGCCCTCGGTGGATTATGAGCATGTGTTGCAGCGCGACCGGGCGCTGCGCCGACGCCGGCAACCCGTCGCACTCCCACCAGATGATGACATCTTTACTGCTGTAGCGCCAATGAGCAGTGGCCCACCAGCAGCGATTGCGCCAGTAGAGCAACCAATGGAGGAACTTCCGCAGGCCGGAGCAAGACCGGAAGGGAAGCGATCATCACGTAGTCGGACAGAGAAACTGCACCCGTTGCGCGAAGCACTCGCACCCTACCTGGACTTTTCCACCTTGCGGCGATTAGCGGCTGGAGGCGAGGATCTTACGCAAGCGTACAGGATATTGCCGCCGTGTTCATGCTAGAGATGGCGCATTTAGATCAAGAGCAACTGCGCGTGGCATGCCTTAATACCCGCAATCGGCTGCAAAAAATCCATTTGGTCTATCAGGGGAGTTTGAATGCCTCGTTAATTCGGGTGGGGGAGATATATAAAGAACCGCTGCGGTTAAATAGCGCAGCGATAATAATTGCACATAATCATCCCTCTGGCGAGCCAAATCCCAGTCCAGAAGATGTTTTAGTGACACGGGAAATCGTTGAAGCTGGAAAATTGCTTGATGTCGAATGTCTCGATCATCTGGTCATTGGACAGGGGAAGTGGGTGAGTATGCGTGAAAAGGGCTTGGATGGCATTAAATTATATTAATATATGGAATAGTGTCGTAGAAGAAAAGGTGTGCGAACTTACCTACATCGAGACGACCAATGATTCGTTATATTTCGTAAACCGCCAATACTGGCCAGTGGTCTGATGGGGCTATATCATCGGAAGAAAAGTGTGGCACCTGGGCTGCGATTGTCGGTAGTGTCATTCACTCCTCCATTCTGCTATGGAGGATAGTATAGCATAAATCGGGATAATCTCTACTATTTTCAAGTCGAACTGGTAAAACCACTCAGCCCATAAAGTTTGGGGGAATCGGCAATATATAAATTTACAAACTCTTCAAAAGAAGAAGCAACGGTGATAGGAAACTGCTTCCCGATTAAAACAACAGAGCATTCCTCTGCTGGTCTCTTAGAAAGGCGAATCGCATAGGCCCAAGACCAGTGTAGATAATCTGCAAAAACGAAGAAAAACTCTGCTCCAGGGAAATCGAGATCCACTGTTTGATGGTTTTAGCTTCCTCTGCAACAGCCTTTACGCGTCTCAAAGGCCAAAACGAGAAACCTTCTTCGTCTTGATCATTAGGTCAATATTCACTCATCCCATCCACATGAAGGAAATAATCTCTCATATCAGGCGGAAGAACGACATGATATCGTATTTCAAATGCTTCTATTTGTTGCTCCGTGCTTCCATTTCGTATGGACATGTTCTTGGATGACCAATATTCTACCATCTGTTCGCCAACACATTTCATATCACTGCCCCTCTTATGCATCAATTGGAGGAACTAAATAGTAACACACATTAGTTATACCGGATCAAGTGTTGGTAGAGTTTTAGGTTTTAGGGTGTTTTAGCTTTAGGTGAGCAAAACATCTTGCTGCCATTATCAGCAAATGTACGATTCTTATCTCTTTGATAGATCAACGCGATATTATCAGAAAACGGTAGTGATGTAAATCATACTGCTGCCCACAGATCAGTACGAGTGTTGCAATGCTCGATGACCATACGAATGCGCGTTTTATGCAGTTTGAGAAACTTACTAAATGATAGGGTCTTACGTACCAGGCTGGCGACCATTGGCGTAGCGTATTAGTCAATCGCTCGATATGGCTGGTCTCACCCGATTCCTTTGGCACTTGTCGATGGCGTTTGGACGGAAGAACACACGAATAGGCGCTCCACTCATCTGTATAGATAAATGATTGCCAGAGTTCACGGCAACTCTCGGCAGAACGGTCACTAAAAGCCAGACCAACCACTTTGCGCGTTTGACGGTCAAGTGCAATCCAGACCCAGATTTCGTCACCCTTTGAATTGACATATGATCATAAATCATCCATTTCAAGAATAGGGCACTCAACTGATGGGGCTGTGGTTTCGCCAATCGGGCGGAAGATCTTTTTTCAGCCGATTAATGATGGTTGACTGGCTCATGCCAGTTACACGAGCAATTCCGCGCTGAGAAACCCGTTCCAGATGGAGGTTTTCGACCAACGCTTCATTGGCGGCGCGTTCACGAGCAGCATCGTCGGTAGTGGTATGAATACCACAGTCTTTGCAGTGATATTTTTGACGTCGTGCCGCTGTCAAGCCCTTTTTCTTGACGTTAGTGCTGCCACATTTTTTACAACGAAATGTATACGCCATCTTTACCTTGCTCAAAGAACAACAGCAGTACGTATTATACCACTACCCAAAAAGATCTATTAGGGCCATAGTGATAGTATCTTCTCCATTAGCGCCTTTCTAGCTAATAACTGCGTATTTCCCGCTACCTTTGCTGCACTTTGCACAGCGTTAGTATAGTTCTTTAACTGCGCCTCTACCCACCACCTCCTCAAGCCGCGAGCCATCATATTTCTTACCTGGTCTCTCGTTAGAGCTGCAGTGACTGCTTCAGTTTGTGCAGCCGCCGCAGTGCCCTGCCCTGTGCCCCACCCTATTACTTCTGACCCTATAACGTCTGACGGGAGCCCAACCCCGCTTTCCACTACAACACTCCCACCACCCAGCAGCCCAAA
>WNGB01003086.1_pt1 | contig 42467 bp, 32 predicted proteins | sample 5400681 | NCBI WGS metagenome assembly WNGB01 (sample SAMN13153367, study PRJNA577476) | soil metagenome | isolation source: 115 cm soil or saprolite under grassland replicate 2 | place: USA:California | collected 2016-06-15 | reverse complement strand
GAATCCGATGCCGGTCACCCGCGTTGGCCCGCTGGCGAAAGGCGCGATCGCTGCCAGCGTCTGTGCGGTGTCGGAGAGATTGGACATATCCGCTTCGATCCCGGCCAGCCTCTCGGGACCAGTCACCTCGGTTTCCGTTTCGGTCTGGCGCACACGGCAACCCATTCGTTCGAGAAGACGAACGAACCCGAGATCTCCTTGAAGCGAGCGCGACCCGAGGCCGGGCACGACGACCGTGCCGCGGGTGATCGCCGCCGCCGCGAAGAAGTACGAAGCGGCCGACGCGTCGGGTTCGACTTCGTACGACGTCGGCCGATACGAGGTCGGTTCCACCGAGAACTTGCGAAAGTCCTCGCGCTCGACATTCGCGCCGAAAGCCTGCATCGCCTGCGCGGTGACCTCGATATACGGTTTCGACACGAGCTCGCCTTCGACCTCGAGCGTGATCCCTCTGCGGGTACAGGGGCCAATCATGAGGAGGGCGCTGAAATATTGGCTGCTCACGCTACCAGGCATGCACGCGTTTCCGCCTTCGAGCCCGTCGGCTTCGACACGAACGGGCGGACAACCGTCGGAGTGAAGGCTGCTCGCTCGGGCTCCCCATCCATTCAACGCATCGAGGAGCGGTTGAATGGGACGCCGGCGCATGGCTTCGTTGCCATCGAGCTCGTAGACGCCGCTTCCCAAGGCCATGACCGGCGCCAGAAAGCGCGCCGTCGTCCCCGAATTGCCCACGAACACCGAGGCGCGGGCCGCGGGAATCCGCCCGCCCGCGCCGGCGACGCTGAAGGTGCGTTCGGTCTCGTCGGCGGCGAGCTCGAAGCCGAGCGCGCGTAGCGCCGTCGCCATGTGCAGCGTGTCGTCGCTGAAAAGCGCGCCGCGCAGCGTGCTCTCGCCTCGCGCGAGCGAAGCGAGAACCAGCGCGCGGTTGGTATAGCTTTTCGAGCCCGGCGGTCGAACGCTCCCGCTCATGGGGCGCTGGAGGGGCCGCACGACATACGAGCCGACTTCCGTCACCATCCCGCTCTCTATAGTTCGAGCCCCAGCTCCCGCGAGGAAAGAATCCTCGGAGCTTCCCCTCGCCCGCAGGCGGGCCGTAGGCCGCGCCGAGTAACTCAAGTAACTCAAACGTGACAAGCTCACTGGATCTGTCAAACTTCGCCCCGTTCGATTTTCGCGCGAGTGCTTGCGTGAATTCCGGCGCTGATTCCGAAGGTTCCATCTGCCTGAGGACATGAGGTAACATCCCCGAACGCCTAGGAAAACGCTCCGTCTGGGGCAGAAAGCATCAAAATACGTTTACAATTCCGAAGCGTTGTAGTTTAATGTCGCACCCATCGCATCCGACGCGCTGCGAAAACAACGTGGCATCACATGACCCCAGTCACACCACTCCCACTTCGAACCCCAGCAAGCTTCCGCGTCGGCTTGCGACGCCGAAGAAAACGCCAGGCTCCCCCGCCCAGCTGACTTCGGCAGGCGGCGTGGGAGCGAGAGAGGAAGAATGAAACGTCTCCTGATCTTCGACACCACGCTGCGAGATGGCGAACAATCACCCGGATACGGGATGACCTCCGAGCAGAAGCTTCAGCTTGCGAAGCAGCTCGAAGCCCTCGGCGTGGACATCATCGAAGCTGGCTTTCCGGCGGCCAGTCCCGAAGATCTGGCAGGCGTGCAGGCGATCGCCCGTCAGGTGAAGAACTCGACGGTGGCGACCCTCGCGCGCTGCTCCGATACGGATATCGAAGCATGCGCGCGCGGTCTCGAGAACGCGAGGCGCGGCCGCATCCACATTTTCCTCAGCACGAGTGACCTTCACCTGCAGCACAAGCTCGGCATCGACCGCAAGACGGCGCTCGACAAGATCTACAAAGCGACGCGGCTCGCCCGAAAGTATTCCGACGATGTCGAGTTCAGCCCCGAAGACGCGACGCGGACCGAGCTCGAGTACCTGATTGAAGCAACGCAGGTCGCCGTCGACGAGGGGGCCACCGTCATCAATCTTCCCGACACCGTCGGTTATTCGACACCCACCGAATATCGCGCGATGTTCGAGACGGTGCGCGCCCGCGTGCGTGGCATCGAAAAAGTGACGCTCTCGGCTCACTGCCACAACGATCTCGGCCTGGCCGTCGCCAACTCGCTCGCCGCCCTGGAGGGGGGCGCGCGTCAAGTCGAGTGCACGATCAACGGTATCGGCGAGCGTGCCGGCAACGCATCGCTCGAAGAAATCGTCATGGCGCTGCACGTCCGGAGCAGCGTCTATCCATACGAGACCAGCATTGATTCCAAGATGATTTACCCGACCAGTCAGCTCCTTTCCGCGCTGACCGGCGTCGGCGTCCAGCCGAACAAGGCGGTGGTGGGTCGCAACGCATTCGCCCACGAAGCAGGCGTGCACCAGCACGGCCTCATCAAGGATCGGCGTACCTACGAGATCATGACGCCCGAGTCGGTCGGCGCTCCGCCTTCGCGGCTCGTGCTCGGCCGGCACTCGGGGCGCCATGCGATGGCGGCGCGCCTCGCCGAGCTCGGTCACTCCGTTTCCGGTACGACGCTGAACCTGGTCTACGACAGGTTCTTGCGAGCGTGCGAGTCGGGCACTTCCATTTCCGACGACGATCTCATCCAGATCGCGCTCGACAATCGTCCGCCGCCGAACCCGCCTTACCAGATCGCCCTCGTGCAGGCTTCGGCCGGCACCGTCCGTCCGGCGACGGCGACCGTACGGCTCACCCGCGAAGGAAAAACCTACGTCGCCTGCGCGCTCGGTGATGGTCCGGTCGATGCCGTGTGCACCTGCATCGACAGCATCACCGGCCATCCCGCGCGAGTGGTCGGCTACGAGCTCCGCGCCATCTCCGAGGGGCGCGATGCCGAGGCCGAGGTTTCGCTGCGCGTCATCATCGACGAGCGTGTTTTCTCCGGTCGCGCCGTAGGGACCGACATCGTCGAGGCTTCCGCTCGGGCCTATCTGTCGGGAATCAGCAAATGCCTGGCCACGCGGCGCGAGATCAAGCCGCCGCAGGTCCCCGCTGTGGTGCTGCCGCCCCGCGAGATGTTCGCCGGAGCGCAGCCATGATCGCGCCAACCGCATTGCGCGTGGTGTCGCTTCCGGGCGACGGCATCGGTCCGGAAGTGTGCCGAGAAGCATTGCGCGTCGTCGAGCTCGGCATCCGACGTGCCGGAAAGAAGCTGGAAGTCATCGAGATGGCGATGGGCGGCGTGGCCATCGACCGTTACGGCGAGCCGCTTCCCGCGGCCACACGCGAAGCGTGCCTCGGCGCCGGTGCGGTTTTGCTCGGAGCGGTCGGCGGTCCGAAGTGGGACGTGCTGCCGCCGGAAAAGCGTCCCGAAAAGGGCCTCCTCGGCATTCGCGAGGCGCTCGGCGTCTACGCCAACCTCCGCCCGGTCAAAGCTCGCGCGGCGCTCCTTGCCGCATCACCGCTGCGCCCCGAGATTATCGCGGGAACCGATCTGGTGGTCGTGCGCGAGCTACTCGGCGACGTTTACTTCGGCAAGCCACGGGGCATCGAGGGGACGCCCCGCCGCGGCTTCAACACGATGGTCTATAGCGAGGACGAGGTACGCCGCATCGCGATCGTCGCGTTCGAGCTCGCCCGCACGCGCCGAAAGCTCGTCACCTCGGTGGACAAGGCCAACGTGCTCGAGGCCTCGCGTCTGTGGCGTGACGTCGTGACGGAAGTCGGGCAGGACTATATCGACGTGGAGCTCCGCCACGCGCTGGTCGACTCCTGCGCGATGGATCTCATCCGCCGCCCGACCAGCTTCGACGTCTTGCTCACCTCGAACATGTTCGGCGACATCCTGAGCGACGAAGCGTCGGTGCTGGCCGGTTCGATCGGTCTTTTGCCAAGCGCGAGCATCGGCGAGGGCCCCGGCTTTTACGAGCCGATTCACGGTTCCGCGCCGGACATTGCCGGTCGCGGGATCGCCAATCCCCTCGGCGCCATCGCGTCGGCTGCGGAAATGCTGCGACGATCGCTGGGTCTGCCCGAACTGGCCGACAAGATCGACCGCGCGATCGATCAAGTGCTCGACGAGGGTCGCCGTACCGCCGACCTCGGGGGAAATGTTTCGACCGAACAGATGGGAGGCTTCGTATGTCAAGCGCTCGAGCGCCTATTCTAGAGCCCGTGCAAACACCGGCACCCGTGCCCTCACCGGCTCCCACAGCGGAACCGATGCGGGGAGCACGGATTTTACTCGAGTGCCTGCTCAAGGAAGGAGCCGATACGATTTTCGGCTATCCGGGCGGCGCCATTCTGCACGTCTATGACGAGCTCGCCAAGATGCGCGGGCGGATTCGCCACGTCCTCGTTCGTCATGAGCAGGGCGCGGTCCATGCCGCGGAAGGATTCGCACGTTCGACAGGCAAAGTCGGCGTGGCGATGGTGACGAGCGGCCCCGGAGCGACCAACACCGTGACCGGTCTCGCCAATGCCTACATGGACTCGACCCCCATCGTCGTCATCAGTGGCCAGGTTCCGACGCATCTCATCGGCAACGACGCGTTCCAAGAAGCCGACGTGGTCGGAATCACCCGTCCGTGCACCAAATACAATTATCTCGTTCGCGACGTGAACGAGCTCGCGACGATCGTCAAAGAGGCTTTTTACCTGGCCAAGAGCGGACGTCCCGGCCCGGTGCTCATCGATTTGCCCAAAGACGTGTCTGCGCAGAGCTGTGTCTTTTCGTATCCCACGAAGGTGGATCTCCCTTCGTACAAGCCGAGCACCCGCGGCCATCCCATGCAGGTCCGCCGCGCCGTCGAGCTCATGTGTAAGACCGAGAAAGCCGTGCTCTACGTGGGGGGCGGCGTGGTCGCGTCCAACGGCGCCGACGAGCTCCTCGCGCTCGCACAAAAGCTCAACATGCCGGTCACTCCCACGCTGATGGGGCTCGGCTGCTTTCCGTCGGGGCACGAGCTCTGTCTCGGCATGCTCGGCATGCACGGAACGTACACCGCGAACATGACGATGGCTCAAGCCGAGCTCATCGTATCGGTGGGCGCTCGCTTCGACGATCGGGTCACCGGCAAGCTCGACGAGTTCGCCAAGCACGCGACCATCGTGCACGTCGACGTCGACCCCGCGAGCGTGAACAAGAACGTCAAAGTCGACGTGCCGATCGTGGGCGACGCCAAAACGGTCCTTCGCCAGATGCTCGAGGTCCTGCCCAACGAGCCTCCTCCCGCGCGCGAGGGTTGGTGGAAGACGCTGCGCGAGTGGCAAAAGAATTTCCCGCTGTCCTTCCGCCAGAAGGAGGACGCCATCATGCCCCAGGCGCTGATGATCGCGCTGGCCAAGGTCACCCGCGGCGAGGCGATCTGCGCGACCGACGTGGGGCAGCACCAGATGTGGGCGGCGCAATATTACCCGGTTCGCCACGGCCGGTCGTGGCTCACCTCGGGAGGCCTCGGCACGATGGGCTACGGCTTGCCCGCGGCGATGGGCGCCGCCTTCGGCAACCCCGATCGCACGGTGCTCCTCGTCACCGGCGATGGTTCGTTTCAGATGACGCTTCAGGAGCTTGCGACCTGCGTCGCAGAGAATCTCGATATCAAGGTCGTCATCATGAACAACGGCTGCCTCGGCATGGTCCGCCAGTGGCAAGAGCTGTTCTACTCCCGGCGCTACTCGGAAGTGGGCATGCGCTATTTCCCGGACTTCGTGAAGCTCGCCGAAGCGTACGGCGCCAAGGGTCTTCGCGCGACCAAACCCGAGGAACTCGAAGCCGTGCTCGAGGAAGGGTTCCGCACGCCCGGCGTGGTCGTGATGGACGTCATCGTTTGCGAAGAAGAGAACGTCTACCCGATGATCCCCGCCGGCGCGGCCCATTACGAAATCGTCCTCGCCCCCGAGGCCGACAAAGATCCCCCCGAACCGAGGGACCTCGCATGAAAGATCGACACGTACTCTCCGTGCTCGTCGAAAATCGTTTTGGCGAGCTGGCGCGGGTGGTCGGCCTCTTTGCCGGCCGAGGGTTCAACATCGACTCGCTGGCGGTCAACGTGACCACCGATCCCGCATTTTCCAAAATCGTCCTGACGACGCGCGGCAATGACTCCATCGTCGAGCAGATCGTCAAGCAACTCCGCAAGCTGATCCGCGTGAAGAAAGTCGTCGAGATGTCCGACGACCGTTACATCGAGCGCGAGCTCTGCGTGGCGACCGTGCAGGCCAACGGACCGACCGCCCGCCAGGAGCTCGAGCGCATCGTGGTCCTGACCGGCGCGCGCGTGATTGCTTATTCGCAGAGCGCCTTCACGGTCGAGGCGACGGCCAGCTCGCAGCAGATCGACGATTTCTTGGAATTGCTTCGGCCGCTCGGCATTCGCGACATGGTGCGCTCCGCACCGATTGCCATCGCCCGGCCGTCCGTCGAACAACCGGCCGATTCGTCGCGCCAGTCCACCCCCCCATCTCCCGCCCCCCCACCTCTCGGAGGAGTTGCATGAAAGCGTTCTACGATGCCGATATCGATCTCAGCCACATCCGCAAAAAGAAGGTGGCGGTCATAGGCTACGGCAGCCAAGGCCACGCCCACGCTCTCAACATGAAGGAGAGCGGCGTCAATGTCGTCGTCGGGCTCCGCAAAGAGAGCGCGTCTTGGGCCAAGGCCGCCGAAGCTGGGCTCACCGTCAAAGAGGTTTCCGAGGCCGCCGCTTGGGGTGACGTGGTGATGATGCTCGTACCCGACGAGCTGGCCCCCGAGGTCTTCAAGAAGGAGATCGCTCCCGGCCTCAAGCCGGGAAAGCACTTCGCGGTCGCCCACGGCTTCGGTGTGCATTTCAAGAAGGTCGTGCCGCCCGGCGACGTGTCGGTCTGGCTCGTCGCCCCCAAGGCACCCGGCCACACCGTGCGCCGCGAGTATGCGCGCGGTCGCGGCGTTCCCATGTTGCTCGCCATCCACCAGGATCCGACCGGTGACTCGCGACCGGTGGGGCTCGCTTATGCCGCTGCGATCGGCGGAGGGCGCGCCGGCATCTTGGAGACGACGTTCAAGGAAGAGACGGAAACCGATCTGTTCGGAGAGCAGGCGGTCCTCTGCGGCGGGCTGAGCGCGCTCATCTACGCCGGCTACGAAACTTTGGTCGACGCTGGCTACGCTCCGGAGATGGCCTACTTCGAGTGCGTGCACGAGCTCAAGCTCATCATCGACCTCATCTACGAGGGCGGCATCGAAAACATGCGTTATTCGGTCTCCAACACCGCCGAATACGGCGATCTCACGCGCGGGCCGCGGGTCATCACCGAGCACTCCCGAAAAGCCATGAAACAGATGTTGGAAGAGGTCCGCTCCGGGGCGTTCGCTGACGAATGGATGGCCGAAAACGCCGCCGGCAAGCCGAAGTTCAAAGCCCTCGAGAAAAAGGGCGCGGAGCATCCGCTCGAAGAGGTGGGCCGGCGCCTGCGCGCGCTCATGCCTTGGATGCAAGAAGAACGCATGATCAAAGATCGTGACAAACCGAAGACCGCCGCTGGTGCTCAACCGGGCTCCGTGCCGGCGCAAGCCCAATCGAAATGAGAGCCGAGGAATCATGAGCAGTACGCATCACATCGGAGAGTGGCCCAGTTTTCATCGCACCCCCGAGTTCGACGAGCTTCAGCTCACTCGACCCAAGGGGTCCACGCTCGCTCCGTACATTTGGTGGGATGGCGTCGTCCGTGAGGCCAAGGACCAAGTCGTTCATTACTTCTCCAATGCGCTCCACTATGGCAGCGGCGTCTTCGAGGGCATCCGCTGTTACCCAACGCCGCATGGTGCGGCCATCTTTCGTCTGCACGACCACATCGAGCGGCTGTTCGCTTCTGCGGCCATCTATGGGCTCGCCATTCGGTACTCGCCCGACGCCCTCGCGCGCGCGACGGTCGAAATCACGCACAAGAACAAGATCGAAAACGGCTATCTTCGGCCGCTCGCGTTTTTCGGGCAAGGTTCGGTAGGGCTCGCGCCGAAAAAGGAATGCCCCGTGCATGTGTTCATCGCCGCCCGCGAGCTCGGCGCCTATCTAGGTGAAGAGGGCCTCCGGCGCGGCGTCCGCGTCACCATCTCGTCGTGGCGCAAATTCCACCATACGATGCTCCCCACCACCGCCAAGGCGTCGGGACATTACGCCAACAGCGTGCTCGCCGCGCACGAGGCGCTCGACCGCGGTTTCGACGACGCCATCCTGTTGAACCAAGACGGCACGGTCGCCGAAGCAACGGGTGAAAACGTCTTCTATGTCAAAGGCAAGGAGCTCATCACCAACGACGCGACGTCGTCGATCTTGCCGGGCATCACCCGCGACACGGTGCTCAAGCTCGCCGCCGAAGCCAACATCCCCAGCCGCGTTCGTGCCTTCACGCGCGACGAGCTCATGGCCGCCGACGAAGTGTTCCTGACCGGCACCGCCGCCGAGGTCACCCCGGTACGCGAGATCGACGGCCGTTCTTTCCGCGCGGGCCCCGGAACGATCGGCGCCAAGCTCCAAAAAGCTTACCTCGCGGTCGTCTGCGGGCGCGACGAAAAGCACGCCCACTGGCTGACCGGCGTGAGGTAAGTCCCAGGCGTGCCGCGACGCGCAGTCCCCTTTTTGGTACTCGCTCTCCTGATCTCCGGGGCAGCTGGTTGCCGTACACGCGAAGAGGCCGCGCGGCAAATCGGCCGAGAGGGCGCACTCATTGCCGCGAGCTCGTGTCCACCCGACGGGGGCGAAAGCGACAGCTGCCGCGAACCGATCTGCCGCGAACGGTGCGGCCGCTTCGCCGACTCGGTCCGGCTTGCCGAGGCTTGTGCCACGAAGTGCATGGGCCAGGGCACTTGCGATTCCGACGCCGACTGCACTGACGGTCTCGTGTGCGTGATGATCGCTCCACGCCTGCGCCGCTGCGCACCTCGGCCGGACGCATCGTGATTCCGCTCTGCTAGAGTCGCGGCGCGATGTCGTTGACGGCGCAACGAAGGAAGGGGGGAAGTGCTAGTCTAACCGTATGCGATCGCGGTGGGCCGTTGTGGCGTCCTTCTGGCTGCTCGCGTGCCCCGGCGCGTCGCAGAGCGGGCTTTCCAACACACCGTCGCTCAACCGGCCGTGGGGACCCGAGGACAGGGGGCACGACGTCATTGCGAACGGCCCGGAGGCCTGCGGCCCGACGCGGGAGCGGCCCGGGGGTTCGAAGCTGCCGCAGTGTCCGGAGCAGGCGAATTCGGCGGGGTCGGCGAGGCCGAAAGCTCCGCCTCCTCCTTCGGCACCTCATCGGTGAGCCGCTCGAGCCTCCGGAGCGCCGGGAACAACCACGACCACAACGCAACCACGAGACACGTGCCCGCGCCGCCGATGATGACCGCCGGAACCGCGCCGAAGAGAGCGGCCGTGACGCCCGATTCGAACTCGCCAAGCTCGTTCGAGGCGTTGATGAAGGCCATGTTCACCGCGCTGACGCGGCCACGCATCGCGGCGGGGGTCGACAGCTGAACGAGCGTCAGACGGATGACCACGCTCACCATGTCCGCCGCCCCGGTGACGACCAAAGCGGCGAGCGACAGGGCAAAGTGCCTGGAGACGCCGAAGACGATCGTTGCCAAACCGAAAATGGCAACCGACACGAGCATCGTACTCCCCGCCCTTTGGCGAAGGGGGTGGTACGCGAGTACTGCTCCCATGACTGCCGCTCCCACGGCGGGAGCCGTTCGCAACAGCCCGAGCCCGAACGGACCCACGCGCAGGATGTCGCGCGCGTAGAGCGGCAGGAGGGCCACGGCCCCTCCGAGGAGCACCGCGAAAAGGTCGAGCGAGATGCACCCCAGCACGAGCTTGTGCTCCCAGACGTAGCGAACGCCCGCCAAGACCGTCTTCCAGGTGGCCGGCTCGGACTCGAGCCGGCCGGTGCGTGATTGGACGAGCGTCGTGAGCGCGAAAGCCGAAAGCGACGTGCCCGCGCACACGGCATAGACCGCCTCGGCGCCACCGGTCGAGCCGTAGATGAACCCTCCTAGAGCAGGCCCGGCGACCGTCGCCACCTGTCGGACCGAATGGCTCCAGGTGACCGCATTCGAGAAGTGCTCGGCGGGCACGATGTGGGGCAAGAAGGCCTGCGAAGCGGGCGCGCTGAACGCACGAGCCGTGCCGGTCAGGACGAGAACCGCATAGATGGGCCCGACCGATGGCGCGGCAAAACGGGCCTGCGCCCAAAGAAGCAGCGAGCAGACAGCTTGGGCGAGCTGGCAAACGCGCAGGATGGCGCGCCGGTCGTAGCGATCGGCCGTCTGTCCGGCGGGCAGGCTCATCGAGATGGCGGGGATGAACTGCGCAAGCCCAACCAAGCCCAAGTCGAGAGGACGATGCGTCAGCTCGTACACCTGCCAGCCGATCGCGACGCTCTGCATTTGTAGACCGAGGACGGACGCGACGCTCCCCGCCAGTAAGAGCCGGAAATCGCGATACTTGAAGGCCGCACGCGGGTGGACCGGGCCGGGCAAGCCGGTCATTTAGCTTGAACTTTCGCTGGCGTTTACTACATCTGCGTCGGTTGTCATCCAGCGTGCTATTCGCAGGTGCAACGCGCGTCGGTGTCAAGTAGACTCTCGTTCGAGGTCGCCATGGCCAGCCGTTTTCCCCTCATCTCCCCATCGAGTCCCGAGTCCAAGCCCGCACCTTTCGTGTGCGATGGCTGCGGCAAGAGCGTCGACGGAGAGCCAGCCGGGCACGGACTCTACGTGTGGACCCGTGGGGACGAAGTCCGATACGAGGAGCCGCCCCTGTGCGCCCGATGCGCCAACGCCATCGGCCTCGTCGCGCTCGCGCAGTGGGAGCTCGAAGAGGACGGCGAATAAAAAACCGACGGCTGGTGCTGCGCGACAAGGCGTTAGGCCATTCGTCGGCGCGCCCATTGTGTTCGGTGCCGATAGCGTTGGAGTCGTTGAACAATGGGAGTCCGGTACCGGAGGCACCGTGGGGGTGGGGACTTGCTCCGGTGGGGCGGGGGCGAAGCCCCCGATAACCAAGAGAGAGTGCCCGCAGCGAAGCTGCGCCGCGCGAAGCGCCCCCCGCCCGAAATCGGCACGATTTCGGACGGGGGCACTCGAGAGGAGAGGGGCGGAGCTACGAAGAGGTGGAGCAGCGGACTCGGAGACGCTCCACCCCCCTCTCTCGACTTGTGACCGCTGCTGCTCGATCGCTCATCTGGGCGGCGGGTTGCACGCCGGTACGACGACGCTGCTCGTGTTGTTCACGTAATTGCATTCGTCGGTAAGGCGCATGCCTCCGCCCGAGTCGTTGACGACCATCGTGATCGTGGCATTCGGTGGCACGCTCGCGAGCGGCGCCGTGCAGGTGATCGGCGCGCAGCCGCCCATCGGAACGGGCGCCGTCGTGAACACCGGGCTCGGCATGCAGACCGGCATTCCGAGTGCACCCCCGTCGCCGCCACCGAGGTAGAAGGTGGCCGGCATGTTGGCCGCGACGCCTCGCAGTCCGCGGTTGCAAATCCGACCCTTGAAGACGACCTTGCCGTCTTGGGTCAACTGGCACGCATCGGCGGGATCAAGCGAGCCGGTGATGTCGGCGAGGTCCTGGGAGGTCGCCCCCTGCCGATTCTGTCGGAAGTTGTTGAGCTTGGGGTCGAGGAAGTTCTGCATCCAGTCGGACGTCTTGGGGACCTTGCCGTCGTCGTTGATGTTGGTCACCGAGTAGACGTGCTGGTTCCACATCGCGCGCGACGAAGCCCAGCGGTCGAGCTTGTCGCGATACACGCGAATGCCGTCAAAGTAGCGATCGCCCACGATCTTCGTGGTCACGTTGCCGTGCTGCATGCGACAGACGTTGCCGGTGCCTGGCGTGCCGGGCAGAGGTGACGTGCAAACGAACCCACTCTCGGCGGCGTTGCCGTCGTTGAGCGGCGGATCGAAATCGTTGCCGCACTCGATGTCCGGTGGACCGCTGGTGTGCACGATGCAGCGACAATAGCCCATGTTGCAGTTGGCCGACGGGCAGTCTTCGTTGGTGGCGCACCGCAATCCCTTGTAGATCTTGTCCACCATTCCGTTGAACGCGGCGTTGGTCGCGATGGAGGGCGTTCGATCGGGCACGCCGCCGTTGCAGTTGGAGAAGGCGTAGGCCTCGGCGGCGTTGTTGAAGATGATCTTGGATCGGTCGGAGCGGTCGGGATCGGCCACGATGTTCTGTTCCCACCACGTCGCGGACGTGCGGGCTTGTGAGAAGAGGACCTCGCCCGTCTTGCCGTCGTAGACGCGAACGAAGCATTCGTCGGCGTAGATCGCTTCGGCTCTGCCGTCGCCTTCGAAGTCGAAGATCGTCGAGCCCGTCGCACCCGAGCTGCAGTCCTGCGAGGGTTGCGACCAGAGAACGTGATTAGGGGTCGTGGCGCCGAGGTCGAACACGCGATACGCGTAGGCGCCCGCCGTCGCCAGCTCGGGCATGCCGTCGCCGTCGAAATCGCCGATCGTCGGAGGACCTCCGCGTTCGCCGGTAGACTGTCCCGTTCGGCAAGTAGGCCCCGCGGGAAACGTGACGTTCAGGAGCGGCTCTCCCTCGAGCGTGTAGATAGCGGCGACGCCCGTTTGCTCGTCGATGCCGTTGGTGCCGAGATGAGCCCCCACCGCTACGATCTCCGCGCGCCCGTCCTTCTTGGTGGGGTCGAACGCTCCGCTGGGACTGCGGGTGCCGAAGTCGGCGAACCCGTAGAACGCGACCGCCTGCTGGCGCGTGGAAGCATTGAGTCCCTTGTACTTCTCGGTCCATCCGGTTCCGTTCCACGAGAAGACCTTGTTCGCGATGAGCTCCACCGTGCCATCGTGGTCGACATCGCCGAGCACGGGGTCGGACTCCAGGATGACCGGCCCGCCTCCTGGCGAAAGTTTGTTTCCCGTTCGTCCGTCGTAAACCTCGCCGTAACGCGCGATGACTTCGGGGAAACCATCGTTGGTGATGTCGTGAATCGATACGCCATCCCACGCTCCCAGGTCCGCGCTCGGCGCGCCGGTCGCTTCCCACATGACTTTGAAGCTTCCGCCGCTGAACTTGAAAGCGACGATCTTGTTGTTGTTGGGGAAGTTTTCGCGCGCGACGATCTCCATCGTGCCGTCGTTGTCCAGATCGGCGATGGCCGGAGTCGCGGCATCGCGCACGGCGGGCCCGGTATTGATGACCGCTTCTTGCGCGCAAGTCTGGCCGTTCAGAATCCGGATCCGGCCACCGGTGCCGTCGCCCGCTGCGGCGCCTCCCGCGCTGTCGGATGCGACGATGATGATATTGGACCACGACGCGCCGGCAGGACGCGTCGGCATGTCCGCCACGAGCGGGGTGACGAGAACCTGCTTGTGGTTCGGATAAGGATCGCCGGGCAGCGGTTGATCCCCCGGCGTTTGCGGCCATTGGCACTGCAGGTTGGGCGAAAAGAGACCAACGACCAGACCGGCCTTGCAGGAGCCGTTGACCGGCCTTGTCCCGCCGCTCACGCAGATCGGATCCATGCCATCGAGCCGGCACCCGGCTCCGCAGCAGTACTGGTCGTTTTGGCATTTGTCGTCGGCGGGATTGCAGGGGCCGCCGTTCGGGCTGCACACACCGCCCATGGCGCCCTTCACGCAAACCTGACCGGTGGGACAGGGCTTCGAAACCGGATCGCACGAGACGAGCGCCGGATCGCCGCCACCGGCGCCCCCTCCGCCTGTGACGCTAATGCTCCCGCCCGAACCTGGACCGATGCTTGTCCCCGTGCTCGTCTCGCCCCCGGAGCCTCCCGCGGTCCTCGCCCCGCCGCTCGACGAGCACGCAGCGCCGACCGCGCTGCCGGCCATCGCGATGGCGACGGTGACGAAGAGGTAGCGAAAGTTAAAAAGTTGGCGTAGGTTCTCGGGCCGGTTTCGGGGCTTCATCCCCAGCCCATGTAGGGTGAGCGGGCGCGCCTTCGCTTTTTGTTGAGGACGAGGTACCCGAGCCGAAGCCTAGCAATGACTGTGTCAGATCTTGGCCATGACAGATCACGATCAGCAATTGCCGCGTGTCGGCCAGGTAAGGTACGGCGAGGCCGTCGGAACTTGGCATCAGACGGAAACGGCCGCCGGGCCTCGCCTCTGCTTGAGTTACTCGGCGTGGCCTTCCGCCGCAGCTAATGCAAGCGGCGGCTTCATTTTCCGTGAAGGTCCCCTCGGGAGCGGACATGAGAGTACATTGTCGGGCGCCCCGGGAAGGGGACTTTCATCAACAAGAGGGAACACGGGTTTATCCATGAGAACACACAAATCTTACGGGGCTGTTGGATTGTGCATCGCTCTCGGTTGCGGTACCGCGATGCTGGCCGCCTGTGGCGGTGATGACTCGGGCGCAGCAAAAACGAGCACGGGCAGTGCCGGGAGCACCGCGGCGGGTACTGGGACGACCACCACCAGCACAGGTGGGACCACGACCTCGGGCACCGGTGGAAGCACGGCCGGAACGGACTACTGCATGCCGGCCTATCCGCCGGCTGCACCGGTGACCAGCGCCGTCATCTCCGACTTCGAAGGCGAAGCCGGTTCGGCCGTCCTCTCGACCATGCCGGGCGGCGTCTGGAATGCCGACGTGGACGGCACGGGCACGGCTCAGGCGGAGGTCTTCAAATTCGAAAGCTGCGGTACGACCGGTACCGGTCTCCGCTTCAAGGGTGGAGGTTTCTCGGTTTGGGGCGCCGACGTGGCGGCTTCGTTCGTCAGCGCGACTCAGGGAGTCGATGCGAGCGCGTACACGGGCATCAGTTTCGTGCTCAAGTCCGCCACGTCGACCCCGGTGATCTTCAAGCTGCAGAATCCAGACTCGATTCCGGCGTGCGGCAAGTGCGTCGAGCTGATGCCGGCGGCGGGTACGGACTGTTATGCGGGCTACGTCAAGAATATTTCGACCAACGACGGAACGCCGCAGATCGTGACGTGGGTCGAGGCCGGTAAAGCGCTCTGGGGCTATCACAATCCGGGGCAGGGCGCGGTCGACTCCCATAATTTGATTAGCATTGCCTTTGCAGTGGCCAACACCACCCCCATGTTCGACATTTGTATCGATGACGTTAAGTTCGTGCAGTAAGTGACGTAGTCCCCCAACAGAGGGGCGCTGATCGCGCGCGGGCGAACCACTTGCGATGTCGTTCGTCCGAAGGCCGATGCCGCCCCTCTGTCTTATTTTTGTGATTAGCCCTTGTCGAGAAAGCCTTCGATGACCTCGAGCGCGAGCTCGTATCGCTCGAGCGGGGGCATGATATACGCGCCGGCGACGCGCGAACGGACGCCGGCCAGCATTTCGCGGGCGATGCCGACCCCCTCTTTTCGGGCGCTCGGACCGGAGCCGGCTTTGCGCATTCTCTCCCGGATGGATTCCGGTACCTGCATACCGGGAACTTCGTTGTGCAAGAACTCGGCGTTGCGATGGCTCGCGAGCGGCAAGAGGCCCACGAGTACGGGAATGCCGAGCGGGGCGACGTCGTCGAGAAAGCGATTGAGCACCCCGGGGTCGTAGACCGGCTGGGTCATGATGAGCTCGGCTCCGGCTACGATCTTGAGCTTGAGACGCTGCATCTCGCGCTCGTAGTTGAGCGCGGCCGGTTCGGCACCCGTTGCACAGTAGAACGATGTGGCTGCCCCGAGCGGCTTACCGCCGGGGTCGATGCCCCGATTGAGGCCGGCCACCAAACGTAAGATACCGACCGAATCGAGGTCGTAAACGGCCGTCGCGTCCGGGAAGTCGCCGAGCTTGGGGGGATCTCCGGTGATGATGACCAGGTTTTTGATGCCGAGAGCCTGGGCACCGAGGAGGTGAGCCACCTGGCCGAGGAGGTTTCGATCGCGGCCGCAGACGTGAACGATGGTCTCGATGCCCAACCGACTTTGCATCTGCACGGCGAGAGCGACATTGGACATGCGGGCTTGCGCGCGCGCGCCGTCGGCGATGTTGATGACGTCCACGCCCGCGCCGACGAGCATCTTGGCGGCGGCGATCGATTTCTCCGTATCCAGTCCGAGCGGCGGGTTGACTTCGACCGACACCGCGAAATGTCCGGCCGAGATCTTGGCGGCGAGTCGGCTCTTTTCGATGGTGGGAACGACCCGGATGTTCGACGCCGGAGTGGGCGGTGCGTACGACGCCTCGATGGCGCCGGCTCGTTCGAAGTCCACGTGCGTGCTCCCGGCCATGCGCGCCGAGGCAGCAATGCGACGGATGTGCTCGGGGGTCGTGCCGCAGCAACCGCCGACGAGCCGCACGCCGAGTTTGAACATCCGCCGCGCGAAGAGGCCGAAGTACTCCGGCGTCGACACGTAGATGAGCCGCTCGTCGACGCGGCGCGGTAGACCGGCGTTGGGCATCGCGCTCACCGGCAGGCCGAGCGGCACCAGCTGCTCGACGGCGAAGAACACGTCCTGCGGGCCATTGGAGCAGTTGACTCCGATGGCGTCGACCCGTCTGCTTTGCAGCGCTTCGCCGATCGCGAGCACCGACGTACCGTCGGCCATGGCGAGCTCCTGATCGATCGAGACCTGAGCCACGATCGGCAGGTCGCGCCCCACCGCTTCGCGGGCGGCGTCGACGGCGAGCAGAATCTCTTGGGGGTGGCGCATCGTTTCGATGATCAACAGATCGACGCCCCCCTCGGCGAGAACCTCGGCCTGGGTTTTGAAGGCAGCCCGCACCCGTGCCGACTCCCCCTCGACCCCCTCCAAAATGAGGCCGCTCGGACCGATCGCGCCGGCGATGTACGCTTTGCCCGAGGTCGCCTGTTTGGCGATGTTCACGGCAGCCAGGTTGATCTCGCGGACCTTGCCCTCGATGCCCTGGCGGGCGAGCCGCAAGGAGTTGGCTCCGAACGTGTTCGTCTCGATGAGGTCGGCACCGGCGTGCAGATAATCTTCGTGCACCCGGCGCACCACGTCGGGACGCGACAAGTTGAGCTCTTCGTAATTGACGCTGAAGAGCATGCCCCGCTCGTAGAGCTGGGTGCCCATCCCCCCGTCCCCGACCAGCGCGCCGGAACGCAGCGCATCGATGAATGGCTGTCCTCCGCCCTTCAGCTTCGACATGACGGGGGAGCATAGCACCGGCGGGCGCCCCTCCAGCTGGCCGTCCGGGGAAGTGCCGGGCAAGACGAAAGCTGATTCATGCGGTAGACCATCGAAGTGACCGATTCCGAGGCGCCTCCGCCGGCCCTTCTCGAACGTTTGGCTCGCGTTTGGCGCGATAGGGTGGACGCGCCGGCGCGCAAGGCGGCCATGGCGTTGGGGGTGGGGTCGGTGTTCGCGCTGGCGCATCTTGCCCGGCTGGGAACGCCAGGGGCTCGCCTGACGACCGCATTGGTCTTGATCAGCCTTCTCTCCGCGTTTCTCGCGCGCGCGATCGTGAGTCGGCGCGGTTGGCGGGATCCGCAGAAGGTCGTGGCCCGCACGATCCTGGTGACCAACCCCGATCTCGGCGGCCGCACGCTGCGTGCGATGCGACTGGTCGACCGAACGGCGCGCGATCGCTCGGCGGGCTCGGAGGAGCTGGCCCGCCTTCACCTCGATCGGACCCTTTCGCTCACACGGCCTGACGATGTGGCCGAGCACGCCAGTCAGGTGGGGCGAGTTTTTCAGAAGCTGGCGCTCGCCGCCGGGGTGCTCGGGCTCGTGGCCATTCTGCTCGGCCCGTTTCGCGTGATCGAGGGGCTCGACGTGCTCTTCGCGCGCCGCGGCGTGGCGCCGGTACCTTTCGAGTGGCTGGACGACGCCGCGCTCGTGGCCCACCCGCCGGACTACCTCCACCAGCGCGACGTGATCCCCGAGGATCTCTCGCGCGCCGAGCTCCCCTACGGTTCGCTCCTGACCATCCGAGGTGTGCCGCTGCACGCGGGCCGCCGGCTGGTGCTCGTCGACGGAACCACCGAAGTGCCTTTCGTCGATGACGCCGCAGGAGGGCTCGTCGCCCGTTGGCCGCTCACGAGGAGCGCCCAACTCAAGGTGGCGGCTCGATTCGGGGGGGTGCTGATTCCGGAACCCTACGCGGTCGACGTGCGATCGATTCCCGACGAGCCTCCCATCGTTCGGGTGGAGGGCGCCCCCAAGACGGTGAAGCTTCTCGACACGCCGGTCATCGACATCAGCTACGAGGCGACCGATGACCACGGGCTGCGCGAGGTCCACCTCGTTCTGCGCAGCGCCGGTCGCGAGGAGCGGCGGGTGTTGGCGCGGCACGACGGGGAAACGCGCCACGACATCGGCGGCCATCGCTTGACGGCCAATGATCGCTTTTTCAAGCGGGCTTTCGCACCGGTCGAGGTGGTCGTCGAAGCGCGCGACAACGATCCACTGCGCGGCCCCAAGTGGGGCAAGAGCGCCGCCATCACCGTGATTCCCCCGACGGTCGGCGAACCGGAAGCGATGCGCTACGAAGCCCTCGAACGAGCGCGCGACGCACTCGTCGATCTGGCAGCCTTCCGGATCGAAAACGACGTCGCCGCCATCCGAGGGGGGGGGGGCCCATTGCGGGCGCACGTGCTGCGAGAAACCGAAGAAATGAACCGGGCCATTTCCGAGCTCGAACGGGGTCTCGATCAGTCCTACGGCGGGCTCGTGGTGTCCCGCCGCATCCGCACGCTCGCCAGTGGCCAGACCCGTAAGTTCCGCGAGGCGCTCGACAGGGAAGCCAAACGGACCACGTCCGCCGCGCACGGCGCGAATCGCAAGCTGACCGAGGACTTCACGCTGACGCTGGACGCCTTGGTTCGACGACTCGACGTGACCGACGCCGCCACGATCGCCAAGCGGCTCGCCGACGTGGCCGACGATGCCGCCGAAGGTGCCAGCGAGGCGCGGCGACCCTCGGAGAAACAGCACGGGCTGACCCGCCTCGAAGCGGGGGAAGGCATTCTCGACGGAGGCGGCGGCCAGCTCTCGCGGCTGGGTGCGTTGGGGCGCGACCTCGGCGAGATCGTCGGCAATGATCTCAAGCGGGCTCGGCGCGCGCGGGCCACCGATGATTGGTTTCATACCGAGCTTGCCCTTCGCGATCTGGCGGCGAGACTGCGCCATCCGTCCCCCTCGTTCGGCGGCGGTCGACGGGGCGGCGTCGAGGCGGGCGGCGGACAGAGCCCCGAGGAAGATCCCTCGGAAGGCGCCCAGCAGATCGCGCGCGAACAGGAGCAAATCGAAGAGCTCGCGCGCGATCACAACGCCGAACTCTCGGGCGTCGAGCAGACCTTGAACCAGGCCGAGTCCGGCGAAGAGCTCGACAAGCTGCGGGAGGAAGCAAGGCAGCACGCGGAGGCAGTGCGCGACGCGGTCCGCGCGCTGCCGCGCTCGGGCGGCGAGCCCAACTCGGCGGAAGCCGCGGCCGCGGCCGCCCGTGAGCAGGCCGAAGCGATGGCCGACGAGCTGGAGAAAGGGCGCCTTGCCGACGCGGTGAAAAACGGCAAACGCGCGCTCGGCGCGCTCGAACAGGCCGAGCGGGCGCCGCCGGATCGCTTCTCTTTCCGCCGAGACACCCGCGAGGACGCCCGTCATTCCGAATCGAAGCTCGACCCGGAGCAAAAGTGGGCCGAGCGCGCGCTCGAGCGGCTGCACCAAGCGGCTGCCGCGCGGGCGGGGGAGGATCTCAAAAAAACATCGCCCCGAGAGGGAAAACTGGCCGATCGGGCCAAGGCGATCGGCGAGGAAGGCAAAAACGGAGCGGGCGCATTGCCCGGGCAGACGCTCGACCTCCTGCAGGGGGCGGAGTCGGCCATGCGCGATGCGGCGCGCTCGCTCGGGGCTGCGGAAGGCGATCGCGCCCTCGAACGGTTGAAGGAAGCCCAGCGTTTGCTCGAGATGGCGCGCTCGGGCGAGGAGTCGGACGAGGACCAGTCCGCCGAGGGGGAACAGGGCAAGTCCGAAAAAGGGGAACACGACGGCACCAACGGTGGCATGGCCCGCAAAGCTCCGATCCCGAAGGCCGAGGACTACAAGGGTCCGGAAGCTTTCCGCCGCCGGGTCCTCGAAGGCCTGGGCGGAGCCGGCGATCCCCGGCTGAAAGAAGCGGTCAAGCGCTATGCGGAGGGGCTGCTGCGATGAAGGGCAAACTGAACATCGCCCTCATCTCGCTGCTCGGCTTCGCGCTGTCGCAACGGGGAACGCCGGCCCGCGCCGACGAGGCCAGCCGAGCGCGCGAGGCGCGCGACGCAACGCTCGAGCTCGATGTGAAGAGAGCGCATGCCCTTCTCGACGGCGCCGAGTCGAGCGATCCAGCGGTCGTTCTCGAGCGCGCTCGCCTCGCCATTTACGAAGGCGAATACGACGCCGCAGCCGCGCTTTTGGAGAACCCTCTGCTCTCTCGAACCGACGCCGGGGCCGAGCTTTCGGCGATCGCAACGGGAAGCGCGCGAGCTACGGCTGCGACGGTCACCGAAGTCGACGCTGCGCGAGGGGTCATCGTTCGGATGCAGGATGAAAGTGACCGACCGCTCGCGCCGTTTCTCATCGATGTGGCGGTGGCCGCACGCGAAGCGCTCGCGCGGGATCTCAAGGTCGAGCTCCCCCGCCCCCTTCACATCGAGCTGGTCCGCGACCTTTTCACGCTCGCCGCGATGACCGGGCTCCCCGAGAGCGCGGCCCAAACGACCGGCACGGTCGCGGTGGCCAAGTGGGGACGTGTCACCATGATCAGTCCGCGCGCGGTGCCCCGCGGCTATCCCTGGGCCGATACACTTGCCCACGAGCTGGCCCATCTGGCGCAGACCCAAGCGTCGGGCGACCGTGCGCCGCTCTGGTTGCAAGAAGGGGTGGCCAAGCGCGAAGAGACGCGCTGGCGGCAAACGCGCGATTTCGACGATTTTCCCGCGGCCGACACGGTGGCCAGCATCGGTCTCGAAAAAGGTCTCGGGCGTCCCATCGACAAGCTGGGCGCCTCGATCGCGCTCCTTCCGACGGCCGAGCAGGCGATGGTCGCATTCGCCGAGGTGTCGAGCTTCGTCCGGTTTTGGGTCAAGTCGACGGGCGAGTCGGCGCTCCCCGAGCTTCTTCTGCGTCTGCGATCCGCCGACGGAAACGATTATGTCGATGCCGCCATGCGCGGGGTGACCGGTGCCTCGCTCGCCGACTGGAACACCCGCTGGCTTGCCTACCTTGGGACCGTGCGTCGGGATTTGCCCCCTGGTGTAGGTTTGGGGGGCGACATTCCGCACGAGCCGGAGATTCGCCGCGCCATCGCTCTGGGCGAGCTTCTGCGCAAGCGCTCGCATCCGCTCGCCGCCCAAAAGGTGTTCGCCCCCGCGCAGAAGCTGGGTCCGTTCGACCCGCTCTTGCGACATCGCCTGGCCACCGCGCTTTTCGCCTTGGGCGAGAAAAATGAGGCGGAAAAGCTGATTTCTCGCATCGAAGATGTTCATTCGGAATTCGGTCCATGGATGGCGCTGCACGGTCGCTGGCTCGCCGAGCACGGCCAGCCGGAGAAGGCTGAGGCATCTTTTGGGGTGGGACTCCAGCTCTGCCCCCTCGACCCCGAGGTGGCCTGCGAAGAAAAATTACCACCCGAAGTACCCGATGACCCCCACAAGGGCCCCGTTTGCCAAGCGGCCCGATCCGCGTTGCGAGATTGACCGCGCCTTTGCGGGCGCCGTACGATTCTCTAGTGGGCCGATCTGGTCCCCGTATCGATGAGCGTCGCCTCTTTCGCCGCCGTGCAGATCCTGCGCGCCTTGCCGAGAACCCGAGTCAGCCGGGCGGTGGGGCGGCTGTGTGACGCCGATATTCCAGCGGGATTATCGCGCGCGATCGTGCGGCTCTACGTGCAAGCGTACCGCGTCGATCTCGAGGAGTGTGCGCCGTGCGAGGGCGCTTATCGTAATTTCGATCAATTCTTCACGCGCCAGCTCAAGCCTGGCCGTCGCACGATCTGCTCCAGTGCTCGCGAAATTGCCAGTCCGGCCGACGGCAGGATCGAAGCCATCGGTCCGATCGACGGCGACGGGACACTGCTCGTCAAGAAGCGCCCCTACCAAGTTGCGGATCTCGTCGGGGACGACACGGACGCCGCGCGTTACCAGGGCGGGCAGTTCGCCGTCGTTTACCTTTCGCCGCGCGACTACCACCGGGTGCACGCCCCGGTGAGCGGCCACGTCACACGCGTGCGCTCGATGCCAGGTGATCTGTTCCCGGTCAACGCGATCGGCGAGCGTCACGTTCCTTCCCTTTTCTCCAAGAATCGCCGGGTCGCGATCGTCATCGATACCGAGGGGCTCGGCCGAGTGACGGTGGTGATGGTGGGCGCCATCATCGTCGGACGCATCACCGTCGACGTGATTCCCGGCCCCGACGTGCCTCTCGGGGATCACCCGATCACCCCCGGGCGGGCCGTTCAAAAGGGGGACGAGATCGGGGTGTTTCACCTCGGATCGACGGCCATCGTCTTCGTCGAGCCCGGGGTGACCGCTCCGTTCGCACGAGCCATCGGCCCGGTTCGCCTCGGACAATCGCTGGCGGGGGACTCGTGAGCGAACCGCCCGCACCCAAAGACCGCGAGCTCGCGGGTGAGGGAGAAGTCATCCCGCTCGACGTCGACCTCGACGATGAGCCGGGGCTCGTCGTTCCCCCCCCTCCGCGTCCGCCGGCCACGAGAAGTCGTCCGCCGTGGACCGCCGCGGGATCGTCGCCGCCGCTTGCCACGCCGCGCCCGGAGGCAGCTCCCCAAAGTCCCATCGCGGCCATGCCGATCATCACGCTCGGTGTTGGCTCGCGCGACGGCGATTCGGTCGAAGTCGTATCGACGGGCGTTCGCCGCTCCTCGATCCCACCGCCTCTTTCGCGTCCGCCCCCGCGGCGTACGTCTTCGGCGCCCCCGGCGCGTTCGCCTTCGGTGCCGGACTCTTCGGAAGAGATCACGCCGCCCAGGCTACGTCCTCCCGCTGATTCGCTCATTCAAGCGATCCCGAGTCCTCGCCCGCCGCTCGAGTCGGACCCCAACGTGAAGCGCCCCTCGTACGAGCAGCTCGACGAGGTCCGCGATCGTCCGCCCACGCAGGCCAATGGAGAATCGGCGCTCGGGGCGTTGGGCGAAGAGGGCGTAGAAGAGCTCGATATCGAAGACGCGATCGAGTCCGAGCTGACCTCGGAACCGGAGCCCGATCGCCGCGTCGAAGGTGCCGCCGAGCCGGCCCCCGAACCCGCCGTCGAGCGTCCGCACTCGGAGCCGGCGCCCGACTCCGACGAGGACCTTCTTCCCGATGACGTCGTCGACTCGATCCCCGAGGGGGACTCCGACCACCCAGCAGCGGAACAACCCGAAGAGGAGATCGAGCCGGAGCCCGATTCGGAGCCCAGCCAGCGGGAAGCAGCGACCGATGAGCGCGCTATCGCCGAAAGCGCCGCGGAGCCACTCGACGAGCGGGTGACGCGCGCGACCGACCCGCCACCGGCCGAGCCGCTCACCCCGAGCGACCGGACTTCGGACATCCCGCCGGAAGTGGATCCCGAAGACATGGAGATCCACGAGGCTCCGCCTCCGAGCTCCGCGGCGAGTTCGTCGCGTCCGGCCATACCAGCTTCCCTTCAGCCGACGAGACCGGCCAAGCAATCGGCTACCGGTCGCGTGCCGCCGCTGCCTTTGCCGCTGCCTCTCTACGCTCGCGCCGACACCGCGCAGGGCGCACAGTCGGAGGCGCCGACGTTCAAGCGGGCTCGCCACTGGTGGGACGAGCTGTTCGGCGATGATTTCCTGCGCACGATGGACCGGCTGACGGACGCGCAGATCCGAAACGAGGTTGCGTTCATCGAAGAAAGCCTCGGCGTCGAGAAGGGAGGCATCGTCCTCGATCTCGCCTGCGGAGCGGGGCGCCACGCCGTCGAGATGGCGGTGCGAGGCTACAACGTCGTCGGCTACGATCTGTCTCTGGCTATGCTCGCGCGCGCGGCCGACGAGGCGCAAGCCCGCAACCAGAAGCTCAATTTTCTGCACGGCGACATGCGCGACATGGGCTTCGAAGAAATGTTCGATGGGGTCTATTGCTGGTCGACCAGCTTCGGATTCTTCGACGACGAGAAGAACCAGCTCGTCGCCCAGCGCGTCCACCGCGCGTTGCGCAAAGGTGGCATGCTGCTACTCGACGTCGCCAATCGCGATTTCGTCGCCCAGAGGCAGCCGAGCCTCGTTTGGTTCGAGGGCGATGGCTGCGTCGTCATGGATGATATGCGAGTTGACTTCATTACCAGCCGGCTTCGGGTCAAGCGCATGGTGATGCTCGACGATGGTCGGACTCGCGAGCTTGACTACTCCATTCGGCTCTATACGCTCCACGAGCTCGGCAGGATGCTACATGACGTCGGGTTCAAAGTTACGGATGTGAGCGGACATCCGGCGACGCCGGGTGTATTCATGGGAGCCGATTCTCCACGCCTCATCGTGCTCGCCGAAAAGGGATGACAATGGACATTGCAGCCATGATTGTGCCGGCCGTCAACCGCCAGGAAATCGCCCACGTGCTCGACGACGTCGCCGAACACGCGCGCCTCAAAAGCGTGATGGATCTCGGGCGTCGCGAGCTCTCCGCCCTCTACGAAGCCGCGGCCGACAACCCGCCGCTCACCCTCGACCACTTCGTTCCCGCGGGGATTGCGCCGCTCACCGAGGTGATCCACGAGGGAAAAAATTCGCTCGGGATGTTCACCCGATTTCAAAAACGGTTTTGTCTGCCCGATCGCCCGACCGATCGAAAAGAGCTGTGGGGCTACAACGAGCAGTCGCTGCGTCTTTGGACCGGTCCCGGTTACTTCGTCGCTTATGAGCCGAGCGAGGGCGGGGTGCTCATCGACTACACGAGGCTACCTACGGGCAAGCCCGATGCCTGGCCGCCCATTCTTTCGAACAGCGCGCGCCTGTCGCGCTTTATCTACAACGGTACGCAGGACATGATGCGTAGCGTGAGCCGGCACGTCTCGATCGGGCGCGCGCGGCGCGGCACGAAGGTGATGGACGCGTGGTTCGTTCTCGTGCGGCGCGACCCCGCAAATGGGGCGAGCACGCCTGGCGGCGGGGCACGAACGAGCTAACCTCAATACGTGTGGTTTCCGCTCATGCTCGAGCGCCTGACGTTGGCGACAAGCCTGAGCCCCGATGAGTGCGTCGACCGGCTGGTGCACACGACGTCGCGTTGGCTGGCATCGATGCAGTCGAGCTTCCCGGTGGCGACCGGATCGCATTCGGTGAAACCCGTGCGTGGATTCGTGCGAGGCAGTCGGTTCTATCTCGGTCGCCGGGTCAACACGCGGGCGCTCTTGCGTACTTGGATCTACGGGCAAATCCGCAGAGCAGAACGAGAGACGGTCATCGAAGTTTCGATCGGACCGAATCGGGTGGCCGGCCTATTCGTCACGGTACTCGTCGCCATGCTCGGTGCGGGCGCCGCGATCGCCACGGTGCTCGCCTTCATCAGCCCTTTCGCGACGTGGGCCGGCGCGGTCTTGTCGTGGTCGGTCGTGATCACCTTCGTCGCCGTTTTTTTCGTGTTCCCCGCCAGCGACCATCCGGGCGAACGAGCGTTCTTGCTCAATCACCTGCAGAAGACGCTGGAGGCAACGCAGCGCGAAGCGCGCTCCGCCACGAGCGACGTTTAACCGCCGAAGATCGACTGGCTGACCTTGGCGATCCGTTGCACGGTGTCGGGTTTTAGGCCCGTGCTCCGGTGCGGCCAGAGGAAGTTTTGCGCCTGCACTTGGTCGCAGGAGAGCGAAACGAGGACGTCGGCCGGAGGCTGGCCGATGCGCGCGAAAGAGAAACCGAACTCCGCATACACACAGTTGCCGTGGGTGTCGTCGAAGTTCTTCTCGAACCCGAAGATGTCGATCAGCTCTTCGCGGAGCTTGGTGTCGACCACGTTCGCCGGCATCCCGAGCACGCGGAAGCTGTGGAATCGAGGCGTGTTGTCGACCGCAGGGCCAGCCGCTGGCGCGCCGGGAATGAGCCCTGGCGGAAGCAAACCGGGAGGAAGCATGGAGGCGCCGGCTTGAATCCATTTTTGGATCTCCGGCGGAACGCCGGGGACTTGACCGGGCGCCGTGGGCGCCGCGGCCTGCGGAGGCGGCTCGTAATTCTGCAGGCGATACGCCGTCATGGGCGCGTTTTTGAAGCTATCGAACGGCGCAACCGGGTTTCCCGCGCAGCCGGTTTCCGCACCGAGCAGGCATACACAAATGGCCAGTAGGAATTTCGAGGTTCGCTCACGCATGATGGTTGGACGTAGCATACCGCGATAGGCTGCAATCGGACGAACTTCTCGATGGACGACGTCAGCATCAACCCCACCGCGCGCCGGAAGTTGCCCGGGCTGCGCTGGAGATCCTCGAACAGGGGGGCTCGGTCGTCGACGCGGCGATTGCGGGCAGCGCGATGTTGGGGCTCACCGCGCCGGCGGCGTGCGGCATCGGTGGCGGCGGCTTTTCTATCGTCTTCGATGCGTCGGAGAAGAAGCTCTTCGTGCTCGATTATCGCGAACAGGCGCCGGCCGGTTACAACATGGCCACCTTCCGGTCGAAGCAGCCGGGTGCCGCCATCGGTGTACCCGGTGAAATCGCGGGACTCGCCGAACTGCATCGTCGCTGGGGAAAAAAGACGTTCGCCGAAGACATGGCGCCCGCCGTGCGTGCCGCGGAGAGCGGCTTCTCGGTGACCAGGCACCTCGCCAAAATGCTGGCGCTCAAACCCGACCTTTTTCTGAAGACGCCGTACGGCTCCGTATTCGCGCCGCAAGGGTCGCTCGCCAAAGAGCGGGACCGTGTGACCAATCACGCGCTCGGTGCGACGCTCCAGCGCGTCGGGGCCGAAGGACCCAAGGCTTTCTACGAAGGTCGAATCGCCGCCGAGCTGGTGGAAGTCGCAGCCGCAGCAGGCAGCCCTTTGTCAGCTTCGGATCTGAAAGCGTATCGCCCGATCTCGCGCGAGCCGCTCCGCGCGAAATGGGAGGGCTTCGAGGTCGTGACGATGCCACCGCCGTCGGCGGGCGGGCTTCTCCTGCTGGAGACGCTGGGTATCTTTTCGAAGTCTGAGCTCGCGGCGATGGGCCACAACAGCGCCGGCTACATTCACATGCTGGCCGAGGCGATGCGCGGCGCGATCGCCGATCGGATGCGCACCGTCGGCGATCCCGCCTTCACCCCCGACAAGACGAGCGAGCTCTTGTCGCCGGAGCGACTGAAAGCGCGGCGCGCCCGCATTGGTTCGGAGCGAACGCACGCGCCGCCCCGTTTCGAGCTGATCGAGCATGGGACGAGCCATCTCGTCGTGACCGATGCGAAGGGGAACGCCGTCGCCATGACGACGACCGTCAATTCGTTCTTCGGCTCGAACGTTCGAGCGCCGCAATCCGGTGTGCTGTTGAACGACGAGCTGGCCGATTTCACCGAGCCCGAGCTGGCTGCGCTCTTTGGAGGCGCGCCGGGACCCAATCAACCGCGCGCCGGCGCGCGACCCACCTCGAGCATGACACCGACGATCGTGTTCCGGGATGGCCTGCCGGTGCTCGCGCTCGGTGGGTCGGGCGGTATGCGCATTCCGGTCAACGTGACCCAGGTGCTGCTTTGCCGATTGGTATTCGGAAAAACCCTCGAGCAATGTTTGGCGGCGCCCCGTTTTCTCACTCCGCCGACTGGTCCGATCCTGTCGTTCAACACCGACCAACTCCCCTCGTCCGCCGTGCAGCTCGACCTCATGGAGCGAGGGGAGCAAGTGAAATGGCTTTCTCACGAGGACGTGAGCGCCGTGCATCTGGTTGCCATCGAACGGACGGGCGCGAGCGTGCGAATGCAGGCGGCAGGCGACCCACGTAAAGGTGGCGTGGGTCTCGTGCGTTGATGGAAATGTGCTGTTTGGACAGTAAGGCAATTCAGGGTGTAGCGGATAAACAGTGCCAGTATGACTTTTTACCGTGGAGCAAAGTAAAAAAATGAATCGACTTTGCGAGGCATACGAGGCACTCTCAGTCGATATTGGGAGCCATGCGCTCGATTCCTCCTCCGCGTCCGAGTTCTTTCCCGCCGGGCTCAGCGCAGCGAACAAGGGTATCGTCAATCCCGCCGTCTGGCGTTTCGTCGAATCCGCCCCGGCCTCCGTCGATTCACCCGCGGTTCTCATCGTCGATTCCTCCGCGCGAAGAGAGCCTTCTCGGAGCGTCGGGGTCAGGCGTTCGGTTCCGCCCGGCCCGCTACAGCGCGGCCGAGCTTCCGCCCGAGCTCGTGTGTCGCGCGCGCTGCGACGGTCAAGAGATTGGCCCTCTGGCTGTCCTCGATCTCGGCATAACCGGCTTTGCTGCTACGACTCCGGCAGGTTTGGCGTTTCCGCCGGGGACCGTGCTCGAGAATCTCGATGCACGGAGATATCGGGCGCATTGGCGCGCGTTTCACTTCGGGGCTGCTCGATCTCGACCATCTTCACCTGGGAGCGACGCTGGAGAGTCGCCTCGCTGTACTGCGTCAGCAAAGAGAGCACCTCCCGGCTTCGTGGCGGGCGGCCGTCAGTGACGTGCGCCAGCTGCTCGAGGACGTGAGGCTCGAAGTGGAGGAGTTCGAGCGCACGGTGCCGCACGATCCGCTCTATCGCGCGGAAGAAGAAGCGTCGCTCTTCGAAGGCCTGCGCGCCCGCTGGGGAGCCACTTATTATGCATCGCTCGCGACGCTGCACGAGCAGAGCTCCAGCTTGAGCGACGATGTCGTTCCTCTCGCGCGAAGCTACGCGTCGTCGGCATTGATGCCGCTCCTCTTGGCTTGCCCGATGCACCGTCGCGCCTACGAGAAGCCTCTCGGCTACGCGGGCGATTTCCGGATGATGGAGCTTTATTTCACACGCGATCTCAGCGGTGTCGGTCTGTTCGGACGGTTCTTGCACTCGGTCGCACAGGGTTATTCGCTGGCTGCCGCCGTGGTGGCGCGCGAAGCAGTGATGCGTGAAGCCGTCGTCGAGGCGCTCCGCGCCGATCACCACGGGCCCGTGCGCGTGTTATCGCTGGCGTCCGGCCCGGCCATCGAGCTGCGCAGATTGCTCGGTGAATTGAAGTCCCTCGAGCGCCCGGTCGACCTCATCCTGCTCGACCAAGACGAGGGCGCGCTCGACAGAGCGCATCGACGATTGGCGCGATTGCTCGTCGAGCAACACAAAGACCAGTTACCGGTCACCCTGCAATGCCTGCACTTCTCGGTGCGTCAACTGTTGAAACCAGAAACGGCGGAAGAGAAGCTGGTGCGCTACGTGATGCTGCAGAATCTCGACCTCGTGTACTCTGCCGGCCTCTATGATTACCTGACCGATCCGGTCGCGTCGCGGCTCACCGAAGTCCTGTACTCGCGGCTTCGGCCGGGCGGACGATTGTTGCTCGGCAATCTGGTCGAAACGCCGGATACCACGTGGATCATGGAATACGTGCTCGGTTGGCACCTGGTCTATCGCAGCGAGCCATCGTTCCTGCGTTTGGCGAACGGGTTGAAGCCAGCGCCGGCTCGCTGCGCGATCACGCGCGATTGGACGGAGCGCTGCCTCTTTCTCGACGTCACGATCCCGAGCTGATCGGATCGCTGGGAGGCGGAGTGGGCGTATCGGGTGAGCGGGTTCGATCCCGCTGCCACGATGCTGCTGGCACACGCGGGACGGGACCCACCGAAAAAGGAGGCGGGGGGCGACTGCTTTGTCGCGCGACGTAGGTCGCATCGCCGAACGTCCATTTGCCGGCCGCCGCGCAGCTCGACAACGCGAGCGCGAAGACCGACGCGGACTCGTAGCGTTCGTTGGGGTCCTTGCGCAGCGCGCGCATCACCACGGCTTCCAGATCCGCGGGGATGGCTCTTCCCAGGCGTTCCGACGGCGGGATCGGCTTGCGATGCACTTGTGCGAAGACGACGGCGCTCGGGCTATCGCCATCGAACGGTGGCTTTGCACAGATCAGAAAGTAGAGAACGGCCCCAAGCGCGTAGACGTCGGATCTTGCATCGGCCGGCTTTCCGCTGACGACCTCCGGCGAGATGTAGCGAGGCGTCCCCAGCAGCCATCCCGTGCGGGTCATGGTCGCTTCGGTGTCCTGCATGATTTTGGCGATTCCGAAGTCGAGTACCTTCACGAAGTCGTGCTCGCCGCCGAGAGAAGTCAGAAACAGGTTCTCCGGCTTGATGTCACGATGCACGATGCCGCGCGCGTGCGCCTCTCCCAGGGCGCGCGCCGCTTGCCCGATGATGTGCACCGCCCGCGCCGGCGGAAGAGGCCCCAATCGTTCGACGTGTTCGGCGAGCGTTTCCCCGTCGAGCAGCTCCATGACGTAGTAGAGCAGTCCATCTTCGGTGGCACCGTAGTCGAACACGCGCACGGTATTGGGGTGCAGGAGCTCGGCTGTGGCACGTGCTTCACGCTCGAAGCGCAGCACGGCGTTGTCCGATCCCATGCGCGCTTCGTTGCGAAGAATTTTGATCGCCACGTCGCGTTTGAGGCCGGGGTGGTATGCGATCCAGACTTCGCCCATCCCGCCGGCGGCGAGTCGTCGCTTGAGTCGGTAGCGACCGAGATTTCTGGCTTCGAAGACCTGCCGGCGTAGTGACCAGACGATGTGGCCGCCCACCACGAGGAAAACGTAGGTACCCAGAATGTAGGCCGAGTTCAAGAGAAGCGCCGTGAGCGCCGCGGCATCGTCGAATTGAGCGGCGACGTGCGGCACGAAGAACGCCGCTCCAAAGAGCACGAGGAAAAAGCAAGCGATCGGTATGCCGGACATCACCAGGCCGCGTCGCCAGGGGTCCTGGGCGGTGACCGTGCGCGCGAGCAGCACGAGGCAGAGCCCGGAAGCGTAGGGGCTCGCCAGGCCGCGGAAGTCGACGCACATAAGGGCAATCGCCACACCGGCAGTGGTGTAGCCGTGGAGATCGAGCCAGGTGAGCACGCGCGGTCGCAGCGGCGGGTTGCGGTAGAGACGAACGAGCACCGGAAGAACGGCGACGATGACGGCCAAGCGATAGGCGATGAGCCGCCCGAAGCTGGGCGCATCGAGAAAACGCACCACCATCCAATCGATTCCGGCGAAGGCGGACCATATCGCATAGCCCGCCGTAAACGCGCGTCGAAAACGCAATTGCGCGGCCGAGCGCTCCGCGATGCCCAACTTTGGCGCGCGGGTAAACGATTGTTCGTTTGCGTCGCTCGCGCGCGAAACACTCGCAGGCACCTCGTGCGCTGGGCGAAGCGCGGGTACTCTTCCGCTGGGCAGCGTTTCGACGTCGTGGCCGTGGCGCTCCCCGAATTTCATATCCCCATCTGATGCGTGGACCCATGCATTGTCAATTGGCGTATGAAGCCCACTTCGACACACGATCGATGATGCTCCATCCCGAGGTCGAAAAATGCGCAAACGTGGCCATGGGTCGTTCCTTGTACGTGCGTCAACCGGTTGACACTACGAGAAATCCACAGCCACCCCCGTCTCGGATTGCGGACCTGGTCACCTCGCTGACAGCCGGGCGAGGCGCGCGAGATCGGGGTACGACGAGACGCTGACCACAATCTCGGCGGGAGGCGATCGGCCGGTTTCGAGCATCGAGGCAAGCTCGTCGACGGCTCTGCCGGCGACGGGAGGGATCACCACAGTGGCGGTGAGTCTTCCGATCTTGACCAACCGCTGTCCGTAGGCCGGCGATCCGTCGCAACCGGTGACCGGACTCTGGCTACCTGCCGCGCGTTGTTGCACGCCCGCCCTGTCCATCAGCGCTTTGCGAGCGCCCATGGCCATGTTGTCGTTCTGCGCGCCGACGACGTGGGGGGCCAGGGGGCGGCTTCCGAAGATGCGAAGCCACTCCCGGGTGGCGCGTTCGCCGCCTTCACTCGACCAATCGCTGTTGAACGTGACGACATTGATGGGCGCAGCTTCGAGCTCCTCGCGCATGCCCGTAAATCGCCGCAAGGCCGAAGACGTTCCCATCGGGCCCTGGATGTAGAGCAGCTCGCCACCTTGGGGCAGCAGGATCTTGAACTGTCTCGCTTGGATGCGGCCGACTTCCTTCTGGTCGGGGTTGACCGCGAAAATGGGCAGCCGCGGAAACTCGCCTCGAAGGTCGAGCAAATTGTCGTTCCATCGATTGAGGATGATCCACCCGATATCCATGCGGGCAGCCTCACGTGCGGCGGTGAGCAGCACGGATTCGCGCACCGGGCTGACGAGCATGGCAATGGGACGCAGGATCTCCGGAGAGTCGAGACAATTGCGGATTTGTCGGATCTGCTTGTCCCCGTCGCCATCGGCAGAGAAGACCTCCAACGACAGGCCGCGCCGGTCGGCAGCGAGTTGGCAATCCTCGCGGAGCAGGTCTTGATAGTCATTCCCTACCGCGCGCAAGAACAAACCGATCCGCCGACCCGCCATCTGTTCCGCAAGTATGACACCACTGCCGGTCGGCTCGCTCGCTTATCTGAAGTACGTTGCGCGCCCACACCTCGACCCGCACGAGCCAACGACCTCATGCGTCGACGGGTCCGCTGTGCCTCACCGAGATTAGAACGTCCGCAGTTTCGTCAGCGTCCGATCCAGTTCGATGCGGTAATCCGAAGAGGGGGCCAGCTGCTGTTGCAACGTCTTGAGACGCTCTTCCGACGTCCGCCTGACCGGCGTCAGGTTCGCGTTCTCGGCCGCCGCCGACGGACCCCCTCCAATCGCCCGCGCGCTCCCGCTGGCCGACATCGCGCCGAGCTCGCGCGCGGCAGTCGCCACGTACTGATTCCAGTCCGATGTTGCGCCGGTCGTCGACGGCGGAGGCGCCACGTTGAGAATCCCGCTGAGCAAAGGTTCGGCCGCGAGTGACTTCTGCTGCGCCGGAACGTGCCTTACCGCCGTGAAGCGATCGACGGCAATGATCCAAGCGAGTGCTTGCGCCTCGGCGCCGGATTGGATCGAACCGAGGCTGCGCCCGAATTGGTAGAGCAAATCGAGCGAGCGATGCGCTCGTGCATCGTCGGCCCCGCGGATCAGCGCAGACGAAGAGCCAGCCGTCTGTCCAGTGCGGTCCTGTAGACCGCTCCGCACGCCAAAGAAGGCCTCATGCGCCAGTTGCGCTTCCTTCGCTGCGCTGGTGCCCCTGTCGAAGAAGGCGAGCGCGTTGCTCGATGCTTCGGACAAAGCGGCTCCTGACGACAGCCGAGCTTCGACGAGCCGGCGAACCGCGTCGAGTGCACTCGAATCGGCTCGTTCGAGTGCGTTCGGCAGCACGTTGGCTGCCTGCGCCGCGCTTCTGCACCGCTCCGGCGTGAGGCCACCGGCGGCCGAGGCGTTCATGCCGGCGCTATCCATCATCGCGCCGTGACCCATCGCGCCCTGGCTGACGGTTGTTCCTTGGCCAGTCGTGTCATGCCCCATGGTGTCCTGGCCTTCGTAACCTTGATCCATGGAGCGGTGCCGCACCGGAGCGGGCCCACCGCCGACGCTCGTTGCCCCGCCCTGCTCGAGGCGAATCGGACCGAGCAAGCAGGCAAACGTTCCGGTCATGATCTGGCTTGCCGTGGCTTGACTCGCGCTGGCGGTCGCCGACGGCACTCCTTGCGTTCGCGACGTTGAATCTGTCGTGCGTTGGGCGGTGATTGTCGTTCCGGGGGTCATGCGCTCGGGCGTTCCTTCCGAGCTCGTCTCCGAAGGAGGACGCGTTCCTCTGCCCGACTGCGCTGCTCCACATCCCGCGGCGAAAACCGCAACACCGCACAGAGCCCATCGGTTTCGCATGGCTGTCTCCTCGGTTGCAGATTGAGGTTGCGCTCGGCATGTGGTGCCGGAGCTCGTTTTTTGCAACCCGGCAGAGGTTCAGCGCAGAGGTTCAGCGCAGCGTTTCGCAGCGATGCGGGCAACCTGATCTATCTCGAACTCGCCATCTTGTTGGACCTCTTTCCGTGACGCCAAACGACTGATCCATTCGAGCAAGCTAGCCGAGGCAACGATAGCTGGGGCCCGGTCCGTCATCAGGGTCCGTGTCGCCAAAGCCTGGGGCAGCCATCCCTTGCTCAACCCCGTTCCAAGGGCGTGATGATGTGGCGTTCTCGATCCCGGAGGGTAGGTCTGCTCTTCGTGCTGGCGGCGTGGGAAACGGCGGATCCAGCTCGATATCGAATGTGATCTACGCCTGCGAGGATTGCCGAGCGTGGAATCTGGATGAACCAGGCCGCCGCCCGGTATCTGACATCAGGAGTCTGCCGGCGGCCTCTGAATCGAGCCGGGCACCTCTGCCCCGGCGCGCACTTTCTGCGATGCGTCCTTGGGGTCGTGGCGAGGCGTCGCCGAGAATCGGCGTCGTCCTCGTCCCACGCTCTGCCACGCTCGGCGAATCCGGCCGATGAACTTGTCGACCATTCCGGGCTGACCCTGAACTTGCCCCAGTCGACCCGGCGCGGGCACGTGGACATCGGTCGCTTGAAGATCGTCGCTACTGTCGGGAACGGCAGGTCGGTTGGGCTGCATGGTACCTCACCCAAACTTTCATACGCTCGTCGCTTGGCTCAACTCCGTCGTTGGTTCCTCGGTCTTGCCGTCACCAGCTTTCGCCGAATGGGCGGGCTTCCACTTCGAACGACCACGCCGAGCGCGGCTGCTGCGTCAAATGAAATGCCGTGGTGGCGACGTCGCTCGGTTTGACAAAAAAGGTGTCGGGCTTGTCCTTCATACGTGCGCGCGTGGTGGGAAGATCCACGACGCCGTCGATGACGACGAGCGATATGTGAATACCCGCCGGCCAAAGATGGCGCGCCATCGACTCGGCGAGGCTTCGCTGCGCCGCCTTGGCGGGCGCGAAGCCAGCGGTTCGGGCGACGCCGCGGCGCGAAGCGGTCGCGCCAATGACGACGATGCTCCCGCGCCCTTTGGACTTCATGGCCGGAATCACCGCCTGCGCGGAAGCCAAGAGACCACTCGTATTGACGCGAAAGGCCCATTCGAGGTCTCGCGTGGTGATATCTTCGACTGTGCCCCAGACGCCCGAGCCCGCGTTGTAGACCAGCACGTCGACGTCGCCGAGCTCGCGCCGGATCGCGTCGAACGCGCGCTCGATCGAGGGTGGATCGGTGACATCGCAGGCGTATGCCCGCGAGTCGGGCAGCTGGGTGGCGAGATCGCTCGTGAATCCCAGCTGGCGGGCCAGGAGCCCCACTGCAAATCCTTCTTCCGCGAAGCGGCGGGCGAATGCCGCGCCATTTCCGGGCCCTACGCCGACGACCGCGCACACCGGTTTGCTCATCCGACGCGTTTCGCGCCGACGCGCCGCGCTGTCAATTGGAACTCGATGCTCTCGAAATGAACTTTCCCTATCTCGGCCGAAGGGCGCGGGGGAACGCCGGTTGCCAACCGCTGGCATGCCATCTGCATTGTGGAATGATGACGCTCCGACGCAGATGGCGCTCTTTTTCGATGGGCTCTGGGCGACGCGATGGCTCTTTCAGCGAGGGCTTGCCGCGATCTACCTGGTGGCCTTCATCTGTGCTCTGAATCAATTTCGGCCGCTCTTGGGTGAGCGGGGACTTCAGCCAGTTCCGCGCTTTGTCGCGAGTGTTCGCTTCCGGCGGGCGCCCAGTCTGTTCCAATTTCATTACTCGGACGGGTTCTTCACGGCTGTCGCCTGGCTAGGTATCGTCCTTTCGGTGGTCGCACTCCTGGGTTTCTCGGAGTCGGGCCCGGTTTGGCTGTCCGCGATCGTCTGGCTGACCGTCTGGGTGCTGTACCTCTCGATCGTCAACGTGGGCCAGACGTTCTACGGCTTCGGCTGGGAATCGATGCTCCTCGAGGCAGGATTTTTCGCGTCGTTCCTTGGCTCGTCTCATGTCGCCCCCTCGGCGATCGCCTTCGTGCTTCTGCGATGGATGCTCTTTCGCGTCGAATTCGGCGCCGGCCTCATCAAATTGCGTCACGACACCTGCTGGCGCGATCTCACGTGTCTTTTCTATCACCACGAAACGCAGCCGATGCCGAATGCGATATGCGATCGGATGGTACGCGCATCGCCTACCCCGCCCGATCCTCGCCGGCGGCGTCCTGTTCAGCCATTTCGTGCAGGTCATTGCGCCGTTCGGTCTCTTCGCGCCGCAACCGATCGCGGCGCTCGCCGGTGCTCTCATTATTGCGCACCAGCTGTTGCTGATTGCAGCGGGCAATTACGCCTGGCTCAACTGGCTGACGATCGTCCTCGCCATCAGCGCGTTCGGCGACGCGCAGCTTGCCGCCATACTACCGGTCACGGTTCCCATTCTCGAACCTCGCTCACTCGTCCACGACGTCGTCCTCGCGCTCGTCGCAGGGATGACGCTCCTCCTCAGCATTCGGCCGACGCTGAACTTCTTCTCGCGCCGTCAGCTCATGAACTTCAGCTACAATCCGCTTCATCTCGTCAACGCATACGGCGCGTTCGGCGGCGTGACGAGAAAACGCTACGAGATCGTCCTCGAGGGCACGAGTGACGCGCACCCCTCCACGCGCAGCGTGTGGAAGGCGTTCGAGTTCAAGGGCAAACCTGGCGACCCCCGACGGCGTCCGCCTCAGATTGCTCCCTACCACCTGCGCCTCGATTGGCTCATGTGGTTCCTGCCGCTGTCGGTCGTGAGCGACGACCGCGTGTTCGGCCGTAGCATCGATCTCTGGTTCGTGCGTTTCATCGTGCATCTGCTGGAGGGCGATCGGCAAGTGTCGTCTCTTTTGCGCCACAATCCTTTCACCGAGGAGCCACCCCGGTTCATCCGCGCACACGTCTATCGTTATGCGTATACGAGTCGGGAAGAGCGACGGGCAACCGGGGCGTGGTGGAAGCGCACGTTCATCGCAGAGCTACTACCCCCGATGGGCATCGGACGGCGCACCGAAGCCGGCCCGGAACCGGCTTGGTCCCCCCGTCTCGGCGACATCCTCGACGACGCCGACCTCGTGTTCGGTCCCCCCACGCCGCAAGCCTCGGAAGCCATCGCATCCCCCGATCGCCACCCGCGCAGACCGTGAGCTGCGCGGCCATGAATCGCAGGCGTCAATTCCTCGCAGGTGGATAGATTTTGGGGTGCGCTTCGAGAACGAGCCACCGCCCGCGCACCTTCTTCATGAGCTGCACGACGTAACCCTTCAGCGAAGGCCCACCCGCCGGCGGCTGGATGGTGATTCCGCCCTGCCAAACAGCGAGGTCCGCCGTCAGCATTCGAATCGTTCCACGCTCTTGGCTGACCGTCGCGCCCGAGAAAGAACCATGCAAAAGCCGCTCATATCCAGCCTCCAGCTCGGCGCGTCCGCGCTGCACGTCGCCCGCAGCCCCTACCCGGACGCCGTCTTCCGTAAAGAAGGAAGCAGCAGCCTTGGCGTCCCCGCGACTCCACGCCGTCGAGAATGCATCGACCTCCTTGAAAATAGCTTCCTCGTCGTCCACATTCGTCATTGTCCGCTCCTTGCCACACGCCCCGTAGCTCGCAACGGCACCGGCGAGTATCACCATGAGCCATCGATTCACCACGCAGCCAGGATACACAGGGCGGATCGGAGTTCCACAAATCGTCGCCAAGACGTACCCATAGCCTTACAAATAGGTATAAATGGCAGACTCAAGTGAGAAACTCTGTCATTCTTTTCTCCGCAACGGCGCTTCTGGCCTGCGGTGGAAGGTCGTCTCTCGATGACGAAGAGCCGCCCGCTACTCCAATAGGGTCGCGGCTCGATGGCGGTCGCGATGCGCGCGCGGCCGACCAAACCGCGGACGCGTTGGCTCCCTCGGATGCGGGATTGAAGCGGTGGCGCGTACTCGGCGACCCCAGCGCGGTATCATCTTTCGAATGGCCGGCGCTTGCCGTCGACTCGACAGGAACTCCTTGGTTGGCGTTTCGCATGTCAGCCGGCGGCGGCCCGCGGCAGGCGGGCGTTGCGCGATGGCACGGAGCCAATTGGGCGATCGTTCGGACGTTTCCCGGAGAAGTTCCCCTCCCTTGTGACGGCGACTTTGCCATCGACGAGCACGATGATGTTTTCGTGTATCTCGCGTCCAGCGCCGACTCGAGCAAATTGGGCCAGGCGCGAGTCGCCGTACGTCAGGAGAGCGCGTGGTGGGACTTGGGCCAGCCCTTCCCATCGCTTTCCGGACAGCGCGTCGATCCCTGTCCGCGGCTGGCGGTCTCGCGCGCTGGAACGCCTTGGGCTGCGGTTTCTACGAGCTCCAATGGGACGGACGGCTTCATCACCTACGTGTCGAGGTGGACGGGTGCTAGTTGGCAAACCAATCCGTTCCCGTTCGTCGCCAAGGCATCGGGAGACGGCAGTGCGCGCCAGGGGATTTGGCTCGCGGGGCTGATCGTGGATGGGTCGGGTGCCCCGGTGGTTGCCCTCGAGCAGCGAGAGCTGGACACGTTGACCACGAAGGTCGAGCGCTGGACGGGCGCCCAATGGCAGGAGCTGGGTCGGCTGACGAAGGACTCTTACCCTCTTGCCGTCTCTCGAAGCGGAGCTCCGGTCATCGTCACGTCCGTATCCACCGGGCTGCAAGTTCTCGAATGGGATGGAAGCACTTGGCAGCCGATCGGTGGTCCCATACCGCTCTCACGGCACGTCCTTGCTCCTGCTATTGCCTTCGACGAAGCCGATCGACCTATCGTCGCGTTCGTGCAAGCTCCACCCGAAGAAGGTTCTTACGTCTGCCTGCACCGCTGGTCGGGGTCCGCTTGGGAGCGGATCCCAGCGCCGCTGAATCCGACGCCCTCAAACCCGATCTCGGAGCCGTTCAGTTTGGCCGTTTCGCAGAACGGAACCATCTTCCTCGCGTTCACGCAGCCCGATTTTACCGTCGAGCAGTACGGTCCGGAACCGTGAATTCGTAGACCCAGGTTGCTTCGCCCTTGCGGCTGTCCGGCGGAGCGAGGGTAAGCCCCTCGATGTTCTTCGCCACACACGCAGGTACCGGATCGGGGGCCGTGGTATTGGCTTTGTCGATGGTGACGTTCGAGACTTTTCCCTGCTCGGTCTCGACGTCGAACCTGACCGTGACTCTCCCTTGGGCGCCGGGATTCGCTCGCAGAACGCCGTCGTAGCAAGCGCGAATGGCCTCGTTCTTCGTGGCGAGAACCTTGTTCGTATCTTCCCGGTACATCTCCGGGCTGCGCGCCGCGAAGGAGCATCCCGACAGAACGGCCAATGAGACAACACTTACCAGAGCTGTGGTTTTCATCACTTCTTCACCTCCGGCTTGTTCGCATCTGCTTGCTTGGGTGTTTCGGTCATCTTCGACGCGCCACCCTTGGAACCAGGCGTGTCGACGGCTTGAGGGGGGGATGCCGGCGCCTCGTACGTTTGTTTTTTCTCTTCGACGACGCGCTCCTTGCCCGACGCGGGATCGATCTCGACCTTCTTCTCGGTAAACTCCTGTTTGGTTACCAAAAACTCGACGCGTCTGTTCTTCTCGCGACCTTCTTCGCTATCGTTGCTCGCAATGGGTTTTTCGATGCCCCATCCCGTCGCGGTCAGTCGATCCGCCTCGACGGCTTCCTTTTTCACCAAGTACGACATCACGGATTTGGCCCGTTCGTCGGACAGCTTCTTGTTGTGCTTGGCCTCGCCTTCGGCGCTCGCGTGACCCTCGATCGAGATCTTGGTCACTTGCGGGTTCTTCTTGATCACCTCGGCGATATCGTGAAGAAGCGAGAAGCTCTCCTCCTTGATCGTAGCCTTGTTGACCTGGAACTGGATCTTCTCTTTGAACTCGATCCGGTTGTCGCGCAGCTCCACCCGAGGAGGCGGTTTCGGTTCCTCCTTCGCAGCGGGGGCAGGCGGTGGTGGCGCGGGCGGCGGTGGCGGTGGTGTTCCCGCAATCGTGAACGGCTGCGCCGATCCGAATTGGGTCACACCTCCGCATGCGCTGGTTGCGCCAATCAGGATGAGCGATGCAACGATGCCCTGTGGCAGATGTCGATCGAAATGCATCTTTCAACCCCCTCTGTATGTTGGTGACGAAGGCGGCGCCTCGATCCGGAGGAGCTCGCTCGCGACAATGAGGATGTGCAGGCTAAGCGTTTTCAGACTACCTAAGAACGTCCGCTGATCGCAATCACACTAAAGCACCCCAGGCTTGCGAGCATCACGCGCGAGTGCCCTCTCGCATGCTGCTAAGGATTTGTTGAAGCGATGTGGAGGAGGGGTCATCCCGTTCCGTCCGACTAAGACCACAGGTGCACACATCGTACACTCGAATTCTTGTTGGTCACAAGCGTTGCGACTCTTCGGCGATGAGCCCTCGAAGCCATTGATGACCGGGGTCGGCGTCCATTTGCTCGTGCCAGACCTGGCCGACGCGCGAGGTGGGGAGAGGCAACGGGGGCGCGAACGTGGCGAGCCCGAGCGGGCGGGCGAACGTCTCGGCGATGCGCCGGCTGACGGCGGCCACCATGTCGCTGCCAGCGACGAGCGCGGGGACCATCAAGAAGTGGGAAACGCGGACGCCGACCGTCCGCTTGAGTCCACGTGAGGCAAGTGCACGGTCCACGGACCCGGGACTGTCCGCCCGTTGCGAGACGAGCACGTGCTGCAGCTCGAGCCACGTCTTGACCGAGAGTCTCCGGCGCACGCGTGGATGTCCTTTTCGAACGATGCACCTGTAGACCTCGCGGAAAAGAAGCTGCTGCCGATGTCGCTCGGGAACAGCATCGTAATAACCAATCATCAGATCGGCCTCCCCGCGTGCGAGCAGCGCCGGGACCTCGTGCAACCCCCAAGGACGGACTTCGATGCGTACGCCCGGCGCGTCGTGCTGCAGGCGGCGCACGAGGCGAGGAAGCAGCACGAACTCGACGTAGTCGCTGGCCGCAAGCACGAAGATCCGGGATGCCGTGGTCGGGTCGAACTCGACGGGGGAAAGGGCACGGCCAAGCAGATGAAGGCCGTGACGGATCGGCTCGGCGAGCGCGATCGCGCGGGCGGTCGGCTCGATGCCATGTGCCACCCGGCGGAAGAGCGAGTCATCGAAAAGCGCTCGCAGCTGCGCGAGTGAGTTGCTCATCGCCGACTGGGTGACGCCCATCTTGCGCGCCGCCCGGGTAACGCTTCGCTCCTCGAACAGCGCGTCGAACGCGACCAACAGGTTCAGGTTGACGGTGCGTATGTCCATCTGGCCACCATATCAATATCGCGAATATATTGTATAACTAACATCCATTGGATAACTATGACGTCGTCAGGCAATCTCCCTCTGCGACGCCGTTCGGTCGCGTCACACGAGCCAAAGGAGATTCGTCATGCAATCACAGGCAACGGCACAGGACACCAGCAAGGAAGCTCCACGCACTCCTGCACTTCGCGCGCGCTACGAAATCGACCCCGCGCACGCCAGCGCACAATTCAGGGTCCGCCATCTGATGGTCTCGTACGTTCGCGGCGAGCTCGGTCCCGTCAGCGGCTACGCGCTCATCGATGCCGACGACATGAAGCGGTCCGAGGTCTTCGCTTCGATCGACGCAACCGGCATCTCCACCCGCGACGCCGGGCGGGACGAGCATCTGCGGAGCGCCGACTTTCTCGACGTGGCCCGCCATCCCACGGTCACGTTTCGGTCGACGGAGATCGTGAGTGGAACGGACGGACGCCTCGAGGTCGTCGGTGAGTTGACCATCCGGGGGACGACGCGACGAGTCCCCCTCGAGGTCGAGCTCTCCGACGAAATCCGCGATCCATGGGGCAACGCCAAGCGCGGCGTGTCGGCGGCTGGCCGCGTCAGCCGCAGGGACTTCGACGTGAACTGGAACGCCGCCATTGAGGCCGGAGGCCTCGTCGTCGGCGACACGGTCGAGATCACGCTCGACGTCGAGCTCGTGCGCAAGTCAGAATGAACCGCGATCCGCCAAGGAGTTGTGCACGAGGAGGGAGTCGAACCCTCATGGTGTTACCCGCCGGAACCTAAAGCAGATCTGAGCAAGCACGAGCACGCACGACCGAGCGATTCTGACGCCTTGGGCGCGGCAGTCTGCACGAGCGCGCACGACGGCGCGGCTTTGGCCCACCCAAATGGCCCACCTGATCCGATCGAGACGGCACTGACTCACGCCATCCAGGCCGCGACGGACGCTCGTCAATGGGACGTCGTGGCGCAGCTCGCGTGCGAACTCGCGGCGCGGCGGTAAAGAGCCCTCAGGGCTTGAGCGTGAACCCCTTGTAGCGGAGCATCGAGAACTGGGCGATCGTGAGCGCGAGGTAGCGCAGAAGCCGGGCCTGATCTTGCTCCGCCATGTAGGGGTGACTTCCCGTGTGGCTCAGCACTCCGTAGACGCCAGCGATGGCCTTCTTCTCTTCTTCGATGAGTAGGCCAGCCGTTTTCAAGTAATCGCGCACGTCGTGTGGACTCTCGTACCTCGCCTTTGAGATCGCGACGCCCGTCGTCTTGAGGCAGTGCGCTGCAACAATCTCTCGCAGAACCTGTTCGAGCACGCTGCGAGAGTTCGAGATGCTGTCGCTCCAATGTTCGGCGATGTAATGCTCTTCAGACTTGTCCAG
>WNGB01001208.1_pt1 | contig 42469 bp, 38 predicted proteins | sample 5400681 | NCBI WGS metagenome assembly WNGB01 (sample SAMN13153367, study PRJNA577476) | soil metagenome | isolation source: 115 cm soil or saprolite under grassland replicate 2 | place: USA:California | collected 2016-06-15 | reverse complement strand
ACAGATGAACGTGCCGCAGTCCGAACAGGGATAGCCCTCCGATGCCCGCTCTTCATTCCCGCAGGACCGGCACTGCATCCCGTCGTGTTCTTTGAGCTTCGGCTTTTCCATAGCCTCAAGATAGCACTTCTTCAAGGAGCGATCGATGCTGTACCGCATCAGCGCCGCCCTGCTGTTCCTGGCGACGATCGGTCACACGTTTGGCGGCATGCTGGGAACCGCGAAGTACGGACCTCGGGCGGGAGCGGAGGCCGATCGGGTCTTTCGTGAGATGCAGTTTGTGCACTTCACCTGGCAGGGCGCAGACACCACATGGTTCCGATTCTGGCTGGGGAACGGTCTCTGCGTGAGCGCGGCCTTCCTCGTGCCGATCGTCGTGCTCTGGGTGTTGGGAGGCCTCGACGCGACACAGCGGCATGTGGCGCTGCCGATCGCAGGGGCGACATTCGTCAGCCTCGCGCTCACCTCGCTCCTTGGATTCCGGTACTTCGGGCCCCGCGCGGGCGTGGGATTTGGAGTGATCGCGATCCTGGCTGGAGTCGCGATCTTCGTGGCCTAGAGGTTCAGACTGTAGGCTTCTTGATGTTCTCTTGACGCCAGGCCGGTAATCTGCGCACGACTGACAAGGAGCCGTCCCGTGCGCTCGCATCGAGTCGTCGTTCCAGCCCTAGCTGCGCTGCTTGCCGGCTGCGCAGACCCGTTCGGGATGCGTGGCCCGGACGTGCGCGCTCCCGATATCAAGGCGATGTCTGTCTTTTTCACACACGTTTACGCACCCGATCAGTGGATCGACACGGTGGCCGCCGGCGAAGAGGTCATGGTAATGGTACAGATGACCTGCGACGGCGAGTTCCCGCTCTACCGCGTGCTCGTGACGGCGAACGCGGACACGATCAGCGACGGGCAACAAGGTTGCAGCGGCGGCGGCGGCCGCGGGGAGGGCTGGTCAGCGAGCGGCAGATCCTGGACTCCGCCGGGCTCCGGGGTGTATCGCTTCACGGCCGTCTTAGACACCGACGATCAATTCACCGAAACCGACGAGACCAACAACACGGCGACCGGCACGCTGGTCGTCCTCGGCAGGAGCATCTCCCCATGAGACACTCGCCATTCTTTGTTGCCCTCATCATGACGATCGTGGGCGTGCCAAGCGCCGCCCCCGCCCAGTCCGGCCCGACGTGCTTCCGCGGCCGCGCCGCACCGACCTGCCGGTGGTACGTCGTCCTCGAGGGTGGCGCGGGCCTTGGGCTCGCGCAGACCGCGTCGCCGGTGATCTCGGGCCTCCCCGATCTCAGTCTGCAGGTGGGCCTCATGCGCAACCGAGGTTCCCGGAGCGCGTTCGGCGGAACGCTCTACGGTTCCCGCGACCTCGCGACACAGCGGACGATCGTGGCCATTCTTCCTCGATACCGCCGCTGGCTGCAGGGCGATCTCGCGCTGGATATGGCGGTCGGCCCCGCGTTGCACGTGGGAAACTTCGACGGACGGGTCACCGTCTACAGCGCCGGCGCGATGGCCGAGATGGGATTGAACGTGGGGGACCTCGTAGGTATTACGAGCCGGCTCGAGCTGCTCCCCACGCCCTGGGACCGCACGGGGGTGTCGTGGCACACCGGCATTCGGGTGGGGTCGTACGCCACACTCGTGGCCGGATTCGCGGCGGCGATCGCCGCGGCCGGAAAGGCTTTCGGCGACGCAATGTCGTGGAACTAGAAAGCGGCTACGGTCCCTCACGCCCTAAGGGCGTACAGTTTGATCTTGTTGATCAACGTCGCGCGCGAAATCCCGAGCTCCATCGCGGCCCGCGTGCGGTTCCCCCCGTGATGCCGCAGCGTGCGCTCGATGTGCTGGCGCTCGATCTCCGACAGCGACTGTGCCGTGTAGCGCCGGTCGGTCATGCCACGCTGCCGCAGATCGGGCGGCAGCTGCTCGACGCCGATCGCGGCCTGACCGCGCGCAAGAATCATCGAGCGCTCGATCACATTGCGCATTTCCCGGACGTTGCCCGGCCATTGCGCGGATAGCAACCGGTCCAGGACGTCGCTGCTGCAATCGCTCGGGCACCCCGGCAGCTCGGCCTTGAGATCGCTGATAATCCGCGTGATCAGCTCGAGCCGATCCTCGCGCGTCCGTTCGCGGACCGGCGGGATCGTCAGCGGCATCACGTTCAGCCGGTAGTACAGGTCTTCGCGAAAATGCCCGCCTTCGACTTCACGGACGAGGTCGCGGTTCGTCGCCGTGATCAGCCGGACGTCGACCGTCAGCTCACGCGTTCCGCCCAGCCGCCGGAATTTCTTCGTTTCGAGCACATGCAGCAGCTTTGGCTGCAGCTCCAGCGCCAGCTCGCCGATCTCGTCGAGGAAGATGGTCCCGTGATCGGCGAGCTCGAACAGCCCCACCTTCCGCTCTTTTGCATCGGTGAACGCGCCCTTCTCGTGGCCGAACAGCTCGGAGTCGAGGAATGTCGCCGACAGCCCGCCGCAGTTGACCTCGACGAAGGGTCCGCCCGAGCGGGGCGAGAGATTGTGGATCACCCGCGCCACCCATCCCTTCCCCGTCCCGCTCTCACCCTGGAGCAGCACCGTAGACCGCTCGCTCGCGGCCAGCAGCTCGATCTGCCCCGCGAGCTCTTGCATCGCGGGCGACACCCCCAAAGAACCGATGCCCTCGGCCTGGTGGGCGAGCGCCCGAAGCCGGGCGTTCTGCCGCGACAGCCGCACCTTCTCGGCCACCCGCGCGATGGCCGCGGAGAGATGCGTCATGTCCACCGGTTTCGTGAGGAAATTCTCGGCGCCGAGCTGCATCGCTTTCACCGCGGTCTCGATATCACCCTGGCCGGTCAGCAGAATCACCGCCGCGCCTTCCCGGCGCAGCCGCTCCAGCACCGTGAGGCCGCTCGCGTCGGGCAGATGCAAATCGAGGAGCACAACGTCGGGCCGCACCCGATGGAACGTGTCCATCGCCTGCTCGCCGCTGCCGTCGCGCCAGACCTCGTAGCCGATGCGCTCGAAGTAGTCGCCGATCGCGCGCAGCACGGCGGCATCGTCGTCGACCAGGAGCAGTGTGTCAGCCATGATGCGCCTTGAAGGCGGGTCCGACCAGCACCGCGAGCGCGCCGGGCAGCAGCCGAGCTTCGAACGGCGTTGCGCCCGTCACTTCGCCGTCGAGCTGCACGGGACGGGGCGCGCCGTCCGGCACCTCGACACGCACCGTGCGTCCGCGTGCCCACCATATGCGCCGCCCTTTTCGGTTCCCATTGCTCAGGAACAGCTCGATCACGGCACTGGCACTCTGGAACATGCCGTCCGCATCGAGCGCCACCACATCGAGCCAACCGTCATCGGGCACCAAGCCGGGACGCAGGTTCAGAAACCCTGGCGGCAGCTTGCCGCAATTCAGCACCAGCAACATCGCGGCACGCACCTCGTGACTCGTGCCGTCTACCGTGACGCGATGCCCGGCGCTGCGCACCGACGTCAGCGTCAGCGCGGCGCGCGCGACGTAGGCGCCCAGCTTCCAGCGGCGCTTCGCCTGGAGCCCGGTGTCGGCCATCAGCTGCGCGTCGAATCCGGTCCCGGCGGCGACCGCGAAGTAGTGCGGCCCATCGGGCCGCTCCACCACGCCGAGATCGATCGGATGGCGCCGGGCATTGAGGAGCGCGCGCGCCGCGCTTGCCGTGGACCGGGGCAGGCGCAGGTTGCCCGCCAGGACGTTGCCAGTCCCGCCCGGGATCAGGCCGAGCGTGATGCCACTCCCCGCGATGCCCGCCGCCACCTGCATGGCCGTCCCGTCGCCGCCGTGACTCACGAGCACGTCGAACCCCATGGGTCGCGCTTGTTCCGCGATGCGGCGCGCATCGCCGGGGCCCGTGGTGGAGCGCACTTCGACGCTCCACCCGCCGCCGCGCAGGATGTCGCTGATCGTGCTGACGGCCCGCGCGTGAGCGCGCGCCGCGAACGGATTGGTGATCAGGAGCGCGCGCGTCATTTAGTAGCGGCGCTCCCAGAACAGATCGAAGCCGACCTGCCGGGAGAAGGGGGGCTGGGTCACACTGGCGGGTCCGCAGCTGCGCACCGGCTCGAAGCTCGCTTCGCTGCGCCATTCCGGGCTGAAGCGGAATTGCAAGCTGGCGCCCAGCGTGTTGGTCAATCGTGAGCTCTGGTTGCTTTGGTTCGGCTGGCAGAAGCCGGCATTCACCACCAGGAACGTCCTGGCGCCGATCGCCCAGCCCGCGGCGACCTGGGCGCCGGAAAACGGGTTGTTGGGATCGCCCGGACGGATCTCGAAATAGTCGAGCGGCACCCCCAGATCGGAGACGAACGTCCGTTCCAACTCGCCGGCGAAGAGCGATGCGAAGACGTTGCGCACGAATGGAGTCTCGCCGCTGCCCAGCTCGAAGGTGGGCTTGCCGAACATCAAGTAGGAGATGAGCTCGGTCTGTGAGAGATCCCCCTGGTCCGATTCCAGCGTCAACTTCGGCACCAGTAGTGTCCCCTGAATGTGCGCGATGACCGTGATGTCCTTGCTGTTCCCGGTTCCTGGCAACGGGTGCACGATGTGCCGCGCGGAGATGTCGAGCTCCGCATTCAGATCGGGGGTCCCGAAGTAACGCACCGTTCCCTGCGAGACGACGAACTCGCGCGTCACCGGGCCAATCTGGAGGCGGTATGTGCCGCGCGGCGCCTGGAGCGTCCCGCTCAGCACGTAGGTGTCCCGCACCTTGTTGACCTGCACCGACCCCGTGAGCTGGATGTTCGCCTCGTTGGAGCGCAGCCACGCGTCTTCGCCCATCGTCAGCTGGAGATTGTTGATCCGCAAGCTGTCGAAGAACACGCTCTGAAACTCAGGGCCAAGCCGCTGCTGGCGGATGAGCGACGTGTCGATCAGGTCCTGCACCCACGGCTCATCCAGGTTGACCACGCGCTTGTTGACGAGATCGGCGAAATGCAGCACGCCCGACGTGACGGTCCCGCGTCCCGTCAGCGTGGCGCCGAACACGGGGCCCGTCAGTGCCACCCGGCCGCTCGCCGTCAGGGCGAGATAGCCGCGCAGATCGAGCGCCTTGAATTCCGACGTGGTGATGTTCAGCGCGAGCACCGGCTTGGTGAGCCGCTCGAGCCGCACGAACCCGGTCAGCTCCGCCCGGCCGCGTTCGCTCGTGGCGGTGATGCTGTCCACGCGAATCGTGTCGCCGCGCAGCGAGAGGCTGCCATTCAAGTTCGTGTAGCGCACGTTGAGGGCCGGAATCGTGGCGGCCGCGCTCCCGATCTCGAGTCCGCCGCGCAGCCGCGGCGCTTCCCAGGTGCCCCCGATCCCCAGGTCGGCCGTAAACACGCCTTCGACCTGCCGCACGGTCGTCGTGACGGCGGCCAGCACCCCGAGGTCCACGCTGTCGGCCCGCGCCTGCACCGACAGCGTGTCGGGCAGCTGGCGCTGGGTCACGGGAACGAGCGCGAGGTCGAGCGGGAGCTGGGCCGTGACGTTGAGGACCTGTTGCCCCGAGCGCCACAGGTGCACCTCGCCGTTCAGCCGGCGGTCGCGATAATCGATGATCCCGTCCATGAACGGCGCGCGGAACGAGCCAAACGACGCGTTGGAGAACGCGAACGTTCCGGTGTACAGCGGATTCGCGCGCGTCCCGGTCGCTGCCACGGTGGCGGTGAGGGCGCCCGCGACACCCAGCGTGTCGCTCTCCATCAGGGCGTAGACGCCGGTCAGAGGGAAGCTATCCAGTGCCAGGTGGGCATCGATCGGTCCCCGCGCGGGGAGATCGCCGGTCACCATCAGTCGACCGGCTCCCGCTCCACGGAGCGCTGCCGAATCGACGTGGAGCACGGAGTCGCTGAAGGCCAGCGCGGTGGGTCGCTCCAGGAACCAGACGCCGCTCGGCATCAGCACCGCGAGCGAATCCACTATCACGCGCTGTGTCGGACCGCCGCGCGGTCTCGCATAGCGGCCGCCGGCCAGGAACGCGCCCAGATCGCCGACGCGCGAGCGCGCAAACCAGGTGAGTGAGTCGCGCGTGCCACGGGCGTGTGCGGAGGCGGCACCGAATCCGAGCCGTCCGTATCCCAGCGAATCGACGTTCGCATCGAGCTCGAAGTTCGGGACGGGGCCGGGCTGATAGGCGATCGTGCCCTCGCCTTTGGGCATGCGCCAATCGCGCCACCGCAGGTCCAGGACGTGCGCGTCGGCGCCGATCGACATCGAGTCGAGCGCGCCGTCCAGCGTGAGTCGCACCTGTGCCGAGCCTTTCAGCTTGTCCTCGGCCGCCGGCGCTGCGTTGGTCCCCGCCAACCAGGTCACCAGGGAATCGAGGACGCTCAGGCTGTCCGCGTCGAAGTCGAGCGCCAGCGTGCCGTGCTCCGGCCGCTTCCATCCGAGCGACCCGCTGCCGCTCGTGAGCAAGCCCGGCTGTTGCACCCGCAGGGAATCCACATACAGGCGGCCGGCTTCGAAATGCAGCTTCGTCGCCCCAGTATCGATGATCGTGCCGCCGAACAGCGACGGCGCGAGTGCGACCACCAGTGCCCCCGCGGGCTTCGTCACGCTGTCTGCCGCGACGCTGCCCGATGCCGTGAACGTGAGCCGCGATGGTGGCGCGCTGCCTCGGGTCAGCCAGCGCTGGAGGTTCAGGTCTTGCGCGTGCAGGGTGAAATCGCGAACGCCGAACCCCGGATGCACGTCACGCGCGCCCAGCAGCAACGTCCCGTCGCCCCGCACCGCTCCGCCACCGCCCAGCATGGCGAGATCGGCGTGCGTCTCGACGCCCCGCAGATCGCCGTTCATCCGGATGGTGCCGGCGAGGCTGCCGTGCAGCGGGAAGCCCGCGAGCCGGCCGGTCAGACCGTCGAGCGACAGTGAATCGGCGCGCACATCGGCGAACACGCCCAGGACATCGGTGCGGGTGTCGAGGCCGACGACGCCGCGGATGATGCTGGCCGGCCGCTCGCCGTCGTGATGGCGCACCGTGCCGCTGAACATCGTGTTCTTCAGCGTGCCGGTGAGCGTACCGGTGGCGTCGAGCTCGCCCTGGAGGTCGAACCCCGGCACGAGCCGCCGTACCGTGGCGACGGCGATGCGGCCGGCTTCCACCGCGAATGGCTGAAACGCGAGATCCTTGCCGCCGATATTGACCTCGCCCTTCCCGCGGATCAGCGACTCCGGCCAGCCGGGGACGAGCGAGTCGCGGAACGACCAGTCGGTTTCGATCTTCAGCGCGCTCATCGGCCCATCGACGATCGTCCGCCCATTCAGGCGTCCGTAGAACGGGAGCGAGTCGATGTACACGCGCGCGAAATCGAGCGACAGGTCGCGCGCGACGAGGTCGCCCTGCCGCAGCGCTACGAGCCCAGAGTCGGCGGCGCTGAAAGCGGTGACGCGCCCCGTGAGCCTGCCCTGCCCGAACGACAGATCAAGGGGCCGCAGCTCAATCTCGAGCACCCGGCCACCGTGCGACGCGAGCGTCACGCCGCCGTGCAGCACCGCGTCCGGCGGGAAGCGCGGATCGAGGAAGCGGATGTCGGTCAGGGTCGCCGAGTCGGCGCGCATCACGAGGTTCCAGAGCAGCGTGTCGCGCGGCCACTGCACCGTACCGCGGGCGCGGAACTGGGTGCCGGGGAACTGCACGCGCGAGAGGTCGACATCCAGCGTGCGGCCGTCGATCGTCACGCTCCCGACGACGTCGGCGATCGACAGCTTCGGATCGCTGCTCTCGGTCGCGAGCCGCAGCACGTCGATGCGGACGCCTTTTTCGCGCGGCGCCTGGATGCGGAAGGCGGCGAGCCGGGCGTTGAGGTGCTCGAAGCGCCGCACGCGGTAGCGCCCGTCCTCGCCGGAGAACTCGATTTCCTCATTGGCACTGCTCACCGCGCCGTGCTTCTGCAGCCGCAGCGTCAGCGAGCCGTCCATGATCTGCACGTTGCGAAGCAGGATCAGGGAGCGCGGGCCGGCGGGCCCGAGTGGCTTCAACCTGACGGTGTCCTTTTCCCCGAGGCGCAGCAGCTCGTCGAAGTTGGTTTTGCCGTTGGCGTGCTGCACGATGTTGATGATGGGGCGCTCGAGCCGCACTTCCATGAACACCACGCGGCCCGCCGCGAAGTCGATCGGGTTGTAGCCCAGCTCGGCGCGCGGCAGCCAGGCGACCAGGGTCGAGTCGGGATCGAGCAGCCGCACGTCGGTCAGCACCACGCCGGTGAGCAGCGATCCACGTACTTCACCGACTTCGATCGATCCAGCCACGCCGCTTTCGACCACCGAGCTCGCGATCCGGGCGAGCATGGTGCGTCCGGCATGCGTGCCGACGAGCGCGTTGAGCGCGCCCAGGAAGCAGGCGAGCAGTCCGACGAGGGACCAGAGCGCGACACCCAGGGAGCGGCGCATCTAGAACGCCTGTCCTACGGCGAATTGCAGGACGATCTTCTGCCAGAAGGACTTGCTGGCGCGCACCGGCGGGTAGGAGGGCCGGATTTGCGTGATCGTACTCGCGGTGTCGCTGGTCTGGTAGAGCAGCGGTCCACGTTCGGTGGCATAGCCGTTGTACGCCGCGTCAATGCGCACCGGTCCGAGGGGCGTGGTGAAGCGGACGCCGGCGCCCGGAGTCACTTTCAGATTGCCAATCGTGATGATTTCCTCCCCGCGCTCCCAGACCTGGCCGGCATCCACAAACAACCCGAGACGCACGCGCGAGGCGAGGATGGGTGAAGGAAAGCGCAGTTCGGCGTTCGCGACGACCGCGGTATTGCCGCCGGTCGGCCGTGTCTGGACGTTGCGAAATACTTTTTCCCCGCCGGCCCGCCTGGTCGCTGCCGTGTCCACGGCGGCGGGCGAGGTTGTGTCGGCGCCCACCAGCACATAGACGCGCGGCCCCAATTCATTCCGCCCATACCCGCGAACGGAATTTGGGCCACCTCCATAGAAGCGTTGATCCGGCGGAACGTATGCCACTTGCTGCGTGTCAATCACGATCGTCCGAGGCAGAATCACCCCGCCCCGCACGCGCCACGCGAACACGGTACGCCGACCGATCGGATGATATCCAGCGACCTCGAACTCGCCACGTTTGAACTCGTAGGTGCTATCTGAGCCAATGAGGTGGGAGGCATACACCAGGCTGACGGTTGAGACCCTCCCCTCGCTGGGGTCCAGCAGATTGTTTACGCGATCGCGAACGATTGTCACGGTCGCCGCGCCAAAACCATGGCTCTTGCGCAGAAACCCCTGACTCGTCGCATCGCACACCCGAAACAGACTGCAATACACGCCCGCGCTCGCCTGCGTGCGCCCCAACGAGTAGCTGTATCCCAGCGTCACGGGGAGCCGGCCCCGCGCATTGAACGTCAGGTCGGCGTTTCCCCCGACCGCTTCCCGCGTAAACACCGTGAACTCGGAATGGCGCTCGGCCAGGAGTCCCAGGGTCCCGACGTTGCTCCGCGACAAGAAGGCGGGCTGCCGCAGCGTCAAGCCCACGCTGTAGTTGAGCGTATCGAAATTCCACGCCCCGCCGAAGGGGTTACAGAACTGGTCGAGCCCGGTCGAGCCCTTCGCCGTTCCTCCCAACTTCGACACGCGTGCCGACAGATCGAGCGTGCGAGCCCCACCGAGAAAGTCGTGGGCGGCCCAGCCACTCTGCACGCGAAAGCACTCGACGCTGCCGTATCCCCCCCCGAAACGCAGCTGGTGTCGCGCACCCTCCGCGACCTGCACCAGCACGCGAACGGTGGAATCGCCCAGTCTGTCGGGTGGAATGGAGTCCACCAGGACCACATTGACGGAGTTGAAGACGCCCAGCCCGTACAAATCGCGCTGGGTCTGATAGAGTGCATCCTGCTTGAAGGAGTTGCCTGGCCGCACTGAGGTCACGCCGCGCACGGTGCTGGTGTCCACATCGCGGAGTCCGCGAATCTCGACTTCGCCCACCCGCATCCGTCGGCCAGGCTGCGCATCCAGCTCGACTTCCGCCTTCAGGATCCCCGCTTCCGAATCGAAGTTCCGCAGTACTTCGGCGTAGGGATAGCCGTTGTTGCGCAGGCGCGCGACGATCGTGTCGGCCGACGCCTGCATGAGGAAACGATTGAAGGGATCGCCCACCTGCAGCGGCAGGTCGCGTTTGAGTCGAGCGACGTTGAAAATGCTGTCCAGCCCCACCACCACGAGCCGAGCCACACGAACCGGATCGCCTTCATGGATCCGGAACGTCGCGTACACATCGCGCGCGGTGCGCCGCACAGACGTATCCACGACGGCGTTCATGTAGCCGCTTTGGCGATACAGCAGGATCAGGCGGACGACGTCACGACGGAATTCGATTTCGTTGAAGTAGCGCTTCTCGCCGAGGCCCAGCCACCGCACGATCCAGTAACGCGCCCAGGCGCTCGACTTGGTCGTCGCAATGGCGCTCTCGAGGGTATAGGTGTCGAGCGCCCGGTTACCGGCGAACGACAGACCCCGAACTATCCGCTCCTGTTCTTGAGCGGCGAGGACGGTTGTCGCCACCAGCGCGGCGAGCAACAGGCAGGGTATGACGCGCAATTGACGTGGTTTACCAATCTCCGCTATGTTGCGACACTTGCACCCCACTGTCAACCTTTTCGACACCGCGAAGAGCGCCCTGTTCCTGGGCATTCTCGCCGCCTGTCGCGGTCCGGGCGGAGGAGACCAGGCCCGGGGTCTCATCTACTACGAGACCTACGATCCCCGCTCGCTCGACCCTGCACTCTCGACCGACGTGCCGACCGGCGAGATGGTCACCTTCCTGTTCGACGGCCTCACACAGTTCGACGCCGACGGCCGGCTCCTGCCCGGCGTATCCGACCGGTGGACAGCTGATGCAAGGGCGCAACGCTACGTATTCCATATTCGTCCGGGCGTCATTTTCCACGATGGGCGCCCGCTCCTCGCCGCGGATGTAAAACGCTCCCTCCTGCGCGTCCTGAATCCCGCGACACACGGCGGGCGGGTATGGCCGCTGCTGCCCATCGCGGGAGCCGGCGCCTTCGCGGACGGACACGCCCGCGACGTCCGCGGCATCGAGGTCCTCGGGGACACCGCGGTCGCGTTTACGCTGACCGAGCCGCTCGCCGTCTTCCCGAAGTTCCTGGCGATGCCCGTGGCGTCGGTCGTTCCGTCCACAGTGCCCGCCGATTTCGGCCAGCGGCCTGTCGGCACGGGACCGTGGCGCTTCGTCAGGTGGGAGCACGACGACTACCTGCGGTTCGCGAGGAATCCGAGCTACTGGGGCGGCGCGCCAGAAAGCGATTCACTGACGGTCCGCATCGTCCCGGAGCCGCTCACGCGCGCGGCGGAGTTCCTGGCGGGGCGGATCTCCGTCGCCGAGATCCCGTTCGGAGAGACGGTCAAGTGGGAGCAGGAGCACGCCGACTGGCTGAAACGCAAGCCGGCACTCCGCGACGTCTACGTGGCACTCAATAACCGCCGCGGTCCGCTGCGTGATCCCAACGTGCGCCGCGCGATCAATCACGCGGTCAACGTGCCCGAGATCCTCCGCAGCGTCTGGAACGGCCGTGGGGTCGCCGCGGCTGGTTCGATTCCTCCGGCCCTCGGCGGAAGCGACCCCGGCCGGAAACCCTACGCGTACGACACGACCGAAGCCCGCGGGCTGCTGCGCGTCGCCGGCTACCCGGACGGCTTTACGCTGCAGCTGTGGCGCTCGGGAACGAACGTGGAGCTGGGGCGGGTCGCTCAAGCCATTCAGTCACAGCTCGCCGCCGTAGGGATCCGGATCGAAATCGTGTCGCGGGATGCGTCCAGCATGCGGGAAGCGGTGCGCAAGGGTGACACCGACATGGCGATCCTGGATTGGTGGGCCGACTATCCCGACGCCGACAACTTCCTCTACCCGCTGTTTCACAGCGCGAGCTTCGGCCCCGGCGGGAACTACGCCTTCTACAACGATCGCGTGACCGACTCACTGATCATGGTGGCGCGCCGCACCGTGGATCAATCGGCGCGCGAGGCGCTGTACGCCCGCATCGACGCGCGCGTCTATGACGCCGCTCCGTGGCTCTACCTCTGGTTTGCCGTTGACCTCTGGGCGGAGCATCCGTCGATCGACGGCTGGGATATTCCGGTGATCTTCAACGGGCAGCGCTGGACCAAGGTTCGTGTTGCGGCTCGTCGGTAGCCGGCTGCTGGCGACGATTCCCACGCTGTTCGGTGTGCTGGTCGTCGCATTTCTGTTGTTGAACGTCGTCCCCGGCGACCCCGTCGCCGAAATGGTGGGCGAGCGCGCCGACTCCGCCACGATCGCCCGGCTGCGTGAGGAGCTGCATCTCGACGAGCCGGTTCCCGTGCAGTTTGGCCATTACGTGTGGGGCGTGGTGCGCGGCGATCTGGGCCGCTCCTACATCACGCAGCGCCCCGTCCTCGGCGATCTCGCCGAGCGTTTTCCCAAGACGCTCCAGCTCGCGGGCGCGGCCATGCTGCTCGCGGCGACGTGCGGCATCACCCTGGGCGTGCTCGCCGCAATACGTCCCGGTGGGATGATCGACCGCTTCAGCATGCTGATCGCCTACGTCGGGGTGTCCTTTCCCGTCTACTGGGTCGGCTTACTGCTGATTCTGCTGTTCGCGGTCGCGCTGCGCTGGCTGCCGCCATCGGGGTATGGGGGGATCGCCTTTCTCGTGCTGCCGGCGCTGACGCTCGGCACCCGGTCGATCGCGTTTCTGGCGCGCATGACGCGCGGCGCGATGCTCGACATCCTGCCCGCGGATTTCGTGCGGACGGCGCGCGCCAAGGGGCTCGGCGAACGGCGCGTCATCGGCCGCCACGCGCTGCGCAACGCGCTGCTGCCGATCATCACGGTGCTCGGACTCGACGTGGGCAACTATCTGACCGGCAGCATCCTGACCGAGACGATATTCTCCTGGCCGGGCGTAGGCCGGTACGTGCTCCTCGCGATTCAGAAGCGCGATCTGCCGGCGGTCCAGGGCAGCATTCTGTTTCTGTCCGTGATCTTCGTGCTGGTGAACCTTCTCACCGACGTGCTCTATGCGAAAGCTGATCCTCGCGTCGCTTACGATTAGCGGCGCGCTTTCACTCCACGCGCAAACCGCTCCCCGGCCGCGGACGACGCCGCTGCGGGGCTCACTCCAGCAGCGACTGTCGGTACTACTCGACCAGCCGCCGTTCGACCGCGCGACCTGGAACGTCTATGCGCAGGACGAGCGCGGCCGCGTGCTCTTCAGTCGCAACGGAGATCGTTTTTCGGTCCCGGCGAGCAACACCAAGCTGGTCGTGTCCGCCGCTGCGACCGTCCTGCTACCGGCCGACTACCGCGCCCGCACCAGCCTCTATGCCAACGGTCCCATCACGAACGGCGTCCTGCAGGGCGATCTGATCGTCTACGGTCGCGGCGATCCGACGTGGTCGGAGCGCTGCTACACGATCGATACGCTCGCGCCGGGGGGCTGCGACTCCACGTGGACGGTGGTGGATGCGATCGCCGATTCGTTGCGCGCGCGGGGGATCCGGCGCGTCACCGGCAGGATCGTCGGCGACGGCTCGTATTTCGAGCCACAGCTGACGCATCCGGGCTGGAACTCGTTCGATCTCAACTGGTGGTACGCCGCGCCCGTCTCGGGCCTCGGCTTCCATGACAACAGCGTCGACTTCCAGGTCACGCCGGGGCCGTTCGTCGATGCGCCGCCCGTGATCGTATGGACTCCCGATCTGAGCCTCTTCACGTTCGAGAACCGGGCCCACACCGTGGCGGCCGAATCGTCTTCGACGATCGGCGACAACTTCTTCCGCAAGCCGGGGACGCTCGACATCTGGGCTGAGGGCACGGTATCGCTGAGTCGGTCGCCGTGGATCGAGAGCTTCGCGCTCCCCGATCCGAATCTGTACGCCGCCCGGGCCCTCGAGATCTCGTTGCGGAAGAGGGGCATCTCGGTCGGCGGCGGGGCGGCCAGCACCACCGACTCGATGGCCTTCCGCTCGTTGCGGTGCTGCGGCAGCCCGCTCGTGGAGTATCGTGGCCGCCCGCTGCCCGACATCGTCTTCCCCATCCTCAACACGAGCCAGAACTGGTTCGCGGAAATGCTGCTGAAGCTGCTGGGACGGGAAGTGGGCGACACCGGGAGTTGGGAGAAGGGCCTCGACGTCGAGAAACGCTTTCTCATCGATTCCGTGAAGATCGACTCGACCGCGTTCTCGTTGGAGGACGGCTCGGGACTCGCGGCAGGCAACCTCGTGACGCCCCACGCGTTCGTGGAGCTGCTCGCCTACATGTATCGCCATCCCAAGCGCACGCCATTCCTCGCCGGGCTCCCGCACGCCCAGCAGCGCGGCTCACTGCTCCGGCGTTTTGCCGGGACACCGCTGGAGGGACGCGTGTTGGCGAAGACCGGATCGATTGATCGGGTGAATACACTTTCAGGTTACATAGAACGCGCTGATGGCCGAGTCATCACGTTCTCGATACAAGCCAATGCTCATGACGTGCCCACTCGACAAATGCTTGCGCAGATAGACTCAGTCGTCGTTCAGCTGGCGAGATAGAAGCTCAGAGGCACAAGAGGAGTTGCGCAGACGCCGAAGTTGCAAAGTGGTCACAAGTCCAAAGCGAAAGAGGCCAGGATAATCTCCATGAATCTTTTTTCAGCGCGCCGCAGCTCAAGCGCACTCCGTTAGACGGAGACGGATGGTTCTGACAACGAAGGTCGTCGGCGAACTCGTTTATCTCGCGCTCGCATTCGCACTCGTGGCCTATGGTGACTGGAAGTATCGCAGAACAGGCGCCCGCGGCCTCTGGCGCGACTGGCTCATCCTCGCAACTGTGATCACCGCTGCGTTCGCTGCAGCGTCGGTCCTCTTCTACGGCCCCGGCCAAATGCAGCCGATCCCCCTCTGGGCTCCAGTGCCAGTGGTCGCGAGCGCTGGCTCGCTACGCTGGTTGCACCGTCGCCGCTGCCCCGTCGGTCTGCGGATCCCGGTGACGGCGCTTCTGTTCTTCACGCTTCAGCAGCTCGCGTGGAGCATTGCATGAGCTGGCCGCCGTCTAACCCGCAGTTGGAGCCGGCGGGTGCGGACGTTTTGAAGGAATTTGTGTTTGTGCGCCTGAGGCGCACCGCGCTCAGTCCGATCGGACGGGCACCGGCGCGGGACCCGGGCGTCGCGCGGCGGCCTGGTTTGAGGTGGTGGCTACCTCACGTACAGCTCCTGGCTTCAATCTTCTTTCTGACCAAAGAGCGCCATGTTGGACGAGTGGCCCGGCATGACCTTCGCCGCCGGATTCAGGAAGTGCGCGATCTGGTTGACCGCGATGCACGCCTCGGCGAATCCCGTCGCGATCAGTTTGAGCTTCCCCGGATAGGTGGTGATGTCGCCGGCCGCGTAGATCCCGGGGATGTTGGTCTCCATGGTCTGCGCCACGGTCTTTGGTTTCGGCAGTAGGTCCATAACCTGGGCCTCCTGAACCAACGAACCACTCTTATGATCGCCGGTGGATTCGTCGCCGTCATCGGGGCGGTGTTTCTCGGATTCAGCATCCGGAAGGAATGACATTGTGTCGCCTAACAAGCGCGTGAAGCTGACAATGCTCCTTGTTACCATGCTCGCCGCCTTTCATCCGGCAGTCGCTTCGGCACAGGGGCGTGGCTGGCGGTGGTTTCAATCCTGCGCTACGCCAACCACGATGGTTCTCGAAGCACGCCTCGACAGCGCGTCGGTCTTTCGGACCACATTCCCGGCCTGTTTTCTAGAGAAAGCCCCCTGGAGTACCAAGATCCTCCGATTCCACTTCACACCGGGGAGAGCCGTCGCGTGGCCGAACGCTTCCGTGTGGCGGGATGGGGATGTGAGGCGTTTCGCTGCAACGACCAGCGCCGGCCGTCCGCTCGTTGCGCAAATTCACGAGGGAGGGACCGACCCGAGCGGATCAAGCTTGGGAATCGAGATCGGGATCAAGGATTCGGTGACCCCGTTGGACACGGTTCTCGCGCGCGAGGCTCATGAAGCCAGCGCGACTGACCAAGTACTGACGGAGCTCGTCCCTGGGCTCGTACTCGTCACGTATCCCCTTGGTTGGCAGCCGAAACCCCTGGCGCGTGTGGATACGACGTGGTGTGCTCCGCCGAGACCAAACGAACCGCTCTTACTCGATGCGCAATTCTTGCCTGCGCGTGGGAAGAATCGCACCGGGGCCGACGCAGACTTTGTGAACCTGGCCAGCCTCTCCGCAACGTTCGGCATTCGACGGGTTCCCCGAGATTCGATCGCGATTATCCGGGATGAGGCAGTGTGCCGACGAATCGCCAAGCAGCACGGAAACAACAAGCCGATGCTTATTGTGCGAGTCGGCTCGTTCTATCTGGCAGATGACCAGGGGTCGCGCGATGGGCCATCCCCTCTTTGGGAGGTCGCGGTCTACGATAGGAATTGGCGACTGCTGATCAGCTACGGTGAGGGGCAGTGACTCCGGTGGTCTGCTGCCTCACGCGCGACTGAAGCTGGCGGCGCGCGTAGATAAGGAATGACTAGTCTATCTACAGCGCGCCGCAGCTTCGCCGTTAGCGCTCTTCCGTCTCCGGGCGCGGCCGGAACTGCACCGTGACGGATTGCGTGAGCCGGATGCGGAGGTGTTGGCCGGCAGCGAGGGCCAGCTGGTCGCCCTTGGTTGCCACGGCGACACCAGTGCCAAGTGCGGCACCCACGATCGCCCCCTTCACACCGCGCAGGACGCCGCCCACCACCGCACCGCCGCCGATCTCCAGGGCGCTTTCCCGCGAGTCGCTCGTCCCTTTCACCTCGAAAGGATCGGTCGAGATCTGGTAGGTCTTGCCGTCGACCTCGAGTTCGGTGAAGTGGAAGGCCAACTCGGGGGCGCCGGCGATGCGCCCGCCGCCCTTCACCTGAGTGACGACCCCGTGGAGCGTGACGCCCTCGGGGATGGTGGGCTCATTCTCCACGCGGACTGGTTCGACCGAGCGGAGTGCAATGTGGTCCCCGATAGTGCTGTGATCGGTCGAGACAGCCTGATCGAGCGCACCGACCAGCACGGCGCCGTTGGGGATGGTGGCGGTCTTTGTCTCGCCGGCGCGGCCGAGCAGCACGGCTGCGGTGATGCCGATACCGATGATCGCGGCCGGCAAGGCGAGTCGGGTAAGCTTCGTTGTGTTCGTCATAGGGTTACCCTCCTGCAGCGAGTACCCCCAAGGGCCTCGGCTGCGCCCTGAAGAGCGCTGCGCCGCGGCGAGGGTAACGTTGCGATCGGGAACGGATCGCCAGGAGTTGTGCCTTGAGACTAATCGTCTTTCTGACCAAACAAGGCCATGTTCGACGAGTGGCCAGGCATGACCTTCGCCGCGGGATTCAAGAAGTGCGCGATCTGGTTGACCGCGATGCACGCTTCGGCGAATCCCGTCGCGATCAGCTTGAGCTTCCCCGGATAGGTGGTGATGTCGCCGGCGGCGTAGATCCCAGGGATGTTGGTCTCCATGGTCTGCGCCACCTTGATGTCGCCCTTCTCGATCTCGAGCCCCCATTCGGCGATTGCGCCGAGCGACGAGATGAAGCCGAGCTGGGGAATCACGCAATCCATGGGCAGCGTCTCTTCTTCTTTGGTCTTGTTGTTGAAGATGGTGACGCGCTCGATCCGGTTGGACCCGGCGATCTCCTTCAGCTCCCAGAACGTGCGCAGCTCCATCTTGCCCGCCGCCGCCAGCTGCTGCACCTGATCGACGGTCGCCTGGTGCGCGCGAAAGCCGTCGCGCCGATGGATCATCACGATCGACTTCGCGACCCCTTGCAGGTTCACCGCCCAGTCGAACGCCGAGTCACCGCCGCCGACGATCAGGATCCGCTTGCCGGCGAACGTCCGCAGGTTCAGCACGCGATCGTGCAGCCCCTTGTCGTTCCACTGGTCGACGTCTTTGAGCGGCAGCTTGCGCGGCGTAAATGCGCCGATGCCGCCCGCGATCAGGACGGTCCGTCCGGGATACTCGTCCTTGTCGGTCACGATCGTGAAGAGCGGCTTCCCGTTCTCGTCGGTGCGGCGCAACCCGGTGACCTTTTCCGCGAGGTTCACCGGCGGCTTCCACTGCAGGCCCTGTTCGGCGAGCCCTTTCACCAGGTCCTTGGCCAGGATTTTCGGAAATCCCGCGACGTCGAAGATGTATTTCTCGGGGTAGAGCGCGGTCAGCTGGCCGCCCACCTGATCGAGATTGTCGATCAGACGGTGTGATGCACCGCGCATGCCCGCGTAGAACGCCGCGAACAGGCCCGTAGGGCCCGCTCCGATGATGATGATATCTTTTGCCTCTTGCATCGCGCGTACTCTAGCGTCGTTCTCGTTCTCGGGCTACTGGCGGCGGCCTGCGCCAGCAGCGGGGGGGGGCCGCACGCCGCGCTGGGCTGGAGCCTGGGTGGCGAGGCGCACGTTTTTATCTCCGACGACCGCTACGCGCGCGATTCCTACCACGATCTCACCGGCAGCCGCCGCCTGACCGACTCGCTCCGACGGCGCCCGCTGCTGGCGGTCGACGCGCGACGGGGACGGACCGCGACTGTCCTCTCCGCCAGCGGCGCGGCCTCTGCCCGTCTGACCCTGGCGCGATTCCACGCGCCGGAGACATGCGGCTCTCCCGAGATTGTGACCGAGCTCGTGTTCGCATTTCCACCCGTCGGGGCCGCCGGACGAAGCACCCCGCCATCCCATGTGGCGGTCGTCGCCCTGCTGAGCGCAGCGCCGTTCGCCGGCGGCGTCGGAATCTCGAGCCCCGCACTGTCGCGCACGAATGCGCTCGATCTCGTGAGCCGCGTCGCCCAGCGCGCTGAAAGCCGGGCGACGCTGATCCGGCCGGCGGCGCTCGATCCCGATCGCGCGGCCGACGCGGGTGAGGTCGTCCCGCTGCGTGTGCGGTCGGCGCCTCGCTATGCCGTCGGGTTTCGTACCCGGTTCGTCGCCGCGGGGGGCGACACCGCCCTCGTCACCGGTGTGGCTGTGACGGACCCGCAGCTCCGCGCCTTCCACTGGGTGATCACGCCGCTTCGTTCCAAGCTCACGGCCGGCATGATCCGCGCTTCCGGCCCCAGTCGGTACTCCCTGCGTGGCGCGATTGCGGGCCCGGGTGGCGGCGCGTTGCTCTTACTCGATGAAATCGCCGATGTGTCGCCGCGCCAGTCGCGGGCGACGGCGGTGGATGCGGCGACGCGGCGGGTCGTCACGGCCCAGCCGCTCGCGCTCCGTTGCCCCTGACGATAGGTTCGGCGCGTGAAGATCTATACCAAGACCGGCGATGAAGGCGAGACCAGTCTCTTCGGTGGCGGGCGTGTTCCCAAAGACGACGCGCGCGTGCGCGCGTACGGCGACGTCGATGAGTTGAACGCCACGCTGGGGTTCGGGGCGGCGCTCGAGCCGGAGGACTTCGAGCTCGAGACGTTGCACACGATTCAGCGTAACCTCTTCAGCATCGGTGCGGAGCTGGCGACGCCCAACCCGGCCAAGTTGCGTGCGGCCGTCACCGCCGATCAGGTGAGTGCGTTGGAGCAGGTCATCGACACGCATGAAGCGACGCTGCCGCCGCTGAAGAACTTCATCCTGCCGGGCGGCACACCCAAGGCCGCCGCCTTCCATCTCGCCCGCACGACGTGCCGGCGTGCCGAGCGGTCCGTCGTGACGCTGTCGCGCGAGCACCAGATCAATCCCGTGATCATTCATTACCTCAACCGGCTGTCCGACTTGCTGTTCGTCCTGGCGCGCGCGGTGAATAAGCGGGCGGGCCGCTCCGACATCGTGTGGTGACGATTCGGGTCCCGCTCGTCGAGCAGCGGGATACGTCCTACGACATCCTGATCGGCGGAGGTCTGGTCCATCAGCTCGACAAGATCGTGCCGCAGTACTGCCCCGCTGCGGCGTACGCGCTGATCTCCGACTCGCATGTCGGGAAAGTCTACGGCGAGCCGGTCGCCGCGCAGTTGACGGACGCCGGTCTGCAGGTCGAGCTCCTCACTTTCCCGGCGGGGGAGTGGAACAAGACGCGCGATACCTGGGCGTCGCTCTCCGACCGCATGCTCGCGGCCCGCCTCGGGCGCGACTGCGCGGTGATCGCGCTCGGCGGTGGCGTCGTGAACGATGTCGGCGGCTTCGTCGCGGCGACCTACCTGCGGGGCGTCCCGCTCGTGCAGGTACCAACGTCGTTGCTCGCGATGATCGATTCATCGATCGGCGGGAAAACGGGTGTCGACGTGCCGGCGGGCAAGAATCTGCTGGGCGCCTTTCACCAACCGCGCGTGGTCATCGCCGATCCGGAGCTGCTGGGCTCCCTCTCCAGCGGACAGCTCGCTGCGGGCCTCGCCGAGGCGGTGAAGCACGGCGTGATCGCGGACGCAGAGTACTTCGCATTTCTCGAAAACGAATACGCGGCGATCTTTGCGAAGCACGCGCCCGCGCTCGAGCGCGTCGTGCGCCGCTCGGTCGAGATCAAGGCGGCCGTCGTCGCGCAGGATGAGCGTGAAAAGGGCAAGCGCGCGATCCTCAATTTCGGGCACACCGTCGGGCATGCGATCGAAGCGACGTCGCACTACGAGGTGTTACACGGTGAGGCGGTCGCGATCGGGATGGTCTACGAGGGCCGGCTCGCCGAAACGCTCGGCATCGCGGCGGCGGGCACCGCGCGGCGCATCGCGACGGTCCTCGAGCGCCTCCATTTGCCGGTCGAGCGGCCGGATGCGAGTCACGTGGACGACCTGATCGCCGCGATGCGCGCCGACAAGAAGGTGCGCGCGGGCGAAATCCGCCTCGCGCTTCCCCGCGCGATCGGCATCGCGCATGGTGACGACGGTCACGGGTGGACGGTCGCGGTGGATGAGGCGACGATTCGTCAGGTCCTGGTCAACACGTAGCCCACATGTCTTTCCACGTCTCCACAGGCGAAAACTCATCCCTCGGATTGAGTTAGCCGTCATGCGGTTATCGAGCTAGTCCATCCATTTTCCACAGGTCCTGTGGATAGTGGACAAACGGGGGAATCCCTACACACCAAATAATTTGTGATGTGGAAAACTGCGTTCATTTGCACGTCTTGGCGTGAAACCCTATATTGGCGTGTGGTTTAGGTGGCCTAACGGCGGCTTCGCCCGCCGTTCCCACACCCAATTCGCGTTTCAAGGGGAGTCGCGCATGGCGAGGTCGAATGCCGGCAAGGCGAAGGCGTTTTTCCGCACCACCCCCTCCGGAGCATTCGACCAATACCTGCAAGACATACAAAAGCTTCCTCTCATCAAAGATCCCGCTGAAGAGCGCCGCCTCGCACGTCGCGTGCAGCGCGGCGATGAAAAAGCCGCTGAGCGTCTCGTCACTGCCAATCTCCGGTTCGTCATCTCCTACGTAAAAAAATATCAGGGTCACGGTCTCGATCTCTCCGAGCTCGTCGCCATCGGCAATGAAGGACTGCTCAAGGCGGTCAAGAAGTTCGATCCCGATCAGGGCGTCAAATTCATCTCGTACGCGGTGTGGTGGGTGCGCCAGGCAGTATTGAAGGCGCTGGCAGAGCAGACGCGCAGCGTCCGCATTCCGCTCAATCAGAACTCCCAGCTCATTCGGATGAGCCGCACCGAGACGTACCTGTCGCAAGAGCTCGGCCGCGAACCCACCGACAACGAAATCGCGCAGGCGCTGGAGGACAGCGTCGAGAACGTGCGCACCGCGCGCCGCATGACGGCCGCCGAGCTGTCGCTCGACGCACCCGTCGATCGCAGCGACAAGGACGCGGCGACGCTCGGTGAGCGCTTTGCGGGTCAAGAAGGCGGCGAGATCGAGGAGCGCACCGACGGCAAGTTGATGCGCGAATTCATCGACCGGATCTTCCAGAAGTATCTCACGCCGCGCGAGCGCAAGATTCTCTATCTCTACTACGGACTCGAAGAGGGCAGCGAGGCGATGACGCTCGAGAAGATCGGCGCGCTGATGGGCGTCACGCGGGAAAGAATCCGGCAGATTAGAGAGCGGGCATTCGAGAAACTGCGAGAATCGCCGGACGGGAAAGCGCTCAAGGGGTTCTGGCGGGCGGCTTAGGCTAACCAGCTCTTCAAACGTCACGGGGGGTCAGGACAACAGACTGTCCTGACCCCCTTTTGACTACTATATAGCATGACCTCGGCCCTAGCCCGCGACCTCGCCGCCATTGTCGGCGAGAAGCACGTCCGCGAAGCGCGCGCCGAGCGCGTCACCTACTCGATGGACGGTCTCCCCACACATCGCCGTCTTCCTGATCTCGTCGTGCTTCCTGGTTCTCGTGAAGAGTTGATTGCGGTCGTACGGCTCCTGGCCGCGCTCGGCGTGCCGTTCGTCCCCCGCGGCGCAGGGACGGGACTCTCAGGCGGGGCCCTCGCGGGCGAAGGAGCGGTTCTCGTGGTATTGACGCGATTGAATCGCATCGTGCGGATCGATCGTGACAACCTCCTGGCCGTCGTCGAGCCCGGCGTCGTGAACGCGAAACTCGGCGCCGCCGCCCGGCCCCATGGCCTGCAGTACGCCCCCGATCCGTCCAGCCAGAGCGCGTGCACGATCGGCGGGAACGTCGCCGAGAACGCCGGCGGACCGCACTGCCTGAAGTACGGCGTGACGGCGAATCACATCCTCGCGCTCGAGGTACTGCTTGCGGACGGCTCGCTCGTGGACATCGGCAGCCCGGGAGGCGAGCCGTGGGGACCGGATCTGGTCGGCCTGTTCGTCGGCTCCGAGGGCAACTTCGGCATCGCGACCCGGATCACCGTACGGCTGACGCCGGTGCCGCGGGCGGTGCGAACGCTGCTCGCCGACTTCCACGGACTCCGGACCGCGGGCGAGGCGGTGTCGGCGATCATCGCGGCCGGGATCGTGCCCGCGGCGCTCGAGATGATGGATCAGTCCTGCATCCGCGCGGTGGAGGATTCGGTCTACGCCGCCGGGTATCCGCGCGATGCCGCCGCCGTTCTGCTCGTCGAGATCGACGGCCGCAACACCGACGCCGTGATCGCCGAGACGGAGGCCGTGGCCGAGCTGCTGCGCACGTCGGGCGCGCGATCGGTGCGCACCGCCGCGAGCGACGTCGAGCGCGAGCGGCTGTGGCAGGGTCGTAAGAAGGCGTTCGGCGCGATGGGCCGGCTGTCGCGCGATCTCGTGGTGCAGGACGCCGTCGTCCCGCGCTCTGCGCTTCCCGACGTCCTCGAAACGATCTCCACGATCGCCACACACTATGGACTCGTCGTCAGCAACGTATTCCACGCCGGCGACGGCAATCTTCATCCCAACATCTCGTTCGACGCGACCGATCCGGAGCTCAAGCGGCGGGTCGAGGCGGCCAGTGCCGAGATCATGCAGGCGTGCATCGCGGCAGGCGGCACCATTACTGGCGAACATGGCGTAGGAATCGACAAGTTGCGGTATATGCCCTTGATCTTCGACGCCGAGTCTCTCGGTGCGATGCACGCGGTGCGGCTCGTGTTTGATCCTGACGAACGGGTGAATCCCGGGAAGGTGGTCCCGGTACACGCCTGCCGCGAGTGGACGCATGCGCGTGGTTACCGGGTAGCGAGCCCCGGGGCCAGGCCACGGGGCGAAGCCGCATGACGATTCTCGAGAAGGTCACCGCGCTTCTCGGCGAGGGAGCCGTCCTCGAACCCAGCATCGATCGCGTCCCGCGCATCGCCCCCGGTTCGCCCGACGCCGTCGCCCTGCTGCTCGGCACCGCCCATCAGGAAGGGTGGCGCGTACGGATCGAAGGCGGCGGCACGTGGCTCCAGAGCGACGCCCCGGCTGACCTCGCGCTCACGACGCGCCGCCTCGACCGCATTCCCGCCATCGAGCCCGCCGACCTCACCGCGACCGCAGAAGCCGGCATCGGGCTCGATCAGCTGCGCCAACAGCTCGCCGACCGCGGCGCGTGGCTCGCGATCGATCCGCCCGGTCTTGCCGGGCGCACCCTCGGCTCCGTCGTGTCGACCGCGACGGCCGGCCCGCTGCGCCATGGCTTCGGCCCCATCAAGGACCATCTGCTCGGCGTCACGTTCGTGACCGGCGATGGCCGGATGGTACAGAGCGGTGGGCGCGTCATGAAGAACGTCGCGGGCTACGACCTCACCCGGCTGCAGGCCGGTGGGTTCGGCGCGTTCGGCGTGATCGTGCTCGTGCACTTGCGCCTGCGCACACTGCCCCGCGCCGACGTCACCTACCTGCTCGAAGGCGCGCGCGAAGACCTGACGCAGGTCGGCGAGGACGTTGCAGCCGCGGGGCTGACGCCCGCCGCGTTGGAGCTGGTGTCTCCGGCGCTCGCGCGGCGCGAGCGCTGGGTCTTGGGCGTACGGCTCGCCGGATCGCCGACGCTGGTGGCGGCGGACGAAGCGGGACTCGGCGCCGCGAGCGGCGGCGGACGCTTCACACCGCTGCGCGCCGAGGAGGCGCACTCCTTTTGGATGCGGCTGGCGGAAGGGTTCGCGGTCCGGCCCGTGACGTTCCGCATCGCCGGCGTGCCGACGGCGAGCGACGAGCTACTCGATCTCCTGCAGCACCAGCTCGGTGATGACTGGATCTCGGCGTCCCCCGCCGCGGGCGCGATCCGCTGGACCGGTGACACCAACATCGATCGCCTGCAGCGGCTGCGCCGCACGCTCGCCGGGCTCGAGGTGCCGCTCACACTGGAGCGCGCACCGTGGCCCCTGCGTGGCGCCGTCGGTCACTTCGGCGCGTACCGTGAGGGGGTGGGCCCGCTCGTCGCCGGCCTGCGCCGCACATTCGATCCCGGGGGTGCTCTCGTCGTCGCCACAGAAGGCTCATGACGGGGGGGCGATTCGGATTCGAAGGGCTGGACGCCTGTGTCCATTGCGGGTTTTGCCTTCAAGCTTGTCCGACGTTCCTTGCTACCGGCGATGAATCCGATTCCCCGCGTGGTCGCATCGAGCTGATGCGGGGGCTGGAGCGCGGTGATATCGCCGCGACGGACCCTGCTCTCCTCTATCATCTCGACCGCTGCCTGGGGTGCCGCGCCTGCGAACCGGTCTGCCCGTCGGGCGTGCAGTACGGTCACGGTCTCGAAGCAGCTCGATCGCGCATCACTGCGGCCCGCGGGGTCTCGCGGCTGGCCCGCCTGGCGCTCTGGACGCTGACGACGCCGGGGGTGAGCGGCGCGGTGTACTGGTTTGCGCGACTGCTTCGAGCAACGGGGCTGCCGCGGCTGCTCGCCGGCTGGGGACGGTTCGGGTTTGCGATGGGTATGCTGGCGGCGACGAAATACGACGGTAAGGGACGGTATGGGACGGTAAGGGACGGTAAGGGTAAGCGCAAAACCCCTACCGTCTCTTACCGTCCTTTACCGTCCCTTACCGTCCAGATTTTCCGGGGCTGCGTCATGCAGGGCTTGTTCTCCCACGTTCACGACGCGACGATCCGCACATTGGGCGTGAACGGGTACCAAGCCGTCGAAGTCAGTGCCCAGGTGTGCTGCGGTGCGCTGCACGAACATGCCGGCCTGGCCGACGAAGCGCGCGCGTTGGCCCGGGCAAATGTCCAGGCATTCGGCGATGGCGATGACCCGATCGTCGTGAACAGCGCCGGTTGCGGAGCCTTGATGAAGGAATACGGGCGGCTGCTGGGTGATGAACGCGGCGTACGATTCGCTGCGCGTGTGAAGGATGTGACGGAGTTGTTGGCGGCCCCCTCCCCTCTACCCGGCGCGCCACTCGATCTGCACGTCGCCTACGATCCGCCCTGCCATCTGCTGCACGCGCAGGGCATCGCCGTGCAACCGCTCAAGCTGTTCGCGGCGATCCCGCTGCTCGAGCTCGTGCCGGTGCCGGGCGCCGCCGAGTGCTGCGGCAGCGCCGGGCTGTTCACGCTGCTCGAGCCCGAGATGTCGCGCGCCGTGCTCAGCGCCAAGCTCGAGCGCCTGCGCGACGCGGCACCACAAATCGTCGCGACCGGGAATCCGGGTTGCCTCATGCAGATCGGGGCGGGCCTGGCCGCCGCCGGCCTCCGTGCGCGCGCCCGCCATCCCGTCGAGCTGCTCGACGACGCCTACCGCGCCGCCGGGCGCTACGAATGACCGGCGGAGCGCGCCGCGTCACGACGCCCGACGGCGTGGAGCTGGCGCTGCACCGCCTGCGCGCGTTCCGTGACGGGCGCCCTGCGGTCCTCCTCGTGCACGGCGCCTTCACGAACCATCGCTTCTGGCTGCGTTCGTCCGACGGCACCGCGGCCGGCGGACTGGCGCACTTTCTCGGCGCCGCGGGACTGGACGTCTGGCTCGCCGATCTCCGCCACCACGGCGAGAGCGCGCGCGAACCGCGGCGCGGTGCCTGGACGTTCGAGGACTGGGTGCTGCATGACACACCGACGCTCGTCGCACGCGTCCGCGAAGAGACGGACGGCGCGCCGCTGGCGTGGCTGGGGCATTCCGCCGGCGGCGCCGCGGGGTTGTGCTGGCTCGCCCGCGTGGCTGCTGCGGCGCCGATTCGCGGCATCGTGACGCTGGGCACGCCCGGCCCGCGGCGCCTCGGCCCGGTGCGGCGTACGCTCGCCGCGGCGACGATGGCGGTGTCACGGCTGTTGGGCCGCTTCCCGGCGCGCTACCTGCGCTTCGGGAACGAGGATGAGGCGGCGGAGATCATCGCGGAATGGATGGAGTGGAACGTGCGAGGCAGATGGCTCGGGACCGACGGGTTCGACTACTTCGCCGGCCTCGCGGCGCTGAGTACGCCCTACCTTGGCGTGGCCGGCGGCTCCGATTGGATCTTCGCGCCACCCCAGGCGTGCCAGCAGGTGGTCGCGCGCGTCGGCGCCGCGCGCAAGAGCCTCGCGATTGCGCCCGGGTTATCGCACCGGGGATTGGTCCTGAGCGAGCAGGCGCGGACGGCGTGCTGGCCGAACATCGTCGCATGGCTCCACGAGACGTTGTGACCGAAGCCGTCCTGTTCGACTTCAACGGCGTGCTCGTCGACGATGAGTCGCAGCACTGCGAGGCGCTGCAACGCGTGCTCGCGGACGAAGGGATCACCCTGACGCGCGACCAGTACTACGCTCAATATCTGGGCCTGGACGATCGCACCGGCTTTGTCGAAGCCTATCGTCGTGCCCAACGGACACTCACGACGGAGTTGCTGACGTACCTCGCGTCGAAGAAGTCGGGCCTCTACCTGCAGCTCGTCGCGACGTCGTTGCGCGTGGTCGACGGCGCTCCCGAATTCGTGCGGGACGCGGGGCAACGATTCCGTCTCGGCATCGTCTCCGGGGCGTTGCGCCGGGAGATCGATCACGTGCTGAGCAAGACGGGACTCGCCGACCGCTTCGAGATCATCATCGCCGCGGCCGACGTCGCCCGCTGCAAGCCGGATCCCGCCGGCTACATCGCGGCGCACCAGGCCTTCCATGCGCGTCGCCCGATTGCCGTGGACCAGTGCGTGGTCATCGAAGACTCGTTGCCGGGACTGCAGGCGGCGCGAGCCGCAGGGATGGCGTGCCTCATGCTGACGACCAATTACCCGGCGCGCACGCTCGAGGGACGCGGCGCCGCGCTGGTCTGGGATTCGTTCGCCGGCCACAGCGCCACCGAGCTGGCCGACCTGTGAGCGACGTCTTTCCGAGCGCGCCGGGTGCCACGGTGACCCGCCTCGACCGGGATGCGGTGCCGGCGGAAATCGTCGATCGCTTGCGCGCCGGCGCGATCGTGGCGCCCGCCGACGTCGGGACCATCGAGCTGGAGGGCCCGGGTGAGGGCGCGATCACCTGCTTTCAGGGCCTGCTCACCAGCGATATCGAGAAGCCGGGAGACGGCGCATTCGTCTACGGCGCCCTGCTGACACCCAAGGGCATGATTGTGGTGGATGGCTGGGCCGCGCGCCTGGGGCGGCGCGTGCGGTTCACGGTTCCCGCCGAGGGTCGTGAGCGCTCCCTGATGATCCTGCACCGCTCGGTCCCGCCACGCCTCGCCCGCTCGGCCGATCGGACGGACGAGATCGCGGTCCTGCGCGTCGCCGGCGACCACGCCGTCGCGGTGATGGGGGCGGCCGCTTTCCCGATTCCCCCAGCGCCGAATCACGCCGTCGCAGGATCGGTTGGAGGTGTGCCGATCGAAGTCGCGCGCACGAGCGATGTGGCGTTCCCCCCGTTCGTCTTCCAGATCTCGCTGGCGGCCGAGCAGCGCGATGCGATGCAGGAGCGGCTGGTTGCTGCCGGCGCCCACGCCGCCACGCCCGCGGCCCTCGAATTGACGCGCATCCTGGCGGGGTGGCCACGGCTCAGCTCGGAAGTGGACGAGAAGACGATTCCGCAGGAAGTGCGCTTCGATGACATCGGCGGCGTGTCGTATACGAAAGGCTGCTACACAGGCCAGGAAACCGTGAGCCGCCTGCATTTCCGGGGGCATGCCAATCGCCATCTCCGTGGCCTGCTCTTCGAGACCGATCCCCCCGCCGCACCAGCGACCGGGTGGAGCGCGGTCACTTACGAGGATCAGGACGTGGGGCGTGTGACCAGCATCGCCTGGTTACCCGACGGCGGCGGATCGGTGCTCGGCCGCTGGATCGGCCTCGCCATCGTGCGGCGTGAGGTGCCGATCGGCGCCACCGTGCGGGCGGCCGGCCGCGAGGCACGCGTCGTGGCCCTGCCCTTCGACGCCCCCCGCGTTACGCCCGCGTGACGGTTCTGGTCACGGGCGCCGCCGGCCTGGTCGGCACCCATGTGCTCGACGCCTTGCGCGCGCGGGGCGAGCAGCCGCGTGCGCTGGTGCGCGAACACTCGCGCGCGGTCGTCGAAGCATTCGGCGCCGAAGCGGTCGTCGGCGATGTCACCGACGCAAGCACATGGGAGCGAGCGTCTCGCGGCGTGGACGCGATCATTCACGCAGCCGCCCTCGTCGCCTCCCACGATCCCTTCGACGAGTTCACTCGCGTCAACGTCGGCGGCACGCGGCTCGCGATCGCCACCGCGCGACGGACGGGCGCCCGCCTGATTCACGTCTCGACGGTGGCGGTGTACGGCCGAGCAGCGGTGTATGCGGCGGGCGCACAGGGCGTCACCGAGGACTATCCGCTTCAGCCGCTTCCCGCCGCTGATTACTACGCCCGCAGCAAGCGCGCGGCGGAACAGCTGGTGCAAGACGAGGCGGCGCGCGGCGGACTCTCCGTCGTCGCGATCCGGCCCAACGTGATATATGGCGAGCGGGACCTGTTGTTCACGCGCCGTTTGATCGCGAATCTCCGGCGCGGATTCCTGCCGCAGATCGGGGCCGGGACGAATCACCTGTCGTGCGTCTACGCCGGCAACGTCGCGTCGGCGATTCTCGCGGCGCTCGACGCGCCTGCCACACCGGGTTTCCGCGCCTACAATGTCACGCGTGACGCGCCGCCACCGCTCACGCAGCGTGAGTTCTTCGCGGCGTTCGCCGAGTCGTCAGGCTCGCGACCGCTGCGGATACCGGTCCCCGTCCCGTTGATCCGGAGCGGTGTAGCGGTCTGGAGCGTGGTGATGCGCCTCTTGATGCCGGGTCGTTACACGGCGCTGGGGAATTCGGCGATGTCGTTCATTCTTGGAGAGAACCCGTACTCGGTCGAACGCATCCGCGGCGAGCTGGGCTGGACGCCGCCATTCGATACGCGCACGGCGATCCTCCGGTCGGCCCAAAACAAAAGCCCGGGCAGCGCCCGGGCTTGATGCCTGCAACAATCGCGAGTCGCTACGGGCGCTTCGTTGACGGACGAGCGGGGGCAGGCGCAGGCGCGGCGGCCTTGGTCGTGTCGGCCATATGATGCGTCGTGTCGGCCGGCGCCATCATCTTCATCGAGTCCGCCATTTTCATCGAGTCAGCAGGCGGAGTGGCGGTATTGCTTTGCTCCGCCTTCTTGCACGCCCCTGCAGCCATGACGACAACCGCCACGGCCAATGCGATGCGCTTCATGCTAGCTCCTGTTTAGGTATGTGTCGGGGGGACGGCGAAACGTACATAGGGGACCTGCACAGTCAAGCAGCGGTAACTTATAGGAACCATGCTGCCTTCTGATCGCCGCACATTTCTCGGCTTCCTGTCGTCGTTCGCCGGATCGCTGACACTCGGCCGGCGCGCGACGCAGCAGCCGGTCATCGACGTGCGTCCCACTGCGCTCTTCCAGCAGCCCGAGGGACGCAAGAATCTGGTGCGCATCACCGTCTCGGGACTCAGCGCGCCGGCGGCACGCGCGCGCGTGACCGATCGGCGCGGCGCGCTGGTCGGTACCGCGGGACTGTTGCCGCCCCCCGGGCCGCAAAGCGTCTCGTTGAGCGGCGAAGTGTGGGTCCCGCTCTCCCAGCCATCCGATTTTCAGTTCGACATCGAGGTCGGCCGCGATCGCGCGGCGCGGCGGCGGCTCCGCCTCACGCCCGCGAAACGCTGGACCCTCTACTGGCTCTCCTCGATCCACACCGACGTCGGCTACACCGACCTCCAGGAGCGCGCGCTCGAAATCCATCGCAAGAATCTCGACGCGGCGCTCGCGTGGACGGCGACGCATCGCGACTTTCATTTCACCGCCGAGTGCGCGTTGCAGGTGCTGTCGTACCTGGAGAACCGCGGGCCCGAAGCGGGCGACGCGCTGGTGCAGGCGATCTCGGGCGGCAAGATCGGGTGGCAGGCGCTGTTCGCGAACATGCTCACCGGCATCCTCGACCACGAAACGTTCGCGCGGCTCGTGTGGCCCGCGGGCAAACTGGCGCGCGAGCGGGGCCTGACATTCCTCTCCGCCCAGATCACCGATGTCCCCGGGCAGACGCTGACGTTCCCGATGCTGCTCGCCGCCAGCGGCGTGAAGTATCTCGCGAGCGGTCCCAACCCCGAGCGCGCCGTGCCGCTGCTGCCGGCAGCGACGGGGGGCGGGGGCACCGAAGGCACCGCCTACCCGCAGCTCTACTACTGGGAGGGGCCGGACGGCAGCCGGGTGCTCCATTGGCGCGCCCACCACTACGGCGACGGCACGCGCTTCGGCTTCGACGTCGGGCCGGACGAAATGGGCCACCGCCTCTCGGACTGGCTCCTCAATCAGCCAGCGTTTCTCGCGCAAAACTGGCCGTATGACACCGCGTTGCTGTACGGAGCCGATTGGCAGGACAATGCTCCTCTGAAGGAAGCGATCGTCGCCAACGTCCAGGAATTCGCCCGGCGTTTCACCTTCCCGCGCATCATCATGGGCCGCGCGGAGGACTTCTTCCGCGACATCGAACGCCGCTACGGCACGAAGATTCCCGTGCGGCGCGGCGATACGGGCCTGTATTGGGAAGACGGCGCGGCCTCGACGGCGGCGGAGCTGGCGGCGTTCCGGTCGGCGCAGCTCGCGGCTCGCGCGTCCGAGATCGTCGCGCTATGGGAGGACCGGATCGAGCCGCGCGACGATGATGCGCCGCAGCGCCGCCGCAGCCGTGCCGATGCGCGCGCGGCGATGTGGCGCGACTTACTGCTGTTCGGTGAGCACACCTGGGGCGCAGATGAAAGCGTGTCCGCCCCGGCATCGCGCCAGACCATCGCACAGTGGGAGTACAAGAAACGGTTCCTCGACGCCGGCGCCGCCGCGGCCCGCGATCATCTCAGCGATGGATTGCTACGTCTCGGCCACGCGACACGCCCCGGCCGCGGCCGCCTCGTGTTCAACGCGGGCTCGTGGGAACGGACCGATGTCGCGCGCGTGCCGGGCGGCGCCGGCAAATCGCTCACGAACGATGGGCGCGAGCTCGCTTCCGTCGATCTCGAGGATGGCGACGCGCTCGTCGTGTTCCGCGACGTGCCTCCGCTCGGCTATCTGGCGCTGGCTGAAGCAGACCGCGACCGTCGGCCTCCAACGGCGGACGGCGAAGCGCTCGACGCCAAGGCGGGAGGATTCACGGTCCAGCTCGATCCCGCGACCGGCGCAATTCGATCCCTGACGGGCCCCGACGGCAAAGAGCGCGTGAAACCGTCCGACTGGTCCGGTTTCAACCAGCTCGTCTACGCCCGCGGCGGGGAGCACAGCGCGCTGTGGACGTCAGGGGATCGCGACGAGCTGAAGAATCCCCCGCAGATCCAGCTGACCCAGGCCAAGCTCGTCCGCTGTCGCCGCGAGCGTCTCCCAGGCATCGGCGTGCGCCTTGTGGTCGAGCGCGCGCTCGAAGGCTTCCCGTCCATCACGTCGATCGTGACGCTCTACGACGAGTTGCCTTGGGTGGACATCGAGAACCGCATCGTCAAGACCGCGACGCTCGCCAAAGAGGCGCTGTACATCGCGTTCCCCTTCGCCTTCCTCAAGCCCGCCGTCGATGTCGAAGTGCCACTCGGCAGAATGGCCGTCGACAAGGATCAGCAACCCGGGAGCTGCCGCGACTGGTATTGTCACGCGCATTGGGTCTGGCTGCGCGAAGGAAATGACGGCGTGCTCTGGAGCGGCCCCGACACGCCGCTCTTCACGCTGAACGACCTGTTCCGCGGCGCGTGGCGACGCACGATCGTGCCCAACGGCACGCTGTTCGCCTACGCGATGAACAACTACTGGCACACGAACTACGCGGCGTCGCAAGGCGGCGCGGCGACGTTCCGGTTCAGGATCTCGCTGCTCGCACCGGGGGGGGGCGATGCGGCGGAGCCGGTGCGCCGTGGCTGGGCGGCGTGCGAGCCGCTCTACGTGAGCCCGGCGTATACGAACGAGACGCCCGGTCCCCTGATCGCAAAGGATCGCGCGCTGTTTTACGGCGACAAGGGCGTGATGATCGTCGGGGCAAAGCCCGCGGACGACGGCGAAGGCGTCATCGTGAAAGCCCTCGATGTCGCCGGACAAGCGCGCAGCGTCGGCCTCTGGCCTGCGGCCTACGCGTTCAAGCTCGCCCGACGCACTACACTCGTCGAACAGAATGGCGAGCTGATTGCGGTAGGCGGCGACGGCCGAGCATCCGTCGATCTCGCGGCGTGGGGCGTCGCGGCGGCCCGGCTCTTTACACCCGCTGAGGCGTCCTGAGCGGCAAGGGTGGGGGCGCGATACGCGCGTCTCGCCGGCGCGCTGGGCGATCACTATTTCCCGCTGATTCGGGCGGAGTTCGATCGCACGGTGGCCAACGTGCTCGCATTGAAACAGGAGAAGGCGCTGCTCGACTCCGACCCGGCGCTGCAGCGCTCGATTCTGCTACGCAATCCATATGTCGACCCGATGAGTCTGCTGCAGATCGATCTGCTGGCGCGCTGGCGCGCCGAGGGGCGGCCGGACGACGACGTGTTTCGGGCGCTCCTCGCGACCGTGCGGGGGATTGCGCAAGGGTTGCAGAGCACCGGCTGAGGAGTTTAATGTCGAGCCATGACACAACCGACGACACTCGGTGAGCTGAAGCGGACGGAGTGGGCCAGTCCGGCCCGACGCCAGCGCACCGTCAAAGATGAAATGCGTGAAAACCTCGTCTGTCTGCTCGAGAACGGCTCGCCGCTGTTTCCGGGCATCGTGGGGTACGAAGAGACCGTCCTGCCGCAGCTCGTCAATGCGATTCTGTCGCGCCACAATTTCATTTTGCTCGGCCTGCGCGGTCAGGCGAAGAGCCGCATCCTGCGCCAGCTCGTCACGCTGCTCGATGAGGAGATTCCGATCATCGCCGGCAGCGAAGTCAACGACGATCCCTTCGATCCGATCTCCAAGTACGGCCGCGAGCTGATCAACGAGCGCGGCGACGGCACGCCGATCGCCTGGCTGTCACGCGAGCTGCGGTTCGTCGAAAAACTCGCGACGCCGGACGTGACCATCGCCGACATCATCGGCGACGTCGATCCCATCAAGGCGGCGCGCGGCGGGCACCTCCTGTCCGACGAATTGACGATGCATTTCGGCCTGCTGCCGCGCGCCAACCGCGGCATCTTCGCCATCAACGAGCTGCCGGACCTCGCGGGCAAGATTCAGGTGGGACTCTTCAACATCATGCAGGAAGGCGACGTCCAGATCAAAGGCTATCCGGTGCGGCTGAATCTGGACGTGGCGCTGGTCTTCACGGCGAACCCGGAGGACTACACCGCGCGCGGCAAGATCATCACGCCGCTCAAGGACCGGATCGGCTCGGAGATCACGACCCACTATCCCCTCACCGTCGAGCTGGGGACGACGATTACGCAGCAGGAGGCATGGGTCGATCGCAATGGCGGTCCGCGATCCATCCGCGTCCCCGATTTCATGGCGGAGCTGATCGAGCGGATCGCCTTCGAGGCGCGCGAGGACAAGCGCGTGGACCGTCGCAGCGGCGTGTCGCAGCGACTCCCGATCAGCGTCCTGGACAACGTACTGTCGAACGCGGAGCGGCGCACCATCGTCACGAAAGAGAAGACCGTGGTGCCGCGCATTTCCGACGTGTACGCCGCGCTGCCCGCCATCACCGGTAAGCTCGAGCTCGAGTACGAGGGTGAGCTGCAGGGCTCCGAGACGATCGCCAAGGACCTGATCCGGCGCGCGGCCGGCCGCACGTTCGAGGGCCGCGTGGGTGGCGCCAACGTGGACGACATCGTCCACTGGTTCGATGAAGGCGGCGCACTCAAGATCACGCCCGACGAGCGGTCCGAGGCGCTGCTGAAGGGCTTCACCGTCGTTCCCGGCCTGCTCGACCTGATCGATCAGGTGGGGCTCGCCGGCAAGAAGGATCCCGCCACGATGGTGTCGGCCTGCGAGCTCGTGCTCGAAGGGCTGGTCGCCGAGAAGCGCATCGCGCGCAGCGAAGAGCTTGGCTACGTGCGGGCGCGGTCCGAGCAGAAACCTCCGTTCGGAAAAGGGCCCACCGGCGGGGGCCCAGGAGCGGGTCCCAACCTGTTTACGTAGTCCCCTTTCACATCCGGGAGTCGCCATGGGCACGCTCGTCTTTGGTCTTGTACTCCTCGCGGTCGCCTTTTTCCTCCGCCTCGGCGCGGCCACCGTCCGCGGCGAGAGTACTGCCGGCCGGCCGATCAGCGGCACGCTGCGTTTGCTCAGCTACGTGGCGCTGGTGATCGGCGTGATCACCATGCTCGGATCCACGACGGTCGTCATCAATGCCGGCGAAGTCGGCGTGCGGCACGCCTTCGGCTCCGTCGATCCGAAGCCGCTGCTACCGGGGATTCGGGTCGTGACGCCATGGTCGTCGGTCGAGCGCTTCACGACGCGCGAAGAGCAGTATCCCTTCTCGGGCGAGCAGGTCGAGGAGATCGCGGCGCTCTCGAGCGAGCAGATGGGGATGACGGTGGACGTGGGTCTGCGCTGGCAGATCGACCCCCAGCAAGCGTCCCGGATCTACACGGAGATCGGCAGCGAGGACCAGATCCATAGCGCCGTCCGCAACGCCATCCGCAAAGGGGTGCGGGACGGGATGGTGCAGTACTCGATCAACGACATCTCCAAACGCACCCAGATCGCCCGGACGATGGAGGCGTTGGTGGACTCGGCGCTCGTCACGCAACCGCGCGCCGGCGGGCCGCCGTTCCGCATCGCGACCGTGACGGCGTTCTTCCTGCGGGACCTGCAGCCGCCCGCGCAGGTCGTGCAGGCGATCAACAACAAGATCGCGCAGGAGCAGCAGGTCGAGACCGAGCGCCACCGGGTCGAGGTCGCCCGGCTGCAAGCCGAACAGCAGCGCCTGCTCAATACGACGCTGACACCGGAAGCGCTGACGCGGCAGTATTTCGACGTCCTGCGCGAGCTCAAGTCGTCGAACAACCTCGTGATTCTGGTGCCGACCCAAGGCGGGATTCCGATGCTGAACATCGGAGATTTGCGACGCAATCTTCGTCAGCAGTAAAGCCGCTCGTCACGATCACGCGCCAGTACGCCTCGGGCGGGTCGGAGATCGCGCGGCGGGTCGTCGAGCGCCTCGGCGGAGGCTGGACGCTGATCGACAACGAGTTCGTCGATCAGGTGGCGCACCTCGCCGGGCTGCCGCGCGACGAGGTGGCGCGCCACGAGGAGCGGGCACCGGGGCTGCTCGAGCGGCTCGCCCGCACGCTGGCTGTGGCATCGCCCGAGATGTTCATCACGACCGGTGAGACGCCGGTGCCGGTCGAGAGCGAAGAAGAGCTGGTCACTCAGATGACCGAGCGCGTGATTGCGGAGGCGGCGTCCGAGGGGCGCGTGGTGCTGGTCGGGCGCGGCGCCCAGGCCGTCCTCGCCACGCGCTCGAATGCGCTGCACGTCTATGTCGTCGCGTCGAAACCGTTCCGTCGGAAGGTGGCGATCGAGCGGCTCGGCGTGGATGACGCGAAGGTTGACAAGGTGATCGACGAGACCGACCAGCACCGTGACCAGTACGTCAAGACGCACTACGGCCGCGACCGGCAGGACCTCACGCAGTACGATCTGGTGTTGAACGCCGAGCGGCTGGGGTTCGAGGGGGCGGCGGAGGTAGTGGTCGCCGAGGTGAAACGGCGTCATTGGGGGTAGGGGTTCGTGTAAAACGGTAGGGGCGCAGCATGCTGCGCCCCTACATTCACATGGGCCTCATGTCGTGCCTCTACGTCACGCGTTCCGTATTTCCGGTACCGCCCAGCCCGCGATCGTAACCGCGAGCGCGACGATCGCCCCGCCGGTAACCAGGGTGGTAGGCACGCCCACATGCTCAGCGACGAGCCCGAAGACGAACGCGCCGAACGGCGCCATCCCCACGAAGACAAAGGAGTAGAATCCCATGATGCGCCCCCGCAGGTGATCCGGGGCGGTCGTCTGCAGCAGCGTGTTGGTGATCGAGTTGTTGACGATCATCGCGCACCCCGTCAGCGCCAGCAGCGCCATGGACAACGGCAGCGCGCGCGACGCTGAGAACAGCATCAGGAGCAAGCCAAACGAAATCCCGCCGGCCAGCATGAGCCGGCCCCGCCGCCGGATGCGCACCGACGTCAGCGCGACGCCGAGCGCGCCGATGACCGCGCCGATCCCGATCGAGGACGTAAGCGCACCATAGCCCGTTGCGCCGCGATGCAGCACGTCACGCGCGAACACCGGCATCATCGCGATGTACGGAAAGCCGAACACACTCAGGACGGCCGTCAGGAGCATGAGGACGCGGAGCCGGCGATCACCGCGCAGGTAGGCCAGCACCTCGCGGAATCCGGTCCACGCAGACGTCGTCTTGGGGGGCCGGGGATCATACGGCAGGCGCATCAGCAGCAAACCGGTGATCACGGCGATATAACTGATGCCGTTCAAGAAGTAGCACCAGGCGATGCCGACCGCCCCGATCAGAAGTCCCGCAAGCGCGGGGCCGATGACGCGCGCGCCATTGAACAGCGACGAGTTCAGCGCGATCGCGTTCATCAAGTCGTCCTTGCCCACCATCTCGACCACGAACGCCTGGCGCATGGGAATGTCGAACGCGCTGGCGATACCGAGCGTGGTCGCGAGGACGAGCACCTGCCAGACGGCCACGACGTGGGTCGAGACGAGAATCGCAACCGTGAACGCCTCGATCATGAACGCCAGCTGCATGAAGATGATCACGCGACGCTTGTCGACGCGGTCGGCGATCACGCCGGCGTAGAGGCTGAAGAGCAACACGCCGACCGAGCTGAGCGCGGCGGTCAGACCGACGTAGAACGGCGAGTTGGTGAGTGTGAGAATCAACCATCCCTCGCCGACGTTCTGCATCCAGGTGCCGACGAGCGAGATGCCCTGACCGATGAAGAAGAGGCGGAAGTTGCGGTGGGCGAGTGCCCCCAAGCCGTAGCGCCGCACGCCTTCGGTCATTGCGTGAAAGGTCGCGAGCGCACGACATTGTGGGTAGAGAGATGAAATACACGACTTACTCCCGCTACGTCCCCGGTCTGCTCGAGACGCTGAATCTCCAGGCGTTGCTCGATCAGCTCGCCGACTTCCTCCTACAGTCCGGCTTCGCGGGCGGCCCCTATTCCCATCCCTTCTGGGGGGAATTCGGCGAGGAAGATCCCGATCGTTCTCTCGACGCGCTGCGCCAGGCGATTCTCCAGGCGTTGATGGATTCGGGCCAGCTCACGCCCGACATGCTCAACGTGCTGCGCGGCGAATCGACCGGAGACGCCCGGAAGGACCAGGAGCTGCAGAAACAGCTCGCCGATCTGCTCGATCAGATCGTGCAGAAGCTGATGGACGAGGGGTACCTCAACCTACAGCAGGCGCCCAAGATGCCCGGTGCGCAGCAGCCCGTGCTTGGTCCAGGCGGTATGGCGAAAGAGGCGGCGCAGCAAGTGCAGTTCAATCTCACCGACAAGGGCATCGACTTTCTCGGCTTTAGAACGCTCAAGCACCTGCTGGGGAGTATCGGGAAATCGAGCTTTGGCGCGCACGAGACGGAGCATTTGGCGACCGGCGTCGAGGCGGAATCCGCGAGCAAGCGCTACGAATACGGCGACACGCTCAATCTCGACGTGAACGCCACGCTGTCGCACGCGCTGAAGCGTGAGGGCCTCGGCGTCCCCATCAACCTCGAGTATGACGACCTCATGGTGCACCAGGCCGAGTACCGCTCGTCATCGGCGACGGTACTGATGCTCGACTGCTCGCACTCGATGATCCTGTATGGCGAGGATCGCTTCACGCCCGCCAAGAAGGTCGCGCTCGCGCTCACCCATCTGATTCGGACGCAGTTTCCAGGCGACACGCTGCGCGTGGTGCTGTTTCACGACACGGCGGAAGAGATTCCGATCGGCCAGCTCGCGCACGCGCAGGTGGGCCCATATCACACGAACACGACGGAAGGGTTGAAGCTCGCGCGCCGCATCCTGATGGGTCAGCGCAAGGACATGCGGCAGATCATCATGATTACCGACGGGAAGCCGTCGGCGCTGACGCAGCCGGACGGCCGGATCTACGTGAACTCGATGGGCCTAGACCCGCACATCCTGCAGGCCACCTATCGCGAAGTCGCGCTGTGCCGCCGCAGCGGCATTCTGATCAACACGTTCATGCTGGCGCGCGACCGCAGCCTGGTCGAGTTCGTGAAGAAGGTCTCCGCGATCTGCCGCGGCAAGGCGTACTTCACGAACACAATGACGCTCGGCCAGTTCATTCTCATGGACTTTATGAGAAGGAAGACTCGGCGCGTTTCCTGAGGGCGGCTCGCGTCGTGGCAGAGTGTAAGCCCCGACGCGAGCCGCTCCCATCTCCTACCATGTTGCTAGTGCCCAAGCCTCGCGATCTCAAGGACTCTCGCCATACCGATGCCCGGCACTCTGGTCGCGCGCTTCGAGCGTACTTCTGAGAGCTTCATATTGAGGTACGCAACCCACGAACCGGGCTCCTGCTGGCGTACCGCAATTGTTGAGCGGAACATCAAGGGAGTCACGCGATCCTCAGTCTTCAGGACACCGTGCTTGCGTCTCAATACTGCGAGGGTTCGAAGCGCCTGGCTTAGTTGGCTGACGCTTGCATCGACCTCTCGAAGGACTATGAGATCGCCCGCTCCAGCGCCGCCGCGGCGTTTGATCATCGGGCGTGACGCGTCGGGAGTATCTCCCGCAACCAAGACTATCGTAACAGGAGCGTCCCACACATTGCCGCCTGAACTCGCTGAGCGAGGCGTCGCGGCTGCCCGCCGTGGCGCCGTGACTGCATCAATCATCGCCGCCGATCCGGGAACACCGGTTATGCTGCCGAGGTCGTACAGTCGATCCGGATGATCTTCGAACGCGGCCCTGACGATGGGTCGGCTTTCAACAGGTAAAGCGCCCAGCAACCGCTGGAGCGCGATAGTATCGACCCCCGGTTGCAATGGCCTGGGTTGTCCTCGTGTAAGCGCAACAACCAAGCTTTCACTATCGAACGAGGGCTGGTACTGGAACGTGGTTTCATCATTGTTGCAGCTGGCGGCCGCAATCGCGGCTGCGACGATGACGAGGTGAATTGAGTATCGCATAAAGGTCTCCGGAAATGAGCGTTTCAAGCGTCACACTCCGTGTACCACCCTTCCCACCACGTCTCCCATGTCACACCACCGTCGTAGCTCACTTCAATCTTGCCGTATTGGGTCGAACAACCGTCGCTGCCGCCGCCGCCACCGTCACCACCGGTCCCGCCACCTCCACCATCACACGTTTCCGTCATGAGGGGCGCGCCCACCGGCCGGATGCCGAAACTGCTTGTCTGATCCATCGGATCACCCCCACCCCCGCCTCCTCCACCGCAGCCATCCCCACCGTCACCGCCGGTAGGCACGACGGCTCCAGACGTCTCGATTACCGGATAAACACGAAGGCCCACCTGAACACCAAACCGCCAGATCCACCAGACGTAGCACGAGAGCGTGATACTGCCGTTCTCCCACTGCCACCCACCACCTCGGGATATAGGCGTGCCGATGACTTCGTAGATGGCGATGTTGCTCCCGACACTCCGCAGCATTACCAGCCACACGTCGTCGAACCAGATACCGTCGACGACAACTGTGTGAAAGAGCTCTGGCGGGCAGGGTATCGCCTCTTGAGCCGCAAGCGGTCGCACTGCGGGCAACACTGTCATGAGGCTAAAGAACAAGACGACCGAGATTTGCTTGGTTCGCCAGGGGCGCATGTGTCCCCCTCGTATTGACCAACGAGCTTGTTCAGAGTGGAATGCAGTTTGTGCGGAATCCACGTCCCGTAGATCCGGTCCACCGGCCCGAGGTTCAGTAGGCGATGTGAAACTCCAGTGTCCGCGCGCTGCCGACGGTTTCGACGTCGTGAGGACGTTCATTGCGCAACCGACCCAGGACATCGACGAGGTACTTCATCCAGGTTCTAGAACGAGTGGGCTTGTTGGATACGAGAATCGGGATGGTATGCGGATTCTGCGGGACCAAACCGATCTCACACCGTTCCGATACCAGGCGGGACAAAGCTGCATCCAGGAGCGGGGCGTCCGCGCGCGTATGATCCATGAGGATCATGTCGGGCGGCGTCGCCCCGGCATGACGAACGATAAGAACCACCGCATGGTTCGACCACGCGACTGGCATCGCGAGCAGCAATGGCGCGCGCCTCGCGGGGAGCATGACCCTTTGATACCACTCGTGATACTTGACCCGCGCCGGATCGGCGGAGAATTGTGAGACCGTAACCTGTTCGAGGAGGTGTTGCAGACCTGGATCCTTGAAGACGAGGTCCGGACTCACCCAGCTCGTCGTCGTTTCATCACGGTGCTCGGAGTGACCTGTTGAAATGTTCTCAAGAGCTGGTTGACGGGAGCTGGGTGACCTATCGAAGGCCTCAAGCACGAGCGCGCGGGCATCAGGCGGGAGGCGGCTCAACAGTGACTCTAAAGCTTTGAGATCGAGTCCCGCGCGAAGTCGGGATCGCTCCTGAGCAGAAAGCGTAGAATCGGGCCGCGGTACATGCTTGTGTGACATCGTCATACTACTCTGCGTTCCAAGATTTGGATCTTGCACGAGTACAACGGAGCGCGCAACCTATGTTCAACTGCTTGTCAAACTCCAGCAGTTGAAGGAGTTGCCGATTGCGTCATTCCTCGCGTACGATCGTCGTGATCAGTTTCATCGTCACCTCCGAGCGTCGAACACGAGCCGAGAGATGTCGCGCACCAGCGCGTAGGAGTCTTCGTCCTTCTGAATTCCGCCCGTCAACACGACCAGGACGTAGCGGCGACCTTCTGCCGGTTCCACGATTGCCGCGTCATGATAGACCACCTGTCCGATCCATCCGGTCTTGTGGTACACGCGCGTTCCCGCTGGCAATCCCGCGGGAATGCCCTCGGTGAAATGCTGCCGGCCAAGAATCGCCAGCATCTCGCCGCACGACGCCGCCGACGCCGCCTTCCCGTTCGCGATGGCGGCGAGCAGCATGCCGAGGTCGCGTGCGGTCGTCGTGTTATTGAGACCCGCGCGATAGGCCTTGCCGTCCTCGACCCCCCGGAGCACCAGAATCGAGTCGGCGCCGAGGGCGTGAGCGGTCGCGTTGGCGCGCTTCGCATCCACCCGGGTGATCAAGAGGTTCGTCGCAAGATTGCTCGACACCGTCTCCATCAGCTCGATGAGCTGGCGAATCGAGACGCGTTGGCCGAGGCGCTTGTAGAGGGACGAATCGGAATCGTCGGTCACGTCGAGCTGATACGGCGAGGTGTCCACGATCGAGCGGAAGGTGTTCGTGACCACGATCGAGTCATCGAGCGACAGCAGCCCCGCGTCCCGGTCGCGGAACAGCTGGATCATCACGGGAATCTTCATCGTGCTCGCCGCATGGAACCGCACCGCGCTCCCGACAGTCAGGGAGTCCCCGGCCGTGAGATCCCGGTAGTACAGTCCCACCGCGCGCGCCGGTGCCTGCGCGATTCGAGCCTCGATGCGGGCTCTGAGCGAGGGATTGGGGACTTGGGGGGCTGGGGCTTGGGTTTGAAGCAGGACTAAGGCGAGCGAGAGCAAAGGCATTCTGTCAGATAAGATACCCTATAGATTCCACCCGTGAGCGAATTCGTTTTCGGTACCCATAACGCCGCCTTCGTGCAGGCCATGTACGAGGACTACCTGCGCGACCCCTCGTCTGTGGACCCCCAGTGGCGGGAATTATTCGACAACGGGAAGCTGGCCGAGCTGCCGGTG
>WNGB01001207.1_pt1 | contig 42477 bp, 48 predicted proteins | sample 5400681 | NCBI WGS metagenome assembly WNGB01 (sample SAMN13153367, study PRJNA577476) | soil metagenome | isolation source: 115 cm soil or saprolite under grassland replicate 2 | place: USA:California | collected 2016-06-15 | reverse complement strand
ACTGGGCACCGTCGGCCGCACCATCGACCGGCTCGCCCTCCACCGCATCGCCGAAGCCACCATCAAGGACTTCCTCGACCGCCTCGCCAGCACCCTCCAAACCCCACAGCCCAGCCTCGACGGCCAGGAGGCAATGCCGACGCGCTAGCCCGTCGCACCGGAGTCCATCCACCTGGCCGGCTCAAGAAGAAAGGGGGAGCACCATGCGAGTCTCGGAGCGTTGCCACCACGTGCTGATCACGACCGAGCCCGACGACACCCTCGTCGACGCCGCCGGACGGATGCACTGCTACCAGATCGGCGCCCTGCCCGTGTACCAGCAGCACCGGCTGGTCGGCATCGTCACCGAGCGGGACCTCGTCGCGGCACTCGCCGAAGGCGCCGACCCCGCGGTCGCCACGGTGGCCGACTACATGACCGACCAGCCCGTCACCGTCGCCCCGGACGACGATCTGGAGGTGGCGGCGCGCCGCATGGCGGACCTCGGCGTGCGGCACCTCCCCGTCGTCGACGGGACCCAGTTGGTCGGCGTCCTGTCGATACGCGACCTGATAGCCGGGCAGACCATCGTAACCACGCCAGCCCCCTGACCTGGGCCCGACCGCGCAGTCCGGGCAAGGTCCCGCGGCGCCCAGACCGTGCGCCCCTGGGGCACCCGACCACCTGGCGGCAAGCTCCTAATCACCTATCAGGACCTTCCCTTCAGGAGGAGACCATGCACGCGATCGTCTACCACGGCCCCGGCGACAAGCGTTGGGAAGAGGTACCCGACCCCAAGCTCATCGACGACACCGACGCCATCGTCCGCGTCGACACGGCCACCATCTGCGGCACCGACCTGCACATCCTCAAGGGCGACGTCCCCGCGGTCACCCCGGGGCGGATCCTCGGGCACGAGGCTGTCGGCACCGTCCTGGAGACCGGCCCCAGCGTCCGCACCGTCCGCGAAGGCGACCGGGTCCTGCTGTCCTGCATCTCCGCGTGCGGGCACTGCCGCTTCTGCCGCCTGGGCCAGTACGGCCAGTGCCTCGGCGGTGGCGGCTGGATCTTCGGCCACCTGATCGATGGCGTCCAAGCCGAGTACGCCCGCGTGCCCTTCGCCGACACCTCCACCTACAAGTTCCCCGAGGAGCTCACCGACGAGCAGGTCGTCTACCTGGCCGACATCCTCCCCACCGGCTACGAAGTCGGCGTGCTGAACGGCCGCGTGCAGCCCGGCGACACCATCGCGGTCGTCGGCGCCGGCCCCATCGGCCTTGCCGCCATCCTCGGCGCCAAGCTGTACTCACCCGCCGCGATCGTCGCCATCGACCCCGTGCCCGCCCGCCGGCAGTGGGCCACGACCTTCGGCGCCACCGCCGCCGTCGCTCCCGACCAGGCCAACGCCGTGATCGAGGGGCTCACCGACGGGCTCGGCGCCGACGTGGCCATCGAGGCCGTCGGCATCCCGGAGACCTTCGAGCAGGCCACCGCCCTGATCCGTCCGGGCGGACACGTCGCCAACGTGGGCGTGCACGGCAAGCCCGCCATCCTGCACCTGGAATCGCTGTGGATCCGCAACGTGACCATCACCACCGGCCTGGTCGACACCTTCTCCACCCCGACCCTGCTCCGCGCGGTCGCCACCGGCCAGATCGACTCCACCAGGTTCACCACCCACCGCTTCCCACTCGACCAGACCATGGACGCGTACGACACCTTCGCCAGAGCCGGAGACACCAACGCCCTCAAGGTCCTCCTGACCAACGACCAGGCGACCACCAGGAGCTGAGCCGTTCGCGCATGGCGTTGACTGGGCGCCGATCCGCTCTCGAAGATGAGCTCCCAACGTCCAGCGGAGCTGCCCGAGGAGCGCCATGCGCGAGCTGACCATCCTCTTCATGCCGGAGAGCGCCTATGGTCCGACCAACAACTGCATCGGCATCGGTGACCTGCTGCGCTGGCGGGGCCACCGGGTGGTGTTCGCGGCCGAGGCGTCCTGGCGGGGAAAGCTCGCACCGATGGGCTTCACCGAGGACCTCGTCGACCTCGCCCCGCCGGCGGCCGGCGCGGTAGACCCCGGGCAGTTCTGGAAGGACTTCGTCCGGGACACCGCGCCGGAGTTCCGCAAGCCGACCATCGACCAGCTGGAGACGTGGATCCAGCCGGTTTGGGATGAGCTCGTCAGCGGAGCCCGGTACTGCCAGCGGCAGCTCCTCGACATCGTCGAGCGGGTGCGGCCCGACGTCATCGTCGAGGACAACGTCGTGGAGTTTCCCGCGCTGCGCACGGCGGACGTGCCGTTCGTGCGCATCGTCTCCTGCAACCCGCTGGAGGTGAAGGAGCCCGGCCTACCGCCCGCCTTCTCGGGCTACCCCTCGGCCGACCCCAGCGACTGGGCGGGGTTCCGCGCCGAGTACGAACGCGTCCACCGTCCCTTGTGGAGCCAGTTCGACGAGTGGGTCCGCGACCAGGGCGCGCCCGGGCTACCGGACCTGGAGTTCATCTCCGAGGGCGACCTGAACCTCTATATCTACCCCGAGGCCGCCGACTACCTCCGCACCCGGCCGCTGGGCGTCAGCTGGCTTCGTCTGGACTCCTCGGTCCGCCAGACCGACGGTGCCTTCACCCTTCCCGAGTCGCTTGCGGGACGGGACGGCAGCCTGGCCTACTTCAGCCTCGGCTCGCTCGGCTCGGCCGACGTCGAGCTCATGCGCCGGGTGCTCGAGTGCCTCGCCAGGACCCCACACCGGTACATCGTGTCGACGGGACCGCTGCACGCGGAGATCGAGCTGGCCGACAACATGTTCGGCGCGGAGTTCCTGCCTCAGACGAGCGTCATTCCGCTGGTGGACCTGGTGATCACCCACGGCGGCAACAACACCACCACCGAGTGCTTCCACTTCGGCAAGCCGATGATCGTCCTGCCACTGTTCTGGGACCAGTACGACAACGCGCAACGGGTGCACGAGCTGGGCTACGGCGTGCGGCTGGACACCTACCGCTTCACCGACGCCCAGCTGCGCGCCGCCGTGGACCGGTTGGCCGGCGACACCGAGCTGCGGGCACGGCTCGCCGCCGCCGGAGCGGCGATCCGGGCGCGCGACGGCGTCGGCCACGCCGCCGACGCGATCGAACGGCTGGGCGGCGGCGCACGGTAGCCCTCTGGCCGCACGCGTGACACGCTCGCACCAGTCGGTGATCATCGCAATGGGACCATCCGGGCGGTGACGGGGGGAATCATGGCGCAGCGCGAGGCGGCCGCGGCCAAGGCACGCATCATGAAGCGGAAGGAGTACGAGCGCGAGCTGGCGCGGCTCCAGATCGAGCTGGTCAAGCTCCAGGAGTGGATCAGGCACGCGGGACTGCGGGTGGTCGTGCTGTTCGAGGGCCGCGACGCCGCCGGCAAGGGCGGCACCATCAAGCGGATCACCGAGAGCCTCAACCCGCGGATCTGCCGGGTCGTGGCGCTCGGTACCCCCACCGAACGCGAACGGACCCAGTGGTACTTCCAGCGGTACGTCCCCCACCTGCCCGCCGCGGGCGAGATGGTGCTGTTCGACCGGAGCTGGTACAACCGCGCCGGGGTCGAGCGGGTGATGGGCTTCTGCACCGAGCGGGAGGTGGAGGAGTTCTTCCGATCGTGCCCGCAGTTCGAAGGCATGCTGATCCGCTCGGGGACCGTCCTGATCAAGTACTGGTTCTCGGTCAGCGACGAGGAGCAGGAGCGCCGCTTCCAGCGACGCCTCGGCGACCCGACCAGACGCTGGAAGCTCAGCCCGATGGACCTGAACTCCCGCGAGCGGTGGCTCGACTACTCCAAGGCCAAGGACGACATGTTCGCTCACACCGACACCAAGGAGGCGCCGTGGTGGGTGGTGGACGCGGACGTGAAGCGGCACGCGCGGCTGAACTGCATCAGCCACCTGATCAGCATGGTCCCCTACAAGGACCTGACGCCCGAGCCGATCACGCTGCCCCCTCGGAAGGACCGCGGCAAGTACGTGCGCCCGCCGATGAGCGACCAGACCTTCGTCCCGGCGCGCTATCCCAGCTGACCGGCGGCAGGCAAACCGAGGGAGAGCCGATGTCGCGGCTGGTTGGGCGAGAACCCGAGGCGGCCCGGCTGCGGGAGTTCCTGGCCGGGCTCGCCGGTGGACCGTCGGCGCTGATCGTCGAAGGCGAGGCCGGGATCGGCAAGACGGCGCTGTTCGAGGCGGCCCTCGCCCAGGCGCCGGGGCCGTCCGTGCTGCGCGCCCGCTGTGCCGAGGCGGAGTCCGGGCTGGCCTACGTCGGGCTGGCGGACCTGCTGGGCCGGGTGACCGAGACGGTGCTGCCGGCGCTGCCATCGCCGCGGCGACGCGCGCTCGAGGTCGTGCTCGGCCGGGCGGGAGTCGGGCCGGAGACGGTGGAGCCGCAGGTCGTGGGCAGGGCGACCGTCGAGGTCCTGGAGTCGCTGGCGGCCGCGGGCCCGCTGCTGATCGCAATCGACGACGTGCCGTGGCTGGACCCGGCATCGGCCCGCACGCTCACCTTCGCGATCCGGCGGCTCGAATCGGCGCCGGGCGGCGTCCTCGTCACCCGGCGCCTGACGGACGGCCCGTTGCCGCTGGGGTTGGAGGACGCTGTGCCCCAGGGGCGCCGGGAGCGGCTCCCGCTCGGGCCGCTCGACCCTCACGACCTGGAGCTCCTGGTCGACGAACGGCTGTCCGTGCCGCTGCCGCCAGCGCTGCGACGCCGGATGGCGGCGGCCGCCGGCGGTAACCCGCTGTACGCATTGGAGCTGGCCACCGCCCAAGGCCGGGCCGGCCTCCCCGGGGACGACCTCGTGGCGTTGCCGGCCCGCCTGGAGGCGCTGCTGGCCGAGCGGCTCGGGCGGCTCCCACCCGGAGCCACCGAGCCGCTCGCCGCGGTGGCGGCCCTTGCCGCTCCAACCGTGGCATCGATCGCTGCCGCGCTCGGCGAGCACGCGAAGGCCGGTCTGGATGCCGCCCTGGACGCCGGGGTGCTGCTGGTCGAGGAGGGTCGGCTGCGGTTCTCGCATCCGCTGCTGGGGGTGGCGGCGTCGGGGCGGGTGACCGCGTCGGTTCGCCGAGCGCTGCATACCAGGCTGGCCGCGACCGTGGCCGACCCCGAGGAACGCGCCCGGCACCTGGTGCTGGCGGTGGACGGCCCGGACGCGGCGACGGCGGCGGTGGTGGAGCGGGGCGCCGAACGCGCCCGAGCGCGCGGCGCACCAGAGATCGCCGCTGAGCTGGCCGAGGCCGCCGTGCGGCTGACCCCGCCCGAGCGGTCCGAGGAGGTCCGTCGCCGCCTGGTGGCCGCCGGCTACCACCGGGTCACAGCGGGCGAGGTGCGGCGCGGCCGCGAGCACCTGGCCACGGCGCTGCGGGACGCGCCGCCGGGCCCGATCCGGACCGATCTGCGGTGGCGGCTGGGCATGGTCATGCTGGCCGACGGCGACCTGGCCCGGGCCGTGGCGCTCATGGAGGCGGCGCTGGCCGAGTCCAGCGACGAGCCGGCCCTGCACGCGATGGTCGCCCGCCGGCTCGCCGGCCCGTACTGGTGGCAGGGTCGCCTGCCGGAGGCGCTCCGGCTCATCCGGCGGGCCGTGGAGCTGGCGGAGGCGCTCGACGATCCGCGCGGTCTGCTCGATGCGTTGAACTTGTACGCGTTCGGGGCCCTGGTCGCCGGCGAGCTGCCTGCCGGCCTGCCCGACCGCGTCGAGCAGCTCGCGGCCGGAGCCCTGCCGCTGCCCGCCCATGAGGACCCCGACCTGATCCTCGGCACGGTCGACCTGGTGCGCGGCGACGCCGGCTCCGCCGCAAGCCGGCTGGAGCGCGTGTACGGGCGGGCGGTCGAGCAGGGCAACGAGCTGGGCCTGACCCTGGCGCTGGCCTGGCTGGTCCAGGTGGAGCTGGCGCGCGGCCGGTGGACGGAGGCGCAGCGGCTGGCCGACCAGGGGCTGCGGACGGCACGGCGCATGGCCAGCACGTTCAGCCTGGCCCAGACCCTGCTCGCCGCCGCACTGGTCGACGCCCACCTCGGCAATGTCGAGGCGGCGCAGGCGACCGCGCTGGAGCTCATCGAGACGGCGGAGCGGAGCGGCTTGGTGCCTCTGGTGCTGGAGGGGCGCGCGGTGCTGGGCTTCCTGGCGCTGTCACGCGGCCACGCCCACGCGGCGCACGCGCAGCTCGGCCCGCTGCTGGAACGGCTCGCGGAGGTGGGTGTCGGGGAGCCGACCTGGGCGAGCCTGGCCTGGTCGGAGCTGGACGCTCTGGTCGACCTTGGCGAGCTGGACCGGGCGGCGGCACTCGCCGAGGACCTGGAGCGGCGGGGTCGCGCGCTGGACCGGCCGTTCGCGCTGGCCACCGCCGCCCGCGCCCGCGGGCTGGTGCTGGCCGCCGGTGGGGACCTCGACGGTGCGGTGGCGGAGCTGGAGCGCTCCCTCGCCGAGCATGACCGGCTTGGCTGGCCGTTCGAGCGTGCCCGCAGCCTGCTCGCGCTCGGCGTGGTCCTGCGGCGCGGGAAGCGCAAAGGCGCCGCCCGCCAGACGCTCGAGCAGGCGGCCGCCATCTTCGACGGACTGGGTGCGCGCCTGTGGACCGCCAGGGCGGCCGCCGAGCTCGCACGGATCGGCGGCCGCCCGCCCAGCACTGGCGGGCTGACGCCGACCGAGCGTCGCGTCGCCGAGCTGGTGGCCGAGGGGCTCACCAATCGCGAGGTCGCTGCCCTGCTGTTCCTCAGCGCCAAGACGGTCGCCGCCCATCTCACCAGCGCGTACGCCAAGCTCGGGGTGCGCTCCCGCACCGAGCTGGCCCACCGCCTCGGCGGGATCGCACCGCTGGACGCGCGCCACTAGCGACCGGGCAAAGACGGGAAGTCCTTCCGATTCCTCGTTGCCGCCGCGCGGCTACGGTCTCCAAGCACGAGCCCGTCCGGGCGCCGAGCAAGGAGCAAAGAGGAGGCGACCATGCCCGAGCCGGTGGTCGAGGTACCGCCGCTGACCGCACCGGTGGACCGCCTGCTGGCGGCGCTGCGCCGCTCCCACGAGGGGCTCGCCGCCCGCGCCCAGGCGCTCGACGAGACCGGTCTCACCCGCCGGTCCTATTGCACCGACTGGTCGGTCGCGCAGGTCCTGTCCCATCTCGGCAGCGGCGCCGAGATCGCCCTGGCCCAGTTGCGGGCCGCCCGCGCGGGCACCGCCTGGCTCGGCTCGGGCGACTTCCGCGCGGTCTGGGCGCGCTGGGACGCCCGCACGCCACAGCAGCAGGCCGCGGCGTTCGCCGAGGCGGTCCCACGCCTGCACGATGCGGTCGACGCCCTCGAGGGGGCCGAACGGCGCCGGCTGCGGCCGCATTTCCACACCGATCTGGTCGACCTGTCGGCGTTCCTGGCGTTCCGCCTGGTCGAGCAGGCCCTGCACGCCTGGGACGTGCACGTGGCCTTCGAGCCGGCCACCACGGTGGACCCGGAGGCGGTCGCGCTGCTGGTCGAGCTGCTGCCGCTGGGAGCCGGCCTGGTCGATGGCGAGGTGCTCGCGGCGCTTGCGCCCGCGCGGCTGGCCGTGGCGACCAGCGATCCTGACCAGCGGTTCGTCCTCGACCTGGGCACCAAGGCGCGCCTGGTCAACGCCGGGGACGGAGCGGCGTCAGGCTCGCTACGGCTCCCGTCCGAAGCGCTGGTGCGGCTGGTGACAGGCCGGCTCGACCCCGCGCACACGCCCGCGGGCACCGTTGCCGAGGGCCGGCCATCCCTGGACGAGTTGCGGCGGCTGTATCCCGGCAGCTGATCGGCCCGCGGCGCCCGATCGCACGCCTGGCACGCTCGGCTGGCTCGCTCAGCTGTCAGCGGTGCGGGCTTCGTGGCCTTCCAGGGGTTGCATCAGCTCGGGGCGGTTGTTGCGGGGGCTGTTGACGGCGGCGTCCACGGGCCACAACTGGAGCAGGTCGTCGGAGGCGGGGACCAGCAGCTCGCCGAGCGCCTCGGCGTCGGTGTTGGCCGGGTCCAGCCAGACCTCCCAGGTCTCGGGCGGCAGGATCACCGGCATCCGGTGGTGGACCGAGGCCATCAGCTTGTTGGGTGTGGTGGTCAAGATCGTGCACGTCCACAGGCGATCGTCGCCGGGGGGTGCGCCGTCGCCGGCCTGGTCGGCGGGTGCGCCGTCACCGGCACCGGGCTGGTCACCCGCCTTGACGGTGCCGGACTTGTCACGCCAGGTCTCCCACAGTCCCGCCAGAGCGAGCGGCTGGCGGTCGCGGGCGGTGACGTAGATGGGCTGCTTCTTGTGGCCCTTGCCCATGTCCTGCCACTCGTAGAACCCGTCGACGGGGATGATGCAACGCTGTTTGGCGAGCAGCCTGGCGAACGTGGGCTTGGATCGGGCGGTGTCGGCGCGCAGGTTGATCATCTGGTTGCGGCCCGAGGGGTCCTTGGCCCACTTGGGAACCAGGCCCCAGCGCAGCGTCCGCAGCTGGCGATTGCCGTCGTCACCGGCGGCGATCACCAGGATGTCGCTTGCCGGGGCGACGTTCCAGCTCGGCTGGTGCCCCTCGACGCCGAGGGGCTCGGCGCGGAACCGCTCCGCCAGCAGGGATGGCTGGGTCGCGGCAGTGAACCGACCACACATGGCCCCTACGGTAGCAGCCCCTTCCGACAGGCGATCCGCGGCCGTCGTCGCCATGCCGGAATGGAGGCGCTGGTCGGCGGGTGGCGGGTGGCGGCCTGGACCTGGCGGTCGCGGACCAGCGTCGTCGTGGCCGGCCAGCTCCGCGTACGCTCATCCGCCCAGTGGGGTTTCGATCGCGGGAGGCGGCATGCTCAACGGACCAGAGATGAAGCTCACGGCCACAGTGCTCGACGCACCGGACCCCGGCGCCCTGGCGGCCTTCTACCGCCGGCTGCTCGGATGGCCGATCGGACGGGAGGAGCCCGACTGGGTGACACTCCGCCCGGCCGGTGGTGGGCCAGGGCTGTCGTTCCAGACCGAGTCGGCGTACGTGAGGCCGACCTGGCCCGCCGGTCCCGGCGATCAGCAGATGCAGATGCACCTGGACATCGAGGTCGACGATCTCGACGCCGCCGGAGCCCATGCAACCGCGGCCGGCGCCACCCTTGCGGACCATCAACCCCAGGAACACGTGCGGGTCTACCTCGACCCGGCCGGGCACCCGTTCTGCCTCTGGACGCGGTAGGCGAGGCTCGCCGTGGACCTGAGCTGAGAGAGCAGCCTCCGTCAGGAGCGTCCGAAGAGCCTTCGTCGGCGTCTTGGCCGGTCCCCGTCCTGGCGTTCGAGCACCTGCGCGCCGCCGTGTGCAGCAGCTGGACCGCTCGGGCCGGGGCGCCCGCCACGGCAACCACGGCGCGCCGTCCCTGGTACTCCCAGGCCCGGTGGGTGACCTGTCGGCGCGGCCTGCGCGCATCAGGCCCGGCACCGAATCGACTTCGAACTCCAGGCCCGGAACGAGCCGCTCCAGCGCGGCGATCGCGCTGGGCGTGCGACGGTGGACGCAGGTCCGTCAGCCCCGCATCGAGCGGACCGAGTGTCTGGGCGGGCTCCGGAGCCAGGTCGCGGCATTGACCAGCACCCTCCGGCGCCGACCAGCACCGGGCGACCGATGCAGCCGGTCAGGAAGCCCGAGGCCCTTGGACCGGCGATGATCCTGGCGCAGATGCCAGTCCGCCGCGTTGCGGCTCGCGAATCGCAACTCGCACTTCGGGCATTGCACGCTCGTCATGGTCACCACCTCCAGCCGGCGACCCGAGGGCATCCATGCTCGGAGCGCCCTCTGCTCGGACCATAGTCCTCGACGGGCCCGGCGGATAGAGAAAGACGGCCCCCTGGCACTGGGCATTCCGTCGCCCGCACGGGGCAGCTCGATATCGCCTGCCGCGACGGTGCGGCCGGTTATACCCTGGGGGGTAGGGCATATCGGGACCACGAGAGGTGATCGAATGAGCAAGCTCAGCGTGACCCACACGGGCGGGGACCGGTTCGAGCTCCAGGTGGGCCACCACCTGCTGGTGACCGATCAGCCGGTGGCGGACGGCGGCACGGACCAGGGTCCGACCCCGACCGAGCTGTTCGTCGCCAGCCTGGCCGCCTGCGTCGCCTTCTACGCCGGACGGTTCCTGGCCCGCCACGACCTCAGCCCTGACGGGTTGCGGGTCGAGTGCGAGTTCACCATGAGTACCGACCGGCCCCCGCGGGTCGCCTCGATCGGCCTGCGGCTGGTCACACCGCAGCCGCTCCCCGACAACCGCCGCAAGGCACTGCTGGCCGTCGTCGACCACTGCACCGTCCACAACTCCATCCGCCAGCCACCTGACGTGCAGATCGTGCTGGCCGAACCGGCCCCCGCCCACAGCCCGGTGCCGAGCCAGGGGTGAGAGGAGGCCGGATACAGCCAGTCACTCACCGCCAGACGCTGACGATGACCGCGATCGGGAGCAGTTTCACCAGCACGCAGCCGAGCGCTCAGCCGCGGGGGAGGCGGCGGTCTCGGCGGCCGAAACGGCTTGGAACCCCACCGGGCGACGTGGGCGCCAGTCCAGGCGCGACAGCGGCGAGACGCTCGCGGGCCCGGCCGACCCGGACGGCGTGGGCCTGCATCCCTGCCCAGGGGCACGGGGTCGAGGCCAGTCGTGATGGCACGCTGCGCAGGGTGAACCTGCGTGCGTGGAAGCCGGGCTCGTCCAGCTCATCCCATGCCACCGGGACCGACACGGGCGCGCCGTGCAGGGCGCGCACCGCATACGGCGCGGCGATCATCTGCGCCCACCGGTTGCGGGCGGTGTCGAGCAGCAGCCGGCCCCCGCGATCCTCCAGCAGCCACTCTGTGGTCAGCCGCTGCGACTCACGCGCGGCCAGCGCCCTGGCGACGTCGTACGCCAGCGCCTCGGCCTCGCCGGTGCTCGCCTCCGGCTCCAGGGGGACGGCAATGTGCAGCCCGCGGGACCCGGTTGTCTTGACGTAGGCAGGCAGCTCCAGCTCCTCGAGCAGCGCCCGAAGCTGCCGTGCCGCCCGCAGCACCCCGGGCGGGTCGTCGCTGGCGGGGTCGAGGTCGAACACCAGCAGGTCGGGCTGTTGGAGCGAGCCGATGCGGCTGAGCCACACGTGGGGGGTGATGCAGCTCTGGTTGGCGATCCAGGCAAGGTCGGCGGCGTCCCGCAACACCAGGTGGGTGACGGTGCCACCGCCCTGCTTGGGCACGCGCACACGCTGGATCCAGTCGGGGACGTTCGTCCCGGCCTGCTTCTGGTAGAAGCCCGGCCCACCGAGCCCGTTGGGGAAACGTTGAAGCGTGACCGGCCGGCCGGCCACCAGCGGCAGCATCGCCCCGGCGACGGCCAGGTAGTAGTCGACCAGCTCGCCCTTGGTGATGGCGTCGTCGCCGAACAGCACTCGCTCCGGGTGCGTGACCGCGAACTCTCTGTCCATGCCGAGCTCCGATGTCCGCCGAAGCTCCTACCGTAGCCCTTCGACCGACTCAGCGCGCTCCGCTGTCGAAGCGCCGCCAGCGGTGCAGCCAACGGGTCAGGTCCGTTGGTGTGAGGATCCCAACCACCTCGTCGTCATGGACCACCAGTACCCGCCCGGCCTGGCTGGCGTCGAGCTTGGGCATCACCTGGTCCATCCGGGCATCGGGCGCTACCACGATCTGGTCGTCCAGCGGGACCATGACGTCCCGCACCAGACGGTTGGGCCATGCATCCCTCGGCACGCGCCGGACACCCCGCATGGTCAGCAGGCCGACGGTCCGTCCCTGCTCCTCGACCGGAAAGGCGCCGTGGTCGTAGCGCATGAAATAGCGGTCCACCGCCTGCTGAAGGGTGAGGTCTGGCGGGATCCGCGACAGGTCGCGGGACATCACGTCCCGGGCTTCCACGTTGCGGAGCATGAGCCGGAGCTGGAGCTCCTCGTATGAGGACCGGGCGGCCTGGACCAGGAACCAACCGATGAAGGCAAACCAGATGCCGCCGGCGAGGTTCCCCGCCAGCAGGAACGCCACCCCGCCGGCGACCAGCAGCCAACCCACGGCCTGCCCGGCCGCGGAGGCGACCCGCGTGGCCTTGTTGAAGTTGCCGGTGGCTTTCCAGATGGCCGAGCGCAGCAGCCGCCCACCGTCCAGAGGAAATCCGGGCACCAGGTTGAATCCGGCCAGCAGCAGGTTCACCCACGCAAGGTAGCCGAAAGCGCCGGCCAGCGACTCCGGCATCGCGTCACCGCCGAACACGTCGATGACCCAGAAGACCGCGGCCAGGATCCCGCTTGTCAACGGGCCCACCGCGGCGATCAGGAACTCGTCGCCCGGACCGCGCGACTCGACCCTCGCCCGGGTCGCCCCCCCGAACAGAAACAGCGTAATGTCCTGGACGCGGATCCCGCGTGCCTGGGAGACCAGCGCGTGGGCCATCTCATGGGCGAGCACCGAGCCGAAGAACAGCACGGACGCGAGGATGCCAAGCCCGACCGCTCCGATGGTTGAAAGGTTCGTGTAGATGGAGGAGAACCGCACGTAGAGGCTGTAGGTGATGAGCAGGGCGATCACGGTCCACGAGCTGTCGATGCGGACCTCGATCCCCGCGATCCGCCCCAAGCGCCAAGATGTTCCAAACATCGCTTTCCCCCGCAGGCGGTGGCCGTGTCGCTATCGGCGTCTCGGAGCCCGGCCAGCTCCCGACGAACGCGACAGAGACAGTTGGGCGTTCTCAGCAGATCTCAGGATGTAACGCGGCTCGGGGTGGAGGACGCTTTGCTCCATAGAGATGTACTCGGCTGTTCGCCGGTGACTGCCGAGTGGCTGGTGCGGTGATATCCAGATCCGTCGACGTGGCGGGCCTATTCTCCAAGGGAGACTCTATGAGCGTAGTCGAGCCACATGGTATGGCTGGATTCGCCGCGGGAATCGAAATCGACCCACCCGACTTCCCGGTCGTGGTGCGTGGTTACGACCGCCAGCGAGTCAATGCCTACGTCCAGAACCTGGTCGCGCAACTCACGACCGAGCACGACCGAGCCGCCGAAGCGGAGAAGGCGGCCGCCAACAAGCAGCCGCCCACCTTCGAGCATCTGGGCGCGGAGGCGATGAAGGTGCTCGAGTTGGCGAGCGGCTCAGCGGACATGCTGGTCGCACAGGCGAAGCAGCGCGGCGAGACGATCATCGAGGATGCGGAGGGCCAGGCGGCCGACTTGTTCGAGGAGGCCAAGCAGCGGGCGGAGCGGCTGCACGCGGCGGCCCGAGGCACGCTCAGCGAAGCCGCGGACGAGCGCGACCGGATCCTGGCGGAGGCCAACGAGCAGGGTCTCCAGATCCGTACGCAGGCCGAGGACGACGCCAGTGCCATGCTGGAGGGAGCGCGGTCGGAGAGCGAGAGCCTCTGGCAGACGGTTCGGGACGAGTGCAGCGCTATCCAGGCTGAGACCCAGCGGCTCCAAGCGCTCCGCGAGCGGACGATGGAGCATCTCACCCGGGTGCAGACTGAACTCGACTCGCTGCTGGTGGGACTCCCCGAGGACACGCCGGGCGAGCCGGACGCACCGGCGCTGGACGTCGAGGACGTCGCCGACACCGACCCGGAGGCTACGGCGGAGACCGGACAAGAGTCCGCGGAGCCAGCCGAATCGGATGAGCCGGAGCCGGCTCAGCCTGCCGCTGCCCCCGGCGTTCAGGCCGCGCCTGACCGAGGAGACGGCTCCAGCTCCGACCGGCCCGCCAAAGCGTCAGCCCGGGGCCAGTAGCGATCCGCCAGCTCTTGGTGGCGCCACTGGAGCACCCTCCGGGTTGTAGTCCAGTGCCTGGGCGATGACAGGTGTTGGGTGGGTGCGCTGTGTCACGCCCGAACCGGGTGGGCGCCCAGAAAGGTCGCCAGGTCGCTGCCATGGGCCTGCCAGTGCCGTCGGTTGAGGCTCGCCGAATCGGCCTCGGTGTAGGAGGAGCCGGCCTTGTGGGCGGCGATGAGATGGGCGAGCAACTCTTGGCGGTGCTGCAGGAACGCCTCCCAGGTATCGAGGTAGGCGCGGATCGCCTTGATCATCCGCAGGCCGTCGTCGGCCGGTTCGTCGAGGATGGCCAGCGTGAGCTCGTGCATGAGCTCTGGAGGCATGGCGCTGTCGTTGGGCATGGTTCCTCGCAGTCGTATCGCGGATCCGGGGCGGCGGCCCGCGCGAACGAGTCCTCGCCCGACTCAGGCTTGATGGACTGGTAGCCCCGGTTCGCGTCGAGCCACTTGACGGTAGCAGAACGCCGGTCCGCCGGGTCCGCGCTGGAGCGCTCCCCATGCTGGAGCGCTCCCCATCAGGTCAGCGTGGCGGCCAGCCTGGTGTCGGCATCTCCTCGCCGAAGGAGGCGACCAGCCACCCATCCGGTGTGTGGTGCATCAGCAGCTTCCGCGCGCCGATCCACCCCGACGGGTCCATCCGCAACGCGCCGTCGTACGTCTCCCGGAACGGGATCAGCTCATAGCCGGGCGTCACCGGCCCGGGTTGCGACGGGATTTCGCAGCTGAGTCCCAGGGACCCCGCGGGCATGCCCTTACGGAACTCCTCGTCGAGATGGTCGAGCACACTACCCAGCCAGTCGAGTGGCGGGTGGGCGACGCTTCCAGAGCGGCAACAGGCCCACCCGACCAGACACTGCCGGATGGGCCCGTTAGCGTTGTGCCCGGGCTACTGGCGCTCCAGCGGCCGCACGTTGGCGGCCTGGGCGCCCTTCGGCCCCTGCGTGACGTCGAACTCGACGGCCTGCCCCTCCTCAAGCGAGCGGTAGCCGTCGGATTGGATCGCGCTGAAATGCACGAAGACGTCCTCGCCCGACTCAGGCGTGATGAAGCCATAGCCCTTGTCGGAGTTGAACCACTTCACGGTTCCAACCGTCATGAAACTTTGTCCCTCCCTCCAAGTCTCGGAGGTTTCGACCAACGCCGACGCGATCTGACGCCGGCGGCAAGGGACAAGCTCAACCCGCGGAGTCCGAAAGCGGAACGTGAACCTTTGCGCGGCCACCCTACCACGCCGGCACCCAGACCGCGTGGCCCGCCGACCACCGGCCCGACCGGCGCCGCCCGAGCGGGCGGTCTCCATGCCCTCCGGATCCCGTCATCCTCCCAGCTCAGCGGAAGGGCCATGCCTGGTGCTGGAAAGGCCTACGGTGAGCCGGGAGAGTGGCGGCAACCAGTCACGACGGCTGAACGGGATGGAGGAGCTAGCGCCATGATGCCGTGGGAGGAGCTCACCTGGGACGAGGCCATGCAACGAGCCTACGAGGCGGTCAACCTGTCGGAGCGGCTCTACGACGAGATCGACACCGTGGAGGGCCGTTCGAACGTCGACATCGAGAAGCACCTGCGCAGAGCCGAGGTGAAGGCCGCTCATGCCCAGACCTGGGTCGCCGTCGCTCAGGCGCTTGGCATTCGGGGCGACCCGGTACGAAGGTAGATAGCAGGCGCGGCGTCATCGTCCCGTTCCCCGGCCCAACTGATGCGCTTGGGGCGCTGATCCGGTCGCGAGCGCCGACCGCGGGCAGGGCCACGCCGCTCAGCGCACCACGCGGTACCTGAGATGGGTCGCGTCCGGAGCCTCGATCACCCGGATCGACGCCAGGACCAGCCGCCCGCCTGCCTGCCCGAACAGCCGGATTCCCTCGCCGAGCAGGACGGGAATCAGGTGGATCTGGATCTCGTCGAGCACCCCGGCCCGGACGAAGCTCTGCGCGGTGCTGGGGCCGCCCCCGATCGTGACGTCCCTCGCGCCGGCGGCGGCCTTCGCCTGCTCCAGCGCGCTGGCGACGCCGTCGGTGACGAACGTGAACGCCACGTTGCCCTTGGGCGTGCTGGCGGGCGGCTTGCTGGTCAGCGCCACCCTACCATCGCGACCCGACCGGTCCGGGGATGGCTCCCTCGAGGGCCGCCGCGACCTCACCTACCGAGGGGTCGCTGGCGTCTCCGACGTGGCTGTGCGCCGCACCACGCCGAGACGGCGCAGGGCCGCGGCCTGCTGGAGCTGGTCGGCCAGGTTCTCGAGCAGACTCGTCGCGGGAGTGGCGGGCTCGGCGGCCAGCCGCGCGATCAACCCGTCGACGACCGTGTGGGCGAACCGTTCGACCTTGGGGTCGATGCTTGGGACCGGCTGGTCGGGGAGCGCACGCGGCGTCCCGCTGAGATAGCTCATGCTCAAGAATCGACCTCCTCGGTGGGTCGCTCGAAGCTGGATCGATGCGCCCCTGTCGAGCGTCAGGTGCCTTTGAGACCCGAGAAGATTCCAGCAGCGGCAGCTTGGCTCCCTACCACTGTACGCCAGCGTGAGGTTTACGCTTACCAGGCCGTTGCATAAACGCTTGTGGCTGATGGTTGATGGGCACTATCAGTACTCGGTCAGGTCACGGTCGCGTGGCCACCCGAGCGGCGCAGTGGTCGCCGCCAGCAGGACGCGCCGGCCGCTGCGAACCCCTGCCATAGACTGGCGGCGCTAACTGCCCACCAAGGAGAAGGACTCCGCCATGCTCGACCTCGACTCGCCGGCCGGCGCCCGAACTGACCAGCGCCTGCGCGCCGAGCAGATCCTGTGGCTGACCACCGTACGCGCCGATGGCCAGCCACAGTCTTGATCCTCTGTGGTTGACTGGCCGGGCGAGGTCGACCCGAGGGAGTCAAGGAGGAGCCATCGTGGATGTTGGGATTGGCCTGCCAACCACGATCCCCGACACCGAGGGCAGGACGCTTGTGGAGTGGGCGAGACGTGCTGAGCAGGCGGGCTTCAGCACGTTGGGCACCATTGGCCGTCTTGTCTACCCAAACTACGACGAGTTGATCGCCCTCGCGGCTGCGGCGGCGGTGACCGAGCGGATTCGTCTTACCACCTCGATCCTGATCGCGCCGCTGCACGCCAACACCGCGCTGCTGGCCAAGCAGACAGCCTCGCTGGACCGGCTCTCCGGTGGCCGGCTGGTGCTGGCAGTAGGGCTTGGCGGGCGCGACGACGATTACGTGGCGAGCGGGCTCCCGACAACGGGTCGGGGCCGTCGGCTGGAGGAGCTCCTCGAGGAGCTGAAGCGGATCTGGGGCGGCGAGGAGCGCGGCTATGCGGGTGCGATCGGACCGACACCGATGCGCGAGGGCGGACCGGAGCTGATCGTCGGCGGCCACGATGAGGCGGCCTTCCGGCGCGCCGCCCGCCTTGGCGATGGCTGGATCATGGGCGGCGGCTCGCCTGAGATGTTCTCCCAGCTGGCGGGCGCGGTCGATCAGGCGTGGCAGGCGGCCGGGCGCTCGGGCAAGCCGCGCAAGCTCTCGCTTGCCTACTTCGCGCTCGGGCCGCGGGCGCGTGAGCAGGCCGACTCGTACATGAAGCACTACTACGGTTGGCTCGGTGAGTTCGCCGACCAGATCGCTGCCGGCGCAGCCGTGAGTGAGGAGATGGTCAAGGGTTACGTTGCGGCCTTCGAGCAGAGCGGCTGCGACGAGCTGATCATGATCCCCAGTTCCTCGGAGCTCGATCAGGTCGCGCTGCTCGCCGAAGCCGTCAAGTGATCAGGACAGGCCGGACCACAAGTCGAGCTTGTGTTCGGTGGCGCAGCAGGCGTCGGATCTGCTGGCCCTTGCGCAGCACCGGCCGGTCCGGCGGGACCGAGAACGCGGGGTAGGAGCCCCGGTTCCCTTAGGGACGAGCCGAGCCCGGCAAGATTCGCCGTGCCGACCAAGGTCTCGCTGGCAGCCCCTCTGTTGTTGCCACGCGGGCGACACGGCCGCGGCCAGGCACGACGGGCGGCGCGCCCGGCCACAGCCCACACCGCCGGGCACCATCGCCGGGCGGATCCTTTGTGCAACACGCTGTTAAGTGTCAATTCTCGGGCCGTCTCGCCTGTCCGGCGGCGCCGCCAGGTGGCCAGCCGCTCAAGACGGCCAGCGGCCGCGTCGAGCTAGTGCTCCTCGGCATAGTGGCGAGCCCAGGCCTCCTCCAGGCGGCGCTGGCCCTCGATATAGGGCTGCAGGTCGAACACCCGGACCAGCTCGACCGACTCCACTGGCAGGTCGCGGCCGCGCAGGGTCAGCGTGCGGTCATCCAGCTCGGCCTGGGCGACCCAGTGGCGGCCCTCACCCAGCCACTGGAAGGCGACCGGCCGGCCCTCCACCGGGATCGTCACCTGCGACCAGACCGGGTCGGGCCGGCGGCGGGCGGCGGCGATCCGGTCCCAGTGCTCGGCGGCGTCGTCGGCGGTGGGCGCGGCCTGCAGCCACAGCTCCTCGGCCAAATCGCGCCCGCTCTGGACCCTCACGGCCAGGACCTGCTCGGTGTCGACGTGCTCGACCCTGACCTCGACCCGCAGCTGCGGGCCCTGCTCGGCCAGCGGGTCGCCGTGGCCAAGGTCCAACGCGACGGTGACCGGTCCTCGCCGGTCCTTGGACCGGCGCTCCTCGCAGCCGCCGAGCTGACGCGGCCCAGGCCAGGAGGCCGGCAGGCCGTACAGGGGGAAGGGGGCGGCCCGGAACCGCTCGACCTGCTGGCGGCGGTCGCGCGCTACCGCCCGGCCAGGGCGCACCACCCGCAGCACCTCGGTGGCAAGCGGACGGCTGGACCCGCCGCCCCACAACGCGGTGGAGACAAAGAACAACCACACCGCGGCGACGGACCCGGCGGCCACCACCCACCAAGGCCAGCCGAACGCGAGCTGGGCGGCGACCCCCAGCGCCGCCCCGGCGACCGACGCGGTGAGGTAGGTAGCGGGGACCGGGGTCATGGTGCGCCGCCGCCGCACAATCCGGACCAGCTCGACCGGCACCGACCACCAGGCCCGCCGATAGGGGACGAGCGTCCCGACGCCGCCGGCGCTGCTCACGCTCCCGCACCGCCGGCAGACCTGCCTGCGCCGCCGCCACGGGCCGCCGAACCTGAGCCAGTCGCGCAGGCCCTGGGCCCACCCTGGACGGGTCACCTCGAAGTCCCGGGCGCCACAGTCCATGCATGGGACCTGCGCGATCCACTCGGCCGGCCCGTGGGCCTTCATCGCTTCACCGCCAACCGCTGGGTGCTCTCACCGCGGAGGCTGCACCCCCGTGACCCATTTCCGCAACACGCTGTTACGCGCCCCGCTCGAGTACCTCCTTCAGTTTCTGTTCGTCGCGCGGCAGCTGTTTCGCCAGCCGACGGGCGAGGAGCGGAACGAGCAGCATGCTGGCCGGCCCACGGCTGGCCGGGATCTGGCATCACGCCCGCGCGCACCGGTTCTTCACCGCGGCGCGGTGGCGGCCCGACCACCTCGGCCTGCTGCTTTGCGACCTGATCGTGGGCCGGCTCCTCGGAGCGGACCAGCCGATCCTGCTCGCCGTCGACGACACCTTGTTCCGCCGGGCAAGCCGCCGCCTGCCGCTGGCGGCCTTCCACCACGACCCGACCGCCCCGGCCGGGCGGCGTATCGGCTGGGGCACTGCTGGGTCGTGGTCGGCGTCCTGGTCCGCTTGCCGGTCGTGCCCCACCGGGCACGTGTGCCTGCCGGTGCTGGCCTGCCTGTGGCACCCACGCGAGGCTGACCACATCAAGTTGGTGCTGGCCCACCAAGTGATCCGCCAGGTGGCCGCCCGCTACCCAACCCGCAAGGTCCAAGTGGTCGCCGATGCCGCCTACGTCGGCAACAGCCCGCTGGGTCTGCCACGCCGGGTCAGCCTGACGAGCCGGACTGCGCCACGACGCCGCCCTGCACGCCCTGCCGCCCGCCCGCCAGCCCGGCCAGCGGGGCCGACCCCGCCGTAAGGGCGACCGGCTGCCCACCCTCCAGCGCCTCGCCGACCTTCCAACCACCACCTGGCAGCAGGTCACCATGTGCCGCTACGGCAAGCGGGCCACCGTCACCCTGGCCGCTATCACCTGCCTGTGGTACCACGTGCACCGCGCCCGCCCGGTCCAGGTTGTGCTGGTCCGTGAGCACGGCCACCAGCGCGGCTACGACCTGGCGCTGGTCTCCACCGACCTTGGGGCCACCCCTTCAGAGCTGGTGGAACGCTACTTGGCCAGGTGGGCAATCGAGGTCACGTTCTTGGAGAGCAAGCACCTGGTCGGGGTCGGGCAGGCCTGCAACCGCCGCCGCCGCGCGGTGGACCGCACCGTGCCGCTCGGGCTGTGCTGGTACAGCCTGCTGGTGTGCTGGTACACCCTCAACGGGCATGCCGCCGGTGACGTCGCCACCCGCCGCGCGCTGGCGCCTTGGTATCGCCACAAGCACACCCGTCCATGCTTGACATGCTGGCGGCGTTCCGCCGCGCGATGCTGGCCGAATATCACCGCACTCACCCAGCTCAGCCCACCGGCACAAAACTCACCGACGCACTGCTGACCTGGGACGTCACCTCCGCATGAATACCCGACAGTGCGAAACTCAAGATGGTAAGGAGACTTATGAGAACTAAGCTAAAGCAGGACGCCCCTGAAGAGGCAGCCGCCCTACAGGCGGTGGTCGTAGAATTGACGGGATATTGCTGCCAGTCAAGGTGCGCGTACTTCCTCGTCGATTCGAGCGACCGAGACCTACTTGCCTGGGCTCACATGATGCTTGACGAAACGGCCTCGGCTGATACCTGGCATGGTCGCGATGAGTCGCGCCGGCGTCGGCCCGCGGGCGTCGCTGATGGTACGTCCGCTCATGCCGATGTGAGCGAGTCGGCTAGGTCGCATGCCTATGAGCCGTAACGCATGCCGATTCGTACTCCGAGCGAGCGAATGCCACCAGATCGCCGATTCGGGCGCGCCGAGGCATAGGCCAAGTGTGTTCGACGTGCAACCGGACGACTTGGGCACAGCCAGGTCATGCGCGACGGCGCTCGCTCGACGTCATCGGACCGACAGTCTCGGTCGCGTCGAGGTCACCGACCGCGACGACATGCCGCTTGGACCTCACGATCCACGTGCCGAGGCCCAGCGGACCGAGGCAGTGCTCGACCCGTCAGCGGTCGGTGTCGTGCACGAGGCCGCCAGGCAGCGGGACGCGGTCAGCCGCGCAGTCGCACGCGATAAACCCGTGGCGACATCGGTGGTCATCCCGCGATAATGGCCGACGTGGAAGAGGTCGAGGTCGTCGTCGCCCATCACGAGCGCGCGACCCTGCGCGTCGGCGACGTGTTCCTGAAAATCGACGCTGATCAGACGCGCACCGACGTCGAGGTCGAGGCGATGGCTATGGCGCCGATCCCGACTCCGGAGGTCCTGTGGCGGAAGCCGCCCGTGCTCGCGCTCGCCGCCCTCCCGGGGACGGCACTCGGCCGCCTCGGCGAGCCGTCGGCCGCGCCGTCGGCGGCGTGGGCCGCGGCGGGTGCCGCCGCACGGATGCTGCACGACGCGCCGCTGCCGCCATGGCCCGGCCGAAGCCTCGACGAGATCGCATCGCACCTCGACGGCGAATGCGAGTGGCTCGTCACGAACGGCGTCCTTCCCACCGACCTGGTCACGCGCAACAGCCGGGTTGCCGAGGCTGCGCTCCGGCCGTGGACACCGGTGTTCACGCACGGCGACCTGCAGGTCGCCCACGTGTTCGTCGACGGTGACGAGATCACCGGCGTGGTCGACTGGTCCGAGGCGAGCCAGGGCGATGCCCTGTACGACCTCGCCAGCTTGACGCTCGGACACGAGGAGCACCTTGGCGACGTCGTCGCCGGCTACGGCACCGACGTCGACCTCGAGGTGATCCGCGCGTGGTGGTCGTTGCGAAGCCTGCGGGCGGTCCGCTGGCTGGTCGAGCACGGCTTCGACCCGTCCTCGCCAGGCTGCGAGGTCGACGTGCTGAGATCCCGGCTGTGAGGCTGCACGAGCCCGACGGCTACCAGTGCCGTTCTGCCGCATCGAGCGGGCCATCTCCTGAAGCGCGTCGTCTTCCGGACCGACGAGGTCATGGTCCTCGAAGATCCCGGGCAGCCGGTCGGCGACATCGGAAGCCGGCGCGCGACTCGGAAGCGCGGGTAGGGGCGAAAGGACGGACAGAACGGCGGCTACGCGTGCCCCGTAGATCGTGATGGTTACCGTGCGGGCTGCATAGTGATGCGAGACTAACGAGAACGAGACATCCGGTCATGCCGAGATCCGTGGCAGTCCAGCACGGACCGCTCGGCGTGCGGACATGCCATAGCTGGTGCTCGTCGAGCGGCATCGGGTCATGGTGACCGGTCGAGGTGGCGTGGAGGTTCAGGTTTGCGGACCTCGAACCGGGCGATGGTTTTGAGCGTCGTGCGGGCGACTCGGTCAGCTGTTCGTCGCCGTCATAGACGCGGAAGGTGTGATCGCGGCTTCGACGGTGACGGTGCGACCGGCGTGGACCATTCCCACGTGAATGCGTTGCCCGGCAACGACGAGAGCGCCGCGGCAGCTGACGCGCCGCTGGACGCGCACCGGTTCGGTCGACGGCCGCGGTGGTGGCCCGGCGGGGCGGGCGTCGCGGATGCGGATGTGGTCGGCGGGGGCAAGGGGGCTGGGCAGGCTGCGCAACAGGACGCCGTTGGCGGAGATGATCTGCATGACACCGCCGTCGATCCGGATGGTGACGCGTTGTCCGGCGAACTGGTAGCCGATGGGGTGTTGCCGGCCGGCGAGCGCGACCAGGCCGGAGGCGTTGACGAGCCGGTCAACCTCGATCGCGCCGCCGGGTTTGCCGGTCTGGATGGGTGGCGGCCCGGCCGGGTGGCCGTCCTCGGCCAGCAGCTGCGCAGCTGCGCGATGATGAGCCGGGACGGAACGGTTTTGAGCCGTACCCCGTTGTGGATCAAGTGCACGACGGTGGTGTCGGCCCAGAGTGTGACCGGGCTGCCAGCGCGGTCCGGCCGGAGCCAGAACTGCTGACCGCACACAGTCAGGTTTCCCCAGGCGGGCACCACCCGGGTGACCTCGACGCCGAGGTTGACCGCGTCGATGCCGTTGGCCGACAGCACCAGCGGGGCCGCCAGACCGGCGCGGCGGAGCGGACCATGGACGTTCTCGCCGCGCCGCCCCCGATCACCATTGAGCGGCCGGGCGGCGCTGGAACGCCCCCGGCCCGGCACCGAAGGAGCAAGCCTTCGGTGCACCAGGCATCCAACCACAGCGCCATCCCACCAACCAGAGAGGGCCAGACCAACGTCAATCGCCTGGCCATGCGCAATATCGCCGACCTCGCCGAAGCCGCGCGATGGGCCATCGCCTACCTGATGAGCCTGGCCGCTGCGCTCGACACCGACCAGGACGGCACCCATCAGGCCGTCTTCATCGAAGTCGCCGCCAGCCTTCCCGACGTGACCGGCTGGGGCGACTGGGCGATCGGCTACGCCATCGAGGTCGCCGACGCCACCAGCATCGAGGTGCCCGCAGTCGTCCGGCTCGCCGCGGGAGTGCTCCACGGCTGGGCAAACGAGCTGGCAGAACGTCCCGACCATGCCGGCGCCGACTGACTCCACGCGAGCTGACAGCGTCGGCGTCCCGCTGCGCTGCGACTTCTGCGCCCGCGAGGTGCCCGGCGCGATCCGGCTCGTCTTCACCTGGGCCGGCACCCAAGAGGCATAACGAGCAGTTCGTAGGAGGTAGGCGCAGACCGTTACCCTCCGCAACCGCCGCGACCAGTGGCTCACCCTGGGCAGCGCACCCGCCTGGAGGTGCTCGTCCTGGCCGCCGACGACCGCATGATCGGCCTGGAACTGGGCGATCCGGTGGATTGCTCGCTGTATGGACTTCTCAGTAGCATCCGGGCATGACTCACTCAGACTGGTCAGACATGCGTGAGCGGCTTGCGGGCCTGGCCGCCGACCCGAATGCCGGCGGGATCCACGGTTCCAACGGCCACAGGTGGCGGCTTGAGCCGCCACTGCGCACCGCCGAGCTGGCAGCGGTGGAGTCGCAGGTGCGGGCGGAACTGCCAGGCGAGTACCGATCTTTCTGTTGCAGGCGGGTCGAGGCGGAGCAGGCCCTGGCTATGGCCTGTTTCCGCTGCGTCGCGTGGACGGACGATGGCGGTGGGAAGGCGACGGCGCCGATCTGACCGACCTGGACGCGCTGGCCCAGCCCTTTCCGCACGTCGAGGCATTCAACCTGGCCGACGGGCTGCCTGACCCGCCCGACGAGGACGACTACGACTCGGAGGAGGCGTTCAACGAGGCCGAGGACGCCTATTGGGAGCACCACGACGAGGCCACCGGGCGGCCTGAACAGTGGGTCGGGCTGCTGTACCTGTGCCACCTCGGCTGCGCGCTGCGGGAAGGGCTGGTGGTCAGCGGCCGCGCGAGAGGCCAAATGTGGGCCGATGACTCCGCCGATGGCGACGGGTTCCGGCCGCTGGTCGACGACGACGGATCGCCGCTGGGGTTCGCCCGATGGTATCGGCGATGGTTGGGCGATGCGGAAGCCCAGCTGGCACGTGGTTTCACGCGTAGAGCCTGCGCTGAGTAGCGCGGAAGTCCTGACTAGATCAGAACGGGCAGAAGCCACGACGATCATGAAGTTGTCGACGCTTCGTGATCATCGGAGGACTCATGCCCGCCCTCCCATCCTGGCTCACCACCCCACTGTGGGACCAGTTCGCCGCCCTGCTGCCCCAGCCCCCCACCTACCACCCCGACCACCCGCTGGGCTGCCACCAGCCCCGCGTCGCCGATCGGGTGATCTTCGACAAGCTCGTCCAAGTGCTGGTGTTCGGCTGCGGCTACCGAAAGATCGCCGACCAGACCTGCTCGGCGACCACCATCCGCGACCGCCGCGACCAGTGGAGCGCCGTAGGGGTCTTCGCCACCCTGGAGCTGCTGGTCCTGGGCGCCTACGACCGCATGATCGGCCTGGACCTGGATGACCTTGCTGTCGACGGGTGCATTACCAAGGCCCCCTGCGGCGGCGATGCCGCCGGCCGCAGCCCCGTGGACCGCGGCAAGCAAGGCCGCAAGCGCTCCACCGTGACCGAAGCCCACGGGATCCCGCTGGGCACGGTCGCCGCCGGCGCCAACCGCCACGACGCCCCGCTGCTCGGCCCCACCCTGGACACCTTGGACCGGCTCGGGCCACTGCCCGAGCAGTCCACGGTGCATCTCGACCGCGGCTACGACAGCCGCACGACCCGTGAGGTCCTCGCCGCCCGCGGCATGACCGGCCAGATCGCCGTCAAGGGCACGCCCGCCCCGATCCAGGCCAGCCGCCGGTGGCCGGTGGAGCGCACCCACGCCTGGGGCACCAGTTCAAAAAGCTGGTCTGGAACACCGAACGACGCGACCAGGTCATCGACGCGTTCCTGGCCTTGGCGCATGCGATCATCACGCTGCGCCGGCTGATCCGCTGCGCGGCAGTGGGCGCACATGCTCGGCTTCCGGGGCTACTGGCAGACCAAGAGCCGCCGCTACTCGATCACCTTCACCAGCCTGCGCCGGGCCCGTGCCGAGTTCGGCCGACGCCAGCGCCTCGGCGACACGATTCCGCTGGACGCCTGGGGCCGCGAGCTCGACGACCAGGCGGTCATCGTCCTGGCGGACTGGACCTATGCCGGCATCGGCTACCGCACCCTCGGCGACGCCTGGCTGGCCGAGTCCGCCGCCGCCTGGGCCCGGGAGCAACGCCAGATAGCACGAGAGGAGGCCAGAACCCACATCGCCTGAACCAACCTGATCCGGTCCATGGAGGGCGCGAACGCACGATGGGCAAGCTGTTGACCCTGGACGAGGCGGCCGAGCGGCTGAACACGGGACACCGGTTCGTCCGCCGCCTGGTCGCTGAGCAACGCATCCCCTACCACAAGCTCGGCAAGCACGTCCGCATCGACGAGAACGACCTTGCCGACTACATCGCCTCCGGCCGGATCGAGGCGCGACCGCTGGCCGAGGCCTACTGATGGGCTCGATCGACTACCGGCCCGACCGGCCGAAACCTACCGGGCGCGCTACTGGGGCTCGGACAACCGCCAGCATCGCAAGAGCTTCGCCCTGGAGCGCGACGCCAAGGCGTGGCTGCGGGCGGAGGAAGGCGCCAAGGACACCGGGACGTGGATCGATCCCGCCCGAGGGCGCATCCGATTCGACGAATGGGCGGACCAGTGGTGGGCGGTCTGGTCGCCAGGCAAGAGCCCAGCGACGCTCCAGCCTGCCGAGAGTCGGCTCCGCCTCCATTTGCGGCCGACGTTCGGGCCTCGCCGCCTCGACAGCATCTCGGCGCTGCTGGTGGAGCGGTGGCAGTAGACGGCGCACGCTCACGCCTAGGAGTTCAGGCGCTTCCTGGCCGCGTGCCCATCCTTCTGCCACCGCCACTTCATCACCCAAGTCCGCACCGGGCTCCGGCCCGGCGAGCTGCTGGGCCTACCGCCGCATCGGGTCAGACCAGCCGAGGGCCTGGCCGAGGTGGTCAAGGCATCCCGTCGCGGGTGATCGACGGGCTGATGGGCCACTCCGCAGGGCCGCGCCACGAGGGCAGCCCCATGGCTCGGATCTACCGCCACACCACGCCAGACATGCTCACCAGAGTGGTCGCGGCGATCGAAGAACGGCTCGCGATCGCCGTGCCCCAGATGTGCCCCGAGGGCCGCGAAGCAGAGCCGAGAGAGCAGAATGGGGAGACGCGCTGACTCGATGACCAGCGGAGACGGGTGGTGGGCGCGGGAGGAGTTGGACCTCCGACCTCTGCCGTGTCAAGGCAGCGCTCTCCCGCTGAGCTACGCGCCCGGGAGCAAGCGGAGTCTAGCGGCGGGCAGGGAGAGTCGCAACGCGTCGAGTTGGGCCACGCTGGGTGTCAGGTGCGGTCGCGGGTGTTCAGCTGGCCCTTCAGGCGGCGGAGCAGGACGGTGCTGCGCAGCGGAGCGGCGATGTCTTCGGCGAAGTCCATGAGGGCCTCGATCTCGGGCTCGGTGAACTCGGGGCGCGGCTCGCCGGGTTGGCTGGTGCGGCCGATGATCAGCGCACCGAAGCCATGCCCCTCGTGCACCAGCGGCACCATGACCAGGCTCTGGCTGCGGCTCCCCGGGATCCCTTGGATGAGCCCGCGGACCCGGTCGGTGTCCTCGATGAGGCCGACCCCGACCCGGAACAGCTCGAGCAGGACCTCGTGCCCGTACTCCACCTGGAGGTAGCGCTCGGCGGCGGTGAGCCCGACTCCGCCGGCCACCTCGAGCAGGCCGCGGTTGTTGTCGAGCAGCAGCACGACAGTGTCGGCCCGAAGGCGCTCGGCCAGTCGCCCGGCGACGGCCTCTGGGGGGTCGGGCGAGACCTCGTCCGGCGCGGCGGCCCTGGGGGCCGGGCGCGCGGCCTCCCCCTGGGCCCGGGGAGCCGGGTCCTCTCGGCGGGGCTCGACCGGAGCCGCCGCCTGAGCCGCCGGCCCGGGCGGGCGTCCGGCGCGGTCGACGGCGGGCACGGCCCCGTTGCCGGTCGGCGGCACGGCGGGCATGGGCTGGGTCAGCTCATCGGCGTCAGGCGATTGCTGGAAGCGGCGGAACCGCCAGCTCCAGGCAGGGGCCCGCGCTGGCGCCGGCACCGACGGGCGCTCCGGGGCCACCGCGGGTGGGCGCTGCGAGGCCACCGTAGGCGGGCGCTCCGGGGCCACCGCGGGTGGGCGCTCGGCGGCGGCCGCGGCCGGCCGCTCCCCCGCCGCGGGTGGGCGCCCAGGCGCTGGGGTCGATGGGCGCTCGGACAGGCGGGCGTGCCGCTCGGGTGCCAGTTCCGGCTGGTCCGAGACACGAACCGGCCGCCCGGGCGCCGGAGCGGCGGGGCGCTCATGGGTCCCGGGCACCGGAGCGGCGGGGCGCTCATGGGTCCCGGGCGCCGGAGCGGCGGGGCGCTCATGGGTCCCGGGCATCGGAGCGGCGGGGCGCTCATGGGTCCCGGGCATCGGAGCGGCGGGGCGCTCGGAGGCCGGAGCCGGAACCGGTCGGGAGGGCGACGACCCCGAGGGGTCAGGCGGGGGGGCCGGTGACGGACCGCCGCGCTGGACCGCGGGGATGATCTCGGTGACGGCCTCGGCGGCCGGGTTGACCAGCAGCGACCAGAGCTGGGACATGCCAAACGGGCGCGTGAGCACCGAGCACCGGTAAGTTACGCCGGCTGTGGCGGGGTCCTCCCCGTGACCGAGCAGGACGACCAGCGGCCCGGAGAATCGGCCCCGCACGCGCTCGATCGAGGCCGCTCGCGCCGGGCCGGGCAGATCGACCACGACCGCGTCCGCGGGCAGCTCGCCGGCCGGCGGCAGCTCCTGCGGGGACTCGAGCTCGCTCACCCAGTCGTCGTCGTCGAGCAGCGCCTTGACCGCGACCACCAGCGAGGCGTCGCGAGTCAGCAGCACCACGCGCCGGGGCACTACGACCAGCACCTCCAGGGACGCGGCGGGTTGACGATCTCCAAGCACATGTCGGCAGCTCCAAGACGACGAGCGCCGGAACGGTAGCGACCAGGGTACGGGGAAATGCTATCCGTTGGGAACCGTCGTCGCCGCGTCCTCGCCTGCGGCGACCGCAGAGAGCGCCGGTCATGTATCCGGCGCGGCATGCAGCGCCGAACCATCCATGCGGCTCAAGACCTTGCGCGCCGCCCCGGTGCGCACGCAATTCACCCTGAACCGGGATACCTGGCTGGCGCTCTAGGACCGCTGGAACAGGGTACGGCGGGACCTTGGGGGCATGGGCTCCTCGGCGGTCCCCGGCGCGAGCTGGGCGGCGAGCCGCCGGATAGCCTCTGCGACGTTGCCTCGGGGCTCCTCCAGCAGGACCGGGTTGCCCTTGTTCACCGAGATGGGCACGGACCGCGACGACGGGATGGTGAGGTCAACGGGGATGCCGAGGACCTTCTCGACGTCGGGCAGGCGCAGGCCGACGCGGGAGTCCGCCCGGTTGACGATCACCCGGATGCGACTGGGCGGGTAGCGGAGCCGCTCCATGGTCTGCATGGTCAGCTTCAGGTTCTTGATGCTCGGCACGTCGAGCGTGGCCAGCAGCGCGATCGCGTCGGACTCGTCGAAGGCGGCGAGCACCTGGTCGGTGACGGCTGCGGGGGTGTCCACCACGACGTAGGCGAAGCTGGAGCGCAGCAGCTTGAGGATGGTCGAGACGGCGCTCGCGCTGACGGTGTCGGCGACCGGGGGCTCGGTCGGCGCCGCCAGGGCCCAGACGCCAGCCGGATGGGGCGTCAGGTAGGACCGGAGCGCGGCCGCGTCCAGCCCGCGCTCGCGAGCCGCGTCCTGGATGGTGCGGGTCGGGAAGAGTTGCAGCACGATCGCGACGTCCCCGAAGTGCAGGTCGAGGTCGACCAGGGCGACCGCGGTCCCGCCCGCGGCCAGGGCGACGGCCAGGTTGGTGGCCAGGAAGGTCTTGCCACAGCCGCCCTTGGCGCTGAAAACGGTGATGATCTCGCCAGGGCGGCCGCTGGGCGCCTCCGGCCTGCCGCCTCCGCCCCCGGCGGCGAGCCGGCCACGCAGCGAGGTCGCCAGCTCGATGGCCCGCGCCGTCGAGGCGCGCACGGTGTCCGCGTCGCTGGAGGCTCCGAGGACGTCCCGGACGCCGAACCGCAGTGCCGACCGCAGCATCTGCCCGGACTCGCGCTCGCGGAGCAGCACCACCGTCACCTCGGGAGCGGCCTGCTGGAGCCGGGCCGCCAGGCCGAGCGCCTGCTCGTCGTCCAAGCCCGAGCCGACCAGCGCGGCAAGCACCTCCCTGCCCTCGGTCGCGATCGCGCCCATGGCCTCGTCCGGGCTGGTAGTGCGCAGGATGCGCTGGTCGAGCCCTGCCAGGGCATGCGCCAGCCAGGCGGCGCCCGCTTCGACGGGCTCGACGATGATGACCGCCATGGAGCCTTCCGTTCCGTCGCTCTCTTATCCGAGCGGCTGGCCTGGGTCGTACCGGAGGCTGCGGGCCCCGTCCGGCGCGGGCTGGACGCCGGCGGCCAATCCGAGCCGCGAACGCGATGTCCCGGTCACGGCATGCCTGGAGTCTCGATTGCCGTTGCCGGAGGGAACCGGGTGGGCACGGCCGGCGATCACCTCGTGCATCAGATCCACCAGGCGGCTCGCGAGCCTCCCGGCGGCCGCCTCCTCCCGCAGCGCCGCCAGCGCCGCCTCCGGCGCCAGCTCAGGGCGGTGCGGCCGCGGGCGGACCATGGCCGCGTAGCAGTCGACCACCGCCAGGGCCTGCGCGCCGAACGGCACCTGGCGCCCGCGCAGCCCCTTGGGATAGCCGGAGCCGTCGAGGCGCTCGTGGTGGGCGCGCACGGCGGCCACCGGCACGCCCACGCGGCTGAGCGGCTCCAGGATCTCCGCCGAGGTCTCCGGGTGCGCGCGGACCAGCTCGAGCGTCTGCTGGGTGAGCGGCCCCCGGACTCCGAGCAGGGCGCCGGGCACGGCCAGCAACCCGATGTCGCCGAACATGGCCGCCAGCTCCATGCCACGGACCCTCGCCGCCGGCCAGCCGAGCGCGGTCATCAGGTCGCGGCTGAGCGAGGCGGCGAACTGGGCGTGGCCCTCGCGGCCGTGCCCGCCGGCCTCGGTGTTGCCGATCATCGTGCCGAGGATCACCTGGAGGGAGTGGGCCAGCGCGTCGCGGGCGGCTCGGAGGTGCTCGCGCTCCTCCGAGCGGGTCACACGCGCCGCCGCGGTCTCGGTGCGCAGCAGCGCCTGCTCGGCCGCCTCGGTGACCGACCGCAGTGTGGTCAGCGGCGACGCCGGCTCAACCCGCTCAGGGATGCGTTCGGTGCGGCGGCCGCCCCGCATCGAGGACGCGACCCGCACCACCAGGTCCTCGGTCGAGCACGGGTAGGTGACCAGGTCCGTGACGCCGAGCGCGAGCGCGGCGGTGAAATCGATCGAGGAGTCGCGGCTCACCGCACCGAGCACGGGCACGCCCGTCGCCGCCTGGCCGAGCTGGCTCAGCAGCGCCGCCCAGCGCTGCACCTGGTCGACCGGAATCACCACCAGGCTCGGTCGCTGGGCGTCGATCCTGCGGTCGGCGTCATTCGACTCGCGGATCAGCTCGCATGGGAGCCCGGCGTCCAGCAGCGCGTCACGCATCCAGAGACCGATGCCGTTGTCGGCATCGAGTACGAGCACATGACTGGACAACAACATTGCTCCCGTGTCGGCGTCCAGCAGCGATCACCGCTGGCGTGTGGGGCCAGGCCATGCGGAACCGCGCCGTCGGCCGACATGCTACGGCCTCGGCCCACCGCGCTCCCATGCACCGAACTATCGAAGGGGTCTAGGGAATTGTGCTGAGACGCCCTAGCCTGATCGGCCGAGATGCGGGCAACGACCTCAGCGGGGAGGCTCCACCAAGCGGATGCGCATCGCCTCCCGCACCGCATCTACCCGGTTGTTGACGTGCAGCTTCCGGTAGATGTTCCCGATGTGGGTGTTGACCGTGCGCTCCGAGATGACGAGCTGGCTGGCGATCTGGCGTGAGGTGAGCCCCTCGGCGAGCAGCGCGAGGATCTCGCGCTCGCGGCCGGTGAGGAGGTAGTAGATGTCTGCCGCCGCCTTGGTCTCGTCGGCGTAGCGGTTGAACTGGTGCAGCAGCTTGCGGGCCTGGACCGGGTCGAGGAAGGAGCCACCGGCCGCGACCGCTTTGACTGCCGAACGAATGTCGTCCAGTGTGGCGGACTTGGGGAGATAGCCTGAGGCTCCCGCCTTGATTGCCTCGAAAATGGTCTCCTGGTCCTCGTGGACCGTGAGCACGACCACCCCGACCGACGGATGGTCCTGGCGGATCTGCCGGGTCGCGCTGATGCCGTCGCGCCGGGGCATGTCGACGTCCATCAGCACCACGTCGGGCAGCAGCTCGCTGACCCGGGCGATCGCCTCGTTGCCGTCGCTGGCCTCGCCGATGACCTCGACCCCCTCGGCGTTCTTGCACAGCAGAACTACTCCGTGGCGCGTGACCGAGTGGTCGTCGACGACGAGCACTCGCGTCCGATTGGCCTCGCCGTTCCGGTCCGGTCCTTCGCTCACCGCTGCGGCCTCTCCGATGTCGGGGTGGGAATGTCAAGCCAGAACACCGTTCCATGCTCGTCGACCCGACCGCCGACCGTGCCGCCGAGCACCTCGGCGTACGCACGCGTCAGGGTCAGCCCGAGACCGGCCCCGGACCCGCGCCGCTCGATCGGCTCGTCGGACCGGATGAACGGCCGGAACAGGTTGTTCATCGCCTCGCTCGACAGGCGCGTGCCGGCGTCATGGACCTCCCAGTGGGATTGGTCACCGGAAGCCGTGACCGTGACCGTGACCATGCCGAGACGCGGCCCGTACACCAGGCCGTTCTCGACCAGCGGGCGAAGCGCCATGCGGACCAGCTCGGCGTCACCCACGATCTCGGCCTCCATGTCCCCGGCTGACTCAACCCGAACTCCCTCGGTGCCGAGATCGTCGATCAGGTTCAGCAGCACCTCGTTCGGCTGGAAGGGGCGTCTCAGAGCCTCGATGCCGCCGCTGACCCGAGCCAGCAGGAGGAAGTCCCGTACCAGTCCCTGCAGCCGGTCGACCTGTGTGAGGACGAGCTGGAGGAACTGCTGGACGGTTTCGCCGTCGAGTTGGTCGCCACGCTGCAGCAACGTCTGGACGAAGCCGCGTATGCATGCCAGCGGGGTGTTCAGCTTGTGCGCGGCGAGTCCGAACAGGTCTCGACCGTCTTCCTCGAGGCCCAGCAGCGAGGGAGCCGTCGTATGGCTCTGCGTCATATGCTTCTTCCCTCCGCGTGGGTCTCACTACGTCCGGGCACTGGCGACCACTTAGCGTCGCCAATTGTCGTACAGACGGAGTCTGCCTTCCAACATAGCCGTCGTGAACCGCTCGCCTTGACTATTCCAGAGATAGCCGTTCGAGGCCAGCTTCCGGATGGTTCGGACATGTGTCGTCACGCACCTCCTGGCCTGGGCTGTGGGGCACCCGCCAGCACCGGCTCGGTCGTCGGATGCGGGCTGCCTCCAGGCCCTGGCTCCTCGGTGATCGCGAAACCTGTGGTCGGCCAGAGTGGGACGGAGAACTCCACGGCGCGGACGCCTTGGCGATCGTTGAAGCGGAACACCACCACCTTAGTCGCCTGGGCCTCGTCGCCTCCCGGCAGGCCCCAGAGTTCGTACACCCGGCCTGGCGGCGGCTGCGGGAGCCCCTCCACGACCATGACACCCCGGTCCTGCTTCGACGAGGCCAGTACCGTCACCCTGGCGCCATCGTCCGCGGCCGAACCGGACAGCGTGATCCGGTTGGCGGTGGCGTCGTTGACCACCCGCATCGCCGCCTCCAGGGCAGCGAGCCTCGCCTGGTCGAGCTGGTACTGGTCGCGCAGGGCCAGGTTCCAGAGGGCCAGCGCGAACAGGACGAGCAGGCCGGCGACCGCCACGGCTCGCACCACGATCCGCGTCCCACGCCACGAGCTGATCGTCTGGGCCGCACGGCGCCGCAGCGTGAGCCCGGTCTCGCGGCGGATGCCGGCTCGCAGCGAGGCCGGCGGTTCCACTTGTGGCGCCGCCAGCGCCATGCTCGACGTCAGCTCCTCGAACTCCCGCAGGCTGGACCTGCACGACGGGCATCCCTCCAGATGCCGGTGGAAGGCCTGTTCATCGTCCGGTTCGAGCGCGCCGAGCGCGAAGCCCGCCGCGAGCTCCTCGTAGTCGCTGTGATTCACCGGCGGGTCCATGGAGACTGCTCCTGGCGGTCGGCTTCGCGAAGGTCGTCCTTCAGTCTTCGCATCCCCACTGCCATCCTCGTCTTCACCGTCCCGAGCGGGACGCCCACCAGGCTAGCGATCTCCCGCTGCGTGTAGCCGCCAAAGTAGGCGAGCATGAGCGCCTCGCGCTGTGGCTCGGGCAGCTCGACGAGCGCTGCCCGGAGCTGGACGCGCCGCTCGGACGCCTCGAATTCCTCCACGCGATCGGCCCGCGAGTCGGCGGGCAGCGCGAGCGCCTCCTCGCGCCCCTGGCGGCGGCGCAGGTTCTCATCACGACGCACCACGTCCACCGCGCGATGGTGGGTCATGGAGAGCAGGTAGGTGCCAACCGTCCCGCGCGACCGATCGAACCGCCGCGCGTCGCGCCACAGCGACAGGAACACCTCGCGCACCACGTCCTCGGCGAGTGTCCTGTCGGTCAGGATCCGCAGCCCCACCGAGTAGGCCGCCCTGCCGTAGCGGTCGCACAGCGCCTCCAGCGCCGTCGCGTCCCCCTCGGCCACCAGCGCGACCAGCTGGCTGTCCTGCTGACCGCGATGGGCTTTGGAACCACGCACCCTCAGGACCCTCCCCTCCGTTGTTCGACTGGCAAGGGTCGGGGGGTTACCTCCCTGGAGAAGATGGCCACTTGCGTGCTGCCCGCTCGTCGACGATGCTCCTGGGGACACGTGCATGCCCGACATCGCGCAGAGAGAGGTAGCCCGGGCTGTCGTCCCGAACGGGACGCTAGCACCCACCCCAGAGGGCGGCAATGCCCGCTCTCGTTGGCCTGCGCAGGTTGAGCGCTCACCGTGCCATTGCTATATTGCCCAGGTCGCAAGCGGATGTGGCTCAGTTGGTAGAGCATCACCTTGCCAAGGTGAGGGTCGCGGGTTCGAGTCCCGTCATCCGCTCTGGTGCGAGGTCGGGGGGTGTTCCCCTGTCAGCGCGTCAGCGCCCTCCGGCAGCTCCCGGAGGGCGTTCTGCCGATTGGCAGCCCGTACGGCGGTGTGGCCGAGTGGTTCAGGCAAGGGTCTGCAAAACCCTGTACCCCGGTTCAATTCCGGGCACCGCCTCCATCTGACCTGGGGAAAGGCGGCGGAGCCGATTGCGATTCGGACTCCCCTGTCGCTAGACTCCCGATGCCCCAAAGGGGCGCGTAGCTCAGCGGGAGAGCGCTGCCTTCACACGGCAGAGGTCACAGGTTCGATACCTGTCGCGCCCACCAGCACAAACACCTTCCCCGAGTCCTCTCCCGGCGCGGTTTGCCAGAAGATTTGCCAGAAGGTCACGGACTGCACGTGTTTGAACACGGTAAGCGTTGCCTGGTTGGGCTATCCGGAGCCGAAGAACGGGTCACGTCCCGGAACTGGACCAGGATTCTCTCGATCCTTGTGGCGGCAAGGCCGCCCTCCAGCGTGGAGGCTCCTAGCCATGTGGTGCCAGCTCGAGCGCCTGGATGACGATCAGCTTCTGCTCGGCCGGCAAGCGGACCGTCTCGGCCACCAGGTCGTTGTGGTAGTCGTGGAGCAGTGGTGGGCGTGCCCCGCAGTAGGCGTTCTGCGGCAGCATCCCTTGCGGGCGCGGCACAAGCTCCTCGATCGCGTCCATGTCGCGGATGAAGACCGGCGCGCGGGTGATCCCGCGGTCGAGGAGCGCATAGGCCCGGTGGTATCCGTCGCGTAGGTAGTAGCGGCCCTGGAAGCGCACCACCTGAACGCTCGTCGGCATCACCCGCACGATGAAGCCGAGCCCTTGCGCTCCTGGGATGTCCTGGATGTCGGTTGTGAGGTTGCCGATGACCGTGAGGTTCGGGTTGGGCGACACCACCATGAACGCCGGCTTGGACGGGTCGAACTGCATCTGCGGCGGCTCGACGGGAGTGGTCGGCAGGGTGATCTCGGCGATCGCCTCGAGGTTGTCGGACTTGATGCCCTCCACGCGCTCGACGACGGTGTCGATGAACACCTTCGGCTGGAAGGCGCAGACCCGCTCAAGGTCCACCATGGCGACGTCCCAGCCCTGCTCGAACATGCCGGCGCCCGCAGGACTCTGGCGAAGCCGGGCGACGTGATCGGCAAGCTCAGATGGCAGTGCCGAGACAAGGTCGGCCTGGTCGATCTCTAGCGGACGAGCCGCGACCGCCTCCCGCGCCTGACGGGCCCGCTCGCGCTGCTCGGGGGTGGGCTGGACGCCGATCGTGTTGGAGACCAGGAACAGCTCGCCCTGTGCGGCGGGCATCCAGCCCAGCAACACGCGCGCGGGTCGTGCGAGCTTGCCGGTGTCGCCTGGCACCGGCCCGGCCGGTGGTGGCGCGGTCGGCTCGCTGTCGGGGGCTGTGGAAAGGTGCTGCCCGACGTCTCGTCGGCCCTGGCCATGAAGCTCGATCCTCCGATCTGGTTGGAACGGTTCGTTGCACGGAAGATGCAATGCAACACTGGCGGGTGTCAAATCGGGATTCGCACAATGCCGCTTTCCTGATACATTCCCCGCATGCCAGGGCCAGACGTCCGAGCAGGTGCCGCGCCATCAGCCGCCGACCAGCCCACCGCGATCGCGGTGGAGGAACTAGGGCGGCTCGTCAAGGAACACCGTGGTCGGCAGTCCATCCGCCAGGCAGCCGCCGAGGCCGGGGTTAGCTTCAGCACTCTGAGCCGAGTGGAGGCGGGCGCGCAACCCGACCTGGCGACCTTCCTGCGGCTGTGCGCCTGGCTCGAGGTCCCCCCCGAACGCTTCCTCCGCTCAGGCGCGCAGCGGCCCGTCAGCACCGTCGATGAGGTCGCCAGCCACCTGTTCGCCGACCCCAGGCTCAGCCCGGCGGCGGCCGAGCGCATCGCCGACGTCGTGCGGGATCTGTATGCCGCCCTCGCCAAGGACAGGGATGTGGCTCAGCTGCCGCTGGCGGTGCACCTGCGCGCGACCTCGGTCATGCGCCCAGGCGTCCCCGAGCGGCTCGCCAGTCTCTTGCGGGACATGCGTACGGCGCTCGAGCAGCGCCTCAGCGAGGGCAGCTGGTGACCGTTCGTCGAGGCTTCCCTGCCGCGGCGGAGCGTCACGCCGCCCGCGTCCGCGAGGAACTCGGGCTGGGCCCTGCCGACCAGGTGGCCATCCCCGAGGTCGCGGGCCGGCTCGGCGTTGGCGTGGTGGCCGCTGATGAGCTGATCGATCTCGCTCGGCTGCAGGAGCTGGAGCGCATCCAGGCGTTCGCGTTCAGCGCGTGCACCTTCGACATCAACGGCGCCAAGGTGATTGTGTTCAATCCGCTGCGGACCCCCGAGCGGACCCAAAGCGATGTCGCCCACGAGCTGTCCCATGTGATCCTCGCCCACGAGCTGAGCGAGCTCCGTGTAGTGGCTGGGATGCCGTTTCGGACCTGTCGACCCGATCAGGAGGAAGAGGCGACCAACCTCGCTGGGACCTTGCTGCTGCCCCGCCCACTGCTGCTCAAGGCTGCCCGGCGAGGCCTTAGTGTCGAGCAGATCGCCCAGCAGTATGGGGTCACTATCGACATGGCCCGCTTCCGATGGAACAAGACCGGCGTCGCCCGGCAGGCCCGCAGCGTCCGAACAGCAGCTGGCTCTGCACAGCGCTAATTAGCCTCAATGTCAGGGACTGGGGAGGGACTGGGGTAAGACGAGCGCGGTCATTGACAGGTTTAGTGGAGGATTCGTTCTGGGGCCGCGTCGAGCGATGGCGTGCCCGCTGAGATCTGCCGGGCATCTTCCAACCTGGCAAGGGACGATCAGGGGCGCTGCAGGCGCGGCAGGTCGCTGGTCGGAAGATGGATTCAGCCCTCAACACTGGCGTGCTGTGTCCCTTCATGCTTATTGAGTGCAGCCGAGGGGATTGAACCCGTGACCTCTTGCATGCCATCCCGGTTACACCTGCAAACAGGACCATATGGCGCCTGCCCTGACGTCACGTCGCACGAGGTCGGCTGGGAGATCAAGGGCCCTGCCGTACTGCCTTGCGCAGGCTCGCAAGGTCCTGTTGCTGACACACTGCTGACAACTGACCGGTGCAGAACGCCGGACTCCGGCGCCGAGCCGTGACAGCCTCGATGACCTCATCCTGTTCAGTCAAGCCAATTGACGAGAGAATCTGCCGCTGACAGGTCTCGGGGATGCGGGCGACTGGATCTTCACATCAGGTCTTGCGATGCCGATCCACGCTCCTGCGGAGCAAGGCCAGGCCAGCTGCGGTCAGCAGCCCCATCACGAGCGGGATCGGCAGGCAGCAGCCGAAGACGCGCACCCGGCGCTGCGGCCGCGAACGTCGGTTAGCCGCCATGCTGGTCGGCTCGCTGCGGTTCCCGGTCCTCAGGGGGCCGTCGTGACCAGTCGCCTCCCAGCCGAGCCGCCAGCGGCCCGCGGCCGAAGCGCTGCATGAGGTCGGCGCCCTGTCGCAGCCGCCTGCTGGTCGGGGAGGTCTTGTCGCGTGTCTCGGCGCGCCGAGCGGCCTGCTCCAAGACCCAGGCAGCGACCGGCACCGCGACCGTGACGAACGCCACCCGCCGCGCCAGCCCCTTCATTCTGATTCGCATCTGCATGCCTCCAACTCTTCAGAAGACGGATTGAGGTGGCCGGATTGAGAAGCGTGTCAGCGATTGCCAGCCATCTGGGAAGCCAGAGCCGAGCGGGATGGGTGTGAGGTCCCGGCCGGGGAGTGGGACGCCCCCCTGCTCCCCGGCCGGGTCACGTCATCAGCCGCCTACGACCTTTGGGACCTGGTCCTTGACCTGGTCGTTCGGCGGGCCTGGTCTCGGATGTCGTCGGTGCTCTGCCTGGCGCTCTCGGCGAGCTCCTCACCCTGTTGCTGACCCTGTTGCCTGGCTGTGTTGACCGCGCTCTCCGCCGCCTGCCCGGCGACGTCCTTGCCGCGTTCCAACGCCTCCTGGCCGGTCTCCTTGACCTTGTCCTTGACCTGGTCGGCGACCGGGCCGAGCTTCTCGTCCTCGACCCGCGTGGTCGGCGCGGCCAGCCCGGCCAGAAAGCCGAGGGCGATCGCTCCGATGGCCATGCCGAGCGGGTTCTCTTGCGCGAGGGCGGCGGCCCGGCGGGCCGTCCGCTTCACGTCCCTGCCGCTCGGGGTGGTATCGCCCACGCGGGAGGCCGCCTCGCTGACGCCCTCGCCGGCCCTCGATGTCGTCCCGCTGACGGCCTCTCTTGCCCGGGACGCGGTGTCGCTGATGCGGGATTTCACGGATTCGGCCTTTCCAGCTACGGCCTCCTTGGCCCGCGAGGGGACGTCGGCCTTGTACCCGATGGCTTCGACGGTCTCACCCATTTCAGCCCTGGTCTGCTCTATCTCTTGGCGGATCTCGTCTGGGTCCTGGCCCATTCGACGTCCTCCTTCACAGTCTCGATGGTCTGCTCGGGCGCAAGCGGCGTGACCTGCTTGACCCGGTCACGGCCCTGCACGGCCAGCACCGCGGCGACAACGCCGAAGACGGCGGCCACGATCAGCGCGGCCAGCCAGGCCGGCAGAACCGCGTTCAGGGCCAAGATGATGCAGGCGGTCAGGGCGCCCAGGCCGGCCAGCCCGAGGGCGGCCGCCGTGCCGAAGAGCCCCGCTCCTGCCCCCGCCTGGCGACCCTTCTGGGTCAACTCCACCTTGGCCAGATCGAGCTCCTGGTGGACCAACTGCGTTGTCTCTGCCGACAGTCGCTTCAGCAGTTCCGGGAGAGAGCGCTCCCGCGGGTCCTCGGCACCACTGAGGTCCCCGATATGGTCCGGAGGCTGGGTTGCCATGGTCCCTCCTAGCCCTCAGATCCCGTATCCAGGGTTGCGGCGGGCGGTGTACGGGTCGGTCGGCTCGGCGACCGGCGCCCCAGCGATGGTGGAGGCGGCCGAGCCGGTTGGCGGCGGCGGGTACGTCCCCTCGCCGGCGTACGACAAGTCCCGAGCGCCTTGCCCGGACCTGTAGCGCCGGCTGCTCGAGGCCTTGAGCAACCGCGAGGCGGCAAACCCCAACGCCAGGCCCCCGGCCGCCACTGCCCACGGCTGCCGACGGGCGAAGCTCTCCACGTCGCCCAGCAGCCGGTCGCTATCAGCGTTGCGTAGATAGGTCCCAAGAGACTCGGAGCGGTCGGCTGCCTGCTCGACCATGCGGGCCGGCACGTCCTTGCCCTGCGAACGCAACTGCTCGGCCAGGCTGCGCACCTGATGCGCGGTCGAACGGATCTCGTCACCGGCCTGGGTCGAGCGCTGGTCGATCTGCTCCCGCAGCCGGCCGCGGGCCTGACCGAACGTGGCGCTGGCCTTGTCCTGCGCCATCTGCGCCTTGTCACGCATCTGGTCCTTGACTTGCTCGGTGGTCGACCCGACGGTGGACTCGCTCATTGGAACTCCTTCATGTTGATGGCGGCCGGGCGCCCCATTACGACGCGCCCGGCCGCCGTCACGGTCATGTGGTTGTGCCGGCTATCGGGCGGAGCCGTCGGTGTCAGCGGCCATCGTCGTACGGCTCACGGCTGCCGGACTTGGCCAGCCCTCGGGCCACCATGTAGCCGATGGTCAGCAGGGTGATGAACCACCAGGCCTTGTCGGCCCGGAAGTAGTCAGGGCGCTGGCCACCCTGGCCAGTCTTGACCAGGAACGAGGCCAGCAGAATGCCGAGGAACACCACCACGTAGGCGAAGAACTCGGTGGTCTTGAACGCGGCCCTGGTCTCGGTGCTGAGACGGCGCGCCAAGCCAGGCCGATCCGTCGCCGCAGCCGAGCGGGCCGTGCGGCGAAGCTCTGCGTCCATACTGGATCCTTTCTGTTATGTCTGTTAACCCAGGTCGCATGACCGGAGCAGAGGGCTAGAACCCGCGCGGACGGGCCCAAGGGTGGCTTCCTTCAGCCAGGCATGGGCAGCGCGTCATCACGGCGCCGCATGGGCAGAACGGGTGGTGCGGAGAACTCCGCGAAATGCAGGACGGGGATCACGGCCCTGCTGGCTACCGGGCAGATCGTCCCGGCAGCCCTGGCCTAACCTCGGTGACCGCCTGCAAACCTCTCGACCGCATTCCCCTCGGCCCGAGGCCACGTTCCTGCCCTGGTGGTAGCGGCGGCGCGTACCAGCGCACGGCGACGTCATCGGCCGGCGACCGCCTGCCGGACACAACGAGATGAGAATCAGGGAGCACGCCGCGCGTCGCTGGCTGCTACCGGGGAGCATCCCAGCGGGCCTGTTGCGTTGTGCGAACCTGCGGCATGCTGAAGTCCCGGGCGTCCCTCCGGATCAGATTGCGAGGGCCGGTTCGCCGAAGGCGACCGCCACTCGCCGGTTCGCCGGCGCCTCGACCGCGAGCTCGTAGTGGCCTCGCCGGACGTTCTGGATGAAGGCGTGCCCGGCGATCACGATCCCGGCGTTGCGGTCCTGCTGAGCCCGCGCATCGGTCGAGGGAATCGCGTCTGACTACGGCCGGGCCGTAGTCAGCGGGACGTCAGCGAGCACGTCGCGGGCAACGTCGGCGACCTTCCGACTCGAAGACCTGGCCGCCGCCCGTAACCGCTCGAACGCGGCCGTGGAATCAAGGTGCTCGCGTTCCATCAGGACGCCCTTGGCCTGCTCGATGAGCGTTCGGTGCGCGAGAGCGGCCTGCAGCTGGTCGGCAAGCTGGCCCTTGAGGTGGGCTGCGGCGGCGCTGCCAAGCAGGTTGGCGACGATGCCGGCGTAGGCCTGCAGCGCGCCGACTTCGCTGTCGTCCCAGTCCCGCGGTGTCGCCGAGTAGATGTCCAGCGTGCCGATCGGCCCCCCTTGGAGCTCGACCGGGACGCTCAGCGCGGCCTGGATCCCGGCACTGAGAAGAACCGAGCGGGACCCCTCGATATCGCGCTCGGTGTTCGCGTTCCGCACCGACACCGCCGCCCGTTGCACGAATGCGGCCATGCACGGCCCTCGTGCCAGCCGCTCCTGGTCCTCCTCGACGAGCTGGGAGTGCTGTTCAGACGCGCTTGCCCAGCGCAGGGTACCGTCGGGGTCGGCGAGCATGAGGCCAGCCCCGTCCACCTTGAACAAGGATTTGGCTGCTGTCACCACCTGCTGCAGGGTCGGCGTCAGGCCACGCTCGAGGTCGAGGCCGTACAACTTACCGATACTGGCAGTCAGGACAGCGGGATCGATCTGCATCTGACGGACCTTTCTCCCGCTCCGGAACAGCGGAACCGGTCGTTTCGCCGATAGTAGCGACGTCTGGCACCCGCTGGAGCGCGGAGACCGCCACGACCCTGCTCGGTGCGTCGACGACTTCCAGGATCAGGACCAGACGCCCGAAGCATCAGACGAAGCATCTGGTGCCCTACTCCCGAGTCGGTCGCTTGGTTTCAAAGAAACCGAGGGCTCATCGCGCCGTGGCTTGATCATCCCCAACCGCCAGATCCGTAGGCTGCTGATCAGCGTCGGAGCGGTCGGTTCTGGTCGGAGCTGCCCTGCTCACGTCGGGTGCGTCGTCGGTCCAGGCGGGTCGAGAAGGATCCCGTCGGATCGTCCGGATGATCATCGGGGGTCGGTCCCTCGCGCTACCTCGACCCTGTATGGGCGGGCAGTCACTACGCTTGCTCAGCGCTGAGGAGCACGTCCTCGACCGCGCTTTCGGCGAGCCCCGACGTCGGAGCCACACCGCGAGCGACTCGGCCGCTGTTTGTCCACACGCTCCAACGCCAGCCGTCATGCTTGGCATCGATCCGAGCATGGTAAGTGCCACGCCGCGCCACCATGAACCCGACGCCAGCGACCGGGTCAACCTTCCGCTCCCACTCCAACCGCCCGCCTCCGCCGGGAGGCTCTGGCTTCTCAAAGGCACGGACGGACCTGCCTGGCGGCTGAGGTGGCTCGGTCACCGTGGTGCCATCCGGCCGAGTGATCGTTACCGGACTCGCTGCGGTGGTACCGGAAGGTGGCTCGTCACGGTTGCTGCGTGCTGTCC
>WNGB01002595.1_pt1 | contig 42507 bp, 39 predicted proteins | sample 5400681 | NCBI WGS metagenome assembly WNGB01 (sample SAMN13153367, study PRJNA577476) | soil metagenome | isolation source: 115 cm soil or saprolite under grassland replicate 2 | place: USA:California | collected 2016-06-15 | reverse complement strand
CGGCCTGGTTCTTCCGATCTGGGATGCCCCCATCGTGGCCGCCCCCAACACCGCCTTCCCGGGCACCAACTGCTCAGCTGGCAAGTTCGTCAACGTGAAGGGGCCCAACGCCGGGCTCACCTTCGGCCCTTGCCCGAACGGCAAGGCCCAGGTCGGAGGCACCTGCGTACACCCGGCCCTCGCCGACGGCAACCCGGTGTGCTTGAACACCCCCGGTAACTTCTTCGTGGCGCAGGGCAGGGTCGATGGCCGCGTCTACAACCTGCACCTGCACGACACGAACAGGAACTACATCACGGCGCTCCGCGGCACGGGTACCACGACGGGAGCGGTGCCAATCCAGATGGTCGGCGGTTTCTATCGCATCCATACGACGCGCGGGATCCCGACCGGAACCACCGGTTGTCAGCGGGAGAGCGCGACGACCCAGATCGGCTGTCTGGTCGGTACACCGAGCCCGTGCAGCGTCGGTTTCGCCGGTCGCGAGGCGACGTTCGAAGTCGGCGCTCTCGCCCTGAAAGTCGGCGGCATCGACCCCTCCATCGAGTGCGTCCGCAACCTGCTTCCGGGCTCGGTCGGGGCGAAATACCCGCTCTCTCGCAAGCTCTACTTCAACAGCATCTCGGGCTTCGGTAACGCGAGCATTCCGGCGGGCTCACCCCAGCGCAAACTGGCCAGCTGCATGACCGATCGTACAAAGGTCGATCAGGCGGTCATTCGTGCGGGCTTCATCACCTTCGACGAGACCGGCGCTCAGCAGCCGCTCTGCGAGGACTTCAATGAGCAGACCTCCTGCGGTCAACCGACGAATGTCGACGCTTGCGCCGACACGGTGCTGCCGGTTCCGGTCAGCCCCTGATTGCTTCGTCGAATTTCGCAGTGCATGGCGAGAGGGTGCACCTTCACGGTGCGCCCTCTCCTTGTATTTGGTCATCCAGGCTCGCTACGATGATGCGACATTTTCAGGCGGCGCCCCCCTCCTGCACATGCTTTGTGATGCGGTGGTCTGCAGGGCTGACTGCGTACCGTATTTCCGAGCGCGATGACATGCCGAGCATGACTCGGGCCAGGTCCGCCCTTCGATGCGCGCTGTTCGCCACGGCGACGATCATGTTGCTTTTCCCGGGCTGCAGCTCGGCCGAGTCCGTCGGACCGAACGACAAGGGCGGGGGCGCAGGGGCGAGCCCAGTCGAGGAGGGCGGGTTGCCTCATGTCGATGGCGGCGATTCGCCGGAAAACAGCCTCGATAGCGGCGTAACCGAAGCCGATGTCGCGTCGATTCTCCTTTCGGTATCTCCAGAGTGTCTGGCGTGCGCAGAGGCTTCTTGCGAGAACGCTATCGACAATTGCGCGGGAATCGCCGGCGTCGCGGAAGCAGGTATGGCTCGCTCGCAGCTCTGCCTGGACAGCCTGACGTGCTTCTTGTCGAACCACTGCCCGGTCAGTGATCCCGTCTCCTGTTATTGCGAACACGTCGTCTTCCAGGAACCGGCGCCGTATTGCCTCGTCAAGGGTCCATGCCAGGAAGTGTTCGAACGATCCATGGAAGCAACCCGCACAGGCGCCGTCGTGGATGCCTTCACGGACGATTCGAAGGGCGGTACGCAAGCCATCCGGCTGCTGACCTGTCTGCAGGACAACCGATGCAGGAGCTGCTTTCCGATCGTGACCGACGGCGCAACGGACGGCACCGACCCGTGAACGGCCGAGTGTCGTCAGCGCGGGCGCAATTGGTTCAAATCGAAGGAGAAACCGGGTAAGAGCGGCGTTCTGAGCTCGTCGGAGCACGCTTCGTTCTCGGCGAGCCCTGGCCCGAACCAGCGTTCGAGGAGCCCAGTCGGTTCTACCGTCCAGAGCTCCGCGACACCGGCAGCGGCGTAGACGAAACGCTTGGTGACGCGATCGTAGAGACGATTCTGCGACAGTACTTCGACACAGAGCGCCGGGATCTGATCGATAGGCCCCTCATGGCTGGCTGGCAGCTCGGTGAATGCGACGAAAGCATCCGGTTGAAGAATGCGGCCGGGCGCGAATCGGACATCGAGCGGCGCCTGCCCCACGAGCACCGGACCTTGCTGCATTGCAGCCCACTGCCTCAAGCCGCCCACGAGCCGGGCGAGCACCTCTTGATGCCAATACGTGGGGCTCGGCGATACGTTCACCTCTCCGTCAATGAGCTCGACTTTGTCAGTCGTCTCCGGCAGGCGGAGAAACTCAGCCTCCGACACGAGAACACGAGCCACGTTCGACATGATGTCAGCCTACCCCACGAAGGGCGTGGGTCAAAATCCAGGCGCAGCGGTTCACTTCGCCACGAGCTCGAGGGGCCGCACCCCTCGATGCCGCGTCGGAACCAGCTCACGGGCGGCCGCCAGGCCCAACGCCGATGAAAGGAGGGCGAGCACACCGGGCGTCAGATTGTCGACGGTCTCCCGCACGCACAATGGATTCATCCACCGAAACGGATTCCCTAGCTGGCGCCCGTCGCGGATGCCGACATCGAGGCTGCCAACTTCGATGGTGAAGGCGAGCGTCCGGAGCTCGGCATCGAGCCAATCATCCATATCCCCGAGAACCGAGTAGAGCTGGCCCGCCTGGCGGACGCGATACGGATGATGCGGGAGCGCCTGCGCCATGACGCCGCCAAGTCCGCGATACTCCGCCGCGCGCGAGTTCGGGCGCTCCGTGTAGGCCCAAGGATAAAGAAGGAGATTTCCGAAGCTGTGGAATGCCAGCGAGAGCGCCGGCCGCGTGCTCGTCGCCACGCGGAAGATGGCGCGCGACTCGGGCTCGCTCAGCGCATGAGGGCCGAGGTAGTGGGGAGAGAACTTGAAGCGAGAGCCCGAAAACGGGTGATAGAGCCGCTTGGTCGTCAGCCGCGGAAAGTTGCGATTGAGGTCGACACCGTGAGAATTGCAGCGCTGCCAGGCTCGTTCGCCGCGCGCAACCTTGGCCATGTTCGCGAAGTACGCGTCCGGATTGACGACCGGAAGGACCACAATGTGCGTTTCGGAGCGAAGGCGCTGGATCGCGGGATTGCCCTCGTCACCCAGGTTCTCGAGCACGTCGAGGAGCGCCAGCGAGCCGATGACCTCGATGCCGTGCATCAGCGCCGTCATCATCACGGCCGGACGACCGGGCGTGCCGAGATCGAAACGGACCAGCGGCCGCCCTTCCGCCGAGTAGCCTTCAATGGATTCGGTTCCGCCTGCGGAAGCCACGGCTCGGCGGAACTTCGCCATCAACGATTCGCCGGACGAATAATGCGGGGCAAGATTGGCAGGGAACGTCGATGGCATTCCCTTGGACGTTAGGTGACGATCCGGCAACACGCAAGCCAGACCAACGCGCTTTCTTTTGTTGTGTTACTCGGCGCGACCTTCGGCCCGCCTGCGGATGTGCAACGAAGATGTCACGTGGCTGTCACCCGAGTTCGACGCGTTTCTTCCGCGCGATGATAGCCGAGAAACGCTACAGCCTCGTCGCTTCCCAAATAGCGCGACAACGTTTTCGCGTCGGTTTCGAGCAAATCGACGAGAACGAGGCCATCCAAGACGCCGCTGAACTTCGGATCGACGTTGAAGCCGAGCATCTTGCCGCCGAGCTTCATGTACTGCTTGAGCAGGATGGGAACTCCCTTTTGATCCGGCTCGAGGTCGGCAATGAGTCCCGACACTTCCTCGATGTCCTGGAGGAAACGGGCAACGGGCAGACCGCTCTCCACCGAGGCGCCCGGCCGACGCGAAAACGGGTGTCGCGGCCGAACGAATTTGCCGAGGGGGTGCATGTGCTCCCCGAACCGAATGAAGTCGACCACCAGCTCCCGCGAAGCCTGGCTGTAAGCTCGACTGATGCTCACCGGACCGAAGAGCACGCGATAACGCGGCTCTCGGAGGATGAACTGGCCGATTCCTCGCCAGAGAAGAAAAAGTCCGGAAGCGCTTCGCTGGTATCGTGCGCACACGAACGAGCGACCCATCTCGAGCGCCGGTCCCATGTGACGGAAGAGCTCGGGCTTCATGTCGAAAAGGGTGCTCGTGTAAAGCCCGCGTGTTCCGCGCGCGAGCAGCTCGTCCGTGGGGCCGAGCCGATAGGCGCCCACGATGGCTGCCTCGCTCTCGTCGAACACGAATAGGTGAAGGTACGAACGATCGAAGGCGTCGAGATCGATCGCTCTTCCGGTCCCCTCGTCGGCAGCGCGAAACGTGACTTCCCGCAGGCGACCAATTTCGTTCAGCGTGAGCGGGATCTGGTGGGCACGCGCCCACCCGACGACCCGCCCGTTCTCGTGCACGAGCACTTGTTCTTGCGGCAAGGCGCCGATCTCGCGCGCCATCCGCGCGGGGTCGACGGGCGGCGCGATCGGCTGAAGATTGACCTGGCGCAGTCGGCCTGTGCTGCCGCGGGCGACTCGCGTGCCGTCGGGCCTCGACTCACTGCGCGCGCCGAGCATCGAGGTGCGCTCGCGCAGATAGGCAACGACGTCCGATGGCACGTCGAAGGACGCGAGCTTTCGCTGCGTGACGAGTGCCCCGACACGAGCTTCGATTCGCCGTCCTCGCTTGTTGAGAAGCTCCCGCGGCAGAAGAGCCGTTCGCAATCGCGGATGCAAAAGACCGGCGACTTGAAAGAAGGGGCCGTTGTGACCGCGAAAGTACAGGGGCAGTACCGGAGCTTTGGAAGCTCGTACGAGGTGCGCCAAGCTTTCGTTCCAGGGTGCTTCGGTCACCTTGCCGCACCTGAAGTCCAGATGCGCAACCTCACCCGCTGGAAAAAGAGCCAGCATGCCTCCCGCTCGCAGGAACCGAACGGCACGGCGGATCGCACCGGAATTCGGTGCAGCAGCATCGCGCCGGCCAAATGGATCGACGAACAAGAACGTGTCTCGGAGCGGTTCCACTCGCTCGAGCAGATGATTGGCCAAGATCTTCACGTCCGAACGCACGCTGCGAAGGATTCGCGCGAGCAAGAGCCCTTCGATCGCTCCGAACGGGTGGTTGGCGACCACGATGCAGCTTCCCGATCGGGGAACACGCGCAAGATCCAACTCGTTCACATGCCAATCGACGCCGAGCTCGCGTAGTGTATCCACCACGAAGTCCTCGACGGTTGCGGCACGGGCCACCCGGCGATACGCCCGTCCGAGCTCGGCGAGCCCGGTCACCTGCTCGATCCACGATCGAACCGCGGGCCAGACGAGACGAGCGGTGGGATGCTCGAGCGAGATGTCGAGCGCGAACGGATCGGTTTGCTTTTGGGATCCTTGGCGCTCCATCCGGCCCATCTGTACACTGCTCTATGTGCATTACGTGACCGGCTGCTGAAACTCTCGTGACACAATCCGAACAGTGATGTCACATGGGTGAGCGTCCGAGTAGATTCGCGCGCGTGGGAACGCTCTATGGATATGTCTTTCCCCAGTTCGTGCCGCGGGACGATCTTCGCCCTTTCGGAGCGCGACCCCTACCGGAGACCGTGCGCCTGCGATGGCTCGGCACTGCGGGGTACGTCATCGAGACCGGGCGAACGACGATCCTGATTGATCCGTATTTGACACGCGCACCAGTCGCCAAGCTGGCGACATCGAGGCTCGCCCCCGATGAGTCGGCCGTACGCGCCCGGCTTCCATCACGGGTCGACGCCATCCTTTGCGGACACAGCCATTTCGATCATCTTCTCGACGCTCCTCTCATCGCGAGCATCACCGGTGCCAAGCTCGTCGGCTCGGCGACCACGTGCGCGTTCGGTCGAGGGCACGGCCTTTCCCCTGCGCAGCTCGTCGAGGTCGGCGAACGTGGGCTGGAATTGACCGTTGGCGACGCAGTGATTCATTTCGTGCCGAGCCTGCACGCGAAGCTCCTGTTCGGCCGCGTGCCATTCCCCGGCGTCGTCACGTCGGCGCCGCGCGTGCCGTCGCATACTTGGCAATATCGAATGGGCGGCGCGTTCGGCATTTACGTGCGCGCCGGAGGAGTAACGATTTATCACAATGGGAGCGCCGATCTCATCGACGCCGAGCTCCGGGATCGCGCGGATCTACTTCTCGTCGGGATTGCGGGACGGCGGGCGACGCCGAGCTACTTGGAGCGCCTCACCCGTCGCTTGCGACCCTCGGTCATCGTTCCGGCGCACCACGATGCGTTCTTCGCGCCTCTCGACGCGGGGCTTCGCCTGTTGCCGGGCATCGACATGGATGGTTTCGTTTCGGAGCTCGGTCGGGTCGCACCCGAAGCACAAGTCATCACGCCGCTTTACGACGAAACGCTGTGGTTCGATCCCGCACGAGGCGGAGCCTTCTTGAGCACGTGACGCTGGTTACCTCTCGAGGCCTACCAGGGACGCGATCGGCGCCCCGGTCGAGGTTGTCGTGTCGGACGGTAACCCGGCGAGCAGGCGGATGGTGGAAGCGATGTCGGCCAAATGCGCCACCTGCCGGGTCGAGGCGAGATGCGATCGCGCGACACGCTGCCCCGCCGCCAGCAGCCACACGCGGCCGGATTCCGGAACATCGCCACCGTGGTGGCGGAAGTCTCTTGCTCGGCCGTGATCGGTGGTGACCAAGAGAAGAGCGTCACGTTTCCAGGCACCGGTTTGCTCGAAGAGCGCGTCGATGTCTGCAATCACGCGATCGGCGGCGCGGAGCGACCGCAGATAACCCGCGTAATCGTCGAGGTGCGCATATTCGTCCGGCTCGCCCAACCCGAGAAACAGAAAACGGGGGCGTTCACGAGCCAGGTATTCGAGAGCGATGCGCGCAGTGAGCGCGTCGGGCCGAAAGTCACCGCTGCCGGGCGCCGGCGGGGCACCTTCTCCCGCGCGCAGCAGAGCGGTCGAAAGGGAATCGGCCGCCAGAACGTCGCGATTGTGAATGAGTTTGCGTCCGCAAGAGATGACGATCGACTCTGGGTGTCGCGATGCCGCTTGGGCAATGCCCTCCCAAGACGAGATGACTGCGATCTCCCGGGCGCTCGCCGCCTCTGCGCGAAATTCGTCGGCCAGTGTATCGAGCGCGATCGGCGCACAAGCATTCTGTTGACAATCGGCAGAAGGACGCCCGGTCATGATCTCGCGGTAGCCCGGGAGCGATACGAAGTTCGGGCCTGTTGCCCACATCGCATCGCTCTCGCCCGGGCCCCCGACGAGCGCTCCGCGAGTGGAGGCCAGCCTGCGCAGGTTGGGGGTGATCTCTCCTGCCAGATTGTCGTCGAAGATTTCCTGATGCCGCACGCCGTCGAGAACGACGATGACCACCTGCGGCCGCTCCGCACGTCGATCCAGGATTTCGAGAGGCGGCGAGAGCGGGGCGGTGTCCTGCGCGCGGGGAGCTGCGGCGCACGCCGCTAGCAACAGCGCCGAAAGGAGCGCGGAGCCTTCCCGCTTTCGAAAAGTCGTCACGCCTGGTGACGTTAAGAAAACACGATGGCGGAAAGGGCACGCATGGATGATGATCGTGCAAATTTGCGCGCGCATGACATCGAGGTGAACTCGGCACCTGCTCGCCGCGCTCATGTCACTTGTTGCCGTCCCAGAACGCGAGCGCCACCGATCGTTCACCGGATCTTCGAATCGCCCGCGCGTCGATCCGAGTAGACATGCCGTCACGCGAATCGACGCGAGGAGGCGAACATGCTCCATCGGATTCGAGTTGCCGTTGTGTGCCTGCCGTGGTTGTTGGCTGCTTGCGGATCGACGGTTCCCGATTCGTCCGTCGCATCGACGGACGAGATCGGACAAACCACCGACGGCCTCATGGCCGCCTTTGGTGAGCTTCTACCCACGGGCGCGCGAATCACGCCGACCGCGATACCAGGCTCTATTTTTCAGTCGCTCAATCCCGACCTTTCAACCCGGCCGGACTTCACGGCCGGCCAGGCGGTCGCCACCGTGGCGAGCCCCGATGGGCGAACGCTCCTCATCCTGACTTCGGGCTACAACCGCAACAACGGGCCGACTGGTGCTCGGATTGCCCCCGAGTCGAACGAGTACGTTTTCGTTTACGACATCAGCGTCCATCCGCCGGTCAAGCGACAGGTGCTGCAGGTTCCCAATACCTTCAATGGGATTGCCTGGAATCCGAATGGGATCGAGTTTTACGTCAGCGGCGGCGTCAACGACAACGTTCACGTTTTTTCGAATACCGGGGGGCTCTTCGCCGAGATGGGTGCACCGATTGCCCTCGGCCACACGGTCGGGCTCGGGTTGCTCACGCAGCCCGCAGCGGCCGGTCTCGCCGTCAACGCCAGCGGCACGCGAGCGGTCGTGGCCAACTACGAGAACGACTCTGTCACCCTGGTGAACCTGGCGACGCGCGCGGTGATCGCGGAGCTCGACCTCCGGCCGGGCAAAGTCAATCCGTCGGCGCAGGGCCTGCCCGGTGGCGAGTATCCGTTTTGGGTCGCGGTCAAGGGTGACTCGACCGCTTACGTATCGAGCGGGCGCGATCACGAAGTGGTGGTCGTCAGCTTGGCGGAAGACATCCCTTCGGTGACCGAACGCATCCCTGTCGGCGATCAGCCCGGCAAGAGCGTTCTCGACCACGACCAAACCCTTCTCTTCGTGGTGAATAGCAACAGCGACTCGATATCGGTCATCGACACCCGCACGAACGAGGTCGTCGAAGAAATCGACGTGACCGCACCGAAGGCGTTCTTCCCCAATCGAGCTCAGTTGAAAGGCGCGAATCCGAACGGCCTCGCCCTCTCGCCGGACGAACAGATTCTCTATGTGACCAATGGCGGTACCAATTCGGTTGCGGTCATCGCGCTCGGCTGCCGCCAGCACGTGCGGAGCCAAGTCATCGGGCTGGTCCCGACGGGTTGGTACCCGAACTCGGTCAGCCTGAGCCAGGACGGTTCGCGTCTCTATGTCGTGAACGGCAAGGCCAATGCCGGCCCCAATCCGGGCGCGTGCCGCGACACATTCTCCATCGCTCCCGGCTCGCTCAACCCATGCAGCGGCCGAAATCTCTACATTCGCCAGCTGACCAAGGCCGGATTCTTGAGCGCTCCGGTGCCCCATCTCGGCGAGCTCCTTCGGCTCACCTGGCAGACGGCATCGAACAACCACTTTCCGATTGCCGAAAATCATGCGCGCGAAGAGGCTCTTTTGCGGTTCGTTCGGCAGCGGATTCACCACGTCATCTACGTCGTGAAGGAAAACCGCACCTATGATCAGGTGCTGGGGGACGTGCCGGAGGGCAACGGCGACGCGACGCTCGCGCTGTTCCCCGAGCCCCTCAGCCCGAACTTCCATGCCCTGGCGCGCGCCTTCGTGAATCTCGACAACTTTTTCGACAGCGGCGAGACGAGCGGGGACGGTTGGAACTGGACGGTAGCCGCTCGTACGGCCGACTCGATCGAAAAGACGCAGGCTCCGAATTACGCAGGGCGCGGACTCAGTTACGATTGGGAAGGCACCAACCGCAACATCAACGTCGGCTTGGCCACCTTCGCCGAACGAATTGCCGCGCAGCCGTTCACGCCCCCCGACCCCGATCTGCTCCCGGGCACGGCCGACATCGCGGCGAGCGACGCCCCCGGCGGGGAAGCGGGAACCGCCTATCTGTGGGACGCGGCACTCCGCAAGGGGCTCTCCGTTCGCAACTACGGGTTTTATGGAGATCTGGCCCGTTATTCCCTTCCGCCAACCAGTCCTGCCTTCATCGCGCTCGAGCGAGAGCCATTTGCGGCCGGCGTTCGCCAGTTCTTCGCGACCAAGGAATCGCTGCACGCGGTGTCGGATCCGTTCTTCCGCGGATACGACATGAAGTATCCGGACTTCTGGCGCTTCAAAGAGTGGGAGCGCGAATTCGACCTCTATGTGACGAATGGCAATCTTCCGGCGCTCGAGCTGGTGCGCCTCCCGCACGACCACTTCGGAGACTTCTCGACGGCGATCGACGGAGTCAATACGCCCGACACACAGTTCGCGGACAACGATTACGCCGTCGGGCTGCTCGTTCAGAAGGTGTCCGAGAGCCGGTATGCCGACGACACGCTCATCTTCGTCGTGGAGGACGACGCTCAGAACGGCGGCGACCACGTCGACGCGCATCGGAGCACGATTTTCGTCGCTGGCCCGCACGTGAAGCAGGGCGCGATCGTTTCGACCGCCTACAACACGGTGAGCTTGGTCCGCACGATCGAAGACGTCCTCGGTCTCGACTCTCTCGGCATCACCGATGGGCTGGCCGCGCCCATGGCGGACATCTTCGAACATCGCCGGCACACCTTCACTTTCACGGCGCTCGTGCCCGACGTTCTTCGCACCACGGCGCTGCCCCTCCCGCCTCCACTCGTCGCGACGCCGATGGTCATGCCTCGCCACGACGCCGCGTATTGGGCGAACGCGATGGCAGGGCAGAACTTCCGTCGCGAAGACGATCTCGACACCGATCACTTCAATGACGAGCTCTTTCGCGGTCTCGGAGCGAACCAGCAAGGAGGTACACGATGAAGCCTGGAAGATTCCGTGAACGTCGCGCCGTCGCGCTCGCATCCCTGGCGGTGCTTGGCTCCGCCTGCGGGGGGAACGACGCAGGAACGACGGCCGAGCCGTCGGCGCAGGATACCGAACCGCTACGAGGGCCACAGACGTTGGCGCCGTTTCATCGAGCGCCCGCCGGCGATCGGCCGACTTCGCGCAGTGTGGACATCGGCGGTGTCAACGGAGCCATCCTTCCCAACGGTCGCTTGCTGACGCCCGCCGGTGTGGAAGTCAATGTGACGGCTCGATTTTCCTCGCCGTCAGCCCGTGGGTGAAGCGCGAGCACGTGAGCCACGTCCACACGAGCCTCGCCAGTATTTTCAAAACGGTCGATCTCATTCTCGGTATTCCGCCGCTCAATCAATACGATGCCGCGGCGACCAACCTGCGCGAGATTTTCACCGGTACGCCGGATTTCACACCTTACACATTCGCGCCGGTCCCCTTCGCCCCACCGAACCCCCTCTGGCGCGCGCTCACCAGCAGGGTCAGTTTCAGCCGCCCCGATTCGAGTGAGCGCGATCTGCAGAGAGCCATTCTGATTTCCGAAGGCCTTCCCCGAAAAGAGGTGCGTCGATGATCTCGCGACGATTTCCCGCCGTTCTGTCGCTGCTATCCATCCTCGTCGCCGCGCGCACATCGAACGCCGACAAACCAGAGCCGCCGGGCGCAGGCGCGGTTGACGAGCAAGAAGCCGCTCGGACCGAGGAACCGCAAGAAAAAGGCGCCCAGCGCACGGCGTCAGCGGGCGCCTTTCTGCCTTTCACGATAGGAGCATCGAGCGATGCTACCTACGGCACGGCCCAATCCGGTTACGACGGCGCGCGCAGAGCCTTCATCTATGAAGGGGTAGCGGACGCCCACGTCGTCGGCGGTCTCTCGGTGCGCGCCGGTTATTCGTCCCACGATCTCTGGGGAAGGGGAAGTGCGATGCTCGGCGGCCGGTATCAGTTCCTTTCGCAGAAGCGCCACGGGCTCGACCTCGGTGCCGCTCTCCTCTATTTGCCGCAGAACATCGAGGGTGAGGGGCTGGTGAAGGCCAGCCTCTTGCTCGGTCGCAACGTCGGCAAGGTCGCTCTCTTCAGCAGCATGAGCTACGGCCAAGACCCCGAGGGAGACGACCATCAAGCCGAGCTCACGATAGGCTCCGTTCTCCGGCTGGGCCCGGCAGTTCTGGTGGGCGTCGACGCGCGAGCTCGGATGCTCGTCTTCTCGTCGGACACGAAACACGGCGGGATTGCAGTACCCATGTTCGACATGGCCGCAGGACCGCTGGCGCACTACGTGCGTGGCCCCATCGCACTGACGACCCAAGTAGGCCTGAGCGCTCTCGCCACCGAAGGAGTGCCCGGCTCGATCCAACCGACCGCGCAAATGCGGTACGGCGTGTTCGGACTCGTTTCGGCTGGATTTTCACTCTGAGCGGCCTCACGCGGCAGAATCCTTACTGGTTGAACGCGGCTGGACGGGCTCGCGCTGATTCGCCCGAAAGTCGTCACCAATAGCTCGCCCGGCTGTCACCTGAATGTCACGCTTCGCGGCCTAGAACTGCGCCTAGCATGAAGCTGCGGCAGCTTGTGCTCGTCGTGGAACCGAACGACAAATTGGCCCAGCTTCTTCGCGCGGGTCTGCGAAGCCGCGGCTTCGAGGTGACCACGGCCAAGCGGGGAGCCGACGCCATCCGAGCTGCCACCGCACTTTCCGCGGACGTCATCGTGGCGAACGTGGCTTTACCGGACATGGCCGGCGGGGAGCTTCGTCGGGCCATCCTCCAGTACGAAGAGGTGGCCGACCTGCCGCTCGTTCTTTTCAAACCCCAGATTGCGACGCGCACGCGGCCACGCTTTCATGTCGAACCCGACCTGTACGCATCGGAGCCGGTTTCCCTGCCGCGTTTCTGCCAACGAGTGAGCGTTCTCAGCAAACCACGTGGAGGTCGAGCTGTCGCCAAAGTTTGCGAGTCGGGCATTTTACGCGTCGACACCGTCGCCCATCGCGTGCTGGTGGACTGCGTCGAAACGTCGCTCACCGCGCTGGAGTTCCGTCTGCTCGTCACCTTCATGTCTTCCAAGGAGCGAGTGCTTTCCCGCGAACAGCTGTTGCGGCAAGTCTGGGGCATTCGCACGCACGCGGACACTCGAACCGTCGACACCAACGTGAAGAGACTGCGCCAGAAACTCGGACCGGCGGCGGCGGTGCTCGAAACCGTGCGCAACGTGGGCTACCGCTTCGTCGAGGGCGCGAGCGGTCCCGCCGGGCGACAGCACTTGCGCCAGGAGCTCTTGCCCCTTGCGTCCCACGATCAGCCGTTGCCGCCTGCCGGCCACATCCATTATGGCGAAGCGGTCGAAGTTGCAAGTCAGGAGCGGAACAGCCGTCGGGCCTCGCCTCTACGGCTCCGCTGACGAGCTCTGGGGGGCCCAAATGCGGACCCCATCGGACTATGGCGCCGGTCACCCCGAAGAAAGCTCGGCTAGCATGTCCGGGTGATGACGTTGCGGGAGCCCTCGTCCTTCGCCGACCTCGCCGTCATTCGGCTATTGTTCGAGGAGTACGGGGCGTCGCTCGGCGTCGACCTTTCCTTTCAGGACTTCGAGAAAGAGCTGGCGTCGCTTCCTGGAGACTATGCCCGTCCACAGGGGCGCCTGTGGTTGGCGATGATGGGCGGAGAAGCGGCGGGCTGCGTCGGCTTACGGCTCTTCGACCAAGAGAGCTGCGAAATGAAACGGCTCTACGTCCGGCCGATTCACCGGGGCCGAGGGATCGGCAAGCATCTCGCCTCGACGGCCATCGAAACGGCGAAGAACCTGGGATACCGCCGGATGTACCTGGATACCCTCGCGTCCATGAGCGGCGCGATCGCGCTCTACCGCGCGCTCGGTTTCAAGGAGATGGCCGCTTACCGTTTCAACCCATTACCGGCGCTCTATTTCCAGCTCGAGTTCTGAGCCCGCAATAATGCTAGTGCATCGTTTCGATCGAAACGATGCACTAGAGAAACGATGCACTAGAAAATTCGCGGAGCGAATTTTGGGTCTGGGCGAAGCCCAGCAAAAACAGTCTAGTGCCGCGATGCGCGGCGCAGCCGCGCGTGCGAAGCACCCATCATCTCGATGGAATCGCGGCACTAGGCGGGAATCGCGAAGGCACCGATGCCGTCGATCAGGTCCGCCACCACCGGCGAGAGCCCGGCCGGCGAGGCCTCGTAGAGTCGAAGCGCAGACGAGCTATCCACGACGGCCTTCGCCGAGAAGACCCGCGGGGGCTCACCTTGGCGAACCGCCCTATCGACGGCTCGGTGCGTGTGGCCATGGACGACGTAAAGATGAGGACAGCGTTCGAAGAACGCCCACGAGGCGTGGTGCTCGACCAACCCGTCGACCCATTGAAGAAACGGCAAGAAGTGTCGTCCAGGCGGATGGTGTTGCGCAAAGATGAGCGGTCGACCGCGCAGGCTTCGGTCTTCGGCAATACGCGCGAGCATCTCCAGATCGCTATCGGCAATCGCGCCCGCCGAACGAAGGGGAGACTGGTGAAACGCCGTGGAAACCGGAACGATCGTCGCGTCGCGAAGCTCGATGCATGCACCGAAGGTGCTCGTTTCGGCATAAGCCCGGAGCGGGCCGGCCAGTGCTTCTGCAAACGTGCCCCCATCGGCGTAGGCATCGTGGTTGCCGGGCACCAGCGTGATGCGCTCGGGGGCGATGCGCGAGTCGGCCAGAAGCTCCGCCAAGACTTCGAACTGTGCTAGATACCCATCTTCCGTCAGATCGCCGGTGATCATCAAGTGGTCTACCCCGGCGGCCCTGACTTCTTGCAGCGCGTAGGCTGCCCGCTCTCTGCGTTCCCGGGGATCGAGCGGACGCCCCAGGCTGAGGTAGGAGAGGCGGGCCCGGGGCCCGAACGGTCTCTGTCGATAGTCATCCTCGAGCAGATGCAGATCGGTCAGCTGCGCAATCGTCGCCATGGTCATTTCACCTCGGTGGATACCTCGGATTGAAAAAGGTCATGCGCGCACCATCGTGCGAAGACGGCTCCACATCGTCGGCTCGGCGGGCACGATAGCCGAGTCGCGCGCGAGCTCGAAGTCGTGACCACGCCAGCTCACGCGACGGCTGACGCAAGCGCGCAGCCAACAAAAGAAAAGTAAGTAAGTTCGTACGATCTCGAGCGGCGCAAAATACCATCGCGGAGCTTGGCCGCGCAGGACGCGCGTGGTCAGAAACGCGCCTGCTGTCTGCAGCGCCAAGGCCCCCAAAAACGCGAGAAACGACAGCTTACTCGGCCACGCCACGCACGCGATCGTCGCGACGATGAGCGGAGACAAGATGGGCTCGAACACGAAGGCGAGCGGAACGATGGCACGCCTGAGTTTGGCCCAGCGCGTATGGCGCTCCAGCGTGCGGCGAACCGAACAGGCGACATTGCGGTTGGCCACCGGCGTGAGCGAAATGCGAATCCCGAATCCTTCCTTGGCGAAGACTCGGCCGAGCATATGATCCTCGCCGAGGAGGTGGGCGACTCGCCTGAATCCGCCGATGCGATGCAGAGCTTCGCGCCACATCGCCATCGACTTGCCGATGGTGATGGGGCATCGGGCAATGCAGGCCGATGCGACGACGCTCGGCGCGACCAGCGCGCCGAGCTGAAGATTTTCGAGCGCCGCCCCGAGCGTTTGTTCGCCGGTACCTGCGACGATGTTGGAGGCGACGGCGACACCGGGCAGCGAGAGCTCTGCGAGGAGCGGATCGAGGTACTTCGGGGTGACGCGTACGTTGGAATCGGAGACGACGATGATCTCTCCGGTCGCCGCCCGCTCGAGAGAGAGCAGCTGGGCCACCTTCGGATTCGTTGCTTCGTCGGGATCGGTGACGATGAGGCGCGCCCGATCTCCGCCGAGCCCTGACACGAATTCGCGTGCGGCGGCGTAGGCGCCGTCTTCGCGTGAAGCGACGCCGAGCAGAACCTCGTAATCCGGGTGGTCGAGCGCGGCGAAGGAGGCGAGATTCTCGGCGAGCTCGTCGTCCACGCCCGAGAGAGGCTTCAAGATCGAAACGCGCCGCGTGCGGTTCGGGGCGGGCGGTGATTTTCGGCGGTGCATGCCCGCCACAAACCCACCCACCATCGTGAGGTAGACCCCCACGGAAGCCGCCATCGGGGCCAGTTGAAGGCCTTCGACGGTGTTCATGGTCCTCACGATGCCCGGCGAAGATGGCGTCTTTCGCACAGGGCTGTGGATAACTTGCGACAAATTTGGGGGCTAATGCTCCGATCTCTCGTTCAACACCTAGGAATTCAGCCCTTCGGCCGACCCGAATGCCGAGAGTCGCGCAGCGTCCGCGGCCCACTCGTTGAGTCGCTCGAGCGAGTCATCGAGCCACTGATGACCGCACACGAGGCAGGCCCAAACGTAGGTCAAATAGTAGATGGTCTCTGGACCAACGTTCGCGCCATGCGTACGCACGGCGCGCCATGAATTCCCGCCGCACATCGCGCACGGCGGCCCCTCCTTGGTGTCTTCCATGAGCGGGCATCTTAATCAAGCTCTGCGTGCCGAGGTGTGAAATCGGTGCCTTCTTCTCGTGACACGACGAAGGACCGATCGGCAACCTTCTCGGAACTGTCACCTAGTTGTTACTGGGGACGACGACGCTAGCGGCGCCGTGGTCACGCCGCTCAAGCTGCTCGTAGTCGAAGACGAAGTCGATCTCGTACGAACTCTCGAGTACAACTTTCGCCAGGCCGGGTTCGAGGTCTTCTCGGCCACGTCAGGTCGCGACGGGCTGCGTCTGGCGGGCGCGAAGAGCCCCGACCTCGTGGTGCTCGACCTCATGCTTCCCGACATGCAAGGCTTCGAGGTTTGCAAACAGCTCAAGGGGGATCCGAAAACGCGCGCGACGCCCGTCATCATGTTGACCGCCAGGGGAGAGGAGGTCGATCGGGTGGTCGGCTTCGAGATCGGCGCCGATGATTACGTCACCAAACCTTTCAGCGTGCGCGAGCTCATCCTGCGCGCGCGCGCGGTGTTGCGGCGCGGCGAACCATCAGGCCCCGTCGAAATCGTCAAGCTCGGCATTCTCACCATCGATTCCGAAGCGCACCGCGTGCACGTCGAAGGGCGCGAGGTTCTCTTGACCGCGCTCGAGTTCCGGCTCCTGTGGACCCTGGTGCAGCGGCGCGACCGAGTGCAGACGCGGGAGACCCTTCTCAACGACGTGTGGGGATTGAACCTCAATGTCGAGACCCGCACCATCGATACCCACATCAAACGTTTGCGGGAAAAGCTGGTCAAAGCCGGTCCCTTCATCGAAACGGTGCGCGGGGTCGGCTATCGCTTCAGCGCAGGCAAGGCGGACGCTTAGTTTATGGTTGAGTTACCCGTCCGCCGCGCGAACGTCACACGACCGTGACGCCGCTGCGTCAAATCGACGAGAGCGGAACATGGATCGCCCGCCCGCCGCCAAAGTCCGGCAGCTGTTCGACGCCATCGATCGCAGCATCGAGACGGGCGCCTGGACGGAGCCGGAGTTCGACGAGCTTCTGCGGCAAGTCGCGGAAGCGATCGCCGAGGCTTACGGCAGCGACCACCCGCCACCCGCCGCTCGGCCACAGTGAAGGTGGCCGGGTCTTTGCTTCGTCGCGTTCCGAGGCACGCGGGTGTAGCGAGAATGTCACAGGAACGAAGAAGCCCTCTCACATCATCGAGAGAATCTACTGGCCCGGAAGTCCGAAACGCTCCCCCGAGGAGCGCAGGGGAACCGGGTGACGCACGATGACTAAGGGAGAGGGACACCGGCTGCTCCTCGTGACGGGCGGACTGGCGCTCGGGGGCGGCGCCATCGGATGGGTGGTGAAGCAAGCCGGAGTCGCCGACGTTCAGCAAGTCGTGACGCGGGCCCTTCCTTTCTTGGCTTTGGTGTTTGCGCTGGAGGGCTGTCGTATCGCAACCGAGCTCTTTGCGGCGCAAAGCCTGTTCGGTCGATTGAAGGGGGTCGTGCCGACGGGTGCGCTCGTCAGGGCGCAGCTCGTTGGTTACGCGGTGTGCAATGTGCTGCCGGTTGGACGTGCCGCTTGCGAGGCGACCAAGGCGGGTCTTCTCGCGCCGCACGCCGGTCTGCCCAAAACGGCGGCCGTGGCAACGATCGCACAGGCGCTGCACCTCATCGCCTCGGCGATCATCCTCGTTCCGTGCGTTGTCGCGGCGCGCCACGCCAGCGCGTCCTTGGCGCTCTCGCTCACGATCTTCGGCCAGTGCGCGCTGCTGGCCGCGATCGGTGGGGTTTTACTCCTCGTCGCGTATTTCGCTCCGCGTCGGATTCCATGGCTGAAGGGGATTCCCAAGCTGGCGGCGGCTCTCGAGGCGTTTCGCGCTGCGATGCGCCAGCTTCCGAGTTTTCCGATCGCGGCGCTTGGTTGGCTCGTCCTCCACCGAGTGCTGCAGGTCGTGCTCCTCGCGGTTCTTTTGCGGGCCGTCGGTTCGGCTTTCTCGCTGACTGGGCCGCTCATGGCCGAGGCGGTGTCGCTGATCGGCGCGTCGACGTTTGATTTCGTGCCTGGCCAAATCGGCGCTCTCGAGGCGGCCTTCGGGCTTTTCGCAACGGTGATCGGGACGACGCCCGCCAACGCCGTCGCGGTCGCGCTGCTCATTCACATCGTGCAGTCGTCTTGGGTGCTGGCGGGCGTTGCCGTGCTCTTACTGGGGCGCCGGCCGGTGCCCTCCTCAACAACGTGGCGGCTCACGCCCGAGGAGGCTCGTGCACCCATTCTTTAGCGCCTCACCTCAGCCGGCGCTCGCAACGTGAGTTGAAGAAAGTAGCTGCTTTAGCGCATCGATGAACTCGAGCGCTGCCTTCGCACGCGCCGCGCGCGCAGCGGCGAGAATGACCCGACTCGACGGTGACGGTTTTTCGAGCTTGCCCAGCTCCTTCTCGACGACCCGCGCGAGGTCGGCGAAATCCTGACTTCGGCCGCCGAGATCCTGCAACCGGCGAAGCCTCACGGCCATCGGCCGATACAAAACGCGCGGCACGACGGGGCGGGCGATCTCGCTGGCGTATCTCCAATGCTTGATCGCGACGCGGATCGCATGCAGATGGGCGGCATCGCGATCCGAATACCCAATCCTGCCGCGCCAGCGCGCCGTGGCCACGAGACGTTCGACCTCGGCGCGCCTGGCCGACACACGCGCATCGGCGAAAGCCCGCAATTTCTGTTCGTTGGCGGGATCGGCGTCGGTCAATCGCTGTCGTACCCCTATGGGCATCTGTCTATGGATCGCCGCCTCCAATTGCTCGGTCCGCTTGCCAATCCGTTTGCCTCTCTTCTGGGCGACCTTGTGACGCCGGGCCCGAAGTTTCGACACGAGCTCTCGCTTGAGCCGCTCCGATTCGGCGTTCGGCATGGGCAGGTCGAGAGCGGCCAGACGCTTTGCGGTGACATCGAGCTCGCGTAGACGGCCGATCGAGCGCGCCATCCGCCGGGCGGCGCGGTCCACCTCCGAAAGAACGGGCAGCTCGGGAGCCGCGTCGAAAAAGGCAATGGCCTCGCGAAGCCGCCGGCAGGCCACCCTGAGATCGTGCACAGCGCGCACACTTGGCTCCTCATCGACTTCGCGGGCGAGCTTGCGGGTCAGGCGAAACCGTTCTTCCAGCCATTCCTGAGCATAGAATCCGAGATACCAGCCGACTTCCGCGGGCGAGAGCACGACTACACCGACGTCTTCACGAGGCGCCGAGGTCGGGCGTGCTTGAGCGACAACGCGGGATGAACGACCTGCTCGGCCTCTTTCGCGAGCGCTCTACGATCGCCTTCGGAGGGAAGATCGACTGCGAAACGGACCCGGCGCCCGAACAGCTCTTCGAAGAAATCCCCCTTGCGCCGCGCCGTCCACAGCTCGAGCTCGGGGTCGTCGTCCGTCTCCAGGCGAAGCTCGATCGTCTTGGGGTTGATGGTGCAACGAACGGCACGCACCAGATTTCCATGCGTGCGATCGAGGCTATCGGCTACGCGGAGGATGGCGACCAGCTTGGAAACTTTCTTCTGCGCTTCTTTGGAGAGTTTGGAAAACTCCGGATGGCTCTTTTTGGGCGGCGTCTTGCGGTGGTAGCGGGCGATGAGCGCGATGGTTTGCGTTTCTTCCTGGGAAAAGCCGCGCATGTCGTGGGTGCTGATCAGATAGTGCGCGTGCCGATGGTGCCGGTTGGCCGAAATGTGAAAGCCGATGTCGTGGAGGATCGTCGCGTATTCGAGAAGCAGGCTGTCGGAGTTGGTCAACCCATGCAGCTCGCGCGTCTGGTGGAAAATCGACAATGCCAGCCGCGCGACGTGGTGAGAGTGCGTTTCCGGATAGTGACAGCGCCGCGCCAGCTCCATCACCGTGCGCCGCCGCTGATCGGGGAATTCCTCGACCAGCTGAATGCCCGGCCTGTTTTTGGCGACGTAATCGGCAATGATGCCTTCGCGCAGAGCCGGCTCGCAGAGGGTCGCTTCGTCGACACCCGACAACTCCAAAATCACCCGCAGCAAGATGGCGCCGGGAACGATGGTGTCGGCGCGCTTGGGGTCGAGACCCGGGAGCTTGGCACGCTCGGCCAGCGACAACGACAGCAGTTTCTTTTCGACCTCGCAAAGGGCACGGAACGAGAGCACCTTGCCCGGACTGCTCGCCTGGCCGCTCGCCAAGCGCGAGGCCAAGCTCCCGAGGGCGAACGCCGTCCCGGAGGTCAACGCAACGAAGTCGAAACCCATGGCGCGCACTCGCGCAATCGCCGGCTCGATCGCGCTGCGCACGCGATCGGCGAGGGCGGCCACCTCGCGCGAGGTCGGGGGATCGGCGGTCTGCCATTCGTCGCGCAGGCGCAGCGCTCCGAGCTTCAGCGAAATGGTGAAGTAGCATTCGCGTGCGTCGGCCAGGATGAGCTCGGTGGATCCTCCACCGACGTCGAAGAGCGCCACCCGCCGGCCGGCAAGGTCGAGCGCGCTGCGCGCGCCCAGGTAGATCAAATGCGCCTCTTCCTGGCCCCGGATGACGCGCATGTCGATGCCGAGCTCGTCGCGTACCGCGCGCGCGAATTCGCCGCCGTTTTGCGCCTCGCGCACGGCGCTCGTGGCCACGGCGACGAGCGCGTCCGGCTGGTGGCGATCGGCGATCCGCTTGAGCGCGCGCAGCGCTTCGAGGCCACGACCAAAAATTTCGGGCGTGATCATGCCGCTGCGCAGCGTCTCCCCCAAGCGAACCATCTCCTTGGCGCGATCGAGCACCTCGATCCGCCCGCCCGGATTCACGTGCGCCACCATGAGGTGGAACGAATTCGAACCGATGTCCAGTGCCGCAATTCGCATGATGGGGGGAGGAGGTAAATTCGGCGACCACCCGGGGCCAGCTACCCGGACCGGCTTCGTCTTGGGATAGTGAAAAAACTAGCATACGGCGACCGCCGCGGTGGGAAGTAGTGTGATATCTTCAACGTCGACGAAAGCGGCCCTGTTCGATCGGTCTGGCTCGATCGAGTGAAGGTTTTGCAACACGTGACACCATGATGAATCCGCCCAATGACGAAGCCGAGCTCGAGACCGACGCGCTCCTCGAAGTAGTCGAGGTGCCCTCCGCGCGGAGCTCGCCGCCTCCCCTGCCCTCGAGTCGACGGCCTCCGCCCCTGCCGGCGTGGGCTTCGGCTTCCACTTCCGACCGTCCGACACCGCAGCCATCTTCCCCTCGGCCTACGGCAGTTTCTTCCGATCGCCCGAGCTCGGACCGTCCGACGACCCCCGTTTCGGTGCCGACGAGTACGGCAGCCACCACGCCCCCCTCGGAATCGCAGCGAGATTCTGCCAAAGCGTCACCCTCGAGCCCACCGTCAGAACCGGCGAATCCATCGACCTCTCCTCCATCGAGCACGCCGACCCCGGTGTCGCTGCCGACGGTCCCGAGCCCCTCGGGCTCATGGCCTGTCATCAGCCGATTGAACTCACTGCCACGCACACCACCGCGTCCGAGCGCGAGTGGAGGGCCGCCGCGGCCGTCCAGCTCTCCCCGGCTGCCCATTCCCTCGCCGTTGCCATCAGTAGCTGTCGCCGTGACGCCCGTCGCCGAGAGAAATCCATTTGCGGTGGTGGAGGAGCAACTCGAGCACGCACGGCGGACGATTGCCGCCAAAGACGCGGAGATTCGCGCCCTCGTGGCGCAGCGCGACGCCCGGATCGCCGAGCTCGAGTCGCTGCGCCATCAGCTCGCCTCGCGCGAGCTCACATTTCGCGAGCTGGAGTTCGCCGCGATGGCCCACGACGCCAGGGTGCGGGAACTCGAGAAAGAGCTGGAAGCGGCTCGCTTGCAAGGCGGCCATGGCTCCGCCGATGATCTCAAGCTCATCCGCGGAATCGGCCCCGCGTTCGAGCGCGAGCTGAAGCGCAACGGCGTGCATACCTTCGCCCAAATCGCCGCCTGGACGCCGGCCGACATCGAAGCGATAGCGCCCAAAATCAAAGCGCGCGCCGAGCGCATCAAGCGCGACAACTGGGTGCAGCGCGCCGTCGACCTCGCCGCGCAAAAAGATCGCTAGAGCGGCGAATTCGAAAGACTGCTAGAGGCCGGCGGCCGGTCCTCGTCACTGCGGGCGCTTGGTCTTCGGACGGGCGGTGGTCGCAGGTCGGGCTGCCGGCTTGGGCGCGGCGGTGGTCGCGGCTTTCGGGCCCGGCGTTGGCGCGGCCGCCGTTTCGGCGGGGACCGTAGCCGGCGCCGCGGCAGGAGCCGGCGCGGCGACGGCCGATGCGCGCTCGGCTTTGGCGACAGCAGGTCTCTCGGCCGCAGCCAGGGCCCCCAGGCCCGCCACGACGAGGCCAATCACCAGCACCATGACGCCGCCGCACTTCCCCCAAAACCCGGTCCACGAGTTGACCACCTCGCCGGCTTGCGTGCGCATCGACTTGAGGTCGATGAGCTGCGAGACGCTGCGCCGAAACCAGCCGACCACACGAACCTGCTGCTGCATGAGCCGGCCTACCCGGCGCGTCGCGAACCACCAATTGCCGAGACCGGCGAGCGGTGATTCGTAATTGACGACCATCAGACCGCCTTGGCGATCTTCGATCATCACGTCTTCGGTGAGCTTGCCGCCAGCCGCGGCGCGGCCGATCACGGTGCCCTCGATGACGACCGGGCGACCCCGGAGCGGAGAGGCGTAAGGATCGCTCATCAGCTCGATCACGCTCAGGTAGGGTGGCTCGCGCAGCGACGGAAAGCGATACAGCCCCTTGATGAACATCCCCAAACCGATGCCGAAGAGGATCAGCCCACCAAAAGCCGCGGCGAGCATGGGGCGCCCGATCACGAGGCTACCGAACGACATCAGCACGAACATGAAGCCGAGCAGGTGCGGCGCGAAGTAGATGACCAGCTCGAACAAAAACGTGTTGTAGAGCCGCGCGGTGTCGAGGGCCTGTCCATAAGCGTCGACTCGCTCGAAGGACAAGAGCGGCCGCTGCCCGAGGGCCTGGGCGTGTTCGCCGAGGGCGCGAATTCGTTTACCGGTCAGGGGGTGGGTGGACCCAAACTCGCTCACCGTGCCCCACGGATTGTAAAGGTCGAAGAGCATCACCTTCTCGATGCGGCGGACGCCCTCGACGGTGACCATCGTGTCCACCGTCGGAACTCCCGGATCGGTCGCCGCCAGCGCCTCGGTCCCTGCAAAAGCGGCCGTGGGCAAGCGCGTCGGTCGGGTTTGATTGACGGCCTGGTAGGCATAACCCATGGTCGACGCCGATTTGAAATCGGAGATTCCGAGGGTTCGCGTGCCTCCCAAGAACTTCTGGCTGAAGGGAGTCGGCTCGTTGTTGGTAAGACCGTAGGCAATCTTGACGAGTGCCATCGAGAGGGCGTTGGGATTGCCGGTTTCGGTGCCGGCGAACGCATCCGCGTAGTATTCGCGGGTTCGCGACAAGAAAAGCAGCATGTATTGCCCCACCCACCAAAAGAGCAGAGCCACGAGGGCGATCGGATAAGCGGGGCGGGAGTTGCTTCGGCCTCGGATGTTGCGGGCGATCACGTACGCGTTCCACAGAATGTTGAGCAGCGTCGCCGCCACGGTCATCACGATGAAGTCGCGGTGCACGATGTGCCCGAGCTCGTGACCGTAGACGGCCTTGAGCTCCTCGTCGTCGAGATAGTGCATGAGACCGCGCGTCGCGACGAGGCGCGCGTTGTTCGCTCGGCTGCCATAGCAATAAGCCTGCGGCGTCATGTCGTCGATGTACTTGAGCCGTGGGATTTTGATGCGGTGCCGCTCACAAACTTGCTGAACGAAAGCGGCGACGGCCGGGCGGTACTGGCCGAGCTCTTCGAGCGCCATCGGCCGCGCCGAATAGACCCAGCGTTGGATGAGGTCCATCACGATGGGCGAGAGGAGCCATGCGAGAAAGGACCACAGGACGGTGGCAGCGGCGCCGAGCGCGAGCGCGGGAACGAGATCGAGGTCACCCACCCCGACGGCGAGACCGATCACCGTCGCGAACACGAATCCGCAGAAAAACGTGAGCGTCACCATCGACGCCAAGAGGGTTTTCTCCTTCATCGCCTGACCAGATTAGTCTTTTTTCGCGCTCGTACCACCGAAGACGCGCAGGCGGGCTGAAGGCCGCGCCGAGTAACACGAGTCAAATCTTGCCCTTGAAAGCGCCCAAGAGCTCCATCGGCAGCGGGAACACGACAGTCGTGGAATTTTCGGCGCCGATCTCGACGAGCGTCTGCAGATAACGTAGCTGAAGCGCGGTTTTGGTTTGCTCGATGATTTGCGCAGCCTCGTGCAGCTTTTGCGACGCTTGAAATTCGCCGTCGGCGGCGATGACCTTCGCGCGCCGCTCGCGCTCCGCTTCGGCTTGGCGGGCCATTGCGCGGCGCATCACCTCGGGAAGCTCGATGTCTTTGATCTCCACGGTAGAGACCTTGATTCCCCAGACGTCGGTTGCCTCGTCGATGATCTTCTGCAAGGCTTGCCCGATCTTCTCGCGCTCGGCCAAGATCTCGTCGAGCTCGTGTTGCCCGAGGATGTTGCGAAGGGTGGTCTGCGCGATGAGCGAGGTCGCCATCAGGTGGTTGGCAATCTTGATGACCGCGGCAACCGGGTTCATCACGTTGAAGTAGACGACGGCATTGACCTTGATCGTCACGTTGTCTTTGGTGATGACCTCCTGGGGCGGCACGTCCATCGTCACCGTGCGAAGGTCGACCTTGTACATGCGATCGATGAAAGGAACGAGCACGCGCAGGCCGGGTCCTTTCACGTTCCCGGGGTCGACTCGCCCGAGGCGGAACACGACGCCTCGTTCGTATTCGTTCACGATGCGGATGGACTTGGCGATGAGTACCAACACGAAAGCGGCCGCCAGCCCGAATGTGACAAGTATGCCTTCCAAAGCTTCCATCATCCTGCTCCTTTCTCGATTGGCCTCACCCGCAGACGAGTCGGATTCGACAGGACTTCGTCGACAATCACCTGCTCGCCCTCTGCGATCTCGGTGTCGGACACCGCTTGCCATCGCGAACCGGCGGCGAAGACGACGCCGCCCTCAGGCGAGAGGCGCGTGCGGGCCGACGCCTTCATCCCTTTCATCGCCTCGATGCCCGACAGCACCGGGGCTCGCAATGCCCTTGCCGCGATGCCTGCAAACAAGACGAAAGCGCCACTGATGGCTACGACGAATGGTACGAAGATGCGGAAGTTCAGCTTCTGCGCACCTCCGAAGTAGCCCGTCTCGTCGATGAGCACCAACGCGCCGAGCAGAAGCGAGATCACCCCCGCCAGCGCCAAGGCGCCGTGCGTCGGCGTTTTCACCTCCACGCCGATGGCGATGAAGCCCGCCAAGAGGAGAACCAAACCTCCGAGCTTGAGGGGAAGGGTCGAAAGAGCGATGAGCGCGAGAACGAGGCAAATCGTGCCGACGATGCCTCCCAGGCCGATGCCGGGGGACGAGAATTCGTAGACGATTCCGAGAACCCCGAGCGAAAGAAGAATGGAAGCCAAAGTCGGATTCGACAAGACGTCGAGGAGCCGATTGCTCGACGACATGGGAAGGTCGATGACCGATATCCCGTTGGTGACGATCTCCGTCTTACGGTGCTGCGTGTCGATGCGATACCCCTGGAGCGTCTCCAGCAGAGCCGCTCGGCTGGGGGCAAGCAGGTCGACCGCGCCAGCGTTTTTCGCCTCGTCGGAAGTGAAGCTGGCCGACTGCCGCACGATCGATTCGGCATAAGACTCCGGCCGGCCGTGCCGAGCGGCCAGCGACTTGGCCAGAGAGACCAGGCTGTTGGTGGCCTTCTCTTCCATCGCGCCTTCGAGATTCTTGTCGGCACCCACCGGGTGAGCGGCACCGACTCGCGTGCCGGGCGCCATGGCAGCGACGTCGGCTGCGAGCAGGAGAAAAGCCCCCGCCGACGTGGCTTGCGCCGTCGGCGGTTCGACGAATGCGACGACCGGAACCGGCGAGTTCGTCATGTCGCTCACCATGTCCTGCATCGACGACACCAGGCCGCCCGGCGTGTTGAGCGACATCAGCAGGAAAGCCGCATCGCGCCGTCGAGCGAGATCGAGCGCCTGTCGCAGGTAGCGGGCCTTGATGGGATTGATGACCCCATCTACTTCGACATGAACGGCGATCGGTGCAGACGCGGAGCTGATGCTGGCCGCCATCGAAACCACCGCCGCGCAGATCACGAGCAGCAGCGCGACCCTCCGCGCCGTGCTTGGTGCTCGAGGCTGCGCACGTCGGCCGGGCCTGACTCGCTTCACGATCCGCAGATCAGGTCGCAGGCGAGGCGTCCCGTCAAGCCCGACGGGATTGGTGCCTGTTTTTGCCGCAAAAATAAGACCGACGACCCGCCGACTGATCCAGATAGTCGGCGGGTCGTCGTGCGGGAAGGGAGATGAAGCGGTGAAGCACTTGCCGTGGGGAGAGGCCGGCAAGAAAGGCACGCTTAAGCGAAGCGGCGACAGGAAACGTTGGGGTCTACACAATGTAAGGGACCTGACGACACCAAGTCGGCTCACGCTTAAGCGATGCGCCGACCTCTCGCTTCCCGCCCGGAGCTGGCAAACCAAAGATTTCCTTCGGTTTTGATGTGTTTTTAGCAGCGACGATTCTTCCAAAGGGGCGGCTGCGATACGCCCAAAAGGCAACAGGGAACCTCCGCTGGCGTAAAGAGAGATTGCTCTCCTAAGGTCAGGATGGAACGCGGGCGGAGCTCCTCGGTCGCCGTCGAAACCCGACCGGCCACGACCTGGATCGCCATACCGGAGGGCAGTGTCCACCTGCTCTCCGGAGGCAGGTGAATCCGGTACGCGCCGGTCTCGCGCGTCTCGAGCAACACTTCTATGCGAGCTCGTTCCGTTTCGGCTTGGACCAGCTCGCGCGCCTGATACCAGGACTCGTCGCGCCAAATTTCCACCGCGGGAACGGCCCGCCCGCGGAAAACGTCGGGCTTGCGAACGCGGACCACCACGCTCCGCACCTGAGCACGCTGCTCACCTGCCGCAGGCGGGGCCAACACCACGCGGGCCATCGCCGCGGCCACCGATTCGAGCAACAACCATCGCCCGTGCTGAGCAATGAATTGCACTTGCTCGAGTATTGCCGCGTAATCGACGGATCGACGAAGGTCGCCGGATGCGGCGGCGTCGAGATCGAGTCCCATCGCGAGCTCGAGCTCGAGCGTTTGACTCTGGCGCTGCTCCCAGTCAGTAAGGCCGAGAACGCAAGGGAACGAGAGAGAGATCCAATCGGAAGGGTTGCTCGTGGGGTGCAGAGTCATACGCGCGACTACGTCTGCCCACGCTTTTGAGCCGCTCGGTCTCCGCTGTCAACCCTCGTTTTCTTGCACGTCCACCCGGGTGCGCGTCGGGGGCACCGAGGGCACCGGTAGCCCCGGAATGACCCGCGGCAAATAAATCTCGAACGTCGTCCCACGGCCGGGCTCGCTGTCGACGAAAATGTCGCCATCGTGCTCGCGCACGGCACGAAGCACGCTCCACAGCCCGAGACCGGTACCTTGACCGCTCCCCTTGGTCGTGAAGAAGGGCTCGAAGATGCGACGCGACATGGATGCGTCCATCCCGACGCCCGTGTCGCGTAGCTCGATCACCACCGAGGGGCCGCGCGGTCGGCAGGCTGCACCCGACTTTCGGTCGGATGCATCGGCATTGCGCGTCGCGATCGTCAGCTTGCCCCCAACGGGCATGGCGTCGCGAGCGTTGGCGACGAGATTCAGCATCATGTGCTCGATCTCCTCGGGATCGACGCGAACGCTGCCAAGAGCAACCGCTGCAACGATGTGAAGCTCGCAACCGGGACCCAGCACGTGCCGCATCATGGATTCCGCACGGAAGAAAATATCGTTGAGATTGCAGATCTCCGGCTCCGGTGGATGAGGGCGCGCGCTGGCGAGCATTCGCTGGATAATGTCGACGGCGCGTTGGCTGGCGACCCGAATTTCTTCGGCGGTCTCCCGCATCGATTGATGCCCGTCGATGGTGGCGAGGAGCCAATCCGCTCCCTGGATCGCGACGGCCATGAGATTGTTGAGATCGTGTACCGCGCTGGCGGCTTGCCAGGCAACGATCTGCATCCTCTCTGCTTCGACGAGTCGTCGTTCCATGTCGCGCAGCGTCTGCTCGGCATGAAACCGCCGGTCGATTTCTTCCTCGAGTCGGTCGGTGAGCCTCTCCAATTCGATCGCTCTTACCGACGTGCAGCCGGCTGCCGGCAGCGGCAGAGCGCGACCGTGCTCCCGCGCGCGCTCGAAGGTTCCCGACTCGGCTCGCGAATGGTCCCGTATCTCGGTCGTTTCTTCGTCCGAACCGAATGCGGCATCAAGACGCGGTATCGCCGGCATGTACGACTCCACCCTCCATCGCCCGGGTTTTGAGAATCACAGCAAACCTGGACCTCGATCCAGGCGAGGAGAGACCGTCGCTGGCGAGACCTCGAATGAACACCGCTGGGTGAACGAGCATTCCGGGCCCACTCCGAAAACGTGGTAACCGGCGCTTCCACCTATTGAACTACGTCTAAGTAGTGGCCTCTAACGTTCCGATTGGTTCAGAAAAAGAGACGCCTGTATCGAAGAGAGATCAAATATGGTAACCGCCGAAGTTTACAACGATTATGGTTTTCAAAAAGAAGAGCGAGAGGGATACTGTTCGATTGGCTCGAAGCGCACGCCGCGCGCGCTTGCGGACTGAATGACGACGCCGGCGCGAGCTCGTAAGACGAGTCACCGAATCATGCCCTCCAGCCTCGAGAAATCGCTCCACTCGAATATTGCGTTGGCGGCACTCTTGCTGTCGACCTGCACGCCAGCAAATTCGAAGACTCCGCCGGCCCCGACGCCCCCGCGCGGACACTTCGCGCTGACCTCCAAAATATGTGAGGGGCACACGATCGTCGTCCCCTCGGTCGCCGAATGGCTCGACATGACCGAAGGCGGATCGTCCTGGATCGTGAGAGCGCCAGGTTGCCATCGCCGGCTTCCCGACCTTCGTCTCGTGGCGACGTCGACGGATACGCTGCTCACCGCCGACGAGTCCGCCGCCCAATGTCAGCCGAATCCGTGCGCCGTTGCTGTCGCGGCCGTCGTCGATGGGCGACCTGGGCGCGCCACGTTCGATTGCCCTTCGCGCACGCCACACGAGTACATCTTGTCGCAGTTCGGCACCAAGTTGCGCCTGCGAATGACCGACGCGGACTGCGTTCTCGAGTTCGCCAAACCGTGACAAGCGCAGGCGAGCCGAACGCGGCGCCGAGTCACACACTCGCAGGCGAGCCGAACGCGGCGCCGAGTCACACACTCGCAGGCGAGCCGAAGGCGGCGCCGAGTAACATAAACGTGGTATGAAAGTAGATCGTGCGCCGCCCTTGCCTCTCGATTTCGATCTCGGGGCTCTTGGCATTGACGACGCAGGTGCGCGCGCAGGCCGATGCGGGTACTTCGCCGGCCGACGGCGGCGTTTTCTTCCAGCCGGGGACCCAGCCCGGCACCCTCGCGAACGACCTGCGACCACCGTCGCTCTGCGAGAATTGTCACGGAGTCTATGCAGATTACGCCGCCAACGACACCTGGAAAGGGACGATGATGGCGAACGCGGCTCGCGACCCACTTTTTTATGCCGCTCTCACCATCGCCAACCAGGACATCTCGAACTCCGGCGAGATCTGCGTGAGGTGCCACTCCCCGCGTGGTTGGCTCTTCGGTCGCTCGATGCCGCCGCTCATCTCGAACCTGCAGTCCGAGGATTTGGAGGGGGTGCAGTGCGACTTTTGTCATCGGCTCACCTCCGGCCCTGCGGGCGAGACTTACGTCGGTAACGCGCGCTACTTCGTCGCTGACGACTTCATTCGACGAGGCCCGATCCAGAGCGCGGTCGCACCGCACGAGTGGCAATACTCGCCCTATCACGAAGAGAGCCGCCTCTGCGGTCTCTGCCACGACGTGTCGAACCCTTTCCGAGACGGTTTTGCCATCGAGCGCACGTATACGGAATGGCTGACGAGCAGCTTCGCCGTCGAGGGTAAGTCATGCCAATCCTGCCACCTGCCCTCCCAGCGGGGGCAAGCGTGCGGCGCGCCGGGGATGCCCGAGCGGGACGTGCACCGCCACGAGCTCGCCGGCGGTAACTACTGGATGCCGCTCGTCCTCGCCGGCGAGCATCCCGAGCTCGGACGCGGCGATGCCTATCAGCGCACGGCGGAGAACGCGAAGAACATGCTCCGCGCGGCGGCGACGCTCGCCATCTCCGCGCCGCCGAACGTCGTCGCCGGCAACATGCTGGCGTTCAGCGTGCGGGTGACCAACGAGACCGGCCACAAGCTACCGACTGGCTATCCCGAGGGCCGCCGCATGTGGCTCGAGGTGAAGGCGAGCGACGAGAGCGGGAACGTCCTTTTTCAGTCCGGCAAGTACGACGCTGCGAGCGCGACGCGCATCGCGGATCCCGAGCTTCGCACCTACGAGGTGCGGCTTTCGGCGCGCGGCGCCGAGGGATTTCATTTCGTCCTTCAAGACGAGCTGCTGCAGGACAACCGAATTCCCCCGCGCGGATTCGTGCCGGGTGACGACACCCGCCCGGTCGGTCGCGCCTACGCGATGCTCGACCAAAACATGCTCGCTCATTGGGACGATGCGCCCTACCTGCTGGCGATTCCGGTGACCCAACATCAGAGGATTGATATTCACGTAACCCTCTGGTACCAGACAACCTCGCGCGAATATGTGGAATCGCTCAGGGAGGCCAACCACACCGATGCATACGGCGATCGCATGCTCGCTCTGTGGCAGAGATACGAGCGCGCGCCGCCTTTCGCGATGGCTACGCAAGTTGCCGCTGTCGACGTCGTCGCGCCCCCAGAGCCGAGCGAAGCCACGCCCGAAGGCGGGGCACCGCGAGATGCCGAAGATGTCCCCGGCGCTGCGCCGGCCAGCAACGAAGGTTGCGGATGTACGATCGGCGCCGCCGATCGACCACGCGCGAGCCTTTCCTTCCTTCTCATTGCGTTAGCGGTCCTACTCAGAACGAAACAAGAGGGGCAATATGAAATCGATCGGACGGGTCGTGTTGTTCGGCGTGGTACTCGGGGCCGTGATCGCTTCTTGCGGAGGTGACGACGATACGGTTGCACCGGGAACCGGCGGCGGTGGTTCGGGGGGCACCGGCGGCAAAGGGGGCGCCGGCACCGGCGGTAGCACCTCGACGGGAGGGGGCGGCAGCGGGGGCGCCACCGCCGGTTCGAGCGGCACCGCAGGCTCTGCCGGCAGCGCGGCGACCGATGGCGGCGGCGGCGCGAGTTCAAACGACGCGAGCGACGGCGGTCAAACGCTCGTGCAACGGGGCGAGTACCTCGTCAAACACGTCGCTGCTTGCGGCGACTGCCACACGCCGCGCACCAACATGGGCGCGCTCGACATGACGAAATGGCTCGCCGGCGTACCCAACTTCGCGGACATCGATCCCGGCAGCACCACGCAGGGGTCCGTCTCGAGCAAGAACCTGACGCCGCACGCAACGGGTCTTCTCAGTTGGACCGATACACAGATCAAACAGGCATTCCTGGAAGGCGTTTCGAAGGACGGAACAGCCCTCTTTCCTATCATGCCTTACTTCGTGTTCCACAATATGGCCGAGAGGGACGCCGACGCGATCGTCGCCTATCTGAGGACGATACCGCCCATCGACAATGCGATTCCTGCACGTCAACCGCTCGGGTTTCCCTTCCCGCTCCCCGCGCAGCCGGTTCCAACCGCCTACATCCCCAGTCCGACGATCCCTTCGACCGATCCCAACTACGCGAGTGCGATGCGCGGTAAGTACCTGGCTGGGCACGTGGGAGTCTGTATGGAATGCCACACCGAGCCTTCGGCGCAGGGGACACCCATTCCGCTCGACGTCAACAAGCTTTTTCTGGGAAACCGTGTCTTTCACTCGGCTGGCTTCGGGCTTCCCCCCGGGTTTCCCGCCGACATCTACACGCGCAATCTCACACCTCACGCCAATGGGATTGCCGGTTGGACGGCCGCCATGGTCCGCACGGCATTGAAGCAGGGGATCGACAAGGATGGCATCCCGCTATGCCCACCGATGCCGGCCGGCCCCATGCAAGCGTTCGGGGGTTTGACCGATCAAGACGCGCTCGACATCGGAAATTACATCGTCAACCTGGCACCCAGGGACAACGGCGTCATCCCGAACTGCGTGCCTCCCGCCCCGCCCGATGGCGGCGCATCCGACGCGAGCCACGAATAGCATTACTGAGCCAGATCCTCGCTACCAGATCGTTGCATCGGAGCAGCGATACTCCCACGAAACCGCAGGCGGGGCCGAAGGCCCGCGCCGAGTAACACAAAACGACTGACCGAACAGGCGGAGCTGGCTTTCGGCGAAGCCAAAGAGGCGAGGCCTTGCGGCTCCTCCATGCTGACACGCAGCTCCGACGGCCTCGCCGTACGTTATGTGGCCACCCCGCGGATTGGAACTGTACGGAGTCCAGCTTCGCTGGACGGAGTACAGTTCCAACCACGGAGCCGAAGGCGAAGTGAAATTGCCGATCGTGATCTGTCATAGCCAAGATCCGACCGAGTAGCGCTAGCATCGGTACGACTTGAGTTGACGCGGCACGCCAAGGTGGTCGATCCTGGCGTGACGATGAGGAAAGCTGTTCCTTTGGTGCTTGCGGCGGCCCTCGGCCTTGCAGGGGGTCAGGTGCGGGCCGCCGATCCCGCGCGCGCTGCAGAAGGCAAACGTTACTTCAACGCCGGCGTCGCGCTCGTCAACGACCCGGACGGGGCCAAATACGACGAAGCACTCACACAATTCAAGAAAGCTTACGAGATCCTCGGTTCGTGGAAAGTTCTCGTCAACATCGCGATCTGTTCGCTCAAGCTCGAGCGTGACGCAGACGCCATCGATGCCTACGAAAAGTACTTGCGCTTGGGCGGCCAGGAGATCGACAAGGGGGAGCGCGCCGACATCGAGCGGGACCTCACGACGCTCCGGCTGCAGCTCGTCCGGTTGCATGTCGAGCTCCGCGCGCCGGGCGGCACCATCATCGACGAACGAATGGATGCACGCGGCAACAAGATCGTCAATCGCTACCAGATTCCGCAGACGACGATGGATCTCGGCATCCATCCGGGTCACCACGTTTTCATGGCGCGGCTGGGAGACCAGACCGCCAACTGGGAGACCGAGCTTTCTCCGGGGGCGGCGGTCACCCACAAGTTCGAGACGAGCGCGGCTTCGAGCGCCTCGGGAACGGCATCGATCGGCGATTCGACGACGGCGGACGAACCCACCCGCTCCCGCTCGAAAAAAGGATTGCGGACGGCCGGATTCGTCAGCCTCGGTGTGGGCGTCGTCGGCCTCGGCGTTGGAACGGTCTTCGCTCTCAAGTCCCACGGCAAACGCACCGAGGTCGACGATCTTTGTCCGCAGGATCTCTGCCCCGTCGATCGGCGCGATGAGATCACCACGATGCAAAACGATGCCAACAGCGCAGGGCAAATCGCATGGGTCGGTTTGATCGCGGGCGGCGTGGGCGTCGCCACCGGCGTGACACTCCTCGTCCTCAGCGGAGGTCGCGAAAAATCGCCGAACCCGACGGCGGCCTACGTTGCGCCGTGGATCGGGGCGGGATCGATTGGCGTCGTGGGTAGGTTCTGAGCCGATGGTTCCATCCGCGAAGCAGAGCTTGGAGGCCCATTCATGACCACGGACAAGAGGCGCGGCGAAAGGCGTAGTTGGGGGCTTCGTATTCGAAACCTGCTCGTCGCCTGCGTTGCGTTCGCCATCTGCACGGCGCGGGGCGACGGTGCGAACGCCGCGCCAGAGCCGCCACAGCTCCAGAGTTCCAATCTCTTGGCGTGCAGTTCTGGCTGCACGCTTGGGGGAGATACCTGCTGCGATCCCGCCTCGAGTCTTTGCTGCGCCGTCACCACGGGTGAGCAGTGTTGCGGGACGAAGTGTTGTGCGGGTGACTACACCTGCTGCGGGACCAATAATTGCTGCGCCGCCGGAGTCCCCTGCTGCGGGTCGACCTGCTGCCCCTCGACTAGGCTGTGTTGCTCAGGAACCTGCTGTGTCACCGGATACGTCTGTCTCAACAACACGACGTGTTGCGCCCCTGACCACGTAGCCGATGGCGTCTGCTGCAATACGACATGCACCGGCCTATGCCAAGCTTGCGTGAGATCAAAGACCGGACAGCCGGATGGCATCTGCGCGGCGATCACGGCGGGAACCGACCCCGACAGCGAGTGCGCGGACCAGGGCGGTTGCGGGCACAACGGGCTTTGCGATGGCGCTGGTGCTTGCGCGTTCTATGGCACGACGACGCTTTGCCGCGCTTCGCAAGGAGATTGCGATCCGGCAGAGAACTGCGACGGCGCGGGTGCCTGCCCGGTCGACAGGAAGGCCTCTATGGGCGCCGGTTGCCCGAGCGACAACAACCCTTGCACGCTCGACCAATGCGACGGCATGAGCAACACCTGCCAGCACCCTGCTGGCAATGCGGGGACGCCATGCCGCCCGGCGAACGCGAACGATCTCTGCGATGTGGCCGACACGTGCAACGGCACGTCGGCGACGTGCCCGGACATCAAACGACCCGCCAATTACGTGTGCCGGGGAGCGACCGACGTCTGCGATGTCGCCGAAGTGTGCGACGGCGTGACCAACGCGTGCCCCATCGAGGGGTTCAAACCGAACAGCACGCTTTGTCGGGCCGCGAGCTGCGCGGGCGGGACGGCCATCCTGGAAGCCAATTGCACGGGGAGCACCGCCGCGTGTCCTCTCGTCCAGACGCAGACGTGTCCATCGAGCTCGTGCGCCGGTAACATCTGCGCGGGCGGCTGCACGATGGACGCCCAGTGTCCGATGGACCAATATTGTCGGGGCGGCGTGTGCTCTCCCAAAATCAGTCAAGGCTCCCCCTGCTCCACCGACAGCTCTTGTTCGACCGCCCACTGCGCGGACGGTGTTTGCTGCGACAAAGCATGCGCGGACGGCGTTTGCGACATCTGCACCCTGACGCTGGGGACGTGCACGGCGGTTCAGCCGGGGACCGTGTGCCACCCCAAGGCGCGTCCCTGCGACATCGAAGAAACGTGCGGTGGTGCGACGATCTGTCCACCCGATATCGACGCCTGCGATGGTGGGCTCGACGACAGCGGTGCGATCACCGATTCGGGTACGACGCCCGGCAAAGATGGGAGCCGAACCGATTCCGCGGTGGGCACCAACCCCGACGGAAGCGCCGCCGCGTATCCGAAGGAGCCGTTCGGCTCGTGCACATGCCGGATGACGAGCCGCCGCGATACCGCGGCTGGGTTCAGTCTATCGGCGCTCCTGCTTTCTTTACTCCTCCTACGCCGTACGAAAGAGCACGAGGACGAACCGACATGAACTGGATGATCTACGGCGCGAACGGCTACACCGGCGAGCTCATCGCGCGCGAGGCCAAGAAGCGTGGGCTAGCGCCGGTTCTCGCGGGCCGCAGCGAGGACAAGATCGGCGCGCTCGCGCGCGAGCTCGGCCTCGAGCCGCGCATTTTTGCGGTCGGCGAGCCAGCGGACATCGCCAGCCACCTGCAAGGCATCGGCCTGGTCCTCCATTGCGCCGGGCCGTTCTCGACGACGAGCGCTCCGATGATCGAAGCCTGTCTTCGGGTGAAGGCGCACTATCTCGACATCACTGGCGAGATCAAAGTGTTCGAGCATGCGCAGGCGAGGAACGCCGAAGCGCAGGCCGCCGGCGTGGTGGTCTGCCCCGGCGTAGGCTTCGACGTCATTCCCACCGACTGCATCGCCGCGACCCTCAAGCAGGCGCTGCCCGACGCGACACGCCTCGCGCTGGGATTCGACTCGCGCACCAAGATGTCGCCCGGCACGGCGAAAACGACGGTGGAAGGATTGGCGGAAGGCGGCCGCAAGCGCGAGGGGGGCAAGATCGTGGAGATACCCCTGGCGCATCACGTGCGCCGCATCGACTTCGGCAACGGCGAGAAGCTCGCCATGACCATTCCGTGGGGCGATGTCTCCACCGCCTATTACACGACCGGCATTCCCGAGATCGAGGTTTTCGTGCCGGCCTCCGCGCGGCTCATCGCCAGCGCCAAGCGTGTCAACTACATCCGCTGGTTTCTCAAATCGAAGCCGGTGCAGGCCTTTCTCAAAAAGAGAGCGGGACGGGTGCGGGGTCCGAGCGCCGAGCGGCGCGCCGAACTCCCGACGTACGTGTGGGGTGAAGTCGTCAATGCAAAAGGCGAAAAGAAAACAGCGCGCATCCGAACCGAGAATGGTTACAACGTGACGGTCAGCGGCTCGCTCGCGATCGTGGAGCACCTGCTCCAACACCAAGTCCCAGGGGGCAGCTACACACCCGCGAAGCTGCTCGGCGCCGATCTCGTCACGAAATTGCCCGGTTCGAGCGCGCTCACCGTCGAATGAATCACTCGCCGGTTGCGATACGATGAGGCTTTGGACCTTATTGCGGAGGGGTGCAAGATGATCGAACCATCGTCACGCGTCGTGTCTTGGTTGGTGCTCGCCGCCGGTCTCTCTGCCTGCGGTGCGAGCGCGAAAACCGGCAGCGCGCAAGCCAATCAGCCGGCGGCTGTTTCGAGCGACAAAGCGCAGCCGGAGTCGAAAAAGTTCGACATCGATGCTTACTACCAGCGGGAACTCGCTCCGCTCGCGAAGAAGGCCTTCACCTTCCAGAAGCTTTCCGGCGAATCCGAAGCTTCGGAGGCTGCGAAGATCGTGGACGACGAGGGCTCGTTTCACCTGACGATTCCGCTCGGGACCAAGGCGCCGCTCGAATGTTTCGTCTACAAGCGCGAGGTCGACCCCGCCGGCTCGCTGGTCGCGATCGCGCGCGAAGTCAAAAAGTCGCTGGACGTCCGTCTCCTGAAGACGGCAGACGTATCCCTGGTCGGTGACTTCCCGGTCGTTTTTCTCGAGCAGCAGTACGTGAGCCCCACCGAGCACGGGCAGGCGGCCGGCGAGCTGAAAACGATGTTTTACGATCACCCGGTCACGCCCATGCTCTGCATGCACGACGAGCTCGGCTACAACGCGAGCTTCCAGCGCGTCACCAAGAACCTGGCGGCGTCGCTCAAAGTGGCCGGCCTCGAGGTGAACGCGCCCAAGCTGCTCGAGATCTACGTCGACAAGATCGCCGACCAACCGGCGGGCTTTTCGCGTCACGTCGTCCTGCCCGGAAAAAATGGCGGGCTCGTCTCGACGTCGAAAGCGTCGACGTTCATTCAGCGCTCGCCCCGCGATCTGGTATCGGGCGATTCAATCACCACCGAGATCTGCGACAAGGATGGGCGACTGCTCGAAGCGTCATACGTCGAAGCCGAGGGGGGCGAGCTCGCGCGCGAGATCCAGCTGAAAAGGATCGGCCCGCAGGAGTACACGTACAAGGGCAAACACAGCGGAAAGAACGTCTCGGGTAAGTTCAAGACCAAGGGCAAGCGCGGCCTCAGCGGCGACAAGGCGCTCACCGCGGCCGTTCTCAGCGAGCTTTTGTCGGGCAAGAGCGCGGAAATGAAAATGGAGGAGTACCACCCCGGTTTGAATCCCGAAGCTCCCGTCGAGGTAGCGTACAAGGTCGACTCCAAAGAACAGCGCCGCATCAAGATCTCGGTAGGACAAATGGAGATGCTCGCCACGGCCGATGACAAGGGCCTCATGCAGAAACTCGAAATCCCGGTCGGCTCCGTGAAGATGATCCGCGAACGAGTGCTCGTGCGCGGCTCACAATAGAAAGATTTCTCATCGAGGCGGTACCGACACGAAGGGGTTGCCCCGCTCGACGAAACGCCACGGCCGACCGGTCCATACGCCGGCGTAGTCGATATTGATGCGAGGGGAGCGGGCGATGGGACCTCTTTCGCCCTCGAGGAGAAAAAGGTGATCGCCGCAGAGATCGCGACCGTAGTCGGAGCCGGTGATGGCGAGCGCCTGGCAGAGCTTGCCGGGCCCGTTCGTCAGTCGGCGCGATGAGGCCGGGAGACCGCGACGCGACGCCATGAGATCGATGCCTTCGGTCGGCTCCAGTGCCCGTACGAGAACGGCGTGAGGTTCTCCTTCTTTGGCGACCACGATGTTGAAAGCCCAGCTGACGCCGTAGAGAAGGAAGACATACGCGCGTCCCGGCGGACCGAACATCGCCTCGGTGCGCTTGGTGCGGCCTCGCCAGCTGTGGGCGGCGCGATCCAAGGGGCCACGGTAGGCTTCGCACTCCACGATACGCCCAGCCGCGACCCCTTCGGGCGTTCGGTGCACCAGGACTTTGCCGATGCAGTCGCGCGCAACAGTGAGGACGGGCCGCGCGTAAAACGATCGAGGGAGCTTACGTCCGCTGAGCACCTGTGGTTTTCTTATCGTCCATGAGTCGAACATTTCTACCCCTCGCGGGGATCCTCCTCACCGCCTGCGCTGGCGCGTCGTCCGCGGGCACCGCCGCCAAAGAACCTGAGCCGACGGCCACCCCTTCCGCAACCTCCTCAGCAGCAGGCGATGCGCCGGCTCCCGGCGGGACCGCCAACGCAGAACCTGCTCCTTCCGGCGGCGAAATCACGGCCATCCCGCAGAAGTGCGCCGACGGGCAGGTTGAGGGGATCTGCGCACCCCCCAAAGCTTTCGTCCAGAGCCTGTGCGGCACGTACCCCAAGCCGGACATCGCGCTCATCCTCTTTTCCAAGAGCTCGCCTTTCACACGCGGCTACATGAATCGCAACATGGAGGCCTGGTACACCTCCGGTCAGCAGTCGACGTCGGCCAAACTGGTGTTCGACGAGGAGGTCATCATCCTCTCGCACCCCAAGCCGAGGACCGGGGGCATGGTCATCGGCAGCGGCGGCACCCCTTATGACGTCCTGCGCATCGACGGCGTTTGCTCGTCGGTCGAAACCGAGGCGATCACCTTGAAGCGCCCCCCGGCTCCCAAATACGCCAACATCCCCTGGCAGCACCTCGAGAAGAATGTCCGCGACGCGCTCCTCAGCGACCCGGGGGTGGCGAAGGCGGAAGCGGCGCGTCGCAAGGAATGCAAGGGAACGACGTCCCTCGGGGTCATCAGTCCAGGTTGCGCCAAAGCCGACGATAAGCTGTCCGCAACCGTGGCCGAATACGTCGCGCACGGCGGACAAACGCCGATGCCGAACCGCTCGCATTGACGCGGACGCCCTGTTCGGCGGGGAACCTATTTCGGGGCTGAAAAGTTCAGCGCCAGCTGGACTGCGAGCTCGGGGGCTGGTTCAGCCCGATGCCGAACTCGGCGTTCAGCCGAGCGACGTCGCTGATTCCTTTGGGGTCGAGGTTGAACCACACGTCGCCGCCCGATTGGACGAGCTTCGATGCTTCCTCGAAAAGTTGCCAGAGCTCCGGACTCGACGACTCACCCCCCTCGAGGCGCCGCTCAATCTCGCCGTACAGGACGACAAGCCTATTCATTTCAGAAGACGTCATACGACAACAACATACCCGAAACCCATGAGGCTGCACGAGCCGCCGCTCGATTTTTCCCGAACATTTGATTGGATTGTAGGTTTGCGATGCCGCCACAAAGCCAGCTCCACCCTTGGGCCGATGCGCCGGGCTCGCGAAAGCGACGACGAAAAATCGCGCCTCCACTTGCTACAGGCAACCCGTCGGAGTATCGAGAGCGGCTTCGTTGCGTCCGAAAGCGCGCAGGGAGAGGTGACCGAGTGGCCGAAGGTGCATGATTGGAAATCATGTGTACCCGCAAGGGTACCGCGGGTTCGAATCCCGCCCTCTCCGCAATCGTTTCGGCTACTTCCGAGTGCATCTGATTTTCTCCTGTTTCGGGGCGATCCCCACTTGATCCCCAGCCGTGGGGATCGCTGGAACGAACGGGGTGGTCGGGAACGGCGGCGCGAACCGTGGTCAATACGTCGTCACGAACGAGTCCAGCTTCGCATTCGAAGGCCATTGCAGCCCGCGCACGTGCCGCTCGACGCACCACCCGATCTCGCGGTTCGGCGGAGCGGCGTAAACGCTGACACCGACGGCGCGTCCGTTCCGGATTGCGACCTTCACCGTCACCTTCGTGCTGCTCGGCACTCCGCATGCATCGAGGAACGTCCCCTCGTGCATGGGACCCGCGAGCTCGGCATCCGTGAGATCGGGCACGTCCTTCGTCCCGGGCGCGAGGTTCAGGTTGTTGCCGGCGATGGCGGATTCATAGCTCGGTCCACTCGGGCCACCTGACCCGGGGGGCCCTCCGTGTGCGACGGCTCCGCCCTGTGATGGACGGGTCTCGCCCGTTTTCTTTTTGGGACGCGGCCCGGTCTTTCTTGTTCCGCGACGATATCCGACGCCCTCCGGCGTCGGATCATCCGGTTCCTCGTCGCCGGCCGCGTCTTGCTCGTTTTCCCACCATCCGCCGTTTCGCACGTACCAGGCGCCGACGGCGATGCCCGCTGCGCACGCGAGGAAGGTGAAGACGCGAATGGTCCGGTTCCTTTCAGCAGCTCCAAGCGCGACCCGCTCGTCGCGCTGGCCTATGGCCTGAGCGACCGCGCGAGCGAACGTCCACGAGCCGCGCGATCTCTTGCGCACGCAGGAGCCTAACGAGGTGCTCGGCCGAGTGGCGTGAGTGGCCGACGGTGTCGATCGTCGTCATCGCCGGTAGCCGTACAGCCAGCGCGACTCGTCGCGGCCCAGGTTCCGGACCGTGTGTCGAGCGCGGGCGGGGATGAGGAGCTCCTCGCCGGGCGATGGCCGATGGACTTTGCCGTCGATCTCGAACTCGACGTCGCCTTCGACGACCATGACGAGCTCGTCGGTCTCGTGCACGAAGTCGGCCCAGACCTGTCCGGGCGGATCGACCCAGAGTCCGCACGAGAACCCGCGGCCCTTCCAGCTCCGTTCGATGGCGGTTCGGTCGACGGTCATCGCTTCGAAGTATCCTTGGCCTTCGGCTTCGCCTTGCTCATGAGGTCTCCTCCTCGGTTTGTCACAGGCCGTGGCGCGTCCGTCAAGTGACGAAACCCGCGTAGCCCGCATTACTGGCGCGCGATGGCTGCGTCAGCCTTCCCACCCTCGGCGGCGCGGTGTCGGTTTCCCCAGTGATCCTCATGAGGCGATGCTGAGCGGATCGTCTCGATGAGCTGGGAGCGAAGGTTAGTCGACGCTCGTCCGATCGACGTCAAAATATCGTGCCAGCGACGTTGATTCCCACTCGCCCTTCTGCGTCGATTCGAGGCGTTATCGACCAGCTGAAGGACGGCGAGGCGCGGGCAGCTGTTTCATAGTCGCTGACCCATTCCTTTTTTGGGAACACGAAACCGGCTGCGAACAACATGGCCCCGGCCATCTGGAACGCGATGTCGAACCCGAGGCCTGTCGCGATAAGCGCTTCGGCGGTGCACTCGCGGCGCTCTGCCTTCTGGCATTCGGCACGGCCGGCAGCCAAGGTGCCGATGGGGCCGACGATCGGAACGAGAAGCCAGAGGTCGGCCTCGTTCTGACTGACCATCGCAATCGTCGCGGAGATCACATACGGCAGCGCGAAGGTGACGGCTCCGGAAATGACGAATCCTTTACGCGGATTCTGTTCGAAGTGGTAACCGGGCGGAGGTGATTTGCCCGGCTCGTAGCGAAGGCGTGGACCGGGCGCGGTGGGCTGGCCGTAGTTCGGGTAGGGCAAGGCGAAAGGGGAGCTCGGCGCCTCCGGTTGTGCCGACGTCGGTCTCGACGCAGCAACGGTACCGAAGGCGATCAAGCTCGCCACGAGCGGGGACATTCGCATCCCATCATCTTAGAGGAAGAATTCGGGGCAAAACGACTCTCGAGTATAAAAGGACGATCCTGCTCGCCGCCATGGAACGAGTTGGGTCGCCCTCGACGGGCTCATGGCCAGGCGAGCCTCGTCGGGACGGGACTGCAGTGCTCGGGAGCCGCCCCTTGTCCGCAAAGCAAGTCGCCGGCGTCACCTGTCTTGTGACCGAGCTGGCCGCTGCTGTTGTTCCCCCAAAGCCAGATCGAGTCGCTCGCGGTGAGCGCGATGACCGATGTAGCGCCGATGGCGAGGCGTGTTGGGGTCGCGAGCCGAACCTTCGTCGGCTTCCACCGGCACGCTTGCGCGCAACCGTCGTCCGCGATCGTGCCGTCTCCCACGGTGCCGAAATTGTTCCTGCCCCATCCCCACACATCGCCGTTCTCGGCTACGGCCAATACCGTGAGGTCGGCGAACGAGAGCGACCGAACGGTGGGCAGCCCGGGGACCCAGCGCGGCACGGGATCGACCGCGCTGCTCGTCGTGCCGTCCCCCAGGGTGCCGAACGAATTGTCACCCCAGCACCAAACGGCGCCGGCTCTGACTCGGGTTTCGCCCTTCAGGCGGCAATCAACCCCGGGTCACGCTCGGGATTTCCTGAACGCATAGGCAGTTGATGCAAGTTATCGATATTATGCCATGGAACAAGAACGTCGAAGTCTGCAAGCGTTCGGCG
>WNGB01001205.1_pt1 | contig 42515 bp, 34 predicted proteins | sample 5400681 | NCBI WGS metagenome assembly WNGB01 (sample SAMN13153367, study PRJNA577476) | soil metagenome | isolation source: 115 cm soil or saprolite under grassland replicate 2 | place: USA:California | collected 2016-06-15 | reverse complement strand
TCCTGGGAACGGGCCACGGGCAACAAGGCGGGCTTGGGGTCCCAAATGAGGTCGGGCCTCCGGCCCGTTCTCTTGAATGCCGGCGAGACGCCAGCGGTCCCAGGGGGCGATGCTCGGCCCTCGTGCCGGAACTGGGACAGTTATTCTGTGACGAGCCCTTAGGCCACACATACGGAGAGAACTATGGGCGAAATACACGCAACCAAGGGGGTGGCCGGCAAAGGCGGGCGATCCATCGCAACCAAGAGCAAGGGTCTCTTGGGGGCCGCGAAGCCGGCTCTCCTCACAGGCGGCAACCCTCAGATTGCGAAGGCCGACGGCGACGCCCCCGTGCAGGCCTACATCGCGGCCATGCCGGACTGGAAAAGCAACGTCGGGCGCCGCCTCGACACGCTCATCGTGCGCACGGTCCCCGGCGTGCGCAAGGCGGTCAAATGGAACTCGCCTTTCTATGGCATCGAGGGCCAGGGCTGGTTCCTCAGCTTCCATACCTTCACAAACTACGTCAAGGTGACTTTCTTCCAAGGCACGTCGCTGCGACCCGTTCCACCCGGAGGCAAGGCCAAGGACGCGCGCTGGATCGACATCCACGAGGACGATCTCGACGAGGCGCAGATGGCGACGTGGATTCGACAGGCGGCCGCCCTGCCCGGCTGGGGTAAGTCGTAGGCGGCGCGGCGGGATACGAAAGGGCTCTCAGCATGTTGATTCGACTGATCCCAAAGGTCTTCTATGCCGACATCAACGTGCGGTCTGCGTGGTGTTTCGACAGTGGTAAACGGACCATCCGGCAGGCACAATTCTCCTGCTCCTAGCTCTTGCGCTCGCGTTCGCGATAAGATCCTCCCATGGCGTGGGCCAGAATGCTGAGCAGCGGGGAGCGGGCAGTCCTGCGCAGGATGTCGCGGCGGAGCGCCGGCCGGGCCCTGCTCACCATCGCCCTCGATTGGGGCTTGATCTTCGGGACGGTCGCCCTGTGCGAGACACTCTCCTCACCCTGGATCTACCTCCTCGGCGTCGTCGTGATCTCGCGCCAGATGAACGCCCTGTTCGAGCTCCACCATCACGCCATGCACAACAATCTATTCCCCAGGAAGCGGTGGAACCGATCGCTCGAGGTCTTCTATTCGCTCCCGCTGTGGACCACGGTCGCCTCCGACCTCGCCGACCACATGGAGCACCACCGGACATTCAACACCATAGAAAAGGACTACCAGACCTGGGGCACGGGCTACGGCCTCGATCCGGCGAGGCGGCACGACCGGCGCTATATGACCTGGTTCCTCTGGATCCGTCCGTTCTTCGGGCCTCTGCAGTGGTCAGACCTCAAAGAGCTTCTCAACCCGGCGCACTGGCGCGATCCCGCCCGCCGGCAGCCCGTGATCCTGTTCTGGGCCGGCGTCGTCGTCACCCTCCTCGCGATCGGCCGCCTCGACCTCTTGTTCTGGTACTGGATCGTGCCGCGGCTCACCCTCTTCCCGGTCCTCTTCTTCTGGGACGATATGCTCGGGCACTACAACTGCCCGCGTACCGGCACGCGGGAGCTGCGGGGACTGTGGTTCCGGATCTTTTCCACCCATGGAACCGACTTCCACAACATCCACCACCTGTATCCTGCGATCCCCTGGTTCAACATGGAGAAGGCCACCGAGATCGCGATCGACGAAACCCAGGTGGATCTCGCCCGAGGCTTTCTGGACGGCATGCGCCAGCTCGCCGTGGCGCAAGAGGAGACCTGACGGTGCGGTGAGGTCGGCTGTGCATTCTGGGGCGCATCCCTCCACAGAGCGGGAGAGCAAGAGCGAGCAGGTTAATTCAACAGATTGGCGCGGAGGAGAAACAGAGGGGTCCGCTCTGTGCGGACGATGGGTGCGAGATCGGAGAGCAGGGCGTGGGCCCCGGACCCCGATCCGACAGGAGCAGCGTGGAGGAATGCGCCCAAAAAAAATCTGCCACGATCGGCCAACTCCCGGCAACGAGCGGGCTCGCGAGGAGCGAGGTCGTCAGGGGTTGTCGGGATCGGTGGATCATAGTCGGTGCGGGAAAACCCCGCCTCCTTGGTGTATCTCACCTCATTTCGTTGACGCAGGCTACACACTTCCAGGCGGGAGTCGCTACGCCAAGTGATGGCGCCTGGCTCCACCCGAAAGGATGGGCCGGGGCCTGTCCAGATTCTGGACGGGGCAGGGAGGTGACAGATTTGTGTTAGTTAAGTAAACTACCCCGATGGGTGGGGACAGCCTGGGTGCGGCGTGCAACACTCGGCTGTCTTCCCTAGGGGGGTGAGCCCATGTGGCACCAACAACTTCGGCACCAGACATCCGCAGCGGACAGGCAGGTGTCGGGGAGAGAGCAGTACCCCGCGACGGACGTGAGCTCGCGGCAGGAGCAGGCGCTTCGCGAGCGCGTCCGGCAGCACAGGATCTGCTGGCACGTCTGGCCCGAGCATCAGGTCCGCGGATCTGAGCGGCTCCAGGTCGGCTTCCGGCTCGGGCTGATCGGCAGTCAAGACCGTCCCGGCACGCGTCCGATCACCAGTAGCGCGGAGTTCTGGAAGCTCTATACGAGCCTGCACGACCTGGCGCGCTGGATTCTCCCGCAGGTGGACGAGGAGAGCGATCTTCAGGTCAGCGTCTTCGATGCGTCCCTGGCCCCCAGGGGTGACCGGCAGGACGTCATGGTGACGATCAAGATCACCCACCGGCAGGGATTCGACCATCCTGTGGATGCGGGTGAGCTGCGCAGCCTCGCCGACATGGAAGAGAAGCTGCTGCGGCTCGGCGCTCCGCAAGATCAGTGGCAGTGAGCTGACGGAATCGCGAAGGCGTCGACGAGACCGCGGGCGGCGGGGACGGTCCGGAAACCGTCCCCGCGGGATGCCTGACAGGTTTACCTACTGCCCCGTCACGAAGCGTCCCTCCGGATCGGCCTTGAAGCCGAACGGGACGACCAGGGCCTTCGGGGTTGCGAACGGCGCAACGCCGGGCCGCAGGAAGGTGACGTGGGTGGTCGATTCCGAGCTGCCGATGTAGCCGTAGCCGTTGGTGACCCGCGCCGAGGCCCCGAGCCGGATCTGATAGGCGCAGGAGACCGGCGGGAATCGGACCGGCGCGAGAGGTGCGTCGATCCACTGGTCCTCCACGCCCTGCCAGTTGCCGCCCGGATAGCTGCCCATGCCGGCCGGCAGCAGATTCATCGAAGGAGTGAGCGGCCCGCCGTAATACGCCGCGAGCCCGAAGGACGCGAGGTTGCCCTCGGGATCGAAGGCGCGGAAGCGGATGCGGACCGGGTCGGCGGGTGTTTCGTCGATCGTGATGATCGAGCACGGCGCGATCGAGGACCCGCGGTATTGCAAGTCATAGATGCGCGCCTCGGGCACGTTGTTGTCGACATAGAGCTGGAGGATCTGGGCCGGAGTGGCCACGAGCGTGCCGGAATCGTTGTAGAGCTCCACTTTCCATTCGTGCAGCCCCGTGCTGAGAGGTCCGTCAGCCGAGCCGCCGGTACCCATCTGGAACAGCAGGTCCTTGGTCATGTAGTCGAGAGCCGGGTCTTTCAAGGGGTAGAAATCCGCGGCGTCCGGTCCGAAGCTCTCGAGGATGTGATCGTTGGAAGCGGTAATGCGATAGTTCGCCCAGGTGCGGCGCAGCGGCACGAAGGAGCCGCTCGTGCCGACCCGGTGGAGGACCTTGTACTTGCGGGCGTGCGCTCCCCAGGCGGTGGTGATGTTCGTGCGGTTGTAGATGAAATTGAGCGTTCCGCCGAAGGCGGCGTTCACAACGTGCGGATAGTAGGAAGGATCCGTGGTCGCGCGGCCTCCGGTGATCGTCGAGGCGGGAATCAATCCGACGCCTGCGATGACCGGTCCAGCGGTGCCGGGCGGATAGATCGCCTCCGGAGCGGTCGCCAGATAGATCTGGTGGAGCGATGAGAAATTGGTGAAGAAATTCGCCGGAAAGTCGGTCGTGAAGGCAGGGGTCGAGGACGAGACGCGCAGGCCGAAGCGCAGGACTGGAAGCGGGGTGCTCCCCAGGCTGGGAATGCCGACTTCGGAGAGCGCGATCTTGAGCATCCAGATGCGGTGCGGGGTCGCCGAGTGAGGGCTCGGTCCGAACGCGTGGGCGGCGGCCGAGGTCGTCGGACCGGGAAGGATGCCCGTCCAGCTCCCTGGTCCCAGGTAGAGCTGGCGCGCCAGCTTGATCGGAAGGCTCGGATTGATCCCGTAGTTCACGTCGAAATTGGGAGTGATGCTGCCGTTGCGGTCGACGTCGAAGCTCAGCCAGAAGTAGTCTCCGACGCCGGGGCTGTTCCCCGTGTCGTTCACCAGATCGATGGCGAGATAGAGGAAGTTGGAGTCGTTCTTGACCCAGAGGAACCCTCCGGGCATGTTCAGGCTTCCCGCGCTGGTCCAGTCGGACGCATGGAAAGGCCCCGGAATCGGGATTGCCGCGGAAGCCCAGGTGCTGTTGACCGATGCCATGATTCTCGTCTCCTTGATTTTGAAAAGCCTTGCCGGATTCCCCACAATGAAGAGGACAAGCGATCTTTGCTCACGCCTTGATGAGGCGCAGGAGCCGCGGTCTTCGTTACATCGAGGTCGGGATGAGAGTAAGCTCTCCGGCGGGAACCGGACAAAGGAGGCCACCACGATGCCTGTTGCAGCGCGGCGCCGAATCATCATGTTTCTCATCCTGACGTATGCCTTGAGCTCGACCTTCTACGTCCTGATCGTGTCGACCGGAAAGCTGAAAGCGCTCCCTGTGCTCGGGCTGATGTGGTGCCCGGGAGTGGCGGCGCTGATCACGCGGCTGGCTACCCAGCGGAACCTGCGCGGCACCGGTTGGGGATGGGGCGAGACGCGGTGGCAGATCCTGGGCTATCTCCTCCCGGCCGGGCTGGGCCTGGTGGTCTACGGCCTCGTCTGGTCGACCGGGATCGGCGGCTTAAATCCCGGAAGGCTGATCAAGAGCGCCGGGGGCTTCTCGCAGTCGGTTCCCGTGATCCTGGCCGTGTTCGCGACGGTCGGCCTTCTCCAGGGTATGGTCTTCGCGCTCGGCGAGGAGATCGGCTGGCGGGGGTTGCTCGTCCCGGAGCTGGCGGGGATCACGAGCTTCACCAACACGGCCCAAAGAGGCCGCGGTTCCGACCGTCGCCGCGCCGCAGCCGGAGCCCGCGGTGCCCTGATGGCTCGTGGACAGAAGTGGTCCGGTGGCGTATCCTGATCCCCACTGGAGGAAAAATCGAGGAGGAGGCATCCGTGACCGGAGAGATTGTCTCGCCGTGGTGCGTCAAGCTCCTGCGTTCGGCGGGGGAGTGGAGCCGGGAGGATCTGGCCGAGGCCACGGGAGCTCCGGTGGACGTGCTCGCCGAGTACGAGGAGGGCCGGCGCCCGCTGCCCCGGGAGAGCCTGGAGGAGATGATCGCCGGGCTCCACTTGACCGAGGAGGACGCGCTGTCGCTCGGTGCGTCGATCCCGCGGGCGCGGCCCTGGCGCCAGCACGGACCGGGATTGTCCGATCAGGAGAAGAGCGTCATCGGCCGCCTCACCGCGCAGGTCGGGCGGGAGGTCGAAAACGAGCTGCTGGCGCGCGCCGCGACCGGCCGCCTCGGATCCGACCTCCTTCCGGGCGGCGTGCTGCCGGGGATCTCCGGGATCGTGCGGACGGTCTGGGGTCGCTATTTCCTGGAGATGCTGATCCGGGAAGGGGGGGAGTGGGAGGAGGTCTGGCATCCTCGCCCGGAGGACCGCATCGAAGGGGCGGAGCTCTGGGGCCGCCTCGAGCGCTTCCCGGTCCGCGAGCGGAACCTCCTGGTGGATGCCGCCCAGGAGTTCGCTCACTGGGCGCTCTGCGAGCGCATCTGTCTGCAGAGCGCCGATCTCGCCGGCGAGGACGCGCGCCAGGCTGCGGGGTTGGCCGGCCTCGCGATCCGCATCGCCTCGCGGGTCCCGGGCGAGGACAGCTGGCGGTCGCGCCTGAAGGGATTCGCCCTCGCCCACCTCGCTCATGCCCGCTCCGCCCTGGGTGATTCGGCGGGGGCCGCCGAGGCGTTCCGCGAGGCTCGCCAGCTCTGGGACGAGGGAGCCGCCGGCGATCCCGGCCTGCTCGACGGCTCCTGCCTGCCGTTCTTCGCAGCCTGCCCGCAGGAAGACGAGGGGGCGCTGGCGGAGTAGGAGCCAGGGCTGCAAGGGCTCGAAGGACAACCAGGACACCAAGGATAACAAGGACATCCGGCTGCCGTCGAACGTAACGGCGAGGGTGTGGGAGACGCCGGTAGATGGAGCGGGTCCGGCGGTGTCCCCTTCGACTCCGGTTCCGGCACTAGAACGGGGATATCATCTCTTTTGCTGGAGGGGAGTCTGCTATGTTGAAGCCAAGAAACCTGTTGTTCTACCTCGGCGTCCTGCTGGTGTTCGGGGCGGGAATCCTGTACATCCTCGACTACGGCTCGCATCTCGAGCCGGCTGCGGCGGCGGCTGCCGGAGCGGCGGCCTCGCCGGCGAAAGCGGGTGCGCCGGCCGCATCCGGGGGGACCGTCGTCCACGGTCTGCTCGGGAACCTGCATCATCCCTTGAGCCTGCTGCTGCTCCAGGTCCTGGTGATCGTGGTCGCGGCGCGCTCGCTGGGGGTCCTCTTCCGGAAGATGGGGCAGCCGCCGGTCATCGGCGAGATGGTCGCTGGCATCCTGCTGGGGCCGTCGCTCCTCGGCTGGGTGGCTCCCGCGGCGCAGCAGTTCGTCTTTCCGTCCGACTCTTTGGAGCCGCTCCGGCTGCTCAGCCAGATCGGCGTGATCCTCTTCATGTTCATCGTGGGGATCGAGCTGAACCTGGAGCACCTACGGAGCAAGGTGAACGCGGCGGTGATGGTCAGCCATGCGAGCATCGTGCTGCCGTTCTTCTTTGGGACGGCGGTCGCGTTGCTCCTCTATGGTCCGCTGGCTCCGGCCGGGGTCCCGTTCAGCGCGTTCGCGCTGTTCATCGGGGTCTCGATGAGCATCACGGCGTTCCCGGTGCTGGCGCGCATCCTGGAGGAGCGGGGGATCGCCCGGACGCACCTCGGTACCACGGCCATCGCGTGCGCGGCCGTGGACGACCTCACGGCCTGGTGCCTGCTGGCCGTGGTGGTGGCGATCGTCCAGGCCGGAGGGGTGGGCGGCTCGCTGTGGACCATCGGCATGTCCCTGCTGTTCATCCTCCTGATGCTCTTCGTGGTGCGTCCGCGCCTGGCCCGGATCGCCGAAAGGAGGGCCATCACGGGGACCGGGAGCTCGTCGTCGGGGCTCCTCGCGGCCCTCTTCGCGCTGGTCTTCGCCTCGGCGCTGGCCACCGAGGTGATCGGCATCCATGCCCTCTTCGGCGCCTTCCTGGCCGGGGTCTGCATGCCGCCCTCGCGCGAGCTCCGGCATTTCCTGCGCGAGAGGCTGGAGACCTTCAGCTCGGCGTTCCTCCTTCCCCTCTTCTTCGCCTTCACCGGGCTGCGCACGCAGATCGGGTTGCTCAACGACTGGCAGGGCTGGCTGATGTGCTTCGGGATCATCGCCGTGGCGATCGCCGGCAAGCTGGGCGGGAGCATGACGGCCGCGCGCTGGACGGGGATGAGCTGGGGCGACTCCTTCTCGCTCGGTGCCCTGATGAACACCCGCGGCCTGGTCGAGCTGATCGTCTTGAACATCGGCTTCGACCTGGGCATCCTGTCGCCGCGCATCTTCGCCATGCTCGTCCTGATGGCCCTGGTCACGACCTTCATGACGGGACCGCTGGTGGCCCTCGTGGAGTGGCTTCGACACCGCGAGACAGACCTCGCCTCGCAGCCGGAAGTTGTGACATGACTGCCACTTGAGTCATAGAGAGACGTTGCCCTCCTGCTGCGGTATGCTGCTGGTGAACGACCGCAGCAAGGAGGACAACATGGCACAACCTGTAACCGTCAACGACCAGATCACCGACGCCGCCGCCCCGGAAGCGGCGGTGGCACAGCTGTCGGTCGGCCGCTTCGTCTGGCACGACCTGGTGACCCCCGACATCGAGAAGGCCCAGAAGTACTACGCCGACCTCGTGGGCTGGACGTACAAGGAATTCGACATGGGACCCGGGGGCAAGTACACCATGATCCATGCGGGCGGCACCGACTGGGGCGGCTTCATGCCGCTCCATCCGGAGCGCGGGGTCCCGCCCCACTGGATCTCCTATGTCACCGTGCCGGACGTGGACGCCGCGGCGGCCAAGGCACAGGAGCTGGGTGGCAAGGTGCTCGTGCCCGGGACGGATATCCCGACCGTGGGCCGGTTCGCGGTGATCGAGGGGCCGACCGGCGGGACCATCTCGCCCTTCAAGCCCGAGACCCCGGGAGAGATGCCGGCGCCCGCGCCGGCGCCCGGCACGTTCGTCTGGCATGAGCTGCTGGCCAAGGACCCCCAGCAGGACGGGAAGTTCTTCTCCGAGATCTTCGGCTGGCGGATCGAGGAGACGCCGATGGGACAGAAGGCGACCTACTACCTCTTCAAGCGGCTCGACACCGGCAAGGATGCGGGCGGCCTGATGCAGAAGCCGCAGGGCGATCCGGGACCGTCGTCCTGGCTGACGTACATCCAGGTGGAGAGCGCCGACGCCACGGCCGCGCGCACGACGGAGCTCGGGGGCAAGGTCCATGTGCCGCCGACCGACATCCCCAATGTGGGGCGGTTCACCGTGACCAGCGACCCGCAAGGGGCGTACATCGCGTTCCTGCAGCCGGCGATGTAGGCCCCTCACCCCCTAACCCCCTCTCCCACCTCCTCCCTTCCGCCGGGAGAGGGGGAAGCTCGTTCAAGAAGTAAGGGGGCTGGAAGAGCTCTCTATGCGTGGCAGTCGTCACCCCTCTCCCGGCGGGATGGGTGGGGATGGGAGAGGGGCCGGGGGTGAGGGGCCCTCAGCAGGGCTGTTCCAGCCGCACCCAGGAGTTACAGATCTCTTCGAAGCGGTGGGTGTCCTGCTCCGAGAGCGCTTCGCGGCTGAAGCGCTCGATCTCGGCGGGCGAGGTCCCGGCGCGGCGCAGTCCCAGGCGGATGGCGCTCACCAGCGCGAACCGGTTCCGGCTGCGCACCGAGACGTGGACTTCGGGGTACAAGGGCATCCTGAACGTATCCATCCCTCCAACACCATAACGCTCCATCCGCCGAAACTGTTTCACCCGCGAGAATCTTGCGCTCTCTCTAAGATTGGTCTAGACTCATGTGTCAATGCCGGAGCTCCAACGCCCCGCCCGCCGCTTTCCTCGCGTCGCGTCCCAGCTGCCCGTGCGCCTGCGCATCCTCGGTGAGCGCCGTCCCGAAGCCCTCATGCGGACCCAGATCATCAGCCCGGGCGGCTGCATGCTGGTGAGCGACCACTCGATCGGTTTCGGCTCGCTCATGGAGGTGACGATCTCGTGCGACGGCCAGATGTTGCGCGCCGACGGCCGGGTCGCCTGGGAGAAGCGCAAGAGCCCGCGCGAGCACGAGGTGGGGATCGAATTCCTCCGCATCACGCCGCGGGACCGCACCGTCCTCGAGCAGCTCGTCGCGGCGAAGCTCGATTCGACCGCTGCCTGATTCCGCACCGCTGGTTGATAAGATCCTTCCACTCAGGGGGGATCCATGGCCGACTTCCAACAGTACATCGGAGCTCACTATTCGGGGCGCAAGGGTCCCGGCGACCGCATTCCGCAGCTGCGGGTCTTCACCGCCCACGAGGACCACGAGCCGTATGTCGACAACAACCCGGCCGACGAGAACGGCTACTGGAGCCGCCGTGAGCTGGCCGAATGGCTGGGCTCCAAGGTGGGCGGCGAGGAGGCGGTCATCGTAGGCATCGACCATGCCTTCTCGTTCCCGCAGAGCTACATGGAACGCAACAGCCTGAAGAGCTGGGACGAGTTCCTGGCCGATTTCGAGGGCCACTGGCCGACTGACCGCCTTTCGGTCCGCGAGCTCCTGCCGGGCAACCCGCGGACCGGCGATCCGGACGAGCACCGCCTCACCGGCCGGTGGACCGCGTCTCCGCGCAGCGTGTTCGACTGGAAGAACCTCCAGGACAGCCGGGCGCGCGCCACGCATGCCGGCCTGCCGTGGCTCGCCTACATCCGCCGCTCCGGGGGGGACCGCGTCCACGTCTGGCCGTTCGACGGCTTCAGCGTGCCGGCCGGGCGCTCGGTGCTCGCCGAGGTGCGGCCGCCGCGGTTCCGCCACCGCTATCCCAAGGAAGGGCTGAACGCGGAGGAGCAGGACGCGTTCTCGACCTGCGCCTGGCTCCAGGAGCGCGACCGGCTCGGCCTGCTGCGGCCCTATTTCACTCCGCCGCTTGCGGAGAGCGAGCAGGAGCGGGCGCGGCTGGAGGGGTGGATCCTGGGGGTGGCGTGAGGCGTGCCGGCAAGCCCCGCCCGGTCACCAGATAGGTCGCGAAGCTGCCGAGCCAGTGGCCGCCCTCGTAGTGCTCCCCGGTCACCGCCCGGAGACCGGATTCGCGATGGGCGGCCGCGGCGGCGCGCAGAGCCGGAATGCGCGGGTCCGCCGCCGGCAGGCTCGCGGCGATCCCTTCCAGCATCCAGGCCCGGGAGAGGTTGAGCCCGTCGAGATGGGCGAGCTTGCCGTCCGTCGGGTCGGTGACCACGCCGGGCGCGAGCCAGTCCCCTCTCCCGTCGCGGGGAACGCCCGGCAGGAACGCGGCCAGCCATTCGGCGAAGGCGCCGGGCGGCAGGACGCGGCGCACGAGGTCCGCCTCCGCCAGGCAGGGAGAGAGGAAGTCCTCGCCCGAGGGCTCGTACGCGATGGGGCAGTCGCGGTCCTTCAGATAAAGGTCGCGCACGCGCGATTCGAGGAGCGCGGCCGTCTCAGGGTCGCCCGTGGAGCGCGCCCAGTCGAGGATCAGGCCGAAGCCGAAGGCGGTCTGGTTGTGCTCACCCGTGCGGATCGGGAAGGAGAGCTTGGGCGCCCAGGAGTGGATGCGCCCGGCCGCGGCCTCCGCCAGGGGATCGAGCGTTTCTGCCCAGCGCCGGGCCTGCGGGTCGTCCCACTCGTGGAGCTCGGCGTCGAGCTGGAGGAGCCAGGCGAGGCCGTACGGCCGCTCGAAGGTGTTGCGCCCCTCGCCCTGCAGATAGCGCACCTCGGCGGCGATGTTCTCCGGGGTGAGGCTGCGGTCGAGGGCCGCCCGCGCCCGGGCCGCGAACGGAGCGTCGGGAAACCGCCGCGCCAGCCGGGCGAGCAGCCAGTGGCCGTGCACGGCCGAGTGCCAGTCGAAGCAGCCATAGAAGGCGGGCGTCAGCTCGCGCGGCGGCCGGACGTCGGCGTCGCCGTTGAGCACATGGGAGATCTTGTTGGGATACTCCTTGTGGACGCAGGCCAGAGCCAGATTGGCGAACCGCTCGGCCGTGGCGGCGTCGATCGTGGGAGCGGGATGAGCTGAATCCTGGGCGGCTTGCATGGGGAGGGGGAGAGCGAGGGCCACCGCGAGAGCACAACCGGCGACGGCTCGGGACGCGATCATGCCGCGCATGCTACCATCCCGCATGACGTCGACGCTCGCGAGCCCCGATTCGACCTCTGTCTCCAAGGTGTTCTCCCTGGCCGAAGAGATTTCCCACGCGGTCTCGCACGGCATCGGCATCCTCTTGAGCATCATCGGGCTGACCGTTCTGGTGGCCGTCTCCCTGCGCGATGGCGGTGTGCGGCAGGTGGTGGGGGCGGCGGTCTTCGGCACCACGCTCCTCCTCCTCTACGTGACGTCGACCCTGTACCACAGCGTCTCGCACCCGCGCTTGAAGCCGGTGCTGCGCCGGCTCGACCACACGGCGATCTACCTGCTGATCGCGGGCACGTATACCCCCTTCACTCTGGTCACCCTGCACGGGCCCTGGGGCTGGGGGATCCTGACGGCGAACTGGACCCTGGCGATCGCCGGGAGCGCTCATGCCTGGTCGCCGTGGCGCCACCATCGTGCCGTGGCCCACGTCCTCTACGTCCTGATGGGCTGGCTCATCCTCATCGCGGTCGTGCCGCTGTCGCACGCCCTGCAGCTCGGGGGGCTCGTGCTGGTCGTCCTGGGCGGCGTGGTCTACACCGCGGGTCTGGCCTTCTACGTCTGGCGGCGGCTGCCCTACAACCACCTGGTCTGGCACCTCTTCGTGCTGACCGGCAGCGTGCTCCACTTCTTCGCGGTCCTCTACTACGTGGTCTGAAGCGGGCGAAAGTCCCCCTTTTCCAGCCTGAAGTACACTTCTCTGTCGAGATCAGGCACCGATGGGGCGGGCGCTCGCGACGCGTCCCGTCCAGGAGGGAATGTCTTTTCATGCATCAGACCGAAGAGCCGCTGCTGGCGGCGGGCGCCCAGAAGCGGACCGAAGCCGCCCTGCGCGCGGCCGAAAGCCGTCTCAGCCTCGCTCTGGACGCCGGCAGGATCGGCACCTGGGAGTGGGACCTGGCCACCGGACGGCTGATCTGGGACGCCCGCCAGCTGGAGCTCTTCGGCCTCACGGCGGACGAGTTCGATGGGTCCGTCGAGAGCTTTCTGCAGCTCGTCCATCCGGACGACCGGGAACGGCTCCGGGACGAAACGGAGCGGCAGCCGGTAACTCTCGGGCGCAGCCGGAACGAATTCCGCATCGTCCGGCCGGACGGCAGCATCCGCTGGGTGATGGGCGACGGTCTCGCGGTGCGCGGCGAAGACGGCCAGCCGGGGCTCCTCTGCGGGATCAACTACGACATCACCGACCGCAAGCAGGTCGAGATCGAGCTCTCCGAGGCGCGCGACCGGGCCGAGGCCGCCAACCGGGCGAAGAGCACCTTCCTGGCCACCATGAGCCACGAGATCCGCACCCCGATGAACGGCGTCCTGGGCATGGCCGACCTGCTGCTGTACACCGGGCTCACGGAGGAGCAGCAGGGGCTCGTGGAGACCCTGCGCTCCTCGGGGCTGGCGCTGCTGCGGGTGCTCAATCAGATCCTCGATCTCTCGAAGATCGAATCCGGGCACATGGAGCTGGCCGAGGCCCCTTTCTCGCCGCGCCGGCTGATCGCCGAGGCGGCGGATCTGATCCGTCCCGCGGCCCTGGAGCGGGGCCTGGACCTCGAGCTGAAGATCGACTGGCCCGACGACCTGCAGGCCGTGGGCGACGAGCTCCACCTGCGCCAGATCGTCCTCAACTATCTGGACAATGCCGTGAAGCACACCGACCGCGGCACCGTGTGGGCGATCCTCTCCGGCCGGCCGGCGGAGGAGGGACGATGGCACCTGCGGCTGGCCGTCGCGGACGCCGGATCGGGGATCGCGCCCGAGAGCCGGGACCATCTGTTCCAGCCCTTCCAGCAGCTGGAGGGCTCCCGGTTCCGGGGCGGTACCGGGCTCGGCCTCGCCATCTGCCGGCGGCTGGCCGAGCTCATGGGGGGGAGCGTGGGAGTCGACAGCACGCCGGGAGAGGGGGCCACCTTCTGGGCCGAGGTGCCGGTTTCCACCGCGCCGGCGCCCCCGCAGGAGGAGCCCTGGCAGGCCGCGGTGCGCCGGCCGTGGAAGGGCAAGCGGGTGCTTCTGGCCGAGGACGACGCGATCAACCAGCGGGTCGCCCAGGCCATGCTCGAGCTGCTGGGGATCGAGGTCGACGTCCGGCACAACGGCCGCGAGGTGGTGGACGCCTGGCGCGACGGCGCCTGGGACGCGGTGCTGATGGACTGCCAGATGCCGGAGCTCGACGGCTGGGAGACCACCGGCTGGATCCGTGACCACGAGCGGCGGGCGGCGAGCCGCACTCTGATCGTCGCGCTGACCGCCTACGCTCTGGACACCGACCGCCAGCGCTGCTTCCAGGCGGGCATGGACGACGTCCTGGTCAAGCCCATCACTCTGCGGGATCTCTCGCTGGTGCTGGACCGGTTGTGGGTGGCGTGAGGAGCGCCGCCACCGCCCCCTCGCGGTCGACCGCCTTCCCGGATTCCTGCAGGGCGTCCGCCACCGCCTCGACGGTCCGGCGGAGGTAGTCGGGCCGGGTCACGGCGTAGCCCATGTGGCCGATCCGGAAGCTGGCGGTCCGGATCTCGGGGTGGAGGCCTCCCGCCACCAGGATGCCGCGGGCGGCGATCTTGGGGAGGAGGCCGGCGTCCACTCCTTCGGGATAGAAGAGGACGCTCAAGGTGTTCCCGGTCTCGGCCGCGCTGCGCGGGACCGTTCGGAGCCCCAGGACCTCCCAGGCGGCGCGCATTCCGGCGGCGGCCCGGGCGTGCGCTTCCACCCGGGCGTCGATGCCGTCGACCAGGAGCTCGTCGAGCCCCACCTCCAGAGCCATCACCAGGGAGGTGGCCGGCGTCGCGAAGTAGCTCGGCCGCCGCTCCTCGTAGGCGCGGTGGATCGGCAGCCAGGAGTCCCAGTCGAGGAAGAGCGGGGGAGGGGAGGCCTGCCGCAGGCTCCGGGTGGTCAGCGCCCGCGGGCTCGCGACCAGCAGGGCCAGCCCCGGAGGCAGCCCGACCGCCTTCTGGGATGCGGTGAAGTAGACGTCCGCGCCCCAGTCCTCCAGGGCGAACCGCTCGCCGCCCGCGGCGCAGACCCCGTCGAAGACCGAGAGGACGCCCGCCTCCTGCGCCAGCCGGCAGAGCGGCTCGGGGTCGACCCGCACACCCGTCGAGGTGTCCACGTGCGTGGCGAACAGGGCCTTGAAGGGACCCTGGCGCGCCAGCGTATTCTGGATTTCGTGAATGGCCGGCGCCGCGCCCACCGGAGCCGGGACTTGAGCCACTGCAGCCCCATAACGGCGCAGGATCTCGGCCATGCGATCCGAAAAGTATCCGGAGCTCACCACCAGAGCCCGGTCGCCGGGCTCGATGAGATTGGCCGCCGCCACCTCCATGGCGAGGGTGCCGCTGCCCGCCAGGATGAAGGGCTGGCTCGTCTCCTCGGCCTGGCAGACCTGCCGCAAAAGCTCCAGCGAGCGCCCGAACGCCTCGATCAGCCGGGGTGTCGTGTGGCCGGGGGGCGGACCTGCCGCGGCGGTGCGCACGGCCGGCGAGACCTCGACCGGGCCGGGGATCATCAACAGGGGAGATGTCGTCACGAGGGGGATGCTATCAGCGAGAGCCCCAGCTCCACCCCCCAAAAACAAAAAAGCGGGGACGACCGGAGGATGTTGGTGTCGTCCCCGTGAGTCCGGGTTGAAAGAGGTTGTAGCCTCTCACTTTGTATAGTTGCCGCACCCCCCGTTTTTTTGACACGCGAAGGCCGACTTTTTTGGACTTTCTTCGAAGTCGCTGTTTCTTATCAGCGACGCTGAGATCCAAGAAGCGACCAGATCTCCCCGAAGACCGGGTGGAGATCCGCCGCCAACCCCAGCTCCAGGCGTTCGGCGGCAGGGAGGAGCGGCTCGTCTCTTGCGGGAGGGAGCGCGGGCCAGCGCAGGGTGAGCCGGTGGAGGCCGGCTCCGAGGAGCCCGGCGGGCAGGCGGAGCCGCGAGCGCGTCCAGCGCTCTCCCACGCCGAGGTGCCCGGCGGGCCGGCCGTCCACGAGGACGCCGATCTCGCCGGTGTTGCGGGACGGGGCGCGCGCGGTCAGCTCCAGGTCGACCTCCCGCGGACCGTCGACCACCAAGCAGAAGGAGGACTCGGGCCACGGCGCGCGCAGGGTGGCCCGCTCGGCGACGTCCTCGAAGCGCATGACGTCGGGGAAGAAGCGCTCCAGCGGCTCCCAGTGCCAGAAGGGATCGGCCAAGTCGACTCCCGCGACCCCGCAGGACGTCAGGGCGCGGCGCTCGACGATCCGGCGGGAGACGTCCTCTCCGAGCACGGACCCGATGGCGGCCAGCACCTCGGCATCGAGGTGGTCCCACTGCCAGCCGTGCTGGAGGAGCAGGCGGTAGGGGGAGGCGAGGTTGCGCTGCTGTGCCCGGGTCAGCACCGCCGGGCAGGGGGCGGCCCGGGCCTCGACGAGATCGAGGAAGGTCTCCGCGATCCCCGGCGACGCCTCCAGGGCCGCCGCGCACCAGTGCTCCAGGATCGGCCGCTTGGCGCCCACGCTCAGCAGGCGGTGCGCGCCATGGATCGCCGCGCCCAGCCGGGCGGTGGCCTCGGCCTCGGGTGCGATCCGCGGCTCCGGGGCAGAGGCGAGGACCGCGCGCCAGTCCGGCTCCCCTTGGACGAGGCCGGACAGGCGGAGCACCTCGGCCGCCACGGCCGCCATGGCGACCCGGATTCCCTCCAGGGTGAGATGGCAGTAGTCGAGGAACAGGCGCCGGCCCGGCAGGAGAGAGCCGGTGTGCTCCGCGAAGACCGCCGGCAGGTCGACGGGGACGAAGCCATGCCGCCGGCCGGCCGCGCGCAGAAGGTCCCGGGCGAGCGTGGTGGCCTGCGGTGCGCTCAGAAAGGCAAGGGTGGGATAGGCGGCGCTGTCCACCTCGGCGCGGCAGGCCTCCAGGGCGCCGGCCTCGTCGCCGAGGGCCCGCCGCGCCAGAGCGCGCAGCCGCCAGGTGGACGGGCAGGCGCCGGCGTCGAGGTCCAGCATCCGCCCGGTCAGGCCGAGAGCGCCCGCCGCATCCCCCCGGGCCAGGCGATCCCCGGCATCTATATATAAGGAATGCCAGACGGCGGTCCCGTCCCCGGAGAGCCAAGGGACCGGCTGCCGGGTTTCCCAGTCGGCGAGATTGACCTCGGGGAGGACCACGACGACCGGGATGCCCACGGCATGGGAGTAGAGGGCGATCTCCTCGAACACCGCCCTCGCCGTTTCGCGGAGCCGTCCGCGGGCGAGCTCGACCGGCCCGGCGAGGCCGCCGTCGCGCAGGGCCTGGGCAAATTCCTGCCGTGCCGGGACCGACGGCGCGTAGGGCGAGACCTCGGGCGTCTCCAGCAGGTTCCAGTTGTTCCCCACGAAGAGGACGAGCACGTCCGGCTGGATCTGCAGCGAGCTCCGCACCGTGTCGCGCAACCCGGCGAGCGTCTCGTTCGTCCGCGCCAGATCGACCACCTCGAAGTTGTCCGCCCCGCCCACGGCGCGCAGCTGCTCCTCCAGGACCTGGGCGGGCGTCAGGTGAGGCGCATAGAGATAGCCCGCGGCGACCGACTCGCCGAAGAAGCCGACGCGCAGTGGCAGCTCGGCCTTCTTGGGGCGGAGGACCTTCCGCGTGGCGTAGTGGTCGCCGAACGGCCCCGGCTCCGGCCGCACGAACGCGCGCCCGCCGTCGATCTCGGTGGGCTGCCAGATGCTGATCGGGTACATTGTCGGGATGCTATCGGATCAGGGACCATGCCGTGCGGTGAGTCATCACCGGCTGGTCTTGCGCCCCCTGGGAGCGCCGGCGTCCCGCCGGCTCACAGTCCCCGTGACCATGGTGGCCGGCAATGGGTTCTCGTCCGGATTAGAATTGGTGTGTGAACAAGCTGCTTTCGGCGTTGCTGGTGCTCGCCCTCGTGGCCGTAGGCGCCTCGCTCCCCGGTGGTGGCCGCCGCTGCTCGGCTTGGCAGGCGCTCATTCCTCTGAAATTGGCGCCCTTGCCAGTCTGGTGCAACTGATCCTCTGGATCGTCGCGGGCGTCGTTCTCGTGCTCCAGCCGTGGTGTGCCCGGGCGCGGAAGGAGAACGAAGCCATGCGCCCGGCGGGCCAGACCCGGGCGACTCGGACCGATCTGGAGTACCTGGTCGACTACTATCGCTATCTCGATCTCCGCGGCATGGGAATCTTCCTCCGGCCCAACGGGCCGGGAGAACGGAGCCCAGGGCTTCGGCCGCAGGCCGACGCCCTGGGTCAACAGGCGCCATGGTTCGCGGCCTGAAGGGCCGCGGGAGCCAGCCCGGCGAGCGAACCGTTTCCCCGCCGCCCCTCTCGCGGCCCGTCAGGCCGCGAAGGCATGGGCTTCTGAGACCCGGGGAATCGGCCTGCGGCCTCATCCCCGGGCTATGCTCTCCCGGCCCGTCAGGCCGGAAGGGCGAGCTCCCTGGCCGGTTGTGGGAGTTGACGATTTGAGCCGTGAGGCGAGGCGGCCGCGCTGTTCCTCGGACCGGTGCGAGGCTCCGGGCCGCGAGCGCCAAGCGGCCAAGAGTTACGTCATCTCTCGTTGCCTGGATCGAATCCGGCCAGCACCTCTACAGGCCTCATGATTCGAATCCCTCGGTACTCTGCAAGGCTCAGCACATGGCGATCTCCAGAGACGATCACGGCCGCGCGAGCCGCCAGGGCGCAGGCCAGGACCTCGTCGTCGTCCGGATCTTCGGTGATGACCGCAGGTATCCTGGCCGGTGAGACGATCCGGGCCAGCGCTGCATAGCCCAGGACCAGATCCTGCCGCTCGACGCCAGCGAGATTCAATCGGCGAGCAAACTTCCGGCGGGAGAGCACATCCTCGAGCTCTGCGAGAAGGGCAGGGCTGGTGAAAAGCTCAAGCTGACCGGTTCTTGCGAGGGTGAGGATTCGGCGTGATGGGCCCGGCCAGAGCAGGCCGGAGATCACGACGTTGGTGTCAGCGACCGCCCGCATGCGAGACGCGCTGCGAGCGCGCGGCCTGGATCTCGGCCTCGACCTCGGCCTCGGTGAGGGGAGGCAGGGGAACGGAGCCCAGGCGATCAGCGGCCTCAAAAAGGCGATCTATCCTCCCTCTCCGAAGCTCCTCGCGAAGCAGAGCCTCCAGAGACTCGGGCTTGAGCAGCCCGCGGGCCTCCGCTTCGCGGGCCACGCTACCAGGCAGCCTCACCTGGATGTCGAGCTGGACGATTTCTTCTTTCTTGCTCATAGTATTTCCTGACGTGCCGACATACACAGTCTACCACTTGCTCTCGGCTTCACGAAGAGCTTCTCCAGCTCCGCCAACTCCTCCAAATCCTCGCTGATTCCGCAGCGACGATTCCCCCTCATCCGGTCGGAGACCCACCGCACAGCGCCCGCTGCAGCCATCCACGCGCTTCGCGCCAGTCTCGCTTGACGGTCGACAGCGAGACGCCGCACGCCGCCGCCGTCTCCTCCGCCGTCAAACCCACGAAGCACCGCAGCGTGATGATCTTGAAGCGCTGCGGGTCGACCCTGCGGAGATCGAGCAGCGCGTCGCTCAGGGCCCTCTGCTCGCCTCCGGACGCGGCCGCCTCGCCGGCAGCAGTCTCCAAAGGGAGGTGCTGGATTCCCCAACCCCGTTTGATCCGCTTGCCGGTCCGGGCATGATCGACCAGGATCTGGCGCATCAGGCAAGCGACGAAGTTGAAAAAGTGTGCGCAGCTCTCCCAGCGCGCCGACCGGAGCGCATGGAGCCGCAGGTAGACCTCGCTGACCAGGGCGGCGGGTTCCAGCATGTGGCCTTCCGCCTCCCGCCGCAGCACGGATCTCGCGAGCCGGCACAGATCGCCGCAGACGAGCGGCATCAGCTCGGCCAATGCCCCCGGCTCTCCCGCTTCCCAACACTGCAGTAACTCCAGGACTTCATCTCCAGATGTGCTCATCAATTGCCTCCTTGCTGTTTGGAGTAACTGCGCTGAGTCGCATCTGGCGGAATCGCTATGGTAATGTGCAGACGGTGAGCAAAGACTCCGGGTTCACACGTTTCTTGCGGAATCTCGAGCCTGGCCGGCCGCTGGATAGGGAAAGCCGCGAATTCGACGAGGCCTGGGCTGCCTTGCGGCGGCTGCTGGTGAGCGAGCTGAAGCGCCGGTCGCTGTGGTCTCTGTCTCCCGCCTGTCTGGGGATCTACGGCTGTGCCTCCTGGACCGATCCCGAGGCGATCGAGGAGCTGGTGGCCGAGTGCTTCGTCTTCACCTTCGCGGGGCGCTTCCGCAGCCTCAAGGCCCAGCTGCGCTCCAAGCCGGACGTCGAGGGACTGGTTCTGCGCAACGTGCGGAACTTCCTGCAGGAGACCCAGAGGCGGCACGACCCGGTGGGCTTCCGCGTCTTCACCGTGCTCCGGAGCGCCGTGCGCAATGCCCTGTCCGCCGGCGAGCTCCAGGTGATCGCGGGGAGCCCTGGCGTGCAGCGCGACACCGTGCTCGCCTTTCGCGCAGTCCCCTCCGGGGAGACCGCCCGGCTCGAAGAGCTGCGCCCGCACGTCCTGGCCTGGAACGATGATCTGCTGCCCGACCTGATCACGGCGCGGGGGTGGGACGTGCGGCAGGTGACAGCGCGGCTGGAGCGGCACCTCCACCGCCTGGAAGCCGCGGGGATTCACGCCTTCCGCTTCCACGATCTGGTGGATGCCCTGCGCCAGGATGCCCGCGCCCGATGGCGCGCCGTCTGGGTCCACTCGCCGGACGGGATTCCGCCGCGACCGGAGGAGAACGGCCTCACCGCCGTGGCGCGTCTGGTCGAGCCGCACGCCGCCTGGGACGAGCGCGAGAGCGTGCACAAGCTCCTCGCCTGTCTGGAACGCTCCGTCGAGCGGGTTCCGGAGCCGCCAGCCCGTTCGCGCGACTATCTCCGGCGGCTGCTCGCGTTCTTGAAGAGCCACGCGACGGACGCTCCGGACGAGCGAGGCGGGCGGGGAGAGGAGCTGCCATCCCATCGCCAGCTCGCCACACTCCTGGACATTCCGCGAGAGCGCCTGCCCAGTCTCTTCCGAATGCTGCTGGATCTCGCCGAAGCCTGTCGGCGCAAGCTCTCCGGGGAGGAGTTGCGATGAAACCGCGAGATCCGAAAGTGCGCAGCCTCGAGGCGCTCCAGGCGGCCATGGACCGCCATGGAGACGAGCGCGTCCGGTCGGCGGCGCGCGGACCGGAGCCCTGGCCGGGCGACCTGTACGTTCTGGCCGAGACCGCCGGTTTTCCCGTCGAGTGGCTGGTCGTCGAGCGGACTGCCTCCGACCAGTGCCAGGTCGTGGCCACGGACACCAACCCGGCCCTCGACAGCGCCGACGTGCCGGTCCCCGCCGAGCTCGAAGGCGGCCCTCTGAGTGTGCGCTGTGCCGTGAGCCTGCAGGTCGATGTCGAGACCCTGCGGGGGGGAGAGCGCACCGGCTCCGTGGCTCCGGAGATCCTCGATCCGGTCCGCCGTCGTCTGGAGGAGCTGGCCGCCGGATCGCTCGACACCGCTCCCGATCCTGAATTGGAGGACTGGCACGCCGAGGTGCTGGCACCCGCCCGCGCTGCTCTCCTCCCGCCTGATCTGGACGCATCCGGGCCGCCGCCGCGCCGCCTCGGCCGCCGCGCGGCCCTGGCGGCAATCCTCCTTCTACTGGCGGCCTTGGGAGGGCTCTCGGCGCTCGCTTGGCAGTTCCATCGCGGAGAGCTCCAGGCGCGGAGCGAGATCGACCGCCTGGTGCAGGAAAGCCAGGCGCTGGAGACCGAGCACCAGCGTCAGCTCGCCGCGCTGCGGGAAGCCCAAGCCCAGGAGCGGCGTCCTGCCGAGCCGCCGCCACCCGCCCGCGAGCCGCTCCAGCCGCTGGTCAACCTGGCCTACGCCAGCTTCTATCCCGGCGAGACCCGAGGAGCTTTGCGAGAGATCGCGATCCCCGGTGAGGCGACGCATCTCTTTCTCCTGTTCTATGTCGGCGACCAGGCTCCCTGCAAGGAGTACGCGCTGGAGATCGCACGCCGCGGCGCGGCGCCCTTCACCGTCCAGAAGCTGCGGCCGTTGCCCAGCCAGGAGGTGAGCGTGGCGATTCCCCGGACGCAGTTACCGGACGGCTCCTACCGGCTCCGGCTCTATGGCATGTGCGATGGCGAACGCCGCGAGCTGGGTGCCTATGAAGCTCGCCTGAAGGAGAACGCACGATGAGGAGGCTTCGTCCGCTGCTCTGGCCGATCCTGGTCTTCTTTCTTCCCGCCTCCATCCTGAGCGCACAGGGCGTCGTGGTCGAGACCGTTGCCGCGGCATCGGCGCCGGAGAAGGCAGGAGCACGGGAAGGAGACGTCTTCCAAGCCTGGACGCGGCTGGCAAATCCACCCATCCATCCGGAGCCAGCCTCGGGGACGCTGGAGTCACCCTTCGACTGGCAATGGATGGAAATCGAGCAGGCGCCGCGAGGCACCGTCGAGCTCCGCGGCGAGCGGCAGGGAGAGCCGCTCGTCCTCCAGGTGCCGATCGGGCTGTGGGGGACCCAGGTGCGGCCCGTGCTGTCCGCCGAGCTCGAAGACCTCTACCGGCGGGGCAAGGATCTGGTGGACCAGGAGAAGGTCGAGGAGGGGGTGACTTGGTGGCAGCAGGTGGCGGAGCATGCCGGAGACGGCGGGGACTGGCGCCTGAAGACGTGGATGTGGCTGCGCATCGCCACCGCCTGGGACAGCAGGGCGGGTGGCTCCGAGAAGGCTGCGACAGCCTACGAGGCGGCGCTGCGCGAGAGCCGGGATCCTCTCTCGCGGATCAGGGTCCTGGAGGCCAGGGGCAGGAGCTTCGTGAATCAGGAACGCCTCGAACAAGCCGAGGCCGACTACCGTACCGCCTTCGAGCTGAGGAAAGCCACCCGGGGGGAAAGCTTGCAGTTGGCCCGCAGCCTGCAGGGCCTGGGCGAGATTTCCTTGTTTCGGAGCTATCGGGCAGCGGCACCCGAGCAACGCAATCAGCTGCTGACAGCGGCTCAGGAGCAGATCCAAGGGTCTCTGGATATGCAGGAAAGGTGGGCTCCCGGAGGGGTCGTGGCAGCGGGAAGCTTCGACGATCTCGGCCTGATTGCCTACCAGCAAGGAGATCTGAACAAGGCGGCGATGTATTTCGACAAATCCATCTCGATCAGCACGCTGCTGCAGCCTGTCAGCGTGCAAATGGCTTTAGCCCTGCTCCATCGGGGCGCTATATCCCTCATTCGAGGAGAGCTCGCAAAGGCTGAGGCTCAATGTCAGCAGGCCTTGATCGCGATGGGGCGCACCTCGTCTCCAAGCTCCTGGATGGAGGATATTCTGACCACCCTGGGAAATGTAACCCTGTTGCGCGGGGATCTGGTCGGGGCAGAGGATTATTTCCGGAGAGCCTTGTTGCTCCTGTCGAAGCGGGCGCCGGAAAGTCTGAATACGTCGAATACGTTGGACAGTCTCGGTCTCGTGGCTCTCGAGCGGGTCGATCTGGACTCTGCGCAGGAGTACTTCGAAAGATCGTTGCAGCTTCGTTTACGAATGGCTCCTGGAACCCTGTATGTGGCCGTGAGCCTGAGCCTTCTGGGCAATGTGGCGAGAGAACGCGGCGATCTCGAATCGGCAGAGCGCTATTTCCGCGAGTCCTTGGCGGCCTGCGAACAAACCAAGATCCAAGATTCTTTGGTTGCCGACAATTTGACTGGCCTGGCGGAAATCGCTCGGGAGCGCGGAGACCTGGCAGCAGTTGAAAGTTATTATCATCTTTCCCTGAAACACAAGCAGCCGACAGCGAGCAAAGCAATCCTTCTTTCCTTGGGGGAAACAGCTCTCCAGCTCGGCCGGTTGAAAGAAGCCGAAAGCTACCTGCGGGAATACCTGGGCAGCGACGACACATCGCCCTCGACAGGCTGGAGATACGCCGTCGCGTTTCAGAGCTTGGCGAACGTTCTTCGCCAGGAGGGCCGGTTGCAGGAGGCGGCCCGGTACGCGGATCTCTCGGTCGAGTCCCTGGAAACGCGGGTCGACAAGCTCGGGGGATCCCAGGAGGAGAAGGGCAAGTTTCGCGGGCGCAATGCCGACATCTATCGCGATGCATTGCGCATGAAGCTGGAGATGGGCCGTCCGCAGGAGGCCTTCCACCTTCTGGAACGGTTTCGGGCTCAGGCCTTCCTGGCCCTGCTGGCGGAACGGGACCTCGCCTTTGCGGGCGATCTCCCTTCCGAGCTCGATCAGGAGCGTCGCCAGCTCGCTGTCTCCTACGATCGCAACGAGCTGCAGCTCACCGCGCTCGATCCGGAGAAAGACCGGGAAGCCATCGAGGCGCTCCAGCGTGAGCAGGTCCAACTGCGCCGCCGGCGCGACGAGATCGCCGGCGAGATGCGCCGGACCGCTCCCCGGCTGGCCGCCCTGCAAAATCCCCAGGCCCTGACCTTCGAGCAGGTCCGGGAGGCGCTCGACCCGGGCACGGTGATGCTGTCCTACAGCGCGGGCAAGGAGCAGACCCACTTGTTCATCGTCACCCCGGGGCGCGAGCTCCAGGTCGAGACACTGGACGTCGGGCGGCAGGCCCTCGAGAAAGACGTCGACCGCTACCGTCAACTCATCGACCAGACCCGGGCGGGCTCGACTCTCGGCGTGCAGGGTCTGGACTGGTTCAGCCGCAGGCTCTATAACCTGCTGGTCGAGCCGGCAGAGCCGTGGATCGCAGCGGGGAAGCGCATCGTGCTCGTTCCTGACGGCCCCCTGCACCTGCTGCCATTTGCTGCCTTGACCCGGAAGGACGGGCGGCACCTGGTGGAATGGAAGCCGCTGTCCACGGTCCTGTCGGGCACCGTCTTCGCCGAGCTGAAGAAGCAGCGGCGCGATATGGTTGCCGCGGCCGGGCCCTCCTCGTGGCAGTGGGTGGCCTTCGGCGATCCCTGGTTCCCGCCGCGTCTGGCCCAAGACGGCCGGCCCGAGAACATCGGTGAGGCCCGGCTGCGCTCCGTCTCTACCCGTTCGCAGCTCCAGTGGAAGCGCCTGCCGCAGAGCCGCCGGGAGGTCGAAGAGATCGCCGCGCTCTTCCCCGCCGACCGGCGCCGGACCTACCTCGATCGCGAGGCCTCCGAAGAGCGCGCCAAGGCGGTCGGGAGGGACGCGCGGATCGTCCACTTCGCCACCCACGCCTACGTGGACGACCGCTCGCCGTTCGACTCGGGGCTGGTGCTGAGCATCCCGGAGGAGCTCGCCGAGGGGCGCGACAACGGCCTTCTCCAGGTCTGGGAGATCTTCGAGAGCGTGCGGCTGGACGCGGATCTGGTGGTGCTCTCGGCCTGCGAGACCGGGATCGGGGAGATCCGCGGCGGCGAAGGGATCATCGGGCTCACGCGGGCTTTTCAATATGCGGGAGCGCGCTCCGTGCTGGCCAGCCTCTGGAGCGTCGAAGACGAGGCCACGGCCGAGCTGATGGAGCGCTTCTACCGCCACCTGCGATCCGGCAAGGCCAAAGACGAGGCCCTGCGGGCGGCCCAGCTCGAGCTGATCCGGAGCCCGCTCCGCGTCCCGGACGGCCGAGGCGGCTGGACCGAGCGCAACGCAGCGGCCCCGTACTTCTGGGCCGCCCTGCAGCTCGTCGGCGACGGGCGATAGCTTCTTGCGCATTCGTTGACCCTTTCGGCGCACGAACGTCGCTACCAGAGACAGGAAGCCATGGAGGGATGCGGAGCCTCGCAGGAGGCTCCGCGGTTTCAGCTTGGCTTTGAATCGGGGAAAACCCCCAGGAGGTGAGCATGAGCTTTGCGAAGAAGGTCCAGCGTACGCTCCTGGCACTGGCTGCGGTCGCGGCGATCGCGGCCCCGACCCATGCGACAACATTGCGGCGCATGGGTCTGGAGGAGCTCGTCAAGGCGAATGGATCGATCGTCGTGGGAGAGGTGTTGGACGTCCACTCGTACTGGAACGAGGAGGGAACCTTCATCCTCACCGACGTGCGTGTCGCGCCGGTGGAGGTCATCCACGGAAAGCCCGTTCAGGGCGACCTCACCATTACCCTCATGGGCGGTACGGTCGGGGATCTGACCACGTTGATCGTGGGAGGGGCGGAGCTGGCGCCGGGCCGCTTCTACGTTCTGTTCCTGAACCCGGAAGACCTGCCGGGGGCGCGGCAGGCTCTCACCGTACGCGATCACTGCCAGGGGGTTTTCGAAATCGTGGCGGACAAGTCCGGAGTCCGCGCCATCAGCCAGGCCAACCGCCATCCACTGGTCCCCGACGCGGTGGGCTCCACAACTCCTCCCGGTGGTCGTGAAGGCCTCCCTCTCGCGGCCATGGTGCGGTCCCTACGGCAGATCGCGCAGGAGGTGAAGTGATGCGCCCGTCCCGGAGCCTCGTTCGTTTCCTTCCCTTGGCCATGGCTGCGGCCGGCCTGCTGGTCTGGGCCGCACCGTCCCAGGCCTACCGCATGATCCAGAACACCAGCACCGGCCGTGTGACCGCCGGCACCCCGGTGACGTGCAGTGACCCCGGTGGCTTTGCCCATTGGACGACTCCCACCATCGACTGGTACCTCAACACCGCCGGCCAGGGGGCGGGCAAGGCCGCGACCTTGCAGTCCGCTATGACAGCATGGACCAACGTGCTCAACGCGGACTACACGCTCACCTATGCGGGCACCACGGCCGCCGGCTGGGCCACGGACGGCCAGAACACGCTCCTGTGGGCCAGCGGCAACGGCTGTACGGGCTCCTGCCTGGCGCTGACCGCGCTGGTGCTACAGACCGGTCAGGTGATCATCGAGACGGACGTCACCTTCAACTCGGCCTACACCTGGAACATCAACGGCACCGATTACGACACCCAGGCCATTGCCACCCACGAGCTCGGGCACACCTTGGGGATCCACCACACCGAGGTGACCACGACGCCCACTCCCACCATGTACGCCACCTACTTCGGCACAGGCGGCCGCACGCTGGAGAGCGACGACCAGCAAGCCCTCCAGTGCTCGCAGAGCAGGTATCTCCCCTCGGGGGGCGGCGGCGGTGGCGGGACCGTACCGGCGGTTCCGACCCTGAGCGCCGAGTCCGAGTTCTGCAAAGGTTACGTCACACTCTCCTGGACCAGCTCTGCGGGCGCCACCTACTACGAGCTGCAGAAGTCCTACAGCAGCAGCTTCACTTCCGCGCTGTTGATCTACTCGGGCCCCAATACGTCGAAATTCTACAATGGCGGCAACACGTACTACCGAGTACGGGCCTGCAACAGCAACGGTTGCAGCGGTTACAGCAACATCGTCTTCTATGGATACTACGACGTCTGCCAATGATCTCGGACTCGCGGTAGGAGGGCGACCGGTGGATCGTGCCGACCGGTCGCCCTCATTCGCGCCGGGGGGAAATCTGTGACGGGCCAGCCTTTCCCAATAGGGCCACCGTCGCCGCTCGCTCGGCCGAGCTGATGGAGCGCTTCTACCGCCACCTGCGCTCCGGCAAGGCCAAAGACGAGGCCCTGCGGGCGGCCCAGCTCGAGCTGATCCGGAGCCCGCTCCGCGTCCCGGACGGCCGAGGCGGCTGGACCGAGCGCAACGCACAGGCCCCGTATTTCTGGGCCGCCCTGCAGCTCGTCGGCGACGGGCGATAGCTTCTTGCGCATCCGTTGACCCTTTCGGCGCGCGAACGTCGCTACCAGAGACAGGAAGCCATGGAGGGATGCGGAGCCTCGCAGGAGGCTCCGCGGTTTCAGTCCACATCGCGCCTTTATCCAATGACCGAATATTAAGGAGTAGCTAATGAAGAAAAGGAAAAAGGCTTTGGTCTTGAAGCGTGAAACTCTGCGTGCTCTGGAAATGGCCGAGGTCCGAGGCGGGACTAACACCCTCATTTGCGCGACCAACGTCTGCGAGCCCGTGGATCCCAATACAAAGTATCGCCTCCCAAAACTACCCGCACAATGGACAGAATAACTCAGCGCGGGCATTCTAGATTGGACCGCGGTTAATCGGAACAAGAGAGCGTGGGCTCGTGTCCTTGGGTCACCCGCTATCCGTGCATGGCATGAATGGCCGCGGGGAGCCGAAAAGAATTGGGGCCGCTTCACTGCTCAACTAGGTAAGCTAGGCTTCTTCAGCAAGGAGAAACAATGAATAAAGAAGTGCAAAAAAAGAAAATGTTTGTGATGAAAGAGACGCTTGTAAACCTCACTCCTTACCACATGAGCCAGGCCCAAGTTCAAGGCGGCAGTGATTGTTTTGGGGTTACTACAGGTGGCTTTGACCTTCGAAAGTATACTCAGTGCGCCCAAACCAGTTGGAATACAGGCTAAGGCGCGTCACGAAATAACTTGAAGAACAAGCCCCCGGCTCTACCGGGGCCAGCTTGAGCTGATCCGAAGCCCATTCCGCGTCCCGGACGGCCGGGGCGTCTGGACCTTCTGGGCCGCCCTGCTGCTCGTCGCCGACGGGCAGTAGCTCCTTTCTTGCCCATTTTTTTGCCCTTTTGGCGCGCGAACGTCGCTATCAGGAGACAGAAAGCCTCGCAGGAGGCTCCGCGATTTCTGCCTGCATTGCTCGAAGCTCTTGCCTGCTCATCGAGAGCAGCCCTAGGAAGCCTTCTATACACACCCTGAAGAGAAAGGAACGTCAGATGATCTCACCAATACTCCGTGCTGCCAAGGCTTTGCTGGGGCAGCAGAACCGGATGCTCGTCATCGCGCTCATTGCGCTCATCTCCCTGAGCCTGGCAGAACATCGAGCCGAGGCTCAAGCCTGGAGCCTTACCAAGGCGAAGCGCCAAGCGTATCTCAGCTACTATGCGCCGGTGATTCTCAAGCGTGGGGATGAGAACAACGATAAAGAGGGACGCGACTGGCTGACGAACTTTGACTTCGATCAGGACGGCAACTTCTCGACCAATCGCGTCAATTGGCGGAATATAGATGAGTATGTGGCCGCCTCCGCGGCCCATAGCACGACCTCCTCCTATAGCCGCTGGCGCATCCGCCCAACGCTCTATACAGCCTTGGTGGAATACATGGAAGGCACCAGCAAGTCGCTGGCGTTGCTCTATCACGTCTACAACGCGGCCGACAAGGACGGCAGCGATATCCACGACTGGGAGCGCATCGAGATCCTCATCCGCAATGTCAGTGGCACGCCGGGAGCAGGAGGTGAATACGTGAGCTCCGTCACGATCACGCTTCACTCTCAGCACATCATGCGCCGCTCTTACGACTCTGGTCTCAACTTTATGCAGACGACGACGGGAAAGCACGTTCTTATCTGGCAGGCAGATGAGAGTGACATCGACATACTCGTCGATGCCTGTTCAACGCATGCCCATGAGCTGCGTTTCGTCGCGAACCCTTATAGCTGGATCGCCAGCCAGATCAGCTCCTCTGGCCAGGCCGAAGTCAATGTCAACGACAAGGATGAGAAGAAGAACGTCCACTACGTGTTCATACCGGAAGGATCCTCCGCGGCGGTCAGCGCTTGGGGAGCCAAGCCCCTGAATTACACCGTGGCGAGCACGCTGGACAGCGGTGTCGACAACGGCGACACGGTGTCTTGGTATCGAGCCAAGCGCATCACCTATGAGCTCCAGGACATCGCTGACATCCTCCCGACACACTGGCAGGGCAGTACGTGGTACAAGCATTGGCTGAGCGACACGGCCGTCGACGTGCTCTTGGAAAGCCCGATCATCAACGAAGCTGGGCAGTCCGAGGTGAGCGCAGGAATGCAGCTCTTCTATGCGAAATCCCGCGACAGCGGAAGCTCCGACCTGACGGACAGGCGCAACGGCTATCCCGCTAAGGGCTGGCTGTTCGGCGCCTATTCGGCGGAGCTCAACCGGAACTGTACCGCCGCCGCCGCCGGCTTTCCTGCCTATGAGGGGTCCGGCGTCGACAGCTATGGGCGCTCCCGCGGGGCTGCCAGCGGCTATTACAACTCTCATGGGGCGTATTGGTGGCAGCATGACTTCTTCGCCCACTCGGGCGTCATTGACTCCTCGACCTCCCGCGAAGGTGGGACGTGGCTGGTGGGTACCTGGTATACGGCGGCCAATGGCGGATTCGACGGACGCTGGGTGCAGCTCTTCGATGATCGCCCGGGCCAGGAGCCGATCGGAGGCAATTCCGGCGGGACCAATCAGCCGACGGTCGCCATCACCGGCCCCGTGCTCGCTTCTTTCATAACGGCCACTTGCGCAACAAAGACCTGGTCCTCGACTCTTTCCAACTGCACCACCCCCGTCACGTATCAGTGGAAGTACAACGGGACCAACGTGGGGACCAGCAGCAGCTCCTATTCGCGGAGCGTCTGCTACAACCACGCGAGCTTCACATTGAGCTTGACAGGCACCTGCAGCAACGGCAGCGCCAGCGATACCCACTCGGTCACCGTGAGCTACGATCCCGATCCTTGCGGAATCGACTGCAACTGCGGACCCGGCCAGTTCTGTCCGTAGATTCTGAGTCTTTCCCGAAAAATGGCGGGGCCGTGTGCCACGCGGCCTCGCCCGTCTGCTTCACACGAACGTATACAGCTCCTCGCTGATCGCGCTCCGCCCCCGGACGAACGGGCTCCTGGCACGGGTGCGCCAGGCGGCGAGGAGCTCCGGCCAGCCTTCCGGCAGGGCGGCGCGGTCGAGGAGGAAGTCTTCGAGGACGAGCGCGTCGATCCCCGAGGTCTCCAATAGCTTCTTTCTTCCCTATTCGTTGACCCTTTCGGCGCGTGGACGTCGCTACCAGAGACAGAAGGCCGTGGAGGGATGACGCGGAGCCCCACGTGGGGTCACTAAAGCTTGCTTCAGCAAAGGAGAATCCAGTGGATAAAAACGCGAAGAAAAAGCCGCTGTTTTTGATGAAAGAGACGCTTGTAATTCTTACCCCTGGCCAGATGGGGCAGGTGCAAGGCGCCGATTGCATTGGGATTACCACAGCCACCTTTGATATTAGCTGTTATAGCCGCTGTGTGCCAGTGCCAGTTGGCCAGGGAGGGTAGGGGGGCAGTTCAGGATTTTGAATCCTGCACGAGCCGGATCATGCAGGCTATTTCGGGTGCATTGATCCTTCCTGCGTACCCGAACCGTGCGCGGGCGACCCTGCTGCGGAAATCCGAACTGTGTAATTTTGAGCTCACCAGGAGGCGGCTGTCCCTGCCCCGAGGGCAGCCGCCTCTCTCTATAGGTTGCGCGAACCACGTGGTGCGTCAAGATTCGGCCCGTGCTGCCTCTGCGTCTTGGCTTCTGTGGCCCGTAAGGGCACCGACGTTCCGGAAGAGACCACTCAGACAAACGTGTATAGCTCCTCGCTGATCGCGCTCCTCCCTCGCGCAAACGGGCTCCGGGCGCGCGAGCGCCAGGCGGCGAGGAGCTCCGGCCAGCTCTCCGGCAAGGCGGCGCGGTCGAGGAGGAAGTCTTCAAGGACGAGGGCGTCGATCCCCGAGGTCCCGAGACTGAACAGGGCGTCCACCGGCGAGCAGACGATCGGCTCTCCGGCCACGTTGAACGAGGTGTTGACCAGGAGCGGACAGCCGGTCCGGCGGTGGAAGGCTTCCAGCAGCGCGGCATAACGGGGAGCGACCGCGGGGTCCACCGTGTGCGGCCGGGCCGAGCGGTCGACGTGGGTGATGGCCGGCAGATCGAGAGGGGAGACGACCTCGCAGGTCTCCAGCATGTAGGGGGAGGGATGGTCGAGGGCGAAGTGCTCGGCCGCGTGCGCCGCCAGGACGCTGGGCGCGAAGGGACGGAACGCCTCCCTCTTCTTGACCAGCCGGTTCAGCCGGTCGCGCATCTCCGGATCGCGCGGATCGGCGAGGAGGCTCCGGGCGCCGAGGGCCCGCGGTCCCAGCTCCATCGCGCCGTGGAACCAGCCGACCACCTCGCCGCGCGCCAGCCGGTCGACGACCGCCTCCAGGAGATCGGCCTCGCGGCCCCGGTAATCCGCGGTCTGGAGGCCGGTCGCTCCGAGGACCTCCGCGACGTGTCCCACGTCCCAGCGGGGACCGAGATAGACATGATGGAGCGGCTCGGGCGGTCTCCCGGAGGCCTCGGTCCAGGCGAGAGCCGCGGCGCCGAGGCAGCCGCCCGAGTCGCCGGCCGCGGGCTGCACGTACAGGCGCGCGAACGGCCCCTCGCGCAGGATGCGCCCGTTGGCCACCACGTTGAGCGCCACGCCTCCGGCCATGCAGAGATCGGGAAGCCCCGTCTTCTTATAAAGGTAGAACGCCTTCTCCAGGAGGATCTCCTCGACGGCGGCCTGGAGGCTGCGCGCCACGTCCTGATGGAACCGCGTGATCTCGGCGCCGCGCGGGCGGGGGGGAGCGCCGAGGAGCTCACAGAGCTTTTCCGAGTACATCCGCTCGCCTCGCACGAAATCGAAGTAGGAGAGGTCGAGCCGGTACTGGCCTCCGGGGCCGGAGGCGACGAGCCGGCGCATCTCGGAGAGGAAGCGCGGCTCGCCGTACGGCGCGAGCCCCATCACCTTGTACTCGCCGTCGTTGACCTCGAACCCGAGGTAGGACGTCAGGGTCGAGTAGAGGAGCCCGAGCGAGTGGGGGAAGTCCACCTGCTCGAGCCGTTCGAGAGCCGCGCCGCGTCCCGCGCCGTAGGTCGTGGTCGCCCACTCGCCGACGCCGTCGACCGTGAGCACCGCGGCCTCGGGGAAGCCGGAGAAGAAGAACGCGCTCGCCGCGTGGGACGCATGGTGGTCGCCGATGCGGATCGGCCCTTCGTAGCCGAGCCCTTCGCGGATCGCCCGTTCGGGGTGGCCGGGATCGCCGGCCGCCGAGTCGGCCCAGCGCTGCCGGGAGAGCTTGAGCTCCGGGTTCTCGTAGTAGGCGACGACGTCGATCTCGTCGATCCCGATGCCGCCGGCTTCGAGACAGAAGCGGAACGCGTGGACCGGCAGCCGCGGATCGTGCTTCACCCGCGTGAACCGCTCCTCCTCGGCCGCGGCGACCACCCGGCCGTCCTGGAGCAGGCAGCAGGCGGACTCGTGGAAGAAGGCGGAGAGGCCGAGAATGTTCATCTCGGGCGGGGATGGTATCGCAGGACTCCGGTGAGATACCCGGGCCTCTCGCGACAGCTCCAGGGTGAAAGGAGAGCGATGATGAAACCATCCGGACCTGGCGCTGACCCTCCACAACCTTGCCACGCTGTTTGCCGGCCTCGGCCGGCCCGCCGCGGCGCTCCCCCTCTACCGCCGCGCCCTCACTATCTTCGAGACATTCCTGGGACGGGAGCACCCTCACTTTCTCGCCTGCCGGGAGTACTGCGAGCGTTTCCTGATGGCCGGGTAAAGAGACTGCCGAAAAATGTGCCGCAAATTACCAGGGGGGAGTGAGCGCCACCCAGAAATGTGCCGCCTACTCCTGTCAATTTGCGGCGTTCTTGGAGGAGTGAGCCACCACAAACGCTAAATTTGCGGCGTTTTTGCGTCTTGGAGTCGCTCCTACGGAGGAATGAGCCGCAAGTAGCACCGAATATGCCGCAGATAAGAAGGTCAATGCCTCAAAGCGCGGGACAGGCGCCGCAAGTTGGCGGCTGGGGATGGTTTGGAACGAGATCGATGCCGCATGTTGCTCGAAATTTGCGGCGTCAATCCAGGAGCGGACACCGGGTGGCCTCCGGTTTGCGGCGCCGATCGGCGGATTTGCGGCCGCGCTACCTCTACTGGTCATCGAGGGAGGTTTTGCTGTAGCATCAACTTCCGCCTTTCACGGTGCGGGGGCGGCCGATGGGTATATGGGGTAGTGCGCCCCAGGGCCGAGCACGGCTGAGCTGAAGCACGTGAGTTCTTCGCGTAGGAGCAGTGAAGAGATGTGTAGGAAGTTGGTTCCCAGTTTTTGTCTTGCAGTAACTCTTGCGGCCTGTGGCAGTATCAACCAGCATCAGAAGCTAGAGCAGCCCACCAATGCGGAGTTAAGAACGTACATCGGAGGAACGATACTCAAGATTACGGAAACAGAGGACTTGCCGAATGCGTTTGGACGTAAGGACGTCTGGGGTGGTAAACGTCCAACCGGTTCCACGGAGCTCAAATACCTGGGGCTGGCCGAGAGTGGAAAAATCAAGCTTCGCGTGATCTCCACCGACATCACGACCAATGAGAATTGGCGGCGCCGCTTGCGGAGGGAAGGATACGCCACCTCGACGTCGGACGCCGTGGACTTCGAGCAGGATTCCCAGGAAGCTTTCATGATGAATGAGTATTCCGTGGAGTTCGTAGAGGCCCAAGCCTCAACGCTCCGGTTCAGGATCACGAAGCCGGGAGAAGGTGGCGCATAGTGGCCCTGCGGCAGTTCTGAGCCACGGCCTGAGGGGTGCTTGCACCCCTCTCAATCCCTGGTGTGATTCCCTTCCTCCGGCCTCGCCGGGACCACGCCAGCCGATTCGCTCCTTATTTGGCCTTCGGAGTCCCGCCCAGGGAGGCCAGCCTCCTGCGGGCGAGGACGTAGGTCGAGAGCGGATCGGGCTCGCCGGGCGCTTTCACCCTCTCGTAATAGACCCTCGCCATGTCGGGCAGGCCGTAGTGCTCGGCGAGCCGGCCGAAGACGTACCAGTCGATGGGCGAGGGAGTCTCGTCCATCTTGGTCCCCAGGGCCTGGAGGATGATCTGGTAGGCCTCCGCAGTCTTGCCGACCTCGGCGTAGAGGGACGCCAGGGTGTGCAGGGCCGGATAGCTCTCGTAGTTCTTCAAGTTGGCGGAGCGCTGCGCCTCCTCGATCGCCTGGTCGTCCACCCGGCCGCGGATCAGGGCCATCCAGGCCAGACTGTTCAGGTCCGCCGACTCGGCGTGGCCGGAGTCGACGAGACGCCGCAGGATCTCCTCGCTCTTGTCGTAGTGGCCGGCCTTCTCTTCCAGGCCGACCAGGACGTGCAGGGCGTCCGGATCGTCCGGCGTCGTGCGCAGCCGCTCCTCGGTCAAGTGGCGCGCCTCGTCGCCGCGGTTCGCCTGGACGAGGGCGCCGGTCCTCTGGACGAATCCGAACGTGGAGCTCGGAACGGCGGTGGCCAGGCGCTCCGCCGCCTGAGCGGCCTCGTCGTGGCGGTCGAGCTCCTGGTAGGCCTTGAAGAGGGCGATGTCGAGGGCCTGCCTCCGGGCCGCCTCGGTGGTCGCCTCCCGGCAGGCGAGGAGGGTCTTCACCAGCTTGTCGGTGGCGTCGTAGTCCAGGGCCAGGGCGCTCGCCGCGCAGCGGATCTCGTCGGCGCCGGCCTCGCGGCCTTTCTCCCGGCTTTTTTCCCATAGTGCCGCCAGCGGCTCGTTCAGCAGGGGATCGCTCGCGGGGGGCTTCACGACCTCTTCATAGGCCCAGTCGAGCCACTGCCGGGCGGCGCGCAGATCGCCGTGGTCCAGGCGGTCGAGCGCCTCGACGCCCAGTTGCTCGAAGCCGAGGGCCATGGTGAGGAGGCGGTATTCGCCTCCCTCGGGCACCACGAAGCTCGTCATCTCCTTGGGACCGGTGCCGGAGGTGTTGATCAGCCGCACCCGGTAGCCGATGGCGGGGTCGCCGGTGACGTTGTCGCGCAGGGAGGCAAGCCCGATCTCCACGGCCGAGGCCAGGGGGAGGCTCTCGCTGCGGAAGTTGCGCCGCATGATCGAGGAGAAGAGCGACAGCCCTTCGTCCGCGCTCATCCCGCTCTCCTCGAGGTCCCGGACCAGCCGCTGGGAGAGGAGGGAGGTGAGGGCCTTGCCGTCGGTGTTGCCGGCGGCGATGAGCTGGAAGAGCTTGCGGACCGGCCCGGCCGGCTCCTTGAGAGAGATCTGCGTGTCTTCGAGACGGTGCGCCCGGCGGAGCACGTCGGTGAGGGTCAGGAGCTCGGCGGCGTTGGGCGCCTGCCGGCTCGCCCGGTCGAGCAGGGCCGCGGCTTCCGGATAGCGGCGCAGGATCATCAGGTTCTGGGCGGCGTTGCGCAGGAGCGTGGTGCGCGCCTCCGCGGTCGAGCCCCCGCGTTCGGCCAGGCGGAGCGCGGCGTCCGTCCCGTCGAGGGCGGCCGCGGCGACCACCTTCAAGGCCTGGCGCTGCTCCGAATCGGGGATCTCCCCGAGGAAGTCGCGCATCTCTTTGAGCCGGCCGGCCCACAGGAGCGCCACCGCCAGGTTGTCGTCCATGTCCTCGACCTGGAGGTCCTTGCGCAGCGCGCGGTACTCGTCGATCGCGGCGCCGAGGTCGGAGGCGGGGGTGTAGCGCTCGCCGTGGGCGTCGTGCTCGAGGAGGATTGCGAGGTCGGCCCGCGCGGTGCCGTCCTGCGGATCGAGCTGCCTGGCCTTGCGGTAGGCGGCGATGGCCGCCGCGCGGTCGTAGCCCGGGCCGAAGCGCCGGCCGAGCGCGTCGTGCTGGAGGATCCAGCCGAGGGTGCGCTGGGCGAGGGCCAGCTTGGGCTCCAGGCGGATCGCCCGCTCGGCTTCCCGGCGCGCCGCCTCGCCGAGCCCGCCGGCCAGGAGGGCGCGCGCCACGCGGGTGCGCGGCAGGGCCTTGGCCGGCTGGGCCGCGGCCAGGCGCTCGAACTCGGTGAGCGCTTCACGGACCCGTCCGGCGGTCAGGTGCGACTCGCCGGCCTGCTCGAAGGAGACGAGGGTCGCGTCCTCCTTCTCGATCTCGCCGGCCGCGGCGCGCAGGGCGTCGAACTCCTTGGCGCTCAGCCGCCGCTTGCCCACGTCGAAGCGCAGCGAGGCGGTGACGACGCCGCCGGCGCCGGCCGCGTAGGTCTCGCTCAAGACGGCCGGGCCGAGCCGCCGCTCGCGGGCCGGCGGGAGCTCGCGGGGCACGAAGCCCGCCGGGGGAACGATGCGGTAGCGCACCTCGGCCTGGAAGGGCTCGGTGAAGACGTACTCCGCCTGCCGCGGCGGCATGTCCGCGTCGTCGTCGTCGGGAACGAGCTCGTCCGGCAGCCGGCTCAGCAGATCGCGCGGGAAGATCGCCACGACCGCCTCGCCCACGTCGGTGACGCCGCGCGAGACCTTGTCGGCTTCCAGGCGCAGGCGGAACGGCTGCGAGAGGTCCTTCGGGTTCGAGTACTCCATCTGGGTCAGCGCTTCCGCCTGGTACTCGTTGACCATGTAGGAGGCGAGGTTCTCGCGCAGCTTGTCGGCCGGGATCGCCGTGTAGTAGGCGCGCATGCTGCTCTCGGAGCCGCCGAGGTAGTCCGAGACCTCGACCACGCGGGCCGGTCCGAGATCGGCGAGGTCGACCTCGCGGTTCTCGACCTCCTGGTTGTCGGAGGGGAGCGCGGCCGGCGTGTGCACCAGGCCGGAGGTGGTGGGCGCGGCGATGAGAGCGAGCCGGCCCTGGTCGGCCTCGGGGAGCTCGCCGATCCGGGAGTACGGGTCCGTCGGATCGATCCAGATCGCGGGCCTGCCCGGCACGACGACGATGGCGTGATTGAAGATGCCGAAGCCGGGGAGCGACTCCTCGACGTCCTGATCGTCGTCGTCGGCATAGAGCAGGGCCACGTAGGCCGGGATGTCGAGCGCGCGGAGCAGGCCGGTCAGGAGGACCGCCTTGTCCTTGCAGTCGCCGAACTTCCGCCGCAGGGTCTCGGCCGGCGTGCGCGGGATGAGGCCGCCGGCTCCCAGCTCGAGGCCGGTGTAGCGGACCTCCAGGTGGAGGCGCGCGAGGACCAGGCCGATGGTCTCGATCTGCGAGGGCGCGGGAACGTGGGCGGTGCGTAGGAACGGCTGCAGATCGGCCCCGGCGAGCGTGCGGTCGACGACGTTGGAGTAGCTGCGCGCCAGATCGCTCCACGAGCGGCCGGTCGAGAACCCGACGTAGGGGGTACGCGCCACCTCGGGCGGGAGCCCGGGCTCGCCCTGCTCGATCGGCGGGAGGTCGCGCGCCTCGAACAGCAGGCGGCGGCGGCCAGAGGCGACCTCCTCGTGGGGGACCACCTTGGGGAGCTGGCGGGCGATCCAGCGCAGCGGCACGCCGGCGGGCAGCTCGATGGCGAGGCGGGCATGGCGCACCGCCACCATCGCGGCGAGGACCTGGTAGTGCGCGACGCCCTCCGGGTAGAAGGGGGTCTTCTCGCGGACGACCACCTCCTGCTCGACCACGACGCCCGGGCGGATGGCCGGCAAGGGGGCGCGCAGCACGCGGCCGTCCTCGAACATGTCGGCCGACTCGGCCGCCTCGCCGTTCTCGGTGATCGTGGCCGGATCGAGGTCGTGCTCTGCGCCGTCGGGGGTGATCACGCGCGCCCGCAGGCGGGGCGTCTCCTGGCGCCAGGGCGACCACGGCTCTTCGACCGCCGACCAGCTCTCGTGCGCCGAGGCGCTGCCGATCTTGTAGACCAGGCGCTGGGTGTAGGTCTCACGCCCCGCGGCATCGTAGGCGTACCGGGTCTCGGAGAGCAGCATGGCGACCCCGTCCTCGCCGGTCGGGATCGCCGCGGCGGCGCGCGCGATCTCCGCGGGCGCGGCGCTGAAGGCCGGGCCTTCCCAGGGCTCGGTCCCCGCGGCGTGGGCTGCCGGGGGCAGCGCGGCCAGGAGCAGAGCGAGGGACAGGACGGAGGCGGGAACGATTCGACGGCTCGCGGGGCCGCTACCCGGGGTGCGCAGCATCAACGTCTCCTCGATGATCCGAAGGTCGGTAGGGAGAATCTTAACACGAGCGAGGGAAGAGGTCCGAGATAGCGATTGGTGTACAATTTTCGATCTGTTTCTGGCCGATGAACCCCTCTACGGGAGAGATGGCATGAGCATCCAGAGTATTTCGCGGCGCGTCCTCCTCGCATCCCTGCTCGCAATTGCCCTGATGAGGACGGGGCCGCTCGCCGCCACCAGCTACGTCCAGGTCAGCGACGAGGCGCTCGTCGACGGGTCGCCTCTCGCGGTGGTGGCCCGCGTCACCGCGGTCGACCGCTCCGTGGTCGTCCCGGTCCGCGGCGGCTCGATCCTCACGACCGAGTACACGCTGGAGGTCGAGGAGCCGCTCAAGGGCGAAGCCCCGGGCCGCGTCCTGCGGATGCGCCTGCCGGGCGGTGTGACGCCGGAGGGGATCGGTCTCAGGATCTACGGCATGCCCAGCTTCCGCCCGGGGGACCGCACCCTGGTCTTCCTGGAGCCGGACGGCCACGGTGCCTGGCGGCCGTCCCACCTCCTCCTGGGCGCCTTCCGCGAGGTGCGGGCCGGCGAGCGCTCGCTCGCCGTGCGCAACCTCCATGAGGCGACCGAGGTGCGCAAGACCCCGGCCGGCGTCGAGACCGCCCCGGGCAACGACCGCCTGCGCGACTTCGACGCCTTCGCCCGCTGGGTGGCGGCGCGCGGCGCGGGCGCCCGCCCCGAGGCCGACTACCTCATCGGCTACATGGACAGCCAGCTGCTGCGGCAGGCCCTCGGCAAGTTCACCCTCTTCGAGGACGGCGACGACCACCTGAACCTGCGCTGGTTCGACTTCGACACGGCGGGCAACATCCTCTGGAAGGCGTATTCCACGGGTCAGCAGGGGGTGCCCGGCGGTGGCTATGGGCAGTTCCAGGCCGCCCTCCAGGCCTGGAACAACGAGCCGCTGACCCCCATCGACTATCGCTACGACGGCAAGACCTCGTCGACCAACGGCCTGGAGACCTACGACACGGTCAACACCATCCTCTTCAACGACCCGACCAACATCCTGCCGGCCTTCAGCTGCGCGTCCGGCGGCATCCTGGCCCTGGGCGGCCCGTGGTATCAGGCGCCACAGACCGCCGACTTCGGAGGCAAGCCCTTCCACAAGATCCTCAATGCGGACATCGTCATCAACAACGGGATCGCCTGTTTTTTCGACCGCAGCCCCGACACCGTCAAGGCCGCGCAGGAGCTGTTCGGCCACGAGCTCGGGCACACCCTCGGCCTCGGCCATTCCTGCGGTGACGCCGACGGTCCCGACCCCAGCTGCCTCAATCCGGTGTTCGACGACGCGCTGATGCGCGCCTTCATCCACGACGACCAGCGCGGCGCGCGGCTCGCTCCCGACGACCGGGCGGGCATCCAGGTGCTCTACAGCCAGATCCCGGCCGTGCCGGCGAACCTCAAGGCCACGCCGCAGTCCACCACCGAGATCCGCCTCACCTGGGACGACGCCTCCGAGAGCGAGACCGGGTTCCGCATCGAGGCGAAGACGCTCGGCGGGACCTACGCCGAGGTTGCCACGGCCCCGGCGAACAGCACGTCCTTCGTGGTCGGCAATCTGCTGCCCGCGACCGGGTACTCGTTCCGGATCGAGGCGGTGGGGGAGACCGGCGCTTCGATTCCGTCGAACGAGGCGACCGCCGCGACCCTCGCGCCGGTGGCGCCCTGCGTGGCCGACAGCCACACCCTCTGCCTCAACAACAACCGCTTCAAGGTGAGCGTGGAGTGGAAGATCTCCTCGGGCCAGACCGGCGTCGCCACCCACGTCGCCGTGCCGTCGACCGAATCGGGTCTCCTCTGGTTCTTCGAGGAGAACAACTGGGAGATGATGGTCAAGGCCCTGAACGGCTGCGCGGTCAACGAGCACTACTGGGTCTTCTTCTCGGCGCTGACCGACGTGCAGTACACCCTGACCGTGGTGGACACCCAGACCGGCCAGACGCAGGTCTACTTCAACCCGCTGGGGAGGCCCTCGCCGCTGGTGACCGACACCTCGGCCTTCGCGACCTGCCCATGAGGCGGGCACAGCGAATTCGATTGCCGTATGATTGAGGGTCTGCTACTCTTTGAGGCACTGACCAAGGCGAGGCCCTCTCCGTCGAATGGCGTTGAGTCACCGCCTTACAAACCCGGCCGGTACCTCCGGCAAGCTTAAGAGGGCGGTCCCCGCAGGAGGGGCCGCGAGGAGACGACGGATCGATGGGCAGAAGGCTTTTCGTGGGAAACCTCAACTTCAAGACCACCGGCGAAGACCTCAAGGAGCTGTTCGGAAGCGCCGGAACCTGCGAGTGGGCCACGGTGATGTCCGACCGCTTGACGGGCAAGTCGCGCGGCTTCGGCTTCGTCGAGATGGGCACGGACGAAGAGGCCCAGAAGGCCGTCCAGCAACTCAACGGGCATGAGTTCCAGGGGCGCAACCTGAACGTCAACGAGGCCCGTGAGCGCACGCCCGGCGGTGGTGGTGCCGGTGCCGGCGCCTCGCGGGGCGGCTACGCCGGTGGCGGCGGCGGCGGTTACGCGGGTGGCGGTGGCGGCTATGGCGGCGGTGGCGGCTATGGTGGGGGCGGAGGTGGCGGCTACGGCGGCTCCCGGGGTGGTTACGGCGGCGGTCAACCCGAGCCCTACGGTGGTGGCGGCTGGGGTGATCAGGGCGGCGGCGATCTCGGTGGCTTCGGTGGTGGCTTTGGCGGCGGCGGTGGCGCTGCGGGTGGCAAGCGCCACAAGGAAGGCGGCAGCCGCCGCGGTCTCCGGGCCAAGAAGCGCAGCCTCTAGCTCTCGCGCTCAGAACAGGTCGAACACCAGGATCCGCGCTTCGAGCGGTCCGTTCATCACCGGAATGCGCCGGCGGGGGCGCAGCCCGACGTGCTTGCCGCGATCCGGGCCGCCGGCGAGGACCGCGGCTCTCCATCCTTTGAACCGCTGCTTGAGGAGGTCGCCCAAGGCGCGCCAGCGCTCGGTGTCCGTGCCGATGCGCTCGCCGTGGGGTGGATTGACCACCACCAGGCCGGGCCCCGGCGGCGTCTCCCATCCCATCGAGCCGAACGAGTCTCTGCGCGTGAGCGTGGCGCGGTCGAGCACTCCCGCCTTCTCCAGGTTGGCGCGGGCCGCGCGGATCGCTTCGCCCGAGACGTCGTTTCCCACCAGGCGCACGTCCGGCCCGGGCGCCGGGACCGGCTCGGCGCGGATGCGGGCGAAGGCGCGGGCGTCGAAGCCCGGGAGGCGCTCGAACGCCCAGCCGGTCCGCAGGTGTCCGGGGGCGCGGCCGAGAGCGATCCAGGCCGCCTCGACCAGGAGCGTGCCCGAGCCGCACATCGGGTCGACCACCGGACCGCGGCCGTCCCAACCCGAGGCGAGGACACAGGCGGCGGCGAGCTGCTCGCGCACCGGCGCGGCGGCGGTGACGGCGCGATAGCCGCGGCGGTCGAGGGGCTCCCCCGAGGTGTCCAGAAGGAGGGTCGCGCGGTCGCGGTGCAGGCGGACGCGCAGATGGAGGTCCGGATCCTCCCGGTCCACCGAGGCGCGCCGCCCCCAGCGGTCGCGCTGGCCGTCGACCAAGCCGTCCTTGACCGACAGCGCCACCCAGCGCGCGTCGCGGATCGTCGACGCCGTGCAGGTCGCCTGGATCGCGAAGCTGCGGTCCGGGTGGAGGAGGGGGGACGCCAGCGCGCGGGCGCCGGCGGCGAGCTCCGCCCCGTCGCGCCCCTCCCAGGAGCCGAGCGCGACGAGCACGCGGTTGGCGGTGCGCAGGCGCCAGTTGGCCCGCCAGCAGTCCTCCCAGCTGCCGCTGAAGGTCACGGCGCCCTTTTCGCGGCTCAGCTTCTTCGCGCCGAGAGCGGAGAGCTCCCCCTCCAGGATCTCCTCCAGCCCGAGCCCGCAGGTCGCGACGAGCGAGAGCGCCATCCGGATCAGCCCGCCTGCCGCTTCAGGAAGGGGAGGACGAGACGGAGGAGCTCCTCGGGGCGTTCCTCCATCGGGATGTGGCCGCACCGCTCGATCGCCGCGAACTCCGCATGCGGCATCCGCTCGGCGGCCCGGCGGCCGGACTCGACCGAGATCAACTCGTCCTGCGCACCCCAGACGATGAACGCCGGCGCGCGGATCTCCTCCAGCACCACTCTGTCCACCGGGCCGCGGATCGGGACGGTGAGGCCGTAGAAGGCGTTGACCGTCCCTTCGATCCGGACGCGCTCCAGATAGGCCTGGACCAGCTCGGGAGTCACCAGCGAGTCGTCGTAGAACGAGTGGAGGAGGGCCTTGCGCACCATGGACGAGCGGAGCGCCCACGTCCGCAGATAGAGGGAGGCGAGAGGCCGGAAGGACGCCGCGCGGCTCCGCCGGTCGTTGGCATAGGTGGGAGCCGAGCTGTCGACGAGGACCAGGGAGCGCACCCGCTCGGGGTGCTTCCAGGCGATCCACAGCGAGATGCCGCCGCCGTAGGAATGCCCCATGAGGTGAGCGCTCGCGAAACCGAG